>Ga0222427_100043_pt1 | contig 365721 bp, 305 predicted proteins | sample 2B20Ametagenome_FD_182890 | JGI IMG/M metagenome (GOLD analysis project Ga0222427, IMG submission 182890) | Enriched microbial communities from leaf-cutter ant dump, University of Wisconsin, Madison, United States - 2B20A (version 2) | ecosystem: Environmental > Terrestrial > Nest > Insects... | reverse complement strand
CAAGGTAGAGAAGCTGGATTCTCCTGGAAAGCCTTGGTTTGTGGCGTTCCGTTCAGGGGAACCGTAAAAATAAACCTAGATTTTCATGAGCTTCGGGTGGATTTCGAAAATTAAGAAGATAAGTGTTGGGTGGTTGTTTCTGGCCTAGCTCAACATCGAAAATTCAATCAGGAAATAAGCGTGTAGAAAGCTCTTTAGTTGCTCGTTTGGACCCGGGTTCGATTCCCGGCGACTCCACAAAAAAAGCCTGTAAACTCTTTGTTTACAGGCTTTTTATTTACAATTCAATAATACAATGAGCCATTTTAGTTTTGATTGTTTCCCTTTCTTGAAAAGTCAAACATCTATTTTTAATATAACAAGGATAAATAATTTCTAATTTTGTTTCGTCAGATTAACCATAATCACTAAAAAACATCTATCAATTTTATCTTTAATTTAATCTACCATTTCACCTGAACATTAATCCCCTTACTACTATTTTCAAATTGCAATTTACAAGTTTTAGTAGTCGCATCCCACGTGTCTGTAAAATTTTCAATTAACTGATTCGTATCATCTTTTAAGATTATCGCAGTTGGTTTTGATGGTAAAAGAATTAACATCACATTAGCTGTATTTGATGGGCTTTTTGTTAAAAAAGAATAACTATTTATAGTTGTTTTTTCATCATAAATTCTAGATGCAGCACACAATACTTGAGGTTTTTTTTTATTTATAACTCTATTTAAATCAAAAAGGTATGCCTGTTCCCCAGGATTAACAATTTTCTCTTGTAAAATAAGTAATTCAGGGTCAAAAAGGTCAACTACCGGGCCTTTAATATGTAATGGTTCAGAACTTGTACTTTCGTCTAAAACAGCAGCAATATCATATGGCCCACGCTCCAAATAATAATAATTTTTAAGTACCAATGACTCCTTTGTTTCTACATTATTATAAGCCTCTTTTACAATATCCCAAAAACCTTTGTCATTATCCTTTTGTAAAACTAATTCTTTAGGATTTTCGCGTACAATAAATACATGTCCTTTTCCGAAGATATAATTAGTTTTTGAGCTCTCAACTTTTAAATTCATTAATTTAAAAAGATGTTCTGATGGTACGCTATAATTATTTCCGTTTTTATTCCACCATTCGCTTACTTTCTGAAAAGGATCATCATCTTTTCCATAATAAATTAGCGCTCCCCCTTTTTTTACCCATTTCGCCAAAGCTTCATGATTTTTAGCTGAAATTGGCTTCATATTAGCATAAGACATAATAAGCACTTTTGTATCATTTAAACATGAGTCTAGATCAAGGTTTTCCATATGAATGGTCCCAACTGGAATTCCTCTTTTTAGTAACGGCAAAGCCATTCCGTAAAAATTAGAGAGTGCGGGATCTGCATATCCATCATGAATTGGAAAACGCTGAAACATTATCGAATTTGCCAATAAAACATTTATTCCATTAGCTCCGTTAATCTTATTTTCAGAAACAGGCATATTATTCAGTGAATTAATCATTACCTGTATCTGTGTACCATAAGATTTAGAAAGAGGTTGTTTATCCTTTCCTACTTCCATTGCAAATTTGCCCAAATAAATACGCGGAGGAGAAGGCATTACTTCAAAATTATTAACTGAAGGACATAATAGCTGAGCAACAAAAGTTGCCTCATAATTCTTTTTATAATAAGCCCAGGTCTGACCTCTGTCTTCAATAGGATCTGTCAGTAAAAACATTTTTTTTCCAGTTGGAGCGGCCATTGAAACCATTGAGTTATATTCTAAAAAAGCATTTTCAAAAGTTCTTTCTTTTAAATCTCCATTAAAATAAACGTTTGTTCGAGAAGTACCTGTCCAAACCTGAGCAACATAACCATCAATAAAAGGAAGTTGCGCCAAGCTAGCCTCGGGACTTATGATTTCCCAGGAAGCATAATTAATTAAAGAATGTGTGGGAACAAAGCATTCTATATTTTTACCAAGACTTTTACTATAAGTATGTATATATTCCGAAACACTTTTTAAAGCATTAAAATATAACTGATATTTTAATTTTGCTGACAAGTAGGTTGCTTCTGGTGATTCATCCTCGGCTCTCCAAGGAAATCCATAAAAATCAACCCATTCTTTTTTAAAAGAATCACTATAACCTGCTTTAGCAAAAAATTCAGGTTCTTCAAGATAAATTGCTGTTGCCCCCGCATCGATGGCTTTTTTAACTAAACTTTTAATATAGTTAATGTAACTTTCTGTAGGAACAGCATAAGGCATTCCCTCACTATGCCAAACGATTTGTCCATTTTTCATCTTTTGTGCTTCGTCTAAATGTTCTTTACCGTCATATTTCCCAGTAAAATATTCTTGATATACCCCCCATGCGATTCCCGTCATAAACTGAACAGTATAACCATTATCTTTCCAACTTTTTATCCTTTCCGGAAAATTTCCACCAGCATTATTAATACCATAAACAATAGCCGCATCAGATCTTATATCGTAAGCAGAATCCCAGCCTGATGAAACCTGAAATACCGTCTTTGGCTTTATATTTTGTGAAAAAACCGGGAAACAAAAAACAGAAGTTCCGAAAATGATTAGAACACTAAAACAACTTTTCATAATAATTTATTTTTAGAGTGGATATATTTCCTGCACAGTATGAGAATTAAAAAATAAATCTTTAGTACAGTGTAAAAATATCTCAATCATGAAATATAATATTTTGGTTTTCCTTTAACAACACCTAGCCATAAGTGTTTTACGCTAATTAGACCTAAAAAATACTTATTTTCAATCAATAATCAAATATAATGATAATAATAATCAAAAAAAATTATAGAATACCCTTACCATTACAGCAATCTTATGAGTTAAGAACTTATTCAGTATTTAAAACATTGACTTTAGGTCGTTTTCAAAAAATCCATTAAAAAAGAAGTATTCCCTTGTAATTCATCCTACCGAGAAAATTATTGGCTTGGTAAAATCAATGAAAAAAGAATTCGCCGTTGAAGTAGATAGTTCGTTTAAGAGTAAAAACTCCGTTGGTCATATTATAATTTGTAAATTTAATGCAACTAATATTTCCATAGATTTCATTTAAAAGCAAGGAAGTAAATTAGACTATTCTTGAACGCAGTAATCTTACAGATTAGGTATTTTACAATACAGCAATATAACAAACCGAAAAAGAATCTAATTTATGATTTTTGAACAGTAACTACTACCTATCAAAGTGTTATACTATCGAACGCTTTGAGTTTTTTTTTAAAAGAATATTTTCACTTAAAAAAACAATTAATTAGCTTTTCATATTCATAGAACTCCACAACACCATAATACACAAGAGCTCAAAGTTTTTTTACAAGTTTATCGATAAACATCAATAATAGTAATTAGATGTATGATTAAAATACCATCCACTCCACAAAAAAGCCTGTAAACTTATTGTTTATAGGCTTTTTTATTTAGTTATTTCTTATCTCATGGCAGACAAGTAAGCATAATTACCTTTGCTTTCCGCCCAGCAGTTTATATATTATTAATAAACTACTTTGTTTACTAAACTTGAATACTTTTGACTTATTACTTTATTATAAAATACTAAATACCTTTTTAGCTGCATAATCCGAATCATGGTACGATTGCGCCACGTCTCTACAAGGTAGAGAAGCTGGATTCTCCTGGAAAGCCTTGGTTTGTGGCGTTCCGTTCAGGGGAACCGTAAAAATAAACCTAGATTTTCATGAGCTTCGGGTGGATTTCGAAAATTAAGAAGATAAGTGTTCGGTGGTTGTTTCTGGCCTAGCTCAACATCGAAAATTCAATCAGGAAATAAGCGTGTAGAAAGCTCTTTCGTTGCTCGTTTGGACCAGGGTTCGATTCCCGGCGACTCCACACAAAAAAAGGAAGATGTAGAACATCTTCCTTTTTTTATTTAAATTTTTTCTTAACGAAAACTCATTTTAAGCAAAAAATAATAGCAACTATAAAACTAACAGCGGTGAGATTACACCAATCATTATTCGGCCTGTATTATTATTTTCTTGACCTAAGACTGTTTTTGAATAATCACTGTAACTATAAAATCTAGCAACATAAGTAGCATAAAATTTTAAATTAAAGTTTTTAATAGGATAAAATTCAACCGTTGGAATAACTCCCCATGCGGTTCTTACTTTATTTGAACTTTCTGGTATATCTTTCCAATGAGAAGTACTTGACATTCCTATTATTGTAATTTTCCATTGTTCGTTGACAGAATACACTGTTCTAAGCCAATGTTCGATATAATAAACGTTTTCTGCAGCATGATCTAAAACGGTTTCTGGTATAAGTGAACTCACTACGCCTGTTCTATCTAAATCTTCTACACTCCATTTAAAATCGTATTGAAAGAGCCATTTTTTTGTCCGAAATTGATTTCCTAAAGCGGTATAGTACATATTTACAGGTTTCCCGTTTTTTGTTGCTTCCTGAAAAATACTAAAACTATATATGGTCTTAAATTTGCCATCAAAGAAACTGCCATTCCAGTTTCCGATATATGCTGCAGGAAACTTTGCCTCTTCAACGTCTGGAACATTTTCATATAATTCTGTAAAGGTTTTTGTCCTTGAATTTAATACCTGAGCAGAAAAAACATGATTATTGGAAAGCTTCCAGTTAAATTGAACCCCAGTTAAGAAGTTATCTGAATTATCTACAATATCATTATACTGGTAAATATCAATTGGATTCATATCAAATTCATATCCGCCCCAATTGGCCGTCATTTTTCCGATAGCAAAACTAGACCGTTCCGATATTTTATACCCAATAAATGCTAGATCTGTCGAGTGGCTTATATTATCTACTGACTGTGTTTCGGGATCTCTAGTGTATCTATCTCTAAATCTAAAGAATACTTTGTCTTTATAAACTCTACCCTTTACTTCAAATCTAAACTGATTTATCTGAAAACCGCTTCCTGTATAATTTCCATCTTCAAAATTATTATTCAACCCCATTTGAGTGTTGAAGATAACATCGATATTATTTAATAAATCGGCTTTGTTGGCTTTTATTAATGGCACTGAGTGGTTTACAGTCGAATCTGCCTGTTTTTCTTGCTGCGAATAAGCGTTAGACGCCAATAAACTAAATGATAGTATTAAAAGTAGTATACGCATATTTTAATTTTTTAGAATACTGTTTATTTTACATCATTTTCCGTTTGTATTAATACTCGAAAAAGTACTCTTGCAGTTTTTTACTGTCGCTTGTTTGTGTAAGTCCAAGCATTAGTAAAATTCTAGCTTTCTGAGGAACTAGATCATCTGCTACAATTGTTCCCAATTTTTGATCATCTGTTTCATCCAAAAGTGTAACTCTTCCAGTTGCTACTCTTGACGCTCTCACCACAACTACCCCTTTCTTCACTGCAGCAGCCACTGCATCTGAATTAACTTTGTTAAGATTTCCATTACCTAAACCACCTGTAACAATACCTTTTACTCCAGAATTCACATACGCATTTATAGCTGTTGCAGGAGCATCTGCATATAATTCTACTACTGCAACTTCAGGAAGCGTGCTTAATCCTGTGATATCAAAAGGCGTATCCTTATTGGTTTTACGGAGTATTTTTTCATACATCACAACTTTTCCATCATAAACCTGTCCGATAGGTCCGCTGTTTGGCGCAGTAAAAGCATTCAAATGTGTAGTACTTGTTTTTAAAGCTGCTCGACCTGAAAATATATATTCATTAAATACGAGCAATACTCCGCTATTTGCGGCTTGTTTTGAGGCTGCTAAAGTCACTGCATCAAAAAGATTTTTTGGCCCGTCGGCGCTTATTGCAGTAGCAGGACGCATAGAACCTGTTATTATGACTGGTTTATCATAACGGGAAGTTAAAGATAAAAAATAGGCGGTTTCTTCCTGAGTATCTGTACCATGTGTTATTACAATGCCATCTGCCTCATTATTTTTGTAAATTTCATTAATTCTTTTATTGAGCTTAATCCAAATATCGACGCTCATATCTTGGCTCCCCACATTTGCAATTTGTTCTCCTGTGATATCAGCAATTTTTTCTATACCTGGAACAGCACCAATCAGATCTTTAATAGGAAGCTCACCAGCTTTATACGCAGAGCGATCTGCTGATGCACCTTTTCCGGCAATTGTTCCTCCTGTTGCCAAAACTTTAATTCGTGGCAATTTTTGTGCATAAATGCCCGTAAATAATAAAACTGATAGAAGTAACGTAAGTAATGTTTTCATAATTAAGTAGTTTTTCAATTAGATTTATTGTTTTTTGAATTTTCCCAACTAGTGACATATTCCATCATAACTTTCCGAACATTTTTCCCTAGTATTAAATAGCTATCTGTTGGAAGATTTGCCAACGATACTCTTATACTCCATTCAGGACCAGCAAAACCTCCTCCGTTTAAAAGTACTATCGCTGTTTTTTCAGCAAGACGGAATAGAACATCTACTGGCTCAAAATTTTTCTTCATCCAATCTGCAAATTCACTTCCGTAAAAATGTTGTGCAGCTACCATAATATCAATTTCAGAATAATATCCAGCTCTCATAGGATCTTCAATAATTGGAACTTCTAATCCTTCCCATAATAGTTTTAAACGTTTTTGGATAATAGACTGCGTCAACGTTTTGTAGACATCTTGAGTATCCAACAGACAGAAAGCGGAAAAAAGCATCATTTGAAATTGTTGCGGAAGCGATAAACCTGCTGTATGATTTAAAGCTACTTGTCGGCTGTCGGCTACAAGTCTGTCAATAAACTTAATTTTTTCAGGATTTAAAGTTAAAGTAGCATAACGATCATGTAGTTCTTTTTTACGATCGTCACTTAAAGCTGCAATTTTCTTATCGAAAATATTATTTTCATTAATTGCAATAGTTCCTAATCTCCATCCTGTACATCCGAAATATTTAGAAAAAGAATAAACATTAATTGTATTCTCAGGAATAACAGACATTAAAGACCTAAAATTATTGATAAACGTTCCGTAGACATCATCCGTAATAATCATCAGCTCTGGATTGTGATTTTTTACAATATCTGCAATATAATTAAGTGTTTTTGTATCCATTGCAGATGACGGAGGGTTACTCGGATTTACCACAAACGCCACTTTAATTTCTGGATTTTTCAATTTATCCAATTCAGAATCCGGATATTGCCAAGTATGAAAACCATTTTCTCCCACACCACTTGCCTGCACATGTACAACATCAAAATTGTAACGTTCTAATTCAGGGATTTCAATATAAGGTGTAAATGTTGGAGTTAACAATGCTATTTTATCACCGCGCTGTGTAAGATAGTTTTGCATGAAAGAATCGAAAATATAGCACATTGCTGCTGTTCCTCCTTCTACTGCGAAAATATCATATTTTCCGTTATTGCTGCCAATGCCACACATCTCTTGCACCAAGTAATCGTGTACTATTATTTCGATATGACTCAGCATACGATCTGGAACAGGATAATTAAAACCAATTACGGCTTCAATCCATTCTCTAATCCACGCATCAGGATCAAAATCATGGTTATCGACTCCATAATGATAAGTCTTTTTCAGAAGTGATGCTCCAGGCGAATCTTTGTGGCTGTTTAAGAATTCTTCAAAACGTTTTGCTACTCCCGTTTTATCTTGAACAATACCAGCCAAAATACCTTGTTCTTCCATAACGTTTCGGCATTCGTCAAGCGCAAATTGTCCGAATAAAAAGAAAGCTTCTCTTGGAACGGTTGCAATCCAGTTCGGATTTCCTCTTCCTGCATTAAGTGTTATCGCGGTTGATTTTAATGCACTTTCATCTGCTAAGCGAATAAGTTCATTTTTAATTTCAAAGGGGCTAAGAGTTTGGAGTGTTTTCTCTACTTCTCGTGATGTCTTAATTTTAGAAATATCAATTGCCATAATAAAAATTTTTAAAGATTTTTAGAACTAAACGATTTATCAACTCATCATTAGGATAACCACAACGCCCCAGATAATAAGCAAGGTATTCCCAACCGCATAAGTAACGGTATAACCTAAAGCAGGCGTTTTACTTTTTACAGCATCTTGTAGCGCTCCCAAAGCAGCGGTAGTAGTACGTGCTCCTGCAGCACATCCTAATGTAATAACAGGATGAAATTTAAAAACATATCTACCTAACAAAAGGGCTAATATTAAAGGAAGAGTTGTGGCTGCGGCACCTGCAATGAAAAGTCCCCATCCTGCTTCCTGAAATCCGACAATAAAACTTGGCCCAGCAGTAATACCTACTACGGCTATAAATATGTTTAAACCTACATTGTTCATAACCCATAACGCAGGTTCTGGAATACGTCCAAATGTTGGATGCTGTCCTCGTAGCCATCCAAAAATGAGTCCCGCAATTAAAGCTCCTCCACTTGTGCTTAAACTAATAGGAACACCGCTAATTTTTACAGTAAGCGCTCCAAACAAACCTCCCAAGACAATTCCTAGACCAACAAAAGCCATATCTGTTGCATTGGTAGCTCGATCTGCGTAACCTACATGAAGTGCTGCTCGATCAACATCTTTTTTAGTTCCAACAAGTTCAATGAGATCACCTTTATTAAAAGTTGTGTTAGGCAGAATAGGCATATCTATTCCTGCTCTTTTTAAAGATCTTATCACGACACCATGTGCATTTTTACTTCCTCTTAACTCGGCTATAGTTTTGTTAAGTACTTCTTTCTTTACAACCATAACGGTTAAAACTTCTACCGGAAAATTAAGAAGTTCTACATCCAAAACTTCTTTTTCGTTTACAGCCACATAATTCATCATAAACTCTCTTCTGCCACCAAGTGCAATGACATCATTCTCTTCTACAATGGTATCTTTTTCGGCATCAATAATGTTTTTCCCTTTACGGATTCTTTCTATAAACAAATGCCTTCCTTTGCTTTCCAATTCGGCTTCGATAGCTCCAACGGTTTTATTACAGCCAAATGACTGTGCAGAAATCTGATAAGCATTATAAATAACTCTATCATAAGCTGAAGCTAAGCTAGGGTCATCTCCAATAGAATCACCTCCAAGTTGGATTTCGAGTTCTTTTGCTTTTTCTACTAGATTTCCGCCCAGCAGTTTAGGGCCAATAGAGGCTAGAATCCATGCAGATCCAGCTGTTCCAAAAATATAGGTTACGGCGTATGCTACCGGAATCTTGTTAATTAAAGCGGTTTTCTGATCTGCTGGAATATTCAGCTGATTAATGGTATCAGATGCGACACCAATTACAGCTGAAATTGTTTGAGATCCCGCAAGCATTCCTGACGTCAGTCCCATATCGTAGCCCATTATTTTACCAATAAAATAGGGACAGATTAGACACAAAACGCATACAATAGCCGCAAAGAACATCTGGGGCAGTCCGTCTTTTTTTAAACCTCCAAAAAATTGAGGGCCTACGCTGTAACCTACAGCAAATAAAAACATGAGAAAGAAAACAGATTTTACAGCTGGAGCAATAACAATGTCCAGTTGTCCGACTAAAACTCCTACAAGCAGAACGCTTGTTACGGTTCCTAAAGAGAAACTTCCGATTTTAAATTTACCAATGAAATATCCTAAAGATAATGTAAGAAAAACAGCTAATTCAGGATATTGTTTAAGTGTAGTTATTAACCAATCCATATACTAATTTTTACGTAACGTGAAGATAATCAAAAAATTAGATCGTGATAAGAAAATTTTTACTTATTTAGATTAATTAACAATCGTTTAATTCTTACAAAACAAATAAAGCTGTAAAAAATCCATAAAAAGATCAAATGAAACAAAGCAGATGGATTTTCCCACAATCCTGCTCCAGATTGTACCATCCTTGTATATATGGCTATAAAGGGAGTTGTAGGCAATAAATTGGCCAACCATTGCAATAATAACGGAAGCGATTCATGCGGCCAACTATAACCGGTTATTAGAAATATTGGATAAGTTGAAAACGCCATCATCTGTAAACAAACTAGTTGCGATTTGAATAGTGAACCTATAAATTGTGCCATCGGAATTAATGTTGCTATAAATAACACTAATAAAGCACCAAGTTCAAAACCATTTCCACGTTGAGGCAAATCCAATATTTTATAATTTACATTTAAAAAGAAAAATGCATAAGACGAAAACAGTAGTAAATAGAATAATCCTTTTCCCCATATTGCATTAGAAACACCAGCATTCATCCATTCGCGAAAGCGTGAATTTTGCCTTTCGCCAGCTACACTTTCAGATAAACCTATTAAGAGTGTTTGTTGTAAAATTAGAGCTAATAATCCAGGCAGCAGGAACGCACCGTAACTGGATCTTTCATTAAATAATGGACGATAATCTAAATTTACTGGCATCACATTATCCATCGCGGCGGCCGTGCTCATTCCTTCGCTTTTCTGAAAATATTGAAGTCTTACTCCTGCGCCTATAGTCAGACAAATTTGCTGCACGCTCATTAGTAAATCACTCGAAGGTAGAAAACGTGAAGCATTTACCGCCAAAACTACGTTGCTTTGTTTTAAACTTAAAAGATTCGTTTCTGTTCCTTCGGGAATATAAAAATAGCCTTGACAATTTCCTTGATACATTTGTTCTTCGGCATCTTTTAAATTAGAAAAATGAATTAATTGCACTATTGGTGAGCTATCAATATTTTGCTGAAGCAAACGCGATAATCTAGAATGATCATCATCTACAACTCCAAGTTTCACTTCAAATTCTTCTTTATTGATATAAATACTGCCATAAAAAAAAGCATACAATAAGGGCGCAATAAGAAGCGTAAGAAGCAGACTATGATCTTTTCCTATTAATGAAACTTCTCTAAAAAAGAGACTAATCAATGAGTTTTGCTTCTTTTTTTTCATCGAAAACTAAATTAAATTGACGTCGAAACAATAAAATTGCTGTCGGAAACATTACAGCACAAAAAATTAAGAGTTTGATTAAATCTCCTTGTGCGTATCTTAAAGGCAGATTCATATAATACACTTTAAAAAATCCGTCCAAAAATGCGGTATATGGCATTATCAGTGCATAATATTGATCATACCAAGGCATTGCCCAACGCGGAAATGTAAAACCGCTAAATACAAAAGCTGGCGAGGTATAAAATAAAGCGACATCTCCAGACAGCATTACATCTTTGAATAATGCAGAGATAAACATTCCGATTCCAATGCAGGCTAAAGACAAAAAAGTGTAAATGACAAAAAACTTTCCTGTCGCACTAGGAACTCCAATATCAAAATAAGGAAATACTACAAAAGCAATTAGTATAAAGTTGATCCAGCTTACTACAAGATGAGCAAGTGTTTTTCCTGCAATCACGTTAATAACAGAGCCATTTGAAGAATGATATAACTCTTCCATCGTTTCGGTTTTCCATTCATAATTCAATGCTAGCATACAGCTTATAATCAAAATCATTTGCATACTTACTGTAATTAATCCGGGAACTAAATATTCCTGATAATTGTAAGTAGCATTATAAAGCTGATAGGCGTTTAATTTTATAGGATTAGCAAGTGCCATGGCTTGATCTGCTTTCATTCCTGTTTTTACAAGCTTTTGCAAAACTACTCCTGTGCTGCCTGTAATGATAACTTCTGCTACAGCTTTGTAAATCATTTTTGCTGGAACTAGAGAGGCAGCATTCGTATATAAAGTCACTGTACTCGGATGCCTGCTGTAAATATTTTTTTGAAGATTTGCTGGAAAATGAACTGCTCCTAAAATTTTGCCTTCGTTAATTAATCTTTTTACCTCTTCTTCACTATAAACGCGACGCGTAATATTCAGAGATTCTTTTTGTTCTAATAAAAAAGTGAGCTGTCTGCTTATGGCGCTTCGATCATCATCCCAAATGGCAAAAGCTAAATGTTTGGCTTCTTGTTTTTGATATATAAAAGCATAAAACGTAAACAATACAGCAGGAACAACCAGCATGACGAGGTAAAACACCTTCAAATTTAGAATGCGCTTCCATTCTCTAATCATTATATTTATTACGCTGTTCATCAAGGCAGAATTAGTGAAGCTGTCATTCCTGAGCGTAATCCTTTTATTTGTGCTAATTTTTCAGGTTTAAACTCAATTGTAAATGTTCTGAGTTCGAACTCGCCTTTATCTTTAGAAGGCACCCAATTGGCAAATTCTAATGTTGGAGCAATAGAACTAACTACGACATCAAAAACTTCTGGATCACAACCTGGTACTTTTACAGAAGCTTTACTTCCCACTTTAAGGAGATTTGCTTTGTCTTGTCTGATATTAAATTTTATTATTGTCGAATTTTTCTTTTCAATGGTCATCATAGGATAACCAATAGAAACAATTTCTCCTTGATGAGTAACCATACTCGAAATCACACCATCTGCAGGAGCCAAAACTCTAGTATTATCGCCAAGTGCTTTGGTTAGTTCATAAGCTTGTTCTGCTTGTTTTACAATTGCATTTGCTGTTTTTAATAATTCTGGTCGCGCACCGTCTTTTAGCATTTTCAAATTTAATTTTGCCGTTTCCATCTCTTTTTTGGCTGCCTGAAATTTAAAATAAAAAACATCTTTTTCCTGACCCGATATTACATCAGCATTATATAAACGTTCCATACGGTCGTAAGTAGTACTGAACAATTTGTATTGCTCCTCACTTATTTGGTATAGTTTTGAAGTTGCTTCAATAAGTTCTGGTCTTGCACCTTGAGTAAGCAATTCCTGCTGTCCTTTTGCGGCATCAATTGCAGCCAATGCTTGTGCTTTTATTGCGTTGATTTCGTTTGAACGAAGTATGGCAACCAATTGTCCCCTATGCACGGTATCACCTTGCTTTACCAATAAGGAATCGAGTCTGCCTGGAAACTCTGCTGCAACATCGACACTTGATGCATCGACCATTCCGATAAAGTTATTTTCTGAATCATTATTTCCTTTAAGAAAAAAGATCAATGCTATAACAACTACCAAAATCGGAATTAACAGCGCCCAATAATTTTTTAAAATATCTTTCATCTATTTAATAAATTGAGTGATTCTTGTTGGTTCTCCTATACTGTTTAAATATTCTGCAAGTGCCACATAATATCCAAAAACAGCCGTATAGTATACTTTTTCTATCTCAGTTTCAACTAGCAGCGCATCATTAACATCTTTTGGCGATGACATTTGATTGTTCATTCTCTGCGTGATCAAACCACTTGTTATGCGAGCTTCTTTTCTTGCTGCTTCTAGTGCTTCAACATCTTTTTCTAGAGAATCCATCTTATTTTTTGCAGCTTTAGACCTTACCTGAAGCAATAAACTTGTATTTTCTTCTCCTAATCTGGCTTCGTCTATTAGCTGTTTAGCGGCCTGTGTGCGCTTACTTGTTTGAGCATTAAATAAAGTCCATTGTAATTCTAAAGCAACAAACCAATCTGGAATAGCAACAGGAAGATCTTTTTGATAAAGATTGAAATTTCCAACAGCAAAAACATTTGGCAATGCTAGAGATTTACTAATTTTTTCGGCAGTTTCTGCATACGCTATTTTAGTTTCTGCCATTTTCTGAACTGGATTGGTAAGCCAAAAATCTTTCTTTGGTTCGTTTAAATCAATTCTACTGTAATTTAATGTGTCCGAAATGGTCAAAACCTGATCCAGATCTGCTCCCATTAATTTATTCAATTCAATTTGTGCATTTTTTTTATCGTTCTCGATTGAATTAAATTGGCTTTTTGCTTGAATCAAAACTACATTCGTCCAATTTTTTTGATATGGAGGTAAAATTTCATTTTTTACAGATTCTTCTGCATAAGTTTTATTTTTGTCTAAAGCCGTGATGATCATCTGCTGTTTCTGCATCAAAGAATTTAAATACAGTATTCTTAAGTATTGAAGTGTTATTAAGAAAGTTACTTCTTTATCTACAGCTTCGACATTAAGTCCGGCCGAAGTAACTACAGACTGAGCAAGGTCTACAGAAGAGTTTAATTTATTTCCTAAATAAAGAGGCTGCCTCACTCCTACACCTGCCAAAAAATAAGATTGTTCGCTTAATGATGGATTATAATTGGGATAAATGCCTCCGATTATAGTTTTCGAAGTATTATAAATTCGATCTTGAGCAGCTTGCGATAAATTCCCTCCTGTAATTTCATTATAGATCTGATTGGCGGTATTGACACTCTGCTTTGATGATCCTTCTACAATTCCGTCTTTAACTGACTGTAGATTAATTGTTAAAGGACTGCTTAAATATGTATAGCTCGATAAAAGATCTACTTTTGGAAAATAACTATTCTTTTCGGCCTGAAGATTATATTCGACCGTTTTTAAGCCCGATTTGGCTTGTTTGAGAGAAATATTATTCTGTTTTGCGGCATTAAAACAATATTCAAGCGATGCCGTTTGGGCATTTACCTCCAAACTAATAAGAGCAACTAAAAAGAGAATTAAATAAAACTTGGCTTTTAAAAGTTGTATCTTCATAACATTGCTCTTAATTTAATTTTTAAATATTCATTTACATCTATAACTAAACATTATTATTTTAAACTTGGAGTAACTGTATAAATCTACACTTTTAATCTGGGGAACTTAAAAGTATAACAGCTCTATTATTGAAGGAGTTTTTTTGCATTTGAAATTAAAAACATTCAAAAGTGCAATCTCTAAATTTTAGTAATTAACTACCTTTCAACATTATAAAGTTAGCTTTTTTTTCTTAGGAAACCATTTTATTTAAAAAATGATAATTAATATTTAAATAATCATTTATAAAAAATACAAAAAAAGCCTTTTCTAAAATTCTAGAAAAGGCTTTTTCGATTTCAAAAACTAGTGTATCTCATAAACGACAAATACGGCTCCTTAAGAAGACCGCATTTATCAAACTAATTCAAAATTAAAAAAACTATAAAGTTGCTTTTACTTCACCGCAAGTCAGCATGTTTTTAGGATAGTACGGATTTTTGATTTCCTTGCTATCACTTGTCCAAACTGCTCCTGTCATTGGGCAAACTTGTAAATATAAGGTCTCGTCTGCAGGTTTGAATTTTGAAGCCTGATCCCAGTATTTTACCGAAAGTGTTTCAAAAATCTTGCGCTGTTTGTTGATGTTTTTCGTTGCTGTTAAGGCTGTTGCCAATTCGATAATTTCTCTTCTCGAAGTGGTAGCTGCATTCATATTTTCTAAGCTTAATTTTTTAAACTTGAAATTTTTTAAAGAGCTTTTTAAAGCTTCTGCATTTTTAACAACCGCTAAACTGTCTGATGTTAAAAAGCTGTTTTTTAAAGCCAAATAACTTTTTGTGATTTCTTTTTTCTCTGTTTCACGTTTTGCAACTAACTCAGGCGTTACTTCTTCTTTTGATGTTAGTTGTGCTTGCGCTAAAAAACTAAAGAAAACAAATGCTATAACTAATAAATTTCTCATGATGTAGGTTTATCTAATTTTGTAATGATTTTATCGATGTCTATCAAAATGCTTTCGTAATGATCTTTATTGATTCCTGTTGCTGAAGCTTTTAATTTTTCAATATCTGTTTTTAATTTTAGAAGATGCTGCTTTGCGTATAATTTCACATCACTTCGCTGTGCTGCATTTGCTGCTTTTCCAGGTTCTAATTCTTTAGGCAATAAAAGCATCCCTAGTTTTTCGATGTAACCACGCTGAAAGCCTCTTCGGTAAAAATCTTGCTTTTCGTCTCCGCTAAATTTCACCCAAACCGTTTGTTGCAGATCGTTCAAAAATTCTGGAACTGTATAAGCTCCTTCAGACTGCATTGATTTAAGGTTAATGTTATAAAGCATTCCTGAACTCAATAACATATTTAAAACCTGATTCTGCTGATCTGAAATTTGATCTTCTCTTTTTAAAGCAATCAAATCATCAATTTCCTGCGGATACATCCAAAGTGGAGAAACGAATAATTGTCTTCCTAAATAATCTATTGCTGCTTTTACTTTTGCTTTAGGAACTGGCTTATAAACTACTCCTTTTTCATCAACAGTACGTTTTGTAACGTAATTGTTTCCAATATTTTTTAGAACATGATACAAATACAATCCGTATTGTCTTACTACGGCTTTGTGCATGTCTGCTAAATTGTCGTACGGATCGTTTGGCTGATAGGTCCATTCAATAAGATGAGGCACAACACGCTTTAGGTTTTTAATTCCGTAATCGCTGGCCAATACTGCGTCGTCTCCAAGATCTTCCGCTTGACTACGCGGATCTTCGTCTTTACCTTCTCCTCCAAACCATAATTTTGGATTTGCCGTTAAACTATCGGTGGTTAATTTGGCTAATAATTTTTCTTCTTCAAACTCATCTTTAGTGTTTGGATAATATTTGTAACCCCATTCAACAGCCCATTTATCATAACTTCCAATACGCGGATAAAGACCTTTTGGACTAATATTATCTTCTGGTTGTGCTACATAATTAAAACGAGCATAATCCATAATAGAAACTGTATGTCCATTTTCTTCAACCCATTTTTTATCACGAAGTTTTTCTACTGGAGTTGCACTACTCGCTCCCATATTATGGCGCAATCCGATGGTATGACCAATTTCGTGCGAAGAAACAAAACGAATTAATTGTCCCATTAATTCATCATCTAAATGCATTTTTCTTGCTCTCGGGTCTAAAGGTCCAGCTTGAATCATGTACCATCTTTGAACCAGTTTCATTACATTATGATACCACCCAACGTGGCTTTCCATAATTTCACCACTTCTCGGATCGCTAATTCTTGGCCCGTAAGCATTTGGCGTTTCAGAAGCTAAATATCGCACTACAGAATATCTTGCATCTTCCAAACTCATGGTTTTATCGTCTTCTGGCCATTCTTTACCTACAATTGCATTTTTAAAACCTGCCGCTTCAAAAGCTTTCTGCCAATCGTTAATTCCCGCAATTAAATAAGGTCTCCATTTTTTTGGTGTTGCAGGATCGATATAATAAACAATTTGTTTTTTTGGTTCAACCAATTCACCTCGCAAATACTTTTTAATATCCTTGTCTTTTGGCTCTAAACGATAACGCTGCACAATAAATTTCTTTTGAGCACGCTGTTCATCATCATCAAACAAAACATATTTATTGGCAAAATAACCTACTCTTTCGTCAAAGAAACGTTTACGCATTGGCGTTTTCGGAAGCAATACAATAGAAGTATTTAATCGTAATGTGATACTTCCGCTGCTTGCTGTAGAACTTGTATACGTTTTTGTTGTTTTGGTTTCAATATTAATTGGATACGCATCGATACTTTCAACAAAAGATTTATCATCGGCAAGAGAAGTTAATTTTTTCTCTGTTTTGTCCTGACTTCCGATAGAAAACATGGCGTTGTCTTTTTTGAAAACGTCTGTAACTTCGATAACCACATCTTTAGTATCTGGATTGGTTGTTTTGATTGGAAAAGCAGCCACAATCGGATTTTCGTTGCTTCCTTCTAATGCTTTTGCCAGCATCGAATCGGCAGAACGAACATCTTGTCTGTATTGAAGCGATCTTAAATAAACTGTATTATTAGAGCCTTTTTCAAAATAAATAGTCTGCTCATTGGCTTTTTCTCCACCAAAGCTTCCAAAACCTTCAGGAGTTGAAAGATATCGCGTTACAACCAACATGTATCGATTAAATAAACTATCAGGAATCTGAAAGTAATATTTAGCATCGACTTGGCTCACAGTAAAAAGACCTGATTTGTTTTTAGCTTTATCAGTAATTACTTTGTTGTAAGCCTGCATGCCTTTTGGCTGTGTACTGGTACTATCGGCTTTTTTTTCGGGAGTCTGGGCAAAACCATGCTGCCAAGCCGACAGCATGATTAGAATTAAAATTAACTTTTTCATCTAAATTAAAATGGGACTTTTTCGTCTGTGTTTAATGTCAATTTCGGATTTTTCTGTAAAACCGATAAAGGAAACGGAATTATATATAATCGAGAATTTGGCTGTAAAGTATACGTTTTTTGAGGAACGGTTTGGTTTACAATTGGAAATACTCTAGTAATTGTTTTTGCATATTCAGTTTCAGTGTTCAATCTTTTTAAATCGAAAAATCTATTAAAACCTAACAGCAATTCTTTTCTTCTTTCATTAATTACCAATTCCATTGTTTTTTTTCTTGTCGCTGGAACCGTCAAATCAACAGTACCAGAAAGAATACGTTTTGCTCTTAATGTATTTAAAACAGCAACTGCTTCTGCAAACTTATTATCTCTCGCGTAACATTCTGCTAGCATTAAATATACTTCAGTTGTTTTCATTCCGACAGTTGGATAGAAAAATCTAGTATATTGTGTTCCCCAATAAGCCGTGTTTGAACCTTGATCTAAGTTTGTTGTACTTGTTGTATTGAAAAACAAATTGAAACGTCCATCATTTATTCCGAATAAATTTCTTAATTCAGGACTGATGATGTAGCTCTGAGCAAAGTTCATTTCATTATAACCCGTCATGTACATATAACTTAAAACCTCAACATTGTCTGCTGCAGGGACAGCAAGAGCTGTGGGTCCGCCTTTTGCATTGTAGGCTACTAAATCGAATATTTGATTGTTATAACTTAATGATTTTTCTGCTGCTTCTTGAGCTTTAGCAATTTCACGTTTAAACAAATGTACTTTAGCTTTAAATGCATACGCGAATGCTAATGACGGATGATAAACGTCCATTGGTTTTTCCTTAAGATACGGCAAGGCATCTTCTATATCTCTCTGAATAAAATCGTAAACCTGTGCAACAGTAGATTTTGAAGGCTGTGATTCCAGATCAAATTTATCCATGATACAAATTCCTCCATCAGTAGCAGCTGTTTGCGGGTCATAGCCTTTCGCATAAGTATTCACCAATAAAAAGTGATCGTAAGCTCTAAAAATTTTAGCTTCAGCTTTCGCTAATTGTTTGATGCTTCCATCTCCTTTACTTTCATCTACTAATGAAATAATCGTATTCCATCTGTTGATATAACTGTAAGCTTGATTGTAAAAACTTGAACCTGTCAACAACGAAACTCTATCTGCACTTTCATCAAAAGTAAAATTAATAATATCAATGTTTGGCGTTCTTCCGATTACATTGGCTTCTTTCATCCATTGGTCGTCTGACAAATATTGAAAGTTATTAATTGGATAACCTCTATTTGGCAGAGATACTAATTCAAGAAATTGTTGAGGAGTTTCAACTACTAAAGCTCCTTTCGGTGTAATATCTGTATAATCGTCGCATGATGAAACGGTTAGCATCATCACAGACAGTAATGTTATATATATATGTTTCATTTTTTTAAAGTGTAAGATTAAATCCAAACAAGTACGTTTTTGGCAATGGTAAGCTTCGTACACCAGAATTGGCACTATAAACTTCTGGATCAATATGGTTTCCAGCTGCGCTCCAATACCAGATATTATTCATCTGGAAAGTAAACTTGGCTGCTGTCATCTTAATTTTATTTGCAAAAGCCTTTGGCAGATTATAACCCAAAGAAACATTTCTCAATTTAATATAATCTCCATCTACAACATTCGCCGTTGAATTTCTCCATTGGCTGTTCATCGTTACGGCATAGTTTCTAACACTTTCGTCTAAATCTACGTATAAACGAGTATTTCCGTTTCTATTGGTATCGGTGTAACGATCTGCAATTCCAGAAAGATTTACGTCATCAGAACTCATGTCAAGAGTTTCTTTACGCATTACATTTCCTCCAGAGAAAACAAATAAGAAGTTTAAATCAAATTGTTTATACGAAAAACGCTGTGACAAAGACCCTGTGTAAGTTGGCATTAATGAACCTACATTTACTAAAGCATCTGGATTTGTAATTGTTTTTATACTTGTTGAAATTGGGTTTCCATTGTCATCAAAAGTAATTGACGGATTTCCATTTTCGTCCAAAACATACGGATAACCATTTACTGTCCCACCATATTTGTACGCATACATACTGTTGAAATAATCACCTTCTACAAAGTAACTCGTTGGAGAAGAAACATAAACCGAAGCTGTAGATTCTGCTCTTGTAACTTTTTGAACTGTCGTTCTGTTGAAAGCAAAAACGAAGTTAGAATTGATACGAAGATTACCATCATTATACCATTCAGACCCCACAGTAAATTCAATACCTTTATTTAATAATGCTCCCGCGTTAATTCTTCTTGATGTAGCTCCTACAGTAGGATCAAGATCTGTGGTAGCCAATAAATCGCTGCTGTATTTTCGGTAGACGTCAATAGAACCATTTAATTTAGCTCTAAACAAACTATAGTCTACACCAAGATTGGTACTTTGCGTTTTTTCCCATCTTAACATTGGGTTCGGCTGTGCTGTAATATTGGTATATTGTAAAGACTGATACAGATTATCGTTTTTTCGAGTCGCTGTAATGTAAGGTGTTGTACTTTGATCTACGTTTCCGTTAATACCGTAAGTTGCTCTTAATTTCAGCATACTAACCCATTTTACGGGTTTCATAAATTCTTCATTACTAATGTTCCATCCTAAACCTGCAGACCATAATGGACGGTTTTTATATTTAGGATCAACACCAAATAAGTCGGCTTTATCTACACGATAACTTCCTGTAATGTTATATTTAGATAAATAAGTATAACTCGCAGTACTAAAAATAGAAAAGTAACGGTGTAAAATTTCCGTTTGCGATCTTCCTAAAGCTGCAAGTGTTCTATTGCTTCCAAAAATATAACTAGAAACTCCTGTTTGGCTCAATGCAAGATTGTTTAATACAGCAGAACTTAAAGTTACGGGATCGTAACCATATCGCACCTGTTCGATATTTCTTGGAACATAAGTCTCACGCATTTCTGTACCAACCAAAGCATTAACAGAGTGTTTGCCCTCTGCAAATTCTTGATTAAAATCTAATTGATTTCTGAAAGAATAATTGCTTGCCTGAGAACTAGATTGCTTGTATCGTCCTCCTGTAGAGAAACCATCAACGTACGTATAGGCATTTGTAGTCGGATTGTATCCTGTTAATGCATTAATCGCATAACGCATTCGATAAGAGTTAACATCGTAATACTGCTCGTTGTCGTTTTTTCTTACCTCATATTGAAATTGGGTATTAAAACTCAAACCTTTGTACAATTTCGCTTTTACGTTAGCAAAAGTTCTCAAACTTAATGAATTCTGTTCTGTAACACCCTCTTTAAGTGCATCTAAAACATTAAAATTCAAAGATTTGAAACCTGATAAACCTCCTAATTTTTCAACCATTGCCGGATTTATAGCACCACTAGAAGTAAAGCCATCTTTAATTGCTACACCCGTTGATTGCACCAAATTTCCGTTATCATCGGTTATACGCTCGTATCGTTTTTGAATATCGTAATTTCCAAGATCATAATCAGTTGCTTCATCGTTACTATACGTTCCATTTACTCCAAATGTAGCATTTAGCCAGCTATTTACTTGAAAACTGCTTTTTGCATAAAGATTAAATGCGCGCCCTTTATTGTATTTTATACGAGCTTGCGATTCATCATAATTAAGCGAAACATAGGTGTTCTGCTTGGTTGTACTTCCCGAAAAAGCAACATTATAACGTTGTCTTAATTCATTTTGCCAAACATTATCACGATAATCTTTATTGTAATCGTTCTTTCTCCATTGTGCAATAGTAGAGTTGTAAGTAGCGTTATCAATTTTTCCCTCTTCTAAATTTCTATTTAATTGGTAAAGCGGACTGTAGTATTTTGGATTACTGCTTCCAATATCTCCATAACTGCTAAACATTGTCGCAGTATCTGCAAATCTGGCTCTTTCTCTGTTGTAAACTGCCTGCTCAAAATCGATAAGATCGCTTGTTGAAGCATAGTTCATATCTCTCAAATTTGGTTTTTCTGAGATAAAGAAATCTGTATTTATGGTTACTTTTAATTTACCATTTCCTTTTTTTGTCGTTAAAACAATAATACCATTTGCGGCTCTCGAACCATAGATAGAAGCTGCTGCGGCATCTTTAAGAACGTCAACACTTTCAATATCATACGGATTAATTTCATCCAAAGTCAATTCGCTTGGAAGACCATCGATTACAATAAGTGGACTGTAGCCAACATCAGATGAAAAAGTACCAATACCTCTCAAAATAGGCGTATCAGAACCAAGTCCGTTTGGATTTTTCTGAAACATCAAACCCGCAACACGTCCTTCTATTGCGCCCGATAAATTAGAATTGATATTTTCGTTTAATACTTTTTCATCAACTTTAGAAATTGCACCAGTAAAGTTACTTCTTGCAATAGTTTGATAACCTGTTACCACCACTTCTTTCATTGCAGCCACTTTATCTTCAGCAATAAGTGTAAAATCTGTTCGTCCTGCAACACCAATAGATTTGCTTTCGATAGTTAAACCAGACAATTCTAGAACAGCGTTTGGAGAAATTTTATCAAAAGAAAAACCTCCATCAAAGTCGGTTACAGTTGCTCTATTAGTTCCTGAAATGGTAACCGTTACACCTGGAAAAGATTCATTTTTATTATTTACTACCTTTCCTTTGACATCGATTAATCCGTTTCCCACGCTCTCGTTTTTTTCTTTTGGAGCAGTAACAACAATCGTTTGGTTAGAAAGCGAATATCTTACACTTTGATTTTTAAAAACTTGACTTAAAGTTTCATTCAAAGTAGCATTCTTAACATTAACGCTCACAGGTTTAGAATCCTTAAGCAGTTTCTGTGTATAAAGCACTTCGTAATTGGCTTGTTTTGCCACTTCTTTCAGAACTTTTTCAAGAGGTGCATCCTTAAAATTAATAGTGATATTTTGCGCCTGTCCAGTAAAACTGCACAATAGCATAAACGCACATAAAATCAATAGATTAGCCGAAAAGTGAACTCTGGGAATCTTTTTTTTAAGTTTTTTGTAAGGTTTTTTTGGTTGTAAATTTAATTTCATACATTTACATTGGTTATAGTTAAACAATAGTGGACAACTTATATTGGCTATAAACTTTTAAACAAACCAGACGCATCGCAACTGCTTCTGGTTTTTTAGTTTATAGACTAATATAATCGGTTAAATAAAGATCTTACGGATAGACAATAATCGTTTTTCCTTCAACCTTAAATTTTATATTACTTAGCTCAAGCACTTTTAATACTTCAGACAAATTTTTATTTCTAAATGTACCTCCGTTAAATCTCACGTCTGAAACATCTCCGCGGTATTCTACTTTAATTCCGTACCAGCGTTCCAGCTGTTTCATTACCGATTTCAAATCGGCATTATCAAATTTAAATCGGCCGTTTTTCCAAGCAATTGCTGCTTCGGTATCAACCTCTTTAATGGCAATTCTGCTAGAACTTTCAGATACATTGGATTGCTGACCTGGCTTTAAAATTGCTTTCTGATTTTTAGAAGAAACCGCAACACTTCCTTCCAATAAAGTTGTTTTTATAGCAGATTCATTAGTATAAGCGTGAACATTAAAATGTGTTCCTAAAACTTCGATTGTTTGATTATCTGATTTTACTAAGAAAGGTTTGTTTTTATTTTTAGCCACTTCAAAATAAGCTTCTCCTTGCAATTCAACGATTCTTTGGTCTCCATTAAATTGAGTTGGATATTTAATTGAAGAAACAGCGTTCAAGAATACTTTTGTTCCGTCTGCTAAAACAATATTATATTGTCCGCCTGTTGGGGTTGAAAGTGTATTGAATGAATTGGAATCTTCTTTTGAAGTATCAGCATTTGGATTTATCACATAAGTAATCACGCCGTTGGCATCCATTTTTATGGTTACCTCATCTTGATCTTCTTTAGCAATAATATCTTTTGAAGAAACATCTGAAAGTATAATCTGTTTTCCGTTTGAAAGCGTCAAGATACCTCTGTTTCCTCCTGGAGCAATTTCTTTTGCCTTTTCGACAACCTGAATATTTTCTGGTTGTATTACAGATTCCGATTTTGTAAAATAAAATACTCCAGCACTAAACAATAAAGCAATAGATGCTGCGGCAGCAATACGCGGCCACAGATTAATAACTTTAGTTTGCTCCACTAATGGAAGTCTCGATTTCAAATGTTCGTAACTATCTTCTAGTTCGTATTCGCTAAGCTGTTTATTGCTATTTGCTGCTTTATGCAAATACCACGCATCGAGTTTGTCTTTATCTTCATCAGATAAAGTGCCGTTTTGATGTCTTTTAAGCAGTTCTAGAAATTCAGTTTCATTCATAATTACAACACGAAATTTTGTCTTGTTTTAATATAAGACAGTTAGAAATGGGTTTTGTCATAGATGAAAATCAAAAAAACATTAATTTATCATTAATAAATTTGCCGAAACGTTAGTTTCTCTTTATTAATGAGGGTTTTATGAGCAGATTTTATTTTAAAATTTAACAAAAAGAACAACAAAAATTTACCACACAAAAACATTCAACGCCGATTTTAGCTTTCCGCGAAGAATTTTTAGCGAATTATAAACTTGCTGTTTTGCTGTTTTGTCTGTTATATTTAATTGAAGTGCGATTTCGTCATACGAAAGTTCTTCCACTTTTCTTAAAAGAAAAACTTCACGCATTTTTTCAGGAAGCAAAGCAATTTCGTTTTCAATCATTGCTTCTAATTCTTTTTCTCGAAGTTTAGAATCAGCAAAAACATAATCATTTTCAATAAAGTTTGAAATAGAATCTGCATAACGCGAAACCACTTTTTCGTGTGCGATATGATTTAAGATTCTGTTTTTGGTTGCTTTGTATAAATAAGAAGATAGTGAACCAGTAATTTCCAACTCCTGACGTTTGTTCCAGATAAACAAAAATACTTCTTGAACAACATCGTTTGCTTCATCATGATTTCCAGTCATTTTGTAAGCATGATTCACTAAAAGTCTGGAGTATCTTTCGAAGATTTCTGTATAGGCTAATTGATCATCTTCCTTAAGAAGATTTAATAAGATATGATCAGCATATTTGCTATAAACAGACATTTATTAATAAAAGGTGGATATGAAAAACGCAATATTAAACAATTTTAATGTTAAAAGCCAAAAGATTGTTAAGTTTAGAAAAGCGCAAAGGATTTCGTAAACATTTTTGAAGAAAATTCAATATGATTAATCTTAATAATATTGAACAGCAGTATTCTAGTCTTAAAAAAATTGTTTTTCACTGCAAAAGTTTGATTTAGTTCGAAAAAACAAAAAGCCTGTAAAAATAAATTTACAGGCTTTTAATATTTTAAAATTTTCTAATTCTTAAGTAAGGCTTTTTCGGTTTCTCCTTGAAACTTTTGCCCAATATAAAAGATACAAAATCCCTAAAACAAGAATTATAATATCAAATTTCATAATCTGCGGAATTCGCATAATTTGATCGCTGTAATAACTTCCGCCTAAAAGTGCTCCGCAACCAATTCCAAGTTCCATCGAAATATACATTGTTGCAACAGCTTTTCCTCTATGATCTGGATTACTCAAATCGATAGTCCAAGCACTGACCGCTGGAGACAAAATTCCAGTACCAACTCCGTAAATTGCTGCTCCGACCAATAGCATCTGAATATCTCTTCCTTCGCTTATTACAAAAAGTGCAGAAGCTGTTATGATTAATCCTGCCAATATCACTTTTGGTCGCCCATGTCGATCTGAAACTTTTCCTGCTCCAAAACGAACTAAAACTGATGCTACAGTAAAAGCAGTAAAAAATATTCCTTTATTGGTTGCTCCAACATGCTCGCTCCAATCTGGAATTAAAGTCAAAATAAGTCCGAATGCGGTGTACGAAAGGAAAGTAATAATTCCTGCTGGAAATACATTTCTATCTACAATATCTTTTTTTCCGATAATAAACATTGATCGATTCAGCTTTTCTTTTGTCGCAAGAGTTTCTTTCATATTCAGAACAATAATGATCGAAAAAAATGCTAGAAACGAAGAACTGTAAAACATAACATTTATTCCGTACAAATTCACGATCATACTTCCTAATGCTGGTCCAAGCGCGCCACCAATACTGAAACATAATCCGTGCATTCCAAGCGCTTCTCCCCATCTGTGCTGTGGAATAATATCTGCTACATAAGCCGAAGTTGATGTAGGTTTAAATCCTGTTGAAAAACCATGAACCAAACGCAGTAATAAAAACCCTGAAACAGAACTTAAAATAGGATACAGAAATCCGCATACGACACAAACCGAAGATCCGATTGCCATAACAGGAACTCGTCCCCATTTGTCGGTTAGCTTACCGCTAAAAGGACGTGAAATTGCAGCCGTTAAAGTAAATAAGGAAATAATAAGTCCTTTATATTCTGCACCTCCTAAACTGCTTAAATAGTTTGGAAGTTCTGGAATCATCATATTAAAACTTGATGAAAACAGTAAAGAACTCAAACAAAGTAAAATGAATTGTAAGGTATAAATTGATTTTTCGTTTTGTGACATTTTTAATTTTTAAATAACTAAAGGCTGATAAGGAATTATGTTTTTTTCAGAATAATTCCAGCTGATTATTTGGGTTTATAGGTTTCTTTTTAGGAGGTTTTGCTTCTCCAAAAACGGTTCGTCCTCCATATAAATGAGATTGTTCTCTTTCTCTCTGAACCAGGGCATCAAAATTAGAATTTGGAGTGAAGCTTTCTTCTGCTTTCCGCGAAATTTCAGATAGTTTTTGAATGGCACTTAATTTATCGCTATTACCAATTTTGGCACGATTAATAGCTCTCTGAAGCGTGTCTATAGTTTCATCATAAATTTTGACTGGAACAGGAAACGGGTGTCCGTCTTTTCCGCCATGAGCGAATGAAAAACGAGCAGGATCATCAAATCGCGTTGGAGTTCCATAAATAATTTCACTTACCAATGCTAAAGATTGCAAAGCTCTTGGTCCCATTCCTTTTAAAAGCAGTAATTCTTCAAAATCTTCTGGTTTGTTTTCGTGAGTAGTCCAAAGCATGGCACCTAGTCTTTTCATATTTACATCTTCCATTCTCACATCGTGATGTGCGGGCATAGAAAGATGCTGCATTTCTTTTATGATTTTAACGGGAGATTCTTTTACCAATTCTAAAATTCCTTCGCGAGATTTTGTTGCTTCGTTAGCAGTAAGATTTAAAATAGAGCCTTGATTTTCGCCATAAATAAAAGTATGCGGTTCGTTTATAAAAGACTTTAAATCTTGCGAATGCCAATGGTATCTTCTCGCAGTTCGAGAATCTGGATTCATTCCTTGTTGAATAACTGCCCATTGCCCTTTATTATCAACAATAAAATTATGCTGGTACAATTGAAATCCGTCCTGAATGGCTGTGTTGTCTACTTTGGCAGTAAGTCGGCTGCAGCTGGCAAGATTAACTCCATCAAGACCTGTTTTTTCGCCAACAAATAAAAGTTCCTGCGGTGTTGCCATAGAATGTTTTCCTTTGCCTCCGCAGATATAAATCCCCAATTCTTTTGAATGCGGATTAACTGATTTCTTCAATGCTCCAAGCACCGAAGTGGTGATTCCAGAAGAATGCCAATCCATTCCCATAACGGCTCCAAAACTCTGAAACCAAAACGGATTGCTTAATTTGCTTATAACTTCAGCAGTAGAAAATTCCATCGCAATGGTTTCAACAATTGCAAAACCAAGCTTTGACATTCGTTCAGCAAGCCACATTGGAACATGTCCATAATGTAAAGGAAGATCTGCCGTGCCTGAACGTTTCATTTGTGAGGAATTATAATCCTGCAAAAATACTTCTTTTAATTGTGAATTATAAATTGTGAATTGTTAAAAGAGTCCAAAGTCTAAAGTCCAAAGTCTAAAAGTAACTCATAATCACAACCAATAATTTATAACTCATAATTAACTAATTTCAATATCTTCTGCGGGTTCTTCTATTGGTTCTGCATTATCGTCTAGCCAAGCCACAAAAAGTTTGTAACCTATCGAAAACACAATTGGTCCAACAAACAATCCTATAAAACCTGACATGATAAAACCGCCAATTACACCTAGAAAAATGACTAGCATTGGCACAAGCGCGCCCTTTCCTAATAAAAGTGGTTTTAAAACATTATCTGATAATCCACTTATGATGAAGAATACTGTCCAGAACAGCGCATAACCAGAATCTCCTGTTGAGAAAAGATAGATAATAACTCCGATATTAATTATAATGGGGCCGATCTGTAAAATAGAAAAGATTAGACAGATTAAAGTCAAAATTCCTGCATACGGAATATCGGCACAAAACAAGCCAATTGCCTGAATAAGAGTTTGAATAACCGCAACTCCCAATATTCCTTTTACCACTTGATAAATCGTCGAAACCGAAATGGTCATAATTTCTTCGGCCTCATTTCCTGCAATCTTTTTAAGGAATTTCATAAAAAACGCTTTTGAACTTGGCGACACCAACAAAATTCCTGCAATAATAATAGACAGAATAAATTGTAAAAATGCAGCACCAGAACTTAAAATACTACCCATAATTTTAGAAGATAATTCTCTTATCTGATCTTGGTATTTTACAACGCCCTGTTCTAAATCAGTCGACATCGAAAGCAAAAACTCGTAAAGCGGTTTACCAATTATAGGCCATTCTTTTATGGAAGGACCAGGCGGCGCAATTTTTAGCGTTCCTGCTTCAAAATTGTCTTTTAATTCTAAAAAATTACCCGTCGCCGCTTTCAAAAAATAAATTAGCGGCACTAACATTATAGCAATAATCAGAATAGTAATTATAACCGAAGCCAAACTTTTTCGCCCTTTCAATATTTTCTGCAACGAATTAAACAAAGGATAAAATACCACAGACAATATTACAGCCCAAAGAATAGGCATAAAAAAAGGTAACAGCAATTTAAGGCAAAATCCAACAATTAGGAAAATGAAAAATAACTGTAAAATAGTTTCAAAGAGCTCTTTTCTCTTATTCGAATTAGTTGTTGTTTTCATGGTTATGGTTTTTAATTGTGAATTGTTAATGGTGAATTGTTAATTATCAAAGTTTACTTTACACTAGCATCTTTCTTCTTTCCTCTTTCTTCTTTTTTCTTTCTTCTAATTATCTAGCATCTTTCCTCTTACTTCTTACCAGCTCCAAAATTCGCATCCGAAACCAGTCTTCCAATCAAGATTACGGGATACAAAACGCCAGTGAGCACTTCAATCTGAACAAGAGAACGCGCCAAAGGATGAAGCGGCACTATTTCGCCATAACCTGTTGAAGTCATAGTGATATAACTGAAATAAATAAAACTAGCCTGATCGCTGTTACTTGTAAATTTAGACTCGGCAATCTGGAAAGAACCTTCAATATGGTTATAAAGAAATAAATAAAGTGCTGACCAAAAGTGAACTAACAGCATATAAACCACAATTGATCCGATGATACGATATGTTGTTACAGGACCTGGTTCTAGAACTTTTACTAAAACCAAAGTGATTAAAAGAAGCATAATTGCAACTGAGAAAATAAGATCGGCAAATAGAATAAAGACATTATGATTTAAATAATTAATCCATTGTATGATAAGAAACAGAATAGGAATTATCGAAAGGCTAAAGGCTTGTTTCTTATGTTTTGATAATGCCAGAATTCCAGCAAAAAGAAACAACATCCAAAAAATATTAACAGCCACCATAAAATGAGATTTACTGCCAAAAAACGGAATCGCAATAAAATGCATAATACACAGTAATATCAGCATGCCACTAAGACCCTTTTCTTGAGTCCAAAAGCGATATAAAAAACGATCTTTCTTTGCTATCATAATATATAAATTCCAAATATTAAATTCCAAATTCCAAGCCTAAAGGCAAATTCTAAATTCTTTAATCTTGCATCTTTCTTCTTGTATCTTTCCTCTTTCTTCTCTACTCTCAAATCGGTATCGGCTCCACTTCTACCCTTCCAATTGGTCTACGCCAAAGTTTGAAAAGCAGAATAATAAAAATGGGCAGAAAACATATTGCCGACATGACGAGATAAATATCCTTGTAAGCCAATAAAATAGAAGCTTGAGAAGTTTGATTCGAAAGGCTTTTTTCTGCTTTTTTCTGTGCTTCGGCATCTGATAATCCCATGAATAAAAATTTCTTCTTCGAGTTTTCTAGCTGATTTTCTGCTTGTTTGTTTGTCGCACTCAATTGCTGACTTAAACCTGTTTTATGCTGCACATTCATATTCGAAATAAAAGTTCCTAAAACAGCACCACCCAACAAAGACCCAAAAATGGCCTGAGCGATAATTCCGGTCATCATACGCGAAGTGCTCAATTGTGGCGGAATTCCTTCTGAGATATAAAGCAGCGAAACAGGAAAAAGAAACCCCATTCCTAATCCTTTAAAAATTAAGGGCAGATAAAAATCAGATGCATCGATTCCTGGATAGAATCTGAAGAAGAGCGTAATATGATAAATTCCGTAACAGGCAAAACCAATTACCCAGATTGTAGCCAAATAAATGCGTTTGTATAAAAGATAAGTTGAAAGCGGAATCGAAATACATAATCCGATCAATATAGAAAGATGCGTTACGGCTCCAAGAACAGGATCAAATCCGAGAACATTGGTCATGTAACCTGTTACGACGCTTCCTGTTCCGTTCATTATTCCGATATAAAACATCAAAAAAGCACCAGCAATAACGTTTTTAAATTTATAAACATCAGGATTTATTAAAGGTTCTGCTGTAAAACGAACGTGAAGCATATAAATTCCTGCAGTAATAAATAAAAATGCGAAAGCGAGAGTTATTTTAGGATCGTTGAACCAATTTCTCGTCTGTCCTTCGGCACATAAAAAGAGAATTATCGTAAAAAATAAAATTAGGATAATCCAACCTCTCCAATCAAATTGAAATTTGGTTTTAAGTGGCGCAACATCTGCTTTGTAAAAATACCAAGCCAGAATAATGCAGATTAAAAAATTGACATTCAAGAAATAAACTCCGAATGTCCAGTTATGAAAACTCACAAAATGTGCTCCTAGATATTGATACAAATGCTGACTTCCTTTTTGTATAAACTGAAAAATGCCATACATCAAAGCCATATTTAATGCCGGATTATATTTCAATAAAATAGGAACCATCGAAGCAAATATTCCGATGATGGAAACAATTGCCAAAAGAGAACGGCATAAAACAAACCACGCAATAGTTGGCGCAAATAAGGAAGCGGTATTAAACAAAAGCGATAAAAACGAAACTGATAAAATCATGGTTCTAACTTTTATTTGTTTTCCTAGTTTTAATCCTAATGGCAAAAAAGCAAGCATGGCAAAAATGGGAATGTAAACGGCATAACTAAAAGCAGTTGTAGAAGGCCCAAAATGTCCCAATATCTGCGAATTATCATAAGTCGTAACATTCAATCCGTTAAAAAAAGGAATTGTCAGAATGTATAATCCTGTCAATGTAAAAAGGCTCCTCTTCTCTCCTGCAAACATCTTTTACTTTTTTACTTCAACCGTTACATTCATTCCTGGTCGTACATCTTGAAGCTCTTTTGATTGAGTTTCAAATTCAATTTTAACTGGAATACGCTGTGTGATTTTTACAAAATTTCCAGTTGAATTATCGGGTTCTACCATTGAGAATTTCGCTCCAGTTGCTGGAGAAAAACCAACTACTTTTCCTTTAAATTCTTTTCCATTCAAAGCATCAATCGTAATCGTAACTTCTTGCCCTTGTTTAATTTTTTCGATTTGAGTTTCTTTAAAATTTGCAGAAATCCATAATTTTTCACTCAGCACCATTGTGGCAATAGTCTGATTAGCATTAATTAATTCGCCAATAGACAAATTTCGTTCTCCTATAAAACCATCTGCAGGCGCCATAATTGCCGTATAAGACAGTTGTAATTTTGCCGCATCCAAATCGGCTCTCTTTCTGGCAACGGTTGCCGTGGCCGCTTCTAGATTAATCGAACTTTGTTTGGTAATCGAACTGCTCGCATCTAAACCTTTTTTTCCTGCCTTTACATAAGCTTCTTCCGATTTTAATTTAGAAATAACCTGATCGTACTGATTTCGCGTTACCGCCGAATCTGCATACATATTCTTAAAACGCTGATAATCTTTTTGAGCTTTTTCTAAACTTGCCAAATCTCCTGCCAGTCTTTCTTTTCCCGAAGCTTGATTAGAAACTGAAGTCGTGATATTTTGCTGTAGCGAATGCAAATTTCCTTCAGCAATAGCCAAATCTGCTTCAGCCTGTCTAACTTTTATTATATATTCTTCATCGTCTAAAACAACCAATGTGTCTCCTTTATGCACTGGCTGATTAGATTCAAATTTTATTTCTTTAATATGTCCCGTTGCGCGAGCCACAATATTATTCAGGTACGCTTCGACTTGAGCGTTGTTGGTAGTTTCATAAGTACTGAAATCAAAGAATAAACTTAGAATCCACAATCCCCCTGCAATTAGAAAAACAAAAGACAAAATCGTAAGGACTCTGTTCCTTCTTTTTTCGCTTTTCTGAATTGCTACATTTTGTGTATTTGCTTCGCTCATAACAAGATATATTAAAGTTTACCCATTGCGTATTGAAGTGAATAGTATTGAATAATCAAATCTAAGTTGGCATTTACGAGTGAAATCCTAGAGTTATTTAATTGTAATTCTGCATCTACAATCTCGCTGATTAAGGCAAAATCGTTGTCATAACGGCTTTTTACAATTTTATAATTGCTCATCGACAATTCCACATCTTTCTTATAGGTTTTGATATTTTCCTTGCTTTCTGCATATCTCACGTAAGCATTTTTAACTTCTGTCGAAATCTGATCTTTGGTAACTTCTAGAGCTAAATTGCTTTTATCAATTTCCAATTTGTCTCCGCTTATGCGATGTTTTAGGTTATAAAAACTCGAAATATCCCAGTTTAAAGAAAGTCCCGCAGCCCAATAATTGAGTAGATTGACATAATTGGGCCATTGTGCCGGATATTCTGTATTTAGGATAAGATTTGCGTTTAAGTTGGGTTTGAATCCACTTTTGGTTAAACTCAATGAAGATTCTGATAATTTGATTTTTACGGCTGCGCGTTTAATCTCTTCTCTATTTGCAAAAGCTTCTTCTAAACTTTGTTGCAGATTCATGTTTTCTGTCGGAATCATGCTTTCTGCTACTTCTGGTTTCAGAATGGTATTGTTTGGGAAACCAATTAATATATCGAGATAATTGCTAATTAACTCAATGGTATTGGTGCTTCTAAAAACCGAAACCTTAAAATTAGACTGTTGTAATTCAGTTCTTAAAAGATCACTGGTTAAGTTTTGACCATTTTTAACACGAGATTTTAACTGATTGATTCGGATATCGGTATTAATGATATTTTGCTTCGTTACTTCAATTTGGCGGTATAGTTTCTCGAGAGTAAAATATTGTTCTGTTATCGCGTTTTTAACATCGGCTTCAGTCATTCTCACAGCAGATTGCTGCATTTGGCTGATTAATTCTTGCTGATTAATTCTGGTATTAAGAGCGTTTCCTGCGTAAATAGGAAGTGAAGAAACAACATTGGCAAATGCCTGATGATTGTAATAATCTACAGTAACTTGGCTTTCATAAAATCCGTCATACAATTTAGGATCGCCGATATAATTGTAACCGCCGTTTAAACTTATTCTTGGCATTTTTGCAATTTTAGCCTGACCGACATTTTCATGAGCAATTGCCAAATCAGCATTTGCCAGTTTTAATTGCCGGTTATTTTTAATGCCTAATAAAATTGCTTCGTCGAGCCTTATTTTTTTTGCAGAGGCCAAACTGACGGTATCTTGCTGTGCAAAACTTAAGTTATAGCTACAGCACCATAAAGCTAGAGCCAAATGTTTTAAATTTAGAACTCTAAATTGCCAATAACTCATTCGATTATATTGATTTAATTTTGCTTTTTTGGGAATTTGTAATCAATATTATTTAGCAAACATTTCAGGTAAACTTGTAAATTCACCCTGATTAAATGCAACGATAAAGGCTTCGAAGTTTGTTTCTTTTTTAGGCAGTTATTTTCGAATTACGAATTAAATTTAAAAAATTAATAATCAATACTTTAAATACAAATATTCAAAATGGTTTCATCTTATAAAATGAAACCATTTCGAAACTTTTTTAAGTCTATCGCAAGGCAAAAAAAATGCAACAATCAAATAGATCATTACATTTTTACAAATAAATCAAAATATAGTTATTGGCGTATAATTCTATTTTTCAGGCTTACCAGCGTCTAGCAAAACGGCTAATTGGATACAAGGCGAGTCTGATCTATTGCTCCAAGCGTGATTGGTTCCGCGCTGAATGACAATATCTCCTGCTTGCAGTAAAGTTTCTTCTTCATCGACAATCAGATAAATTTCGCCAGAAATGATAATGATATAATCTAAAGTATCGGTCTGATGCATTAAAGGATGCGGTTCTCCTTCTTTGGCTATCACACCCAAATCTTTATCTGGCGGAATCTGAACATAACGAAAATAACTCCCGTTTTTTGGCGTGTTCGGAAAAGCCGTATTCTCAATCACTTTTTCTTCAAATTTTGCTGGTGTAGAATCTGTAGACCAGATATCTGAAATAATTAAACCTGGAAAATGTTCTGATACATTGGTCACAATTTCATCTTGTTCTATAATCGATTTTCCGTTTCGTAAACCTGTTACGATTCTTCTGGGTATTGTTTTCATTCTTTAATTGATCTCTATTATTTTATACCCGTCAGGTTTTGAAAACCTGTCGGGTATAAAAAGTAACTAACTTAACTATGACTAAAACTTAAACCATTCTTTTACATCTCTTTCGATGTTATCTTTAATCTTCGGATTTTCAAATTCATTCGAAACCGAATTATATTCGTAATCTTTTTTCCATTTTTTATAATTCAGAGCTACTTTTTCAATCGCATCGCAGATGTAAAAAAGTTCTTCATTGGTCGTAATTGGATGCAATGATAAACGAACCCAACCTGGTTTATTGGTCTGATTTCGCTGTAATAATTCATTGGTAATTTCTGCCGATTTCTTTTCGTTAATATTGAAAAGATAATGCGCATACGTACTGGCACACGACCAACCACCGCGAACCTGAATTCCGAAACGGTCATTTAAAAGTCTAACAATCAAATTGTAGTGAATATCTTCAATCACAAAAGAAACACAGCCAATTCTTTCTGTTGTTAAATCTCCTAAAATCGATAATCCTTGTATTTTTTGAAGTCTAGAAAAACAAAGATCAAGCAATTCTTTTTCTCTGTTTTTGATATTCTGCACTCCCATTTGTTCTTTTAATTCTAAAGCCAAAGCGGTTCTAATCACTTGCAAAAAGCCTGGAGTTCCGCCATCTTCTCTCACTTCTATCACATCGCTGTAACAATATTTTCCTAACGGATTGGTCCATTTTACGTTTCCACCGCCTGGATTATCAGGGAAATCAGATTGGTATAATTTTTCATCAAAAACCAAAATACCGCAAGTTCCAGGTCCACCTAAGAATTTATGTGGCGAAAAGAAAATCGCATCTAGTTGTTCTTCTGGATCTTCTGGATGCATATCGATTTTGACATAAGGAGCCGAAGCTGCAAAATCTACAAAACAAAGTCCGCCGTTTTGATGCATTATTTTGGCCAATTCGTGATATGGAGTGATAATTCCCGTAACATTCGAACAAGCTGTAAACGAACCAATTTTTAAACTTCTGTTGGCATATTTTTTTATTTCTTCTGAAAGAACTTTTGGATCGACTAAATTGTTATCATCTGGAGGAAGAATTACAACATCTGCATTGATTTCATACCACGGAACTTGATTCGAATGATGTTCCATGTGTGTAATAAAAACAACAGGTTTATCTATTTCAGATTCGTAATTTTTTCTAACTCCAATAATGCGTTGCAGTTTAGATAAAGCAGCGGTCATTCCGCTTCCAGTTGTTACCAAAACATCCGATTCGCTCGCATTAACTGCTTTTTTAATGATTTCTCTAGCATGCTGATAAGCATAAGTAGATGTTTTTCCTGTTTGACTTGAAAATGAATGCGTATTGGCTATCATTGGACCAATTTTATTGAGCATTATGTCTTCGATTGGAGCGTATAATCTTCCGCTGGCAACCCAGTCTGCATAAACTAGATTTTGTTCTCCGTAAACCGATTCGAAAGTATGGTCAATTCCTACTGTATTTTCTCTAAACTTAGAGAAGTGACACTCAGGCTCTGTTGGTTTTGTTGTTGGCTCAATAGCATTCATATCCTTATCACTTTAAATTAACTAAATTGTATTGTTGTATTATTGTATTCTTTTTTGTCATTTCGACGAAGGAGAAATCACACTAGTGAGTCCATACAGAAAATCGCCAATCTTTGCCGAATTACGTGTGTGATTTCTCCTTCGTCGAAATGACAAGATTGTGTATTCTTTATTAAATTTTATTCTCCAAAAGCGCTTTTAATGTAGATTGCAATTCCTCTCCGTGCAGATTTTTGGCAACGATTATTCCTTTAGAATCCACTAAATAATTGCCTGGAATTGCTCTCACACCATATAATTTGGCAACCGCGCTGTTCCAGAAAAGCAAATCAGAAACATGTGTCCATGTTAAATTATCATCTTGAATTCCTTTAATCCAATTTTCTTTCTTTTTGTCTAAAGAAATTGCCACAATGTTGAATCCTTTATCATGAAATTCTTTGTAAGCTGCCACTATATTCGGATTCTCTTTTCGGCATGGACCACACCACGAAGCCCAAAAATCAACCAAAGTGTAGCCTTTCAAATTGTCATAAAGGCGAACTGGTTTTCCGTCAGGATCTTTGGCAGTAAAATCTGGGGCTTTTTTACCAACCGCTAATCCGTCTAAAACGGTAACCAGTTCTTTTAGTTCTTTCACGTAAGTGATATTTTGAAGGCTTTTATCTAATAAAGCAATATTTTGAGTGATTTGTTCTGGCGATAATCTATAAGACCAATTTCTATATAACACATAAGCCGAAACAATAGATTTTGGATGTTCTGTTATGAATTTGCTGATTTCGACATCTTTTGTCTTTTTATAAGTTTCGAATAAATCCTGAGAAGCCGAACCTTCAACCACAGAAGTCGTATAATATTTCTTTGGACTTAATTTTACTGTAATTGGATTTTTTTCAAGGAAAATATACAAAGGCGAACTTTCTGTATTTACGCTCAAACCGTATAATTCTGGCGTTTTAACTTTCGTTTTAAAACTAAAATTTCCGTCTTTTACTTTTGCCGAATCAATTGTGGTAAACATTTTATTGTGAAACTTCTGCAAGTAAACATATTGCGCCACGGTGTCAACAATAGTTCCTTTTAATTGTAAATTACTTTCCTGAGCATGAGTTTGAAGCGCTCCAAGAAATAAAGCAAAACCTAATAGTATTTTTTTCATTTTATTTTTAGTGTTTAAGATTAGACAAAAGAATTTTATGCCAATGCCAAAAGCCATTAGCGCCGTTTTTATTTTATAAAAGGAATCTGGAAAAGATTACTGTTTTAGAATTCAGAAAAAGGCAAAGCTGTTTTCTTCAAAAATTGAATTCAAAAGTTCATAACCGGCATATAATATTGATTCTGCTTTCATTGTAATAAAGATTTTAACATGGATGATCTTAAACAGATTTACTGACGAAATCTTTCTTATCTACCCGCAATCAGCGGAAGGATTTAGCACCTTATTCGGCAACAGGTTGCTAAGACTTCATTGGGCCTATTCCCTCAGTCTTTCTGGATAAGTATCATTATATAACTTTTCTGCGATACAAATATATATTAATTCTACCGAATTAGTAAAGTTTAAATTGTGTTTTTTTATTTTTTTTATTTAAAATGTACTTTTACGAATCATAAATAAATAAAAATCAATACTTTAAATTAAAATATTTTTATTTAGTGCTGGTATTTTTTATAAAAGGAATTCATACGTTTTACTCTTAAAAGAGACAAAATAGTTTTTATTCTGGAAGAAAAACGTGCAGGTATTTATTTTTTTCAAGATTAGAAAGGCCTTCTTTCAGTCCGTTTTTGAGGTTTGAAGTAATTAATCCCAACACTTGTTTCAAATCATTGAAATTATTGGGTTTTACAAAATAACAAACTGCGCCCAAATCGGCAGCGGCATCCATATCATTTTTATATGAAGAAGTAGAAATCATAATTACCGGAATATCTTTATAATGTTCCTCTGCCTTTAATTGCTTCAGGCATTCCCAACCATTCATAATGGGCATATTTAAATCTAAGAAAACAACTCCTGGCGCTTTTTCTTGAGCTTTCAACATTTTTAATACTCCACTTCCGTTTTCAGAACAATGGCAAACAATACTTTCATCTATTTCTGCTAATGCTTCGCAGAACATTTCTGCATCATCTTTATCATCATCAGCCAATAAAATCATATTTTCTTTCATATTTTAAATGTCTTTTGCTTTTTGCTCCAATGGCAAGGTAATAATAAAAATAGCACCTTTGTTAGAAATTCCTGTTGCGGTAATACTTCCGCCATGACGTTCGGCTATTTTTTTACAAAGTGACAAACCTAAACCTGTTCCTTCATAACGATCTTTAGAATTTAATCGCGTAAAGGTTTCAAAAATGCGTCCTGTTTGATCAAGGTCAAAACCAATTCCGTTATCTTCTACCGTAATTATGGCAACTTTATTACCTGCTTCCATTTGTTCTGTCGCGGTAATATTAATTCGTGGCGGAATGTTATCTTGAGCAAATTTAATAGAATTGTTAATCAGATTGTAAAATAGCTGATACAACAATACAGATGCTCCTTCTATAACTGGAAGTTCTTCATAACAAATTTTTCCATTTACTTCCTGAAGTGCAATTTCAAGATCGTTTTCTATGCTTCTAATTATTTCATTTAAATCTACTATTGCCGTTTTTTGAGAATCGGCATTCATTTTAGAATATGCGAGTACGCCATCAATCATATTAAACATACGATCTGCTGCAACATGAATACGTTCTATATATTTTGATGAAGATTCGTCTAATTGCTCTTCCATATGATCTTCTAGACGGCTCAAAAATGTCTTTATTTTTCGAACAGGTTCTTTTAAATCGTGCGAAGCAACGTGCGCAAATTGCTGTAAATCTTCATTAGATCGCTGCAGTTCTTTGGTACGATCTGCAACTAGAATTTCTAGTTTTTCGGTAATAGACTTTTGTTCGTGAATATCGGTGCAAGTACCAAACCAGTTAGTAAGTACGCCTTCTTTATCTCTAATTGGAAGTGCTTTACTTAAAAACCAGCGGTATTCTCCTGTATTTCCATTTCTTAATCGGAATTCTAGCTGATAAGGAAATTCTGCGCGAACACTCTCGTACCATCTTTTAGAAACCAAATAAACGTCATCGGGATGTAGTTTTGAAATCCAACTTGAATCTCCAAATTCATGTTCTTCAAAACCTGTGTATTCGTACCAGCGGCTGTTGTAATAATCGACAAAACCGTCTGGATTAGCCGTCCAGATAATCTGAGGAACAAGATCTGCAAGCTGCCTAAACTTTTCTTCGCTTTCTGTTATTACGTTTTGAAGTTCTTTCTGCGAAGTTATATCACTTGATGCGCCAAACCATTCTATAATTTTTTCTTGATCGTCTAATATGGGAACTACTCTCGAAAAAACCCATCTAACAGAATCATCGTCATTAACGGCTTTATGTTCCATTTCAAAAATGGATTTTTCTACTATCGATTTAGAGATAAGATCAACGGCTTGTCGCAAATCTGAAGTATGAATAAATTTGTCCAGCCAATTGATACCGCGCTCTCCAGAATTAGATAAATCTCCTTCTCCTTCGAGATTTTGCATAATCATCCAATCGGCATTCATACGGTAAACCAAATCTGATGATGCGTTTACTAAAGCTCGAAAACGGCTTTCGCTTTCTTCCATTTTCTGGCGTGCTACAACTTGTTGCGTAACTTCAACGGCTACTTGGATCATTCCCGTTATCTCTCCGTCTTCAATTAACGGACGATAAGCCAAATTATAATAATAATCTTTTAATTCTCCTGTGCGATTATGCGGAACCAAAACTTCACTTTGGTCAAAAGGAATGCCTTCGTTGTAAACCTTCAAAACTTGTTCCCAAACATATTGGCCTTCGAGTTCTGGCAAAACATCAATCAAACGCATGCCAATAATTTCTTCCCTGCGGCCAATCATTTGCAACATATGCTTATTGATTTGCTCGATTATAAGATTATCGCCTCGCAATACTAAAGTTGGCGCCGGTGTCTGATGAATCATTTTACGGAAACGATTCTCACTTTGCTGTAATTTTTCTTCAGCTTGTTTGCTTTCTGTAATATCTCGAGTTGTTCCTGCAACAAATTCTACTTCTCCTTTTTCATTAAAAACAGGCACAAAAATGTAGTCGTAAATTCTTCTTCCTAATTCGGCATGCGGAAAAGAAACTGTTCCTCTAATTGGTTTTCTTTCAGAAATTACAGTATCTATTTCTTTTTCGTGCATTTCGGTATGCCAGTCTTCATAACCATTTTCAATTAATCCACGTCCGATAGCATCTTCTTCCGTTTTTCCCAACATGCTCAACAAAGCTTTGTTTGCATAGGCAAACTTATAATCACGATCAAATACATAAACCAAATCTGGTGTTCCGTTTAATATCGAATTATAAAGTCTTTTTTGTTTTTCTGCATCAACCGATGCATTATTCAGGGCAGTTTCGGCATGCTTTTTTTCGGTGATATCTTCCATTGTCACTACAAGCACTTCGTCTTGTTTTACAACAGTAAATCTGAAACATTCTTGTAGATTTTCATCACCATACCATTGTTCAAAATTGGCTGTAATTCCAGTTTCTACCGTTTTAATAAAATGCTCTAAAATATTGGTTCCTCCTATTTTGGAGAAAACCTTACTGAATCTTTTGCCTTTGTAGTCTTTACTATCGATCCAGTTTATGATATAAGCATTAAACAACAATATAGAAAAATCTTCCGCTTTGTCTTTATTATCGTACAAAGGTTTTAAAACTGCAATTCCATTTGGTGCAGAATTAAAAACGGTCTGAAAAAGATCTAAATTACTTATTAGCTCCATTATCGCACTAAATAAAGGTATTTTCTAAAGTTGTTCAATAATCAAAAAGGTATTTAAACTGTAATAACGTTTCTCAAATATAGAGAAAAACGTTTTCACTTTTAACATTTGTTGAATTCTTTTATACATTTTAAAATCAAAAAAGCCGAATCGTTAAGATTCAGCTTTTTGATACTTTTTACCGATTATTTTATTTTGTAATCGTGTCGGCTTTTACTGTCGTTGTCGTATCCATATTAATTGTATCAACATCTGGCCCTACTGTATCCATAGTATTTTTAATACTATCATTTTCGTATGAATCCATTGTGCTGGTTTCATTCTTTTTGCAGGAAGATAATGCCAACCCTGCCAAAAGAATCAGGAAAGCAGCTTTAGTTCTTATTTGCGTTTTCATAATCATATATTTTTAAATGAATAATTTCTTTTTTAATACTTTAAAATTACTCGTTTTCTCTTGTATTTCTTTTACACAATTTCACTAACTTATTATATTTCAATAATTTAATATTTTCAACAATAATTAGCAATAAAAAAAGAGCGGTAAATTACCGCTCTTCATTTTAATCTATTTTAGTTGCATCATTTTCAGCAATATCATTCCGAGAATTACTTTTATGTCTAAGTGCTTCATAATCGGCATCATCTCCCCAATCTCCTGTGTTTTGCTGGTGAACAGGATAATCTGTTTCGTTTAGATGCTCCTGTTTATTTTCATCATTTGGAAAATACATGTGATAACCCAAAATAGGATCCCAATTAGATTCTTGCGTACGATCAATCCCATCTTGGAACAAACCGTTTTGTTCATTTCTTGTATCCATTTTCTAACTTTTTTATACCATCAGAAATCGTATAACTGAAAGTATGATTATTATTTCGTTTTCATAGACTGGTAAAATTCAGCAGATTATCTTGATTATTTGTTACATTATTTTGGAGAAAGTTTACATGATTTTTTCATATGCCCCATTTCAAAATAGAAATATTTCAAAAAAAAACGCCTTTAAAAAGACGTTTTTTATTTTATTATTCAAGTCCGATTTGTCTCTTTGGCGGATATTTTTTCAATACTTCTAAATATCTCAAATATTCTGCCTGAAGTGGAATTCCCATTGGAATATGTCTAATTCCGATTGTTTCATCTTCCTGCGGATTCGTATACAGATTGAACATATTTGAACCTGCAGATTGTTGTACAGTTCCGCTAAAACCTCCAATATGCCCTGCTTGAACCACAGAATTTAATATCTGCGGAAGCGCAACAAATTTAAATTCGTCAACACGAACAGCAGAAACTTTATCATTCCAACAGTAGAAAACACTTCTACGGTTTGAAACTCCGTTTGGCTCAATTAAGAATGAAACCTGATCAATACCATCGATATAAGTACTCGCAGGAACTAATTTTGCCAAATCTGCGCCAGGTTTACCTGCAAGTGATAAACTAGTGTTGAAAAGATCAGAAAAATCAAAAAGTCCATCAGATTTGCGAGGTTCAATTACTCCTTTCCAGTATACAAAAGCTGGACTTCTCACTCCTCCTTCCCAAGTCGATCCTTTCGCTCCGCGGAAAGGTGTGCGTCCGTGTGGCGCAACTTCTGCTTCTGGTCCGTTATCCGAAAGGAAGAAAACAATTGTATTTTCTGCTTCTCCACTTTCTTCTATAGTTTTCATTAGATTATTAAAAATATCATTCACTTCTACAATACAATCACTGTAAGTGGTTCTTGCAGCAGAACGTCCTTTATAATAATCATTTGGATAATTATCAAAGTGACAACCTCTTGTACCATAATAAAGGAAGAATGGTTTTTTGGCTCCTTTTTGTTTCTTAAGAAAATCAACTCCATATTGCATCCATTTTTGATCCAAATCTTGAATGTTATCATTTGTAATCTCATATAAGTTTTCAATTTTTCCGCCTTTCACCGCATGCACATCCGATTTATTAAAAGGTAGTTTATTGATATAGTCATAGCGTTCTGGACTCAAGACCACTTCTGGATTAAAAGCTTCATCTCTCCATTCTGTATACATATCAGACACAGAAAGAAATCCTCTAAAATCATCAAATCCTACGTTTTGAGGTTGAGATCCGTCATTTTCTCCAATATGCCATTTTCCGATGGCCTGAGTCGTATAACCTTGACCAGACAATAATTTGGCAATACTTGTTAGTCCTTCTAATCCACCTGGCTGCCCATACATTGGCGGAGATTGAATTCCGTGATGAATCTGATTTTGTCCCGTCATAATAGTAGCTCGAGTTGGCGAACAACTTGGCTGAGAATAAGCAGAACTTAATATTAAACCATTATTGGCATAACGATCAATTGCTGGCGTTGCATTTCCTACAGCAGTTCCTCCTCCATTAAAACCAAAATCGCTATAGCCAACATCATCCAAAAGGAAAATTACAATGTTTGGTTTCTTACCATACTTTTTTTCCAGATCAGCAAGTTTCTTCTTCACATTGCTATTCTGTTGTTCGTTTACCATTACTGGTTCCATGTTAGGTGCTAGAACAGTAGTCTTTTTTACCAAATATTGATTGGGCTGATCGTATCCTTTTTTACCCGTAACTTTTACTGGTTCTTGTGCATGCAAGAAACCTGTAAAACAAATTCCGCAAATAAATGTAATCCAATTTGTAGTTTTCATAAGCATAATAATTATAATTTCCTACAAATCTATATTTTAGCAAATCTACAAGGGTCTGAAAAACAACTTTTTATGTTTCAAATTGTAAAGTGAAACCTATTTTTTTGCAACATTCTATAAAAAAAGCATCTAATAAAGTTTAAAAAAGTTCTGCGAATAATAATTACCTTTAGATTTCTCTAAAGCCCAATTATGACTGAGATTTTCAAAATGTTTAAGATTACTGCAGCCGAATCTGAAAAAATTATGCAATCGGTCAACGAACCTCATGCGCATGATTTTGAAGAACTTATTATTGGAAATAAAGGGCAGTTGGAACATTTTATAGATTTTCAGTCCAAATTAATAGATGCGCCTTTTATCAGTTTTGTGACTCAGGGAAAAATTCATCGTGCCAAACCGCTCATAAAAGATGGCGATTGCGATATGTGGGTATTACGATTTAAAAGTGAATTTATTGCCGAAACTACTTTTAGTCTTTATGCTTCTTTTCACGATAAGGCCAATATTAGTTTGCAAAGCAATCAGTGTTTTGAAAAACTTGATACGATCTGTAAAATTATTTTTGACGAATACGAACAAGAAGCTCCAGATCTTGCGGTTATCAAACAATTGTTGAGCGCACTTTTTACGATTATAGAATCGGAAAGACGAAAGTTGAATTTGGATAACGATGAATCGAAAAAAATTCAGAGTTCTACTTTTAAAAACTTTTTGAGATTATTAGAAGAACATTATAAAGAATCTAAAGATGTTAACTTCTACGCAGAAAAACTCTTTATGACTTCACGTAACTTGAATAATATCTGCCAAAGTATTTTACAGCAAAGTGTTTCGGAAATTATTGAAACACGAAAATTAACCGAAGCCAAAAACTTATTGATGACCTCAGATAAAAATATTGCTGAAATAGGTTACGAACTCGGATTTAATGAAAAAACCTATTTTACACATGCTTTCAAACGAAAAGCAGGAATGACTCCAACTGAGTTTAGAGAAGAAATGAAAAAGCTTCTTTCTTAAAAACACAACCTTTCTTCCGAAAATCGTTACCCCTTTCATTATATTTAATTGCAATTTTGTATCTCAAATTAAAGATACTTTTTAAGCAATTAATCATAAAAAATGAATCGTAAAGATTTTCTAAAAACCATGGCAATTTTACCTATCGGAGCTGCAGCAATGAAACTCAGCTCACTTAAAACCGCTGTAGATACTTTTGGACCTACAGAACGAATGCCAGTTCTTTTTCTAGGACACGGAAATCCGATGAATGCATTGGCAGATAATAATTTCACACAAGGTTTTCAGCAAGTGGCAAAAACACTTCCTAAACCTAGAGCAATACTTTGTATTTCGGCACACTGGGAAACCAAAGGAACTTTTGTAACCGCAATGCAAAAACCACCAACAATTCATGATTTTGGAGGTTTTCCGCAAGCACTTTTTGATGTGCAATATCCTGCGCCTGGAAGTCCAGAATTGGCTTTAGAAACACAAAAACTAATTACTTCCACTTCTGTTGGTTTAGACAACAGTTGGGGATTGGATCACGGATGTTGGACAGTTGTCAAATTTCTTTATCCAAATGCCGATATTCCGGTTATCGAAATGAGTATCGATTATTCGCAACCTGCTTCTTATCATTATGAATTAGGAAAAGAATTGGCTGCTTTACGCCGAAAAGGTGTTTTGATTGTTGGAAGCGGAAATACCGTTCACAACTTACGTCTTGCCGCTTGGGATAAAATGATGGTTCCAGGTTATGCTTTTGAATGGGCGCATATTGCGAATGAAAAAATGAAAAACATGATTTTGGACAAGGATCATAAATCGCTTATTGAATTTAGTAAACAAGGAAGAGAATTTGAATTGGCGGTTCCAACTCCAGAACATTACCTTCCGTTATTGTACATTTTATCGCTTCAAGAAAAAGACGAAAAAGCAACTATTTTTAATGACGAATTGGTGGCTGGATCACTCAACATGATGTCTGTAAAAATAGACAAAGCATGAGTTTAAAAAAGCCTTTTTGGATTGCGTTTGCATTCCTTATTACAATATCAATTTTCAGTTTTACGATTATGAATTCAACTAAAGAAAAAACTAAACTGCATTATTTAATTAGAGAGCCTAAAATAAAAATGGCAAATCCGCCATTGGTGATTTTGCTTCATGGCGTTGGCGGAAACGAACAGAATCTTTTTTCATTTGCGCCAGAATTGCCAGATAATTTTGTCGTGGTTTCGGCTCGCGGACCTTTGACTTTTGGCGCAAATAGTTTTGCTTGGTTTCAAGTAGATTTTTCTACAGGAAAACCTCAGATAAATGCTGAACAAGCAGAAAATTCAAGATTGATGCTAATTGATTTTATTAATGATTTAAAAGCTGAAATCAATTTTAATTCTGAAGAAGTTTATTTAATGGGATTTAGCCAAGGTGGAATCATGAGTTACAGCGTTGCACTTACGGCTCCCGAAAAAGTAAAAGGAATTGCCGTAATGAGCGGAAGACTTTTACCAGAAATAAAACCTTTTATGGCAGATGAAAAACGTCTTGAAAAACTTAAAATCTTCATTTCACACGGAAAACAAGATGCGGTTTTAAATTATCAATATGCCATCGATGCTACTGATTTTCTGAAAACGAAAAATTTAAATCCTGATTTTCATTCTTATGAAGAAGGTCATACTGTAAATAGACAAATGTTTGATGATGTCAATCTTTGGTTAAAAAACAAGAATTAATTTAAGAATCAATTTTATAAATAAAAAAGCCTGTAGATAGTAAATTTACAGGCTCTTTTTATTTTTAAAAAACTAATATTGCACTTCAAAAAAAATCGAAACTTATATTCCTTTTCTAAAAATGATTCTAAAAATTGGCTATTCATTATTCTTTTTACTTCTAAATTTTGTAATTTATTTAAAACTGAATAATAAAAATATTAGCAAAAACTATCTAGGTTTAGCTCTATTAGGATTCGCACTTATTGCTTCTAATTTCTATTTTGAAATTCTACCAAATAAATTATTTTACTTTTTGAGTATCTTTTCCTGCGGTATTTTTATAATGAAATACTTTTCGAAATCTGTAAATGTTCTAAAAAATAGTGAACTAACAAATGATGAAAAAGTAATGGCTTTTAAAGAAATGATATTCAATAAAATTTTTCCAGTAATGATCTCCATTTTTCAAATCGTTACCATTTGGTCTGGTGAAACTTTTTAATAAAATTTAAATGTTTTTACATAAAAAAGGGGAAGATATTGAAACTATCTTCCCCTTTTTTTCTATTTCAAAATTGTAATTAAAAAGTAACTAATTTCACTCCCAATGTAAACCATCTTGAAGGTAGTGGCACTGCTCCTACTTCATAATAAGTTGCATTGAAAATATTTTGTCCATCTAAGAAAATGGTGAATTTGTTAATTGCCTGACTTACTCTAAAGTCATTTACCCAATAAGAAGGTCCTGTAATTCTTTCGTTAAAACGAGTTGCAAACATTACAGATAGATTTTTAAATTGATAATCTATCGTATTGGTAATTTGATGTTTTAATGAAGAAATTGAATATTTTGAATACGTTTCTGTACGCGCTGTTTTGAATTCAGAATCTAAATACGTGTATCCTAAAAGAATGTTCAATCTAGAATCTTTAGAAAAATCAAATCGGTAAGTTCCTCTTAAATTGATTCCGTTTGTGTTTAAATCTCCCGTGTTTTGACTTTGCCACGGCTGCGTTGTCAAATTACGCATCCAGTCGATATAATTGTCAATTTTTCTGTAAAAATAATTCGCATTAAAGCTCAAAGCTCTCTTGTTGTATTTAAATCCAATTTCACTCTGAAAAGCATTTTCTGAATCTAATTCAGGATTTCCAATATTTCCTGTTTGTTTCAAATACAAATCTGTAAATGACGGAATTCTTTGGCTTGTTCCCACATTTCCAATGATTTTAAATGCATCTGTAATTGCATAGCTTGCATCAATTCCTGGATAAATCTGCCATTTGTAATCTGAATTGTAGTTTAAATACGTTCCGATATTTACATCTAATTTCTCTGTAAAACTTGTTCTATATTCTGCATAAAGACCAACATTATCGCGATCATGATCTCCAATGTTTGAAGAGTGGATATTTTCATTCCTGAATTCAGCTCCAAAACCAATTTCTCCTTTAGACAATTTAACTGTAGAGTTCAATTCACCCGCAATAGAATTCGTATAATGCTGACTTCTTCCAACTGTCAAATTTGAGTTTCCTAAATAACGGTAATCATCGTAGTTGTATCGGTAAGTCACTCTCGGCATAATTTTCCAACTATCCGTAATTTGATGGCTTGACTGAATATTAGCAAATGTAGTCTGAACAATTTCGGTAGCATTTTTATCAGTTGGTGCAGCGTAAAATCCGTTAGCTCCAAATCCGTTGTTGATGTAACCTGCAGAACCTAAAATTTCATTTTTATCATTGATCTGCACATTTCCTTGGTAGAAAATTTTATTGTTTTCGAATGCTGTATTGTAGCGGTAACCGTTGCTTTTATCATGCGAAGCAAAAATTAAATGCTGCTGTTTTTCTTTTCCTAAAACAGCTCCAGCCTGAATTCCTGTTCCGTAAAAAGTATCACCAGTATCCTCAGTATCTTTTTCGAAATTAGAACCTGCATAAGTGCTTACTAAAAACCCAGAATCGGTTGGTTTTTTTGTTATGATATTAATTGCTCCCGTTAAACTGTTGATTCCGTAGATTCTCGCCGCCGGACCACGAACCACTTCGATTCTCTCGATCGCCTCAACCGGAAGAGGAAGATTCAACATATTATGTGCCGTTTGCGAATCGATAACTTTTGCTCCGTTTAACAAAACGACAGTTTGTTCGAAACTACCTCCATCAACACTAATATCAGCTTGAGTTCCAAACGGTCCTCTTTGTCTAATATCAACTCCGTTGGCATATTGCAAAACTTCTTGTAATGTTCTTCCTGGAAGTTTTTTTATGGTTTCGCTAGAGATAACATAAACATTTCTGTTTTGTTTAGAAATTGGCGTATTAAAACGGCCTTCGTTAATAATGACTTCATCCATTTGGTTGATGGAATCGTTCTTTGTCTGTGCGTAAAAATTGGTACAAATTACTGTAAAAACAGCAAAATAGATTTTTTTCATTTTGGTTTACTATTTTTTTGGCAAAAGTAAACCCTTACCGTACCAACAAAGTATACCAGTTTAATAATTATAAGTAGTCCGGTTAATTTTCTATTCTATTTTGTGTGAAATCAAATAAAACAAAAATAAATCTGAAAGATATTACTTATAAATCAAATATTTAGCTCTCATTTTTTTGAAGTCTGCCAAACCTTGTTTCCAACTATTTCTAATTTCTTCTTCAGAAACTCCCGCTTCAATTTGCTCTTGCAGTTTTTCATTTCCTGCACGAATAGCAAATTTTCTTTTATCGAAAAACTTAGATTTATCTGATGTGGTTTGATACGCTTTTATCAGCCATTTAATTTCCAATCTATTTATTCTAGGAATCGATGACAAATCTTCTCCATTACATTCTATGCCTTTGTACAAAGGATCTTTATCTCCAAAATTTGGTTTTGGAGTAAAAGTGAAATCGCTTTTTGGAAGATATGGCGAACCATAAATTTGGAATTGCTTTTCAGTTCCGCGTCCCATACTCACATTTGTTCCTTCAAAAAGACATAAACTCACATATAAATTAATCGCCTGATCGTTTGGTAAATTTGGCGAAGGACGAACAGGTAAACTATAAGAACTTTTTCTAGTATAATTCAAACATGGAATAACAGTCAATTTGCATTGAATTCCGTCTTTCAGCCATTTTTGTCCGTTGATCATTTTAGCTTCTTCACCCAAAGTCATTCCGTGAAGCAAAGGCGTTGGATGCATTCCAATTCCACTTTTAAAAGCAATGTCCAAAACCGGACCGTCAACAATCGAAATATTTGGATTCGGACGATCCAGCATAATCAATGGAACATTGTTCTCAGCGCAGGCTTCCATAATGCGGTGCATGGTAGAAACATACGTATATAATCGCGTTCCAACATCCTGCAAATCAAAAATCATGATATCAATTCCTTTCAATTGCTCTGGAGTTGGTTTATTATTTTTTCCGTAAAGCGAAACAATCTGCAAACCTGTTTTAGAATCTATTTCGTCAGAAACATTTTCTCCAGCATCAGCCGTTCCTCTAAAACCATGTTCTGGCGCAAAAATGCTTTTAATTTTTACTTTTTGTTCTACTAAAAAATCAACCAAGTGTTTTTCTTTAGTGATAATTCCTGTTTGGTTGGTTACAACTCCAACAGTTTTTCCTTTCAATAAAGGCAGGTATTTCGCAGAATTCTCAGCTCCTGTTTTGATTTGCTGCGCAAAAGAAACCGCTGAAATCAGTATGCAGATTATTATATTTTTCATGGTAATTATTTTTTTGTTTTGCCACAGATTAAAAGGATTAGAAGGATCTTTTTTTTTGCCACGAATTACACTAATTAGCACAAATTAATTCGTGGAAATTTGTGTAATTCGTGGCTTAACAAAAAAGAAATCTGTGAAAATCTTTTTAATCTGTGGCAAAAACTATTTATTAATTTGTTTCCAGATCTTCGTACTAAAATCGTCTTTGTACATTAATCTGTTGGTTCTGGTTGGATTTACACGATTCGTTAGAATAATTAAAAATCGGTTTGTTTTTCTATTCATAAAGAAAAAAGTTCCTGTAAAACCTGTATGTCCGAAATCATCTTTGGTGAAAAACTCGTCTGGTTTTCTTTTGTCAAAACCTAAACCGCGATAAATGCCATTTTTCGCAAGTGGCGAATCTGTAAACTCTTTTACGACATTAGCTTTCAGAATTTGTTTTCCTTTATAAGTTCCGTTATTCATGAGCATTTTGCAGATCACAGCAATCGATTCTGCGTTAGCAAATAAACCTGCATTTCCAGAAACTCCTCCAAAAATCGCCGCGGCTTCGTCATGAACATAACCTTTAATTGTGTCTCTTCTAAAAAGATTATCTACTTCAGTCGGCATCACATTATCTATAGAAGTCCATTTTAACGGATTATATCCAATTATTGAAATCCCTAATTCGGCATAAATTTCATTTGTAAACTCATCAAGTTTCTTTCCCGTTTTAGTTTCAATCATTTGCTTCACCAAAAGCAAGTTTAAATCGCTGTACAAATATTTCCCTCGCGGATTGGTATTTGCAGTTGCAATTCTATCATAAACCAATGGATAAAATTCTGGATTCAGCCACATGTTTTTATAAATCTGAACCCAATTTTCTTTAGGTTCAAAAGCGAGATATTTTGAATCGTAAACAATATTTTTGTTGACAAACATAACATCAAACGGCTCAACATATTGTTCTGATTTTTCTTTGCTCAATAAAGGCGAATTATCTGGTGTAGAAAGTAATGCTTGATAAAAAGTAATACTTGGCGTTAATCCAGAAGTATGCGTTAGCAATTCAAAAAGTGTTAAATCGGAAATCGCTGTATTTTTGTACATCGGAACAATTTCGCCTACTTGGTCTGTCAATTTTAGTTTTCCATCTCCAACCAAACGCATGGTTACAAGCGTTGCTCCTAAAACTTTTGACATTGAAGCCAAATCAAAAACATCTTCTGATTTTACCAATTGCTTTTTAGTATAATCATGAAAACCGTAGTTTTTAGAAATCAAATTAAAATCTCCTGTACCAACAATAACTTGCGCTCCTGGAAAAAAACCTTTTTTAAGCGCATAGGTCATCATCGAATCGATGTACTTTTCATTTTGGTGAACATTAAAAGTTTCATTTGATTTTTTCTGAGCATAACCATTTATTCCTAAAGAAATCAGACAGACAATTAAAAGCTTGATCGATATATTCTTCATAAGTTTTACGGATTAATTTTTAAATCTTGTCCTGCCATCAAAGGCTCGTTATTAGTTCCTGTAATTTGAATTCGAACGGCTTTTACAGGCTGTTTCGGATAAATTGACGCATTTCCGTAATCAAAATTATCTCCTTTTATAAAATCAGTTCCATTGTATGAAAACTCGACAAAACCGTTATTAATGATAAATCTTGGATGATGCGGAATTCCAGTTAAAACATCTATTTTAGAAGAAGTTACAGGACTAGTAAAGGTATACAAAATCCAGTCGCCATCTTTGCAAGCCACATCGGTACGCAGATAAGTTTCTTCATTATAATCTTGCAAATTCGCAATTGGAAACTTCGGGTTTTCTGCCATCGAAGAAGTCACTTTCACTTCTGGTTCTTGATAAGGCGAGCAATTGAATTTTACATTAGCTGCTGATTTTTTCTCTTCTTTATTTTCAACCGTAAAATCTAATCTATACGTATTTTTTTCGTTGTAATTATCGATCACAAATCTCAAACGAGGTTTTGATTTTAATGCTTTTTCGTCTGAATAAGTTTGTAATAATTTACCATTTTCAAAAAGCGAAACATTTTTAATTGTTCCATTTGCAGCATCATCAGCTAAAGGGTTAAAAGTCAAATACCAGATTCCCTTTTTGTCAACGTGTTCTGAAATATTTTCTGAAATCGTTAAAACTTCTGCTTTTGAAGTATTCCAACTTGCAACAGGCAATTTCTCCACTTTCACGGCAGGACTTGCTGAAGTTTCATTAAAGAAAACTCTAAACATATAATGCTCGTAATCTTTCGTCTGGATTGGTCCTGTATACAATGGCGATTGTCTAGTTGGTTCATTTCCATCTTTGTCATAACGAACAATGGCATTATCATAAGGTGGAGTTACGGTAATAATTCCATTTTTATAAATTGCCGTTGGAGGAAAATCCCTAAAAGCAATTCCCATATCGGCCAATCGTTGCAAATGGCTGTTGGTTAATCTTCCGTAAAAATCATCCCAATTTTTATATTCTTTTTTAGACCAACCGATTTCAGACAAAGCACAAATTCGAGGATAACTTTGGTATTCCATAATTCTTGCTGGACGATCCAGATATTCGCTCCACAAAGCACCTTGAACTCCTACTATATTTTTCTGTTCTTCTGGCGTTAACTCAGCATCTGGAATTGGTTCGAACGAATACGCGCGTTTTGTATCGGTAATCGCCGCCCAACGATGACCTCGTTCTGTTTCTGTTTGCGCCATATCATAATACGTAAATTGACCTGGCATCATAACTGTTTTAAATCCTTTTTTAGCCGATTCTATTCCGTAACTAATTCCTTGCCAAGCAGAAATTAATGTGTTTGGATCGATTTCTCCACCTTTCAGAATTTCATTCCAACCATCTGTCTTTTTATGATATTTATCTACAATTTTTTGAACTCTTCTAAAGAAATAATTCTGAAGCTGAAAACTGTCTGTAAATCCTTCTTTTGCCATTAAAGCTTGACATTTTGGGCAATGCTCCCAATTGGCACGATTCACTTCGTCACCCGCAATATGAATATATTCGAAAGGAAATAATCCTGAAACTTCTTTAATTATATTATCTAACAGCTCATAGTTTTCTTCGCGACCTACACACCAAACATTTTTCACTTCGCCTTGAACACTTTTCAATTCTTGCGTTATAGCACAACCAACTTCTGGATACGAAGCCGTTACAGCACGCGAATGTCCTGGAATTTCAATTTCTGGCATAACAGAAATTCCGCGATTAGCTGCATAGGCAACTACTTCTTTAATATCTTCTTGCGTATAAAAACCACCGTAACGTTTATCTCCTGAACCATAAGATGGCAGTAAAACTTCGCCTGGACCTCTCCAAGCACCTTTTAAAGTTAAATCTGGTAATGATTTTATTTCGATTCTCCAGCCGTTATCGTCTGTTAAATGCCAATGAAAAACATTCATTTTATGCGCAGCCAACCAATCGATATAATTTTTTACGGTTTGTTTATCGAAAAATTGTCTTGAACAATCGAGCATCATTCCTCGCCAATCAAAACGAGGATAATCTGCTATTTTCACAAACGGAACTGTTCCTTTTTTAACTTCTTTCGCAGAACAAATTTGCAATAAAGTTTGAAATCCGTTTAAAACTCCGTTCGTTGTTTTTCCTTTTACGAAAATTCCTTTTTCGTTTATTTGTAATTGATACGCTTCATTTGAAAGGTCTAAATTCTTATCAACTAAAAATGAAACAGTATTTTTTCCGTGCTTTTTTCCAATCGAAACAATTGGACTGATTCCTGTATTTTTGGAAATACTTGTCGAAATATAATCGGCACTATTTTTTAATTTTTTATCTACAACTATTTTTAATGGTGAAGGTAAAACCAATTGTCCAGCGCTTTGCTGAATAGAAACTGGTTTCGGAATTAAATCTAATTTTTGGGCTTGTACAAAACTAAGCGAACTTAGAAACACGGCTAATAGAAGAATACTTTTTCTCATTTCTTTATATTTTTATTTTACTGAAAATTCTATCGGACTGCTTTCTGTCTGGGTCTGACTCAAAGCGGTAAGCGCATAAACGTAGTTTTCCAAATCGGCATTTGGAACTTCTAATTTTAGAGCTGTTGTCACATAATAAATGTTTTCAGGATTTGAGAAATCGGTTATTTTTCCTTTTGGGAATCTGTAAATCACATATTTCTTGTCATTATATGCGGCTTTCCAAGTCAAAACTGCATTGTTGCCTTTTTTAGCAATTACAGCATTTGTTGGCACTTCTGGTTTTAATCTTGTAATTCTGTTTGCTTCTGGAGTTAAAGCGATGTATTTGTATTCTTTTTGAATTAAAGGCTGTCTTAAAGTATCTCCTTTTTTCAGAAAAGTCGAAGCTGTAAAATGCATCGAACCATCGATTTGAGGCAGTTTACGAATCATTTCAATCTGTTTTACGATTTGATCTGGACTTCTCCATTCTGGCTCTTTCGCAGAAGTTGAAATTTTATAATCGCCATGACCAACATAAACATTTGCGCCATATTTGTGTTCTGCCCACCATTTTGCCAAAACTTCAAAATTAGCTCGGTCAAAACCAATGTGCCAGTATAGTTGAGGCGTAACGTAATCGATCCAGTTTTCTTTTTGCCATTTTAAAATATTCGCATACAAATCGTCATAGTTTGTAGCTCCTGCAACCGTATTAGAACCTTGAGAGTCTTTGGCAATATTTCTCCAAACTCCAAAAGGCGAAATCCCGAATTCAACTTCTGGTTTATTGGCGATAATAGTATCTCTAATTTGTTTGATGATTAAATCAACATTATCTCTTCGCCAATCGTCTTTGTCTTTAAACTGACGTGGTTCTTTAGCGAAAGCTTTATCATCTGGAAATTCCTGTCCTGCAATTTTATATGGGTAAAAATAATCGTCCATGTGAACGGCTTGAATATCGTATTTACGAACAATTTCGCCCACAACAGAAGCAACAAAATCTCTGGTTTCTTGTAAACCTGGATTAAAATATCTTGTTTTTCCGTAAGTCAGAAAAAGGTCTGGCCTTTTAAAATATAAGTGATTTTTTGAAAGCACATCTCTAACCGTATCTTTCTGAACACGATACGGATTCAGCCAAACGTGTACGTTCATTCCACGTTTTCCAGCTTCATCAATCATCATTTGCAACGGATCAAAACCTGGCGCAACGCCTTGAGTTCCTGTTATCCAATGCGAAGCGGGTTCTTTTGTCGATTTGTAAAATGCATCGGCAGTTGGGCGAATTTGAAAAATTACGGTGTTCAGATTATACGAACGTAGATTATCCAAAATGGCAATCATTTCGTTTTTCATTTCTTTATCGGATAAGCCTGGTTTAGACGGCCAGTCGATATTTTCTACGGTAGAAATCCAAGCTGCTCGCATTTCTCTTTTTGGAGATTGCTGACTGAAAATTTTGGTTTGTATCAGCAATACCAAAATCATAATTTTTATGCTTTTCATAATTATTATTTTGGGTTAGTATAGTCAAGTTTAACCGCAAAGAGCGCAAAGATTTACGCTAAGTTCGCTAAGTTTTTGTTTTTTTAATCTCGCAAAGTCGCAAGGTCGCTAAGTTTTCTTTTTTCTATTCTTTGAGACTCTGCGGCTTTGCGAGCAATTTCATTTGAAAAGAAGAAATCCTTTAATCCTTTTAATCTGTGGCTATTTTTTCTCTCGCAGATTTAGCAGATTAATTCGTGGAAATTTGTGCAATTCGTGGCGAAAAAATCATTTTAATCTTTATAATCTGTGGCTAAAAAATACCTAACAGGTTTTGAAAACCTGTTAGGATAAATAACCAACCAAAATTTATGTATTCCGAATTATCGGTAGTTTCGCAATACACTTTATGTTTATTTTGTTTTTACACTTTCGTTGAAGAAATCATGAAAAAACAAAAGTTGATATTTTAAAGAGTTTTCCCAGTATTTGAGATTGTGTTCTCCTGGGCGCTCGATGTAATCGTGATCTATTTTTAGCGTCAACATTTTTGCATGAAGTTCTCTGTTTACTGTCATGAAAAAATCGTCTACTCCGCAGTCAATAATTAATTTTAATTTGTTGTCTTTTACCAAATCTAACATATTGGTAACGGTATTTTTATCCCAGTTTTCTGGATGTTCTGTAATTGTCCCCAATCTTTTTTTGATGTCCCAATTTTCAGGAAACGGACGAAAATCTACTCCACCACTCATACTTCCTGCAGCTCCAAATACATCTTGATGTTTAAACGATAAATACAAAGCGCCATGTCCGCCCATACTTAAACCGGAAATGGCTCTTCCCGTGCGGTCTTCAATTGTTCTGTATTGTTTGTCAATAAAAGGAACTAATTCTTTCACCACATATGTTTCGTATTTAAAACTCGGATCTATTGGACTGTCAAAATACCAGCTTGAATAATTTCCGTCTACACCAACCACGATAAAACCATATTGATCAACTTGTTTTCCTAATTCTTTAAAATCTTTTGCCCAAGAACCATAATTTCCGCTATAACCATGAAGCAGATAAACTACAGGAAATGCTTTTTTGCTCTTTTTATAATTGTCAGGAACCATAACACAAGTTTTAATATTCTTCTGCATCGAAGCACTAAAAACCTGTAAAGTATCAACCTTTGCCGCTCTAGCTGTAAAAATTAAAAAGACGAACAAAAGGGTGTAAATTGTTTTTTTCATAACTGCTGTTTTTTTCATAACTGCTGTTTTTTTTAAAATAATATTTCTGAAAAGCACTGGGAAAATACAAAAAATTATTTCAAACAATCTCTTAAAATGGTTACGGGATGCATGGCTTTTCTACTCGTCCCGTCAAAAATCTGATGGCGGCAACTTGTTCCTGCAGCTGCAATTGCTGTTGTTTGTTCTGTTGCTCTAATTTTCGGAAACAAAGTATCTTCTCCCATCTTCATACTGATCTCGTAATGCTCTTTTTCATAGCCGAAAGAACCCGCCATTCCGCAACAACCCGAATTGTAAATCGTAACCGTATTATTTTTTGGAATATTCAGCATTGCAAAAGAAGCTTCAACACTGCTCAACGATTTTTGATGGCAATGTCCGTGAATCTTGATATTTTTTTCTTTTTCAGAAAATTGTCCCGCATGAATTTTTCCGATTGTAATTTCTCTTTTGAAAAACTCTTCAACCGTAAAAGTGTTTTTAGCTATTTTTTCCGCACTTTCTTTATCTCCAGCCAATCGAAGATATTCATCTCTGAAAGTCAATATTGCCGAAGGTTCAAGTCCAATTAAAGGTGTATTTTCGGAAACTATATTTTTGAATGTATTGATGTTTTTATTCGCAATTTCTTGCGCTTCTTCTAGAAAACCTTTAGAAATAAAAGCTCTTCCGCTTTCTTCATGATCGATTACAATTACTCTATAACCTAATTTCGTCAATAATTCGAAAGCATCAATTCCAACCGAAACATCATAATAATTGGTGAATTCATCACAAAAAAGATAAACGCTTCCATTTTCAAAAGAGTTAGATTCGTAAAGTTTTTTATTGGTTTGATACCATTTCCTAAACGTTTTTGGAGCCAACAAAGGCACTTGTCTTTCAGGCGCAATTCCCATTCTTTTTTTAACGAAAGAAAGATTAGAAGCCCAATTGGTAATTGATGGCGCAATACTTCCTAATTCATTCAATTTCGAATTGAAAGCAAATATTTTATTTCGGAAAGAAAATCCGTTTGCTTTCTGATATTGGTATAAAAACTCCGCTTTTAAAGTCGCTACATCGACATTACTCGGGCATTCGCTTGCACAAGCTTTACAGCTCACACACAATTCGAAAACTTTATACAATTCTTTGTGATCGAATTTATTTTCTTTTTCAGAGTTCGTCAAATATTCGCGTAAAGCGTTGGCACGTGCGCGCGTTGTATCTTTCTCGTTTCTGGTCGCGCGATAACTCGGACATAAAGTTCCGCCCGCCGAAGGCATTTTACGACAATCTCCAGAACCATTACATTTTTCGGCGGCACGCAAAATTCCTAAACTATCTGAAAAATCCTGAATTGTTTTAATATCTGGTTCAATTCTTCCTGCTTCAAAACGAAGATTTTCATCCATTTTTGAAGCATTTACAATTTTCCCAACATTCAAAATCGTATCAGGATCAAATGCTTTTTTGATTCGTTTTAACAATTCGTAGTTTTTATTGCCAATCATAAACGGCAGAAACTCTCCACGCAAAATTCCGTCGCCATGTTCGCCACTTAAGGAACCTCTGTATTTCTTTACTAAATGAGCAACTTCGGTAGAAATATTTCTGAATTGGTGTAAACCTTCTTTTGTCTTTAAATTGATTTTTGGACGCAAATGCAACTCTCCCGCTCCAGCATGCGCGTAATAAATCGCACTTTGTCCGTGGCTTTCCATCATCGCGGCAAAATCAGCAATATAATTTGGAAGATCGCTTAATTCAACTGCGGTGTCTTCGATAGAATCGGCTGCTTTGTCGTCTCCAACAATACTTCCTAAAAGTCCTAGACCTGCTTTACGAACTTCATTTACTTTGTCAATATCTGCTCCATAAATTTTTGGCAATGCATATCCGAATCCATTAGCTTTAAGATCTTTAATTAAAACATCGGCTTGTAATTCGGCATCTTCCATACTAATGTGCGAACCCACTTCAAGCATAATAACTGCTTTTGGTTCGCCTACAATAAAAAATCTATTTTTGGCTTGTTCTCTATTGGTTTTAGTGCAATCCAAAATCGTGTCGTCCATCATTTCGCAAGTGTACAAATGATGTTTCATCGCAACAACGACAGCTTCTAAACTTTCTTGAATGGTGTGAAAATGCGCCACAACCATAATGTTATTCGTTGGAGGAAGATCATCGACTTTTAAAGTGACTTCTGTTGTAAATGCCAAAGTTCCTTCGCTTCCGCAAAGCAGTTTTCCTAAATTGATGGTATTTTCTGTTCCCGAAAAAAGTTCCGACTTTAATAAAGCATCAATTGCGTAACCTGTATTTCGTCTGTGAATTTCTGGTTTTGGAAATTCTCTTAAAATCTCTTCTTGATTTTCTTTGTTCGAAAGTTCTTCGTAGATCGTTTTATAGATTTTGCTTTCTAAAGAATCACCTTTTGTTTTTTCGATAAATTCCTCTGAAGTCAAATCTTTAAAAACGGCAAGACTTCCGTCACTTAAAACTGCTTTTATTTCTACAATTTTATCTCTGGTAACGCCGTAACGGATTGAAGTTGTCCCAGACGAATTATTTCCAACCATTCCGCCAATCATACATCTATTGGTAGTTGATGTTGTTGGAGAAAAAAACAATCCGCGCGGTTTTAAATATAAATTCAGTTCATCGCGAATAACTCCAGGTTGAACTGTTATGGTTTTATTCTTTGGATCAAAAGCAACAATTTTATTGAAATGTTTCGAAACATCTACAATGATTCCGCTTCCTACGGTTTGACCAGCAAGTGAAGTTCCTGCTGTTCTTGGTGTTATTGAAATTTTATTTCTTGAAGCAAAACGAATAATATTTACAATATCATTTTCTGATTTGGGAATCGCCACAGCAAGCGGCATAATTCTATAAGCAGAGGCATCTGTAGCATATATCTTTTTATGAAGTTCATCATAAAAAAGGTTTCCTTCTAGATAGTTTTCTAATTCTTGTAGTTTAAGAGAATCGGACATTTAATTGGTTCTGTGGCTTTTGGTTTTTTAATAAATGTTTCATTTCTGCATTTCACTTAAAAAAGCTATTTGCAAAAACAACACAATTCTAAATCTTATTAGAAATGCATATTTATTAAAACATCAATTGAAGCTTCGAACTTCTTCAAATACATCTAAAAAAGAAGCATGCAAATGAAGTCATGTTTTTCACAAATATATTTAGCTAATACGAATTAGTTTTAACAAATATAGATACAAAAAGCATACAAATACATTATTTTGCGTTTTTTAACATAATAAAATTACAAAAACGCAACAAAACGCAAAATTAATTTTAAACAAGTTTAGAATTATAAGATAAAAACCCCAGATTTCTTATATTCTTCCAGCTTTTCATCTTCAGGATCTAGTTCCGTTACAATAGTATCTAGTTGCGTAAGATCGCAAACACCATGAGGCATTTTGGTATTTAACTTGTCTGAAGAAAACATCGAAACTACTCTATCAGAAGCTTCTATCATTGCTTTTTTAACGATAGAAATTTCATAGCCTACTTCTGTAAGTCCTTGTTTTATATTGATACTACTGGCACCAATAAAGCAAATATCAGCTTTAATTTTAGACACGACCTGAATCACATCCATACCTATTGTTACCATTGCGTTTTTCTGCATTTTACCCCCAATAAATATTAAGTCTATATTTGGATGCTGAGACAATTGCATTGCGATTGGTAAACTATATGTATATATTGTAGCTTTCAAATTAGCAGGAATTAACTTGGCAAAAACTAAATTGGTACTTCCTCCACTCATTATAATAACTTGATCGTCATGAAGTAACGATAATGCTTTTGACACAATTTTCTTTTTTTGTTCTTCAGCAGTTATAGCAATGTCAAATACATTTGCAGGTTTCTCTTTAACTTGAACAGCACCGCCATACACCTTCTCTAACTGGTTCTTACTGTCCAATTCGTTTAAATCTCTTCTTATTGTATCTTCTGACAAATCGAGAGCCAAAGCTAAATCTGTTGTAACAACTTTTTGGTCTTCAATAAGCTTAGTCATTATGTATTTATGTCTTTCGGCTTTCAGCATGTTTTTATAAAAGTTAAAGTTCATCACAAATATATCAAATATTTCAATTTATATTAGAAGAGAGCCTTAAAACTGCAAAATAATGCATTCATTAGATTTTACGAATAATTTAAATAAATATTTTTCGGCATTTCTTGCGTTTTGTTGCGTTATTTAAAATTATTTTCGAAAAAAAATCCAAAATAACGCATTTATATGCAATAAATAAATATATTTGCTCAACAACAACCATAAAAAACCAGATTAATCATGAAAAAGTTACTCTTTATTTCAGTGTTGGTTTTGTGCATTCAAACAGCATTTGGACAAGCAAAAACAGTTACTGGAACAGTAAAAAGCAAATCAGACGGAATTCCAATTCCTGGAGTCAGTGTCGTTATTCAAGGAACAAATAATGGCACAACAACTGACTTTGACGGAAACTACAGCATTTCTGTAGCACAGGGACGAACTCTAAGCTTTAGTTATATGGGTTTCGAAACCCAATTAATTAAAGTAGAAAACCAGCAGAAAATAAATGTTGGTCTTACAGAAAGCACTTCGAAACTAGACGAAGTTGTTGTTGTAGGTTTTGCTTCTCAGAAAAAAGCAAACCTAACAGGAGCGGTTGCCAATATTGATGTTGCTAAAACAATCGGCAGCAGACCTTTAACTGATGTTAGTAAAGCTTTACAAGGTACTACGCCAGGTGTAAATGTGTCTTTCAATTCTGGAAACATAAATCGTGCTGCAACTATTAATATACGTGGTGCGGGAACTGTAAATACTTCAAGCGGAGGATCTGATGGTCCGCTGATCTTAGTTGATGGTGTTCCAACAGATTTAGCTCTCATCAACCCGAATGATATCGCAACAATGTCGGTGCTAAAAGATGCCGCTTCTGCCTCGATTTATGGGGCACGTGCTGCTTTTGGTGTTGTTTTGATCACTACAAAAGGAGGAAAAACTGGTGAAGGAAAAGTAAGATTTTCTTATTCTGCCAATACTGCATTTACTAACCCAATTTCTACACTTAAATTCTTAGATCCAACAGAAGAAATTCCAGGTTTAATTGCTGCAGGAACAAGAACCGACGGGTCAACACCAGAAATCTTCGGTCAAAACTATAGCATATTATTAGATGGAATTAAAAACTGGAAAGCCAAATACGCAAATAATCGTACGAGCAATGAAATGGTTTATGGAGAAGATTGGGAAATAAAAAATGGTACACCGTATTTTTATAGAGTTTGGGATGCTAACAAAGAATTGTATGCAAGCAATGCATTGCAAACCACACATAACCTTTCAGCTCAAGGAAGCTTAGGAGAAAAAAGCTCTTTCTTTGCCTCTTTTGGTCTTACTAATCAGGATGGTATGTTGCGTGTAAATCAGGAAAAAAGACAAAGAATTAATGTTAACTTAGGTTTTACTACTAAGTTAGCAGACTGGCTTACAGGAGATTTCAAAGTAATGACTATTAATAGCCAATACGACCAGCCATTCAATTATTATGGAGGTTCTGGTACAGATGATACAGGATACGGAGGTTATTTTGGATATGCTCTTCGTTGGGGACAATACTTTCCAAATTTTGGAACCTATAGAGGATATAACTTCCGTACAGCGGGAGGATATTTATCTAATGCTTCAAGAAACGAAAACAACAGACGTAATACTCGTTTAAGCGCTAAATTTACAGCCGATATCACAAAAGATCTTAATTTAATTGCTGAAGTAAGCAGTGTTAATGATTTTTACAATAGAAAACAAAACGGAGGTAAGTTTTTGGCTTGGGACAGCTGGTCTGCAATGCCTTATGACGCTACCACTATACAAACTGCGACACCAGCAACTCTTGAAGCTGGTAATGATTACGTAGCACAATCTAAAGCAGAATCGACTACCAATGTGGTTAACATTTATGGCAACTATAAAAAACAATTAGGAAATCATAACTTTAAATTCTTAGGCGGTTTTAACTCTGAATGGCAGGATTTCTCTCGTAATTATGCAAGAAGAAATACTTTATTAGACAAATCAAAACCTGAATTTAATCTTGCCGTTGGAGAACAATTTGTTTCTGGATCTGCAAATAAAGACTTAAACCCAACAGAAACTACTTATTCTATCGCTGGTTTCTTTGCTCGTATTAATTACGATTACAAGGGAATTTATCTTTTAGAATTAAACGGTCGTTATGATGGTTCATCTAGATTTCCAACAAATGAACAATGGGGCTTCTTCCCTTCTGCTTCTGTTGGATACAAAATTTCTAATGAAAAATTCATGGAAGGCACTCGTGACTGGTTAACAGATCTTAAACTGCGTGCTTCTATCGGATCGATCGGAAACCAAAACGTAGGAAACAATGCTTTCTTATCTATCTTGAATTCTTCAAATCCTTCTTGGATCAACAGCGGTTCTACATTACCTCCTTCAACAGCTCTTCCTACCAATGTTGACCCATCATTAACATGGGAAAAAGTATACACCAAAGATGTAGGTATTGATATTAGAATATTTGACATGCTTGGTGCGTCATTTGACTGGTATCAAAGAGACACAAAAGGAATGCTTGCTCCAGGTATTACGCTTCCAGGTTCATTTGGGCAGACTTCTGCAAAAACCAACTCAGGAAACATGAGAACGAGAGGATGGGAGTTGGCTTTGAACTTTAACAAAAACCTAGGCGAAAATGCCTCTGTATTTGTAGATGTTGCTTTGTCAGATTTTAAATCAGTAATTACAAAATGGAATAATACTTCTAAATTACTTGACATTGTAACCACTACGAATGCTCCTTATTATGATGGTTATGAAATTGGTCAGATCTGGGGATTAACCAGTGACAGACTTCTTCAAGCTGATGACGTAATTACAAATAATGGAAAAACGGTAAATGGAGTTGACTATTCTAAAACTATGGGCGGTAACTTTAAATATGGTGCTGGAGATGTTCATTATGTAGATTTAGATGGTGACGGAGCCATTACTCGTGGCGCAGGAACTGCTGACGATCATGGAGATTTGAGAAAAATTGGAAACTCGACACCTCGTTATAAATATGGAATCACTTTAGGTGGTAAAGTATACGGATTTGATCTTTCTGTTTTCTTCCAAGGAGTTGGAAAACGTGATTACTGGGCGGCTTCAGATGCTGTATTGCCTTTCTACCGTGCGCCTCAACAAATGTATGCCAACCAAGCAGACTACTGGACTCCAGAAAATACAGGTGCTTATTTCCCAAATCCTTATTATGGTAATGAAGCAAATACTTTTGGATCAGGTACTCAAGGGCAAAATAACTTTGTTACCTCATCAAGATATTTATTAAACATGGCATATTTTCGTCTAAAAAACTTTACTCTTGGGTATAATTTACCAACAGCTATTGTAAAAAAAGCAGGATTAGAAAAAGTAAGATTATATACTTCAGGCGAAAATTTATTGACATGGAAAGACAAACGTCTTCCTGTTGACCCTGAAATTGATGAAACAGAAGTTTTCTGGGGAAGAGCCTATCCTTATACCAAAACATGGTCAGTTGGAGTTGATTTATCTTTCTAATACTAACAAATTCAAAAACTTTTAAAATGAAAAAATCAATTATAAAATCTAAATTTCTACTCCTGTTTGCTACAGCATTAGTAGGAATGAATGCTGTTAGTTGTTCAGACTACTTAACAGATGATCCGGCAGATAAATTTACAAATGATAATTTTTGGCAGTCTGAAGACAACGTTAAGACGTTTTCTTGGCTTAACTATGATACTTTTTACGGGTACGGAAACGGTACAACAATTGGACTCTCTTCATTCTATTACCATGGTTCTGATTTTAAAGTAGATGACAACCTTGCTGCCTTTACTTTTTATCAAATGCCAATTACCGCATCGACAACAAATACGTATTCTTGGAATGACTATTACACACTGATCCGTCGTTGCAACCTGATGCTTGAAAAAGTGCCAACGGTAAGTATGTCACAAGACAAAAAAAATCATTATATAGGGGTTGCTAAATTTTTTAGAGGATACACTTATTTCCGTTTAGCGCAAAAAATGGGCGATGTTCCTTACACAGACAAATATTTAGCTCAAAGTGATCCTGCCGTTTATTCTCCTGCAATACCAAGAGCAGAAGTAATAGATAAGGCAATTGCCGATTTAGAAGAAGCTGCAAACTTGATGCTCGTGGCTGATGATAAAAACGTTACCGTAAATAAATATACTGCTTACGCAGCATTAAGTAATGTTTGTATCTACGAAGGAACCTTTAGAAAATACCATTTAGGTCAAGATGGAAGTGCTTATTTAAACAAAGCTAAAGCTAATTCATTATTAATAATGAATAATCCTTCTTACAAATTAAATGCAGATTGGAAAGGACTTTACAACTCAGTTGAATTACTTGGAAATTCAGAAGTGATATTAGCAAAACGTTATTTAACAAACGTATTAATGCACTCTCTTCAAAACTATACCAATACATCAACGATTCAGTATGGTTTAACTAAATGGGCTGCTGATAGTTACGTAACAACAAACGGATTGCCAATTCAGCAATCAGGAAATAGTGAATATGTTGGTGATGATAATGTTACAAATACATTTACTAACAGAGATCCTCGTTTTAGTAAAACGGTAAACCCAGCAAACTATGGTTACAAAGGAAAACCATATGGTACAGCAGCTTTAGTTTCAATGTCTGGATATGTATTCGAATTGTACAACAACCCAGCTACAACAGGTCCAGATGTAACTACTGGAGGACGTAACTATACAGACGCTCCTATATTTACTTTAAGCGAAGTATATTTGAATTATGCCGAAGCTTGTGCTGAATTAGGAAACGCTACAAACAGCGATTTAGACCTATCAATCAATAAAGTTCGTGCACGTGCAGGAATTGCTCCTTTGACTACAGATGGAAATAATGCTTCTGCTAATGGTGTTCAAATTAATGACCCAAGAAGAACGGCTTCTTTAGAGCAAATCTCTGGTATTGTTAGCCCATTAATCTGGGAAGTGCGTCGTGAGCGTCAAGTTGAATTTATGAGCTGGACAACTTTAAGACAAGCTGATATCTACCGTTGGAAAAAAGGAGATTATTTAGACACAAACAAAAACCCAGATGTAAATCTTGGTGCTAGAATTGGTTCTCCTGTTGGTTCTCAAACTGTAGTAGATGCCAATGGATATGTAAAAATATATCCAGCAAGTACGAGAACTTTTGAGCCTAAACATTATTTAATGAACATTCCAACAAATGACATTGATTTATACAAAGCTCAAGGTGTAGAATTAAAACAAAATCCAGGCTGGTAATTCAGTAAAAACAGGATAATTGCCCCATAAATAAACTGCCTCTGAAATGAGAATTTTAGAGGCAGTATTTTAAAATACTCTTTTTTAAAACACTTTGTGACGGATAAAAAAGACCAAATAAAATTTCATCCTGAAAAATTCAGGTTTTCAAATCTTAGTTTTTAGATCCCCCAATCTACTTTAAACATTTATATACACCAATAAAATCTTAATTTTATTAGTCCATTTTGTCTTAACTAATAAACTGTATTTAAAATGATAAAATTTATAGCAAAAAGTACTTTTGTTGCAGCATTTCTATTTTGTGCACCAACCTATTCGGCAGAAAATCGATCAATTGAAATCAATCATTCCGAAGATTTCAATTACGCTGTAATCAAAACCGGAGCCGACAATTACGAAAAATACCTTCCTATTTTAAAAGATAAAAAAGTCGGAATTGTAACCAATCAAACCGGGATTTTATCTGATAAAACACATGTGGTTGATTTCCTTTTAGAGAAAAAAATTGCGGTTCAGACTATTTTTGCTCCAGAACACGGATTTAGAGGAACAGCCGATGCAGGAGAACATGTTGTTGACGGAAAAGATCCTAAAACCGGTTTGCCTATTATTTCGCTTTATGGCGACAACAAAAAACCAAAACCAGCGCAGTTATCTGGTCTTGATGTCATGATTTTTGACCTTCAAGATGTTGGTGCAAGATTCTATACTTACATTTCTTCTTTACATTATGTAATGGAAGCCTGTGCAGAAAACAATATTCCGCTTATTGTTTTTGACCGACCAAATCCAAATGGTTCTATTGTAGACGGACCTCTTTTAGAAAAAGAATTTACAAGTTTTGTGGGTATGCACCCTATTCCGCTCCTTCACGGAATGACAATTGGTGAATACGCACAAATGGTAAATGGAGAAAAATGGCTGAAAGATGGCACGCAATGCAAACTAACCGTAATTCCTTGTTTAGATTATAAAAGAACAATGCCCTACAGTTTATTGGTAAAACCATCTCCAAATTTGCCAAACGATCAATCGATAAATTTATACGCTAGTTTATGCCTTTTTGAAGGAACGAATGTGAGCATGGGACGAGGAACGGAGAAACAATTCCAAATTTATGGTTCTCCGTTTTTAACCAATACCTCTTTCAGTTTTACGCCAAAACCAAACTTTGGTGCAAAAGATCCTTTATATAACGGAAAAGAATGTTTTGGCGAAGACTTAACAGCTTATCCAAAACTAAATCAATTAGAGTTGAAATGGTTAATAAAAGCTTATCAAAACACTAGTGATAAAACGAAATTCTTCAACGGATTTTTTACCAAACTAGCTGGAACAAAAAAATTACAAGAACAAATTGAAAGTGGCGTTTCTGAAAGTGAGATCAGAAAAACATGGCAAAAAGACCTTGAAGCTTTCAAAAAAATGCGAGCAAAATATCTGATTTATAAATAATATTTCTAATTCAGTTCTCTTAGACTTAATTTTTTAAACAATAGAAACATAGACTTTGATAGACTTACAAAAAAAAAGTTTCATTAGCATAAACACACACATATATATTGCTATGTACATAAATGTATTTCTCTTTGGTTTGTTTTTTTTAAGATTGGTTACCTTTTTAAACAAAAATCAAAACCTGTGTTTCTATGTTTTAAAATTAAATTCTATTCTAAATAAAAACAGCAAACTATTAATGTAAAAATAGCGAAACCAGAAAGTCGAAAAATCTCGGTTTCAAAAATCAAAAAAAAAGAAAAATGAAAAATAAAAATCCTGAAACTGAACAAGAATCTTTGTACAAAGACTTGGATCAAATGAGTGTGAAAGAACTTCTTACCAACATTAATACAGAAGACAAAAAAGTTCCGCATATTATTGAAGAACAGATTCCTAAAATAGAAAAACTAGTTAAAGCAATTGTAAAAAAAATGCAATTGGGCGGAAGATTATTTTATATTGGAGCTGGAACTTCTGGACGAATCGGAATTTTGGATGCATCAGAATGTCCGCCTACTTTTGGAGTTTCACATGATATGATTATCGGGATTATTGCAGGTGGAGACACAGCGATTAGAAAAGCGGTTGAAAATGCCGAAGACGATACAGAACAAGCTTGGAAAGATCTAGCAAAATTTGAAATTTCAAGTTTGGATATGATTATCGGAATTGCCGCTTCTGGAAACACACCTTACGTTTTAGGAGCTTTGAAAAAAGCCAAAGAACACAATATCAAAACAGGAAGCATTTCTTGCATCAGTAACGGACTTATTGCTCAAGAAGCCGATTATCCTATCGAATTAATCGTTGGACCAGAATTCTTAACAGGAAGCACAAGAATGAAAGCTGGAACGGCTCAAAAACTTACTTTAAACATGATTTCTACTTCGGTAATGATCAAATTGGGAAAAGTAAAAGGAAATAAAATGGTTGATATGCAATTGTCTAACGAGAAGTTAGTAAAACGCGGCATCAAAATGATTATGGAAGAATTAGGAATTGAATATGAAGTAGCCGAAGAATTATTGCATACACACAAAAGCGTGAGAGCTGTGTTATCAGCGCACAATAAAAATCAGGAAATCTAAAAACCGCATTATCAAAATCTTTTTATAGATTTATACAAATTCAAAAGCTGGATAAAATTCATTTTTTGGAGTTTTTAACACCGACCTGACAGATTAAAATCCGTCAGGTCAATTAAAAAAATCATGATCTGAATTATTTATAAAACCAAAAAACTACCAAATTATAAAATGACACCAAGCACCATTCTTCTATTGATTATAATTTATTTCGGAACATTATTCTATATCTCACACCGAGTGAGTAAAAAAGACAGCGGAAACGAAGCTTTTTTTACAGCCAATAAAAATTCAAAATGGTATTTAGTGGCTTTCGGAATGATCGGAACAGCACTTTCTGGAGTAACTTTTATTTCTGTTCCAGGAGAAGTCGGCGCTGCAACAGGAGAACAATTCAAATACTTTCAATTTGTTTTGGGTAATGCACTAGGTTTTATTGTTATTACCAAATTATTGCTTCCGCTATATTATAGAATGAATCTGACTTCGATTTATAGTTATATCGAGCACAGAATGGGTGTTTTCAGCTATAAAACAGCAGCTTCTATTTTCTTGATTAGTAGGACAATTAGCTCGGCGTTTAGACTTTATTTGGTTGTAATTGTTTTACAGCGATTTGTATTCGATTTTTATCATATTCCGTTTGCATTTACCGTTTTAATTTCGCTACTGCTTATTTTCTCTTACACCTACAGAGGCGGATTAAAAACGATTATTATTACCGATACTTTACAAACATTCTTCTTAGTTACTTCTGTTTTCTTAACCATTTATTTTATTTGCGATCGAATGGATTTAAGTGCAATTGGCACATTTGAAGAAGTAAAAAATAGCAATTATTCTAAGATCTTTTTCTTTGATGATTTTATGGGAAGCAAATTCCATTTCATAAAACAAATTTTGGGCGGAATGTTCGTTACAATCGCTATGACAGGTTTAGATCAGGATTTAATGCAAAAAAACTTGAGCTGTAAAAATATCGGCGAAGCACAAAAAAACATGTTCACTTTTACGGGAATATTTGTCGTAATCAATATTTTCTTTTTGAGTGTTGGAGCGCTTTTATACATCTACGCAAACAAAAACGGAATCGCAATTCCAACCGATTTAGTTACAGGAAAACCAAGAACAGATTTATTGTTTCCTGAAATTGCTCTAAATCATTTAGCGCTTGTTCCTGCAATTGTATTTTTACTAGGAATTATTGCGGCGACTTTTGCCACTACAGATTCAGCTTTAACAGCTTTAACTACTTCTTTCTGCGTTGACTTTTTAGGAATGGACAAAGCAGAAAACAATAAAAAACACACCGTTAGAACTAGACATTTAGTGCATATCACTTTTTCTATATTGGTCTTTTTTATCATCTTAGTTTTTAATGCTATAAACGACAGTTCTGTTGTTGGAATGATCTTTAAAGTAGCCTCTTACACTTACGGACCATTATTAGGATTATATGCTTTTGGTTTATTCCAAAAATCTAGAAATGTGCATGACAAACTCGTTCCGATAATCTGCTTATTGTCTCCATTTTTCACTTATTTAATTAATGAAAATTCGAAATTATTATTTGCAGGATATGTTTTTGATAACGAATTAATCGTGCTAAACGGATTAATAACTTATTTAGGATTATTTATTACAAGCTCTAAAAGGAGTGACAAAATAAGCTTCTAATTAGCTTAAAAATATTGATTAATCAATTTTGAATTTGATGTTTAAATTCAAATTGATTTAAAAAAAAATCACATGAAAAATTCATTCATAAAAATTAGTTTATACGCCTCTTTTATATTTTTAATTACCAATTGCGCTACTAAAAAAAACAACGTAACCGATGCCAACAAAGACATTCCTTTGAAAGACACTGTTACTTACGTTCAAAAAAATGTTACTGAGAAAAAGACTTTTTTCAAAGATTCTGATCAAGAAACTGCTTGGGTTGACAGCATTTACAACAAAATGACGATTCAGGAAAAAATTGGTCAGTTGTTTATGGTTTCAGCTTATTCGAATAAAGATTCTGTACACGTTAATCAAATCAGTAAACTTATTACAGAATACAAAATCGGAAACGTTATTTTCTTTCAAGGCGGACCAGTTCGTCAAGCGAAATTGACCAATTTATATCAATCAAAAGCAAAAGTGCCATTGATGATCGGAATCGACGCCGAATGGGGATTAGCCATGCGTTTAGATTCAACATATCGTTATCCTTGGAACATGACTTTGGGTGCGATTCAAGATTTGAGTTTAATTGAAAAAGTGGGAAGAAATATGGCTGCCGAAAACAAAAGAATTGGCGTTCATTTTAACTTCGCTCCTGTTTTGGATATTAATACAAATCCGCAAAATCCAATTATCGGAAACCGTTCTTTTGGTGAAGACAAAGTAAATGTAACGGAGAAAGCATTGGCTTTAATGAAAGGAATTCAAGGAAATGGCGTTTTCTGCACAGGAAAACACTTTCCTGGCCACGGCGATACTTCGACAGATTCGCATAAAGCTTTACCTACCGTTGGTTTTTCTAAAGAAAGATTGGAATTGGTCGAATTATATCCGTACAAAAAATTATTCGACGAAGGTTTGGCTTCTGTAATGGTCGCGCACCTAAATATTCCGAGTTTAGAAACACAACCAAATTGTCCTTCTTCAGCTTCTTATAATGTCGTTACAAATCTGCTTCAAAAAGAATTAGGCTTCAACGGATTAATTTTTACTGATGGTTTGGCAATGAAAGGCGCTGCCAATTTTAAAGGTCCTGGCGATTTAGAGATTGCTGTAATTTTAGCTGGAAATGATATTTTACTTTGTCCAGATAATGTTCCTGTTGCTTGCCAAAAACTAGAAGCTGCTTATAATGAAAATGTAATTACTGAAGAACGTTTAGCGCATTCGGTTAAAAAAATATTGCACTTTAAATACAAAGCGGGATTGAACAAATACAAACCAATCGATTTGAATAATTTGGTTGAAGATTTAAATCCATCGCAAAATGATGCTTTGCATTATAAACTATACGAAAATGCCATTACGGTTCTAAAAAACGAAAAAGAAATCCTTCCGATAAAAGATTTAAGCGACAAAATCGCGTACATAAAATTGGGCGAAGATACCAACAGCACTTTTGTTTCGACTTTAAAAAAATATACTGATATTACAGAAGTTAGAGACACTAATCTTGATAGTTTAAATAAAGAATTGAAAAAATTCGACAAGGTAATTATCAGCTTTCACAAAGTAAATAAACCTTGGGAAAAACAAGAATTTTCATTGCAAGAAATGCTTTGGCTGAAAGAAATTGCCAAACACAACAAAGTGATTTTGGATGTTTTTGCTAAACCTTATTCACTTTTATCAATTTCAAATTTTGATGATATTGAAGGTTTGGTAGTTTCATACCAAAACTCAGATATTAGTCAAGTGGTTTCGGCAGAATTGCTTTTTGGAGCTATTGATGCCAAAGGAAAATTGCCTGTTTCTATTAATGATGCATTTCATGTCAACGATGGCTTAACAACAGAAAAACTAAATCGTCTGGCTTTTACAGCTCCAGAAAATGTCAATATGAATCCTGCGATTTTATCTAAAATTGACGCCGTTGCGCAAAAAGCAATTGATGGAAAGATGGCTCCTGGAATGCAGGTTTTAGTAGCTAGAAAAGGAAATGTCATTTTTCAGAAATCGTACGGAGCGCAAACTTATGATAACGGAAAAAAAGTTACTAATACAGATTTGTATGACGTTGCTTCGATTTCAAAAATGATTTCGACTCTTCCAAATGTGATGCAATTGTATGATAAAAATAAAGTTGAGCTAGATACGAAACTAAAAGATATGCTTCCGTTTTTTGCTAAAACGAACAAAGAAAATATCACATTCAAAGATTTGTTAAACCATTATGCAGGACTTCAAGCTTGGATTCCGTTTTATAAAGCCACTTTAGACAGCAATAATCAGCCTTCTGAGAAATATTATAGCAAAGTAGCTAGTTCTAATTTTACAACGAAAGTGGCCGAGAATCTTTACATCAGAAATGATTATCACGACACGATCATGAAAATCATTGCCGAAAGTCCTGTTTCGCCCAAAAAAGAATACAAATACAGCGACTTTACTTTTATCATTCTAAAAGAATATTTAGAAAGAAAAACGCATAAAAAACTAGAAGATTTAAGCAAAGAAAATTTCTACAACACATTAGGAATGACCAATACGCTTTACAATCCTTTAGATAAATTTGACAAAAGCAATATTGCCCCAACTGAAATTGATAATTATTTCAGACATCAAGTCATTCAAGGTTATGTGCATGACATGGCCGCAGCGATGGAAGGCGGAGTTGCAGGTCACGCAGGAATTTTTTCAAATAGTATGGATGTTGCCAAAATGATGCAGCTATTTTTACAAAAAGGAAATTACGGTGGAATTCAATACTTTTCTCCAGAAACTTTTGATGCTTTTAATACTTGTTATTACAAAAATCAAGGCGTTTTGAGAGGTTTAGGATTTGACAAAAGAGTTCATAAAGGCGGACCAACTTGCGATTGCGTTTCTGAAGCTAGTTTCGGCCACACTGGTTTTACAGGAAACATGGCTTGGGCAGATCCAGAAACCGAAATTGTATATGTTTTCCTTTCTAACAGAACCTATCCAGAAGTAGTTAACGACGAAAATAAATTAGCCAAAGGAAAAATCAGAGAAGAAATTCAACAGATAATTCAAGATGCAATAGTGAAATAAATTCCAAATTTAAAGTTCCAAGCTCCAAATCGGAAAGCGTCAAGAATCTTTCTTCTTGCTACTTTCTTCCTCAAGAAAATCTAACTATCTAAAAATACAAAACCAATGACAAAAGAACGTTTAACTTCACTCGATGTCTTTAGAGGATTTACTATTTTCTTAATGACGATCGTAAATAATCCGGGAAGCTGGTCTTCAATCTATCCGCCCCTAGAACACGCCGAATGGCACGGTTGCACGCCTACAGACTTAGTTTTCCCGTTTTTTGTTTTTATAATGGGAACTGCAATTCCGTTTGCAATGCCTGTAAAACATTTTGACAGAAGCGTTTTCAATAAAATTTTAGTTCGTTCGCTTCGAATTTTCTGTTTAGGATTATTCTTAAGCGTTTTCAGTAGATTTCATTTATTTGGTTTAGAAGGAATTCCGTTATTAGGAGTACGATTAATTATTGCTTTTGCCGTTGCTTATGCCTTGTTAGGAAACTTTTCGATGAAAGTGAAAACCATTCTTGCAGTTGGAATTTTCATCATACTGATTTCTCTATCATTTAGCGGATTAGAACATTTTGAAGACACGAGAATTCCAGGCGTTTTACAGCGAATTGCCATTGTGTATTTCTTTACTTCTATTTTGTATTTAAAGACCAATTTAAAAACACAGCTTTTAGTTTTAGCGACACTTTTAATCGGATATTGGCTTTTAATGGCTTTTGTTCCCGTTCCCGGATTTGGTCCAGCTAATTTTGATAAAGGAACTAATTTAGCAGCTTGGATTGACGATACACTTTTAAACGGACATTTATGGGCATCTTCTAAAACTTGGGATCCAGAAGGAATTCTGAGTACGTTGCCAGCCATTGGAACAGGAATTTTAGGAATGTATATTGGTCAGCTTTTAAATCTGCAAGTTGACAAAATTGAAATCGTAAAAAAGACCGCTATTGCAGGTGTTGTTTTAGTCGTTGGAGGTTTAATCTGGAACACTTTCTTCCCGATCAATAAATCGCTTTGGACTAGTTCTTATGTTTTATACACGGCTGGAATTGCAACAATTTGCTTGACACTTTTATATTACATTATCGATATTAAAGGTCATAAAAAATGGACGAAACTATTCTTAATTTGGGGAGTAAACCCAATGATTGTATTTTTCTTTTCTGGAATAATTCCGAGAGTTTTAGGTTCGATAAAAGTAGCTGATACTGCAAATGCTGGAGAAGAAATTGGTCTTCAAGCTTACATTTACAATCACGGAATTGTACCTTGTTTCGAAAATCCGCTGAATGCATCGCTAGCTTATGCTTTATCTTATGCCGTTTTCTGGTCTTTCATCTTGTTGATTTTCTACAAAAAGAAACTGATTTTTAAAGTCTAACTTTATTTTTAAACACATAGAAACATAGTATTACAAACTTAAGAAAAGGCGTTTCACTAATTTACATGCACATAGTTTCTATGTGTGAAAACTAGTTTTTTCTACCCTCTTTTTACAATACCAAAAGCTATGTCTCTATGTGTTTAAATTAAATCCTATTCAATTTCAGCCGGACTTACGTAATTGTTTGTTAGTTATGATTTCTGATGCTTGTACAAAATAGAACTGTTTTTCTTTTCTGAAAATTTTGAGAAAAGCAGTATCTTGCCGTACTAATAAAAAGCATCAGATTCTAATTATGGATAGTCCGGTTGAAATTCCTTTTAAAAGCTTTATTCAGCTTAAACCAGAAGAAAGCACAGCAATTTACCTGCAGATTGTTTTTGAGTTTATCAAAGCCATACAAACTGGTTTTCTTCCCGAAGGCACCAAACTTCCCGGCACTAGAATTTTATGCAAAGTGCTTTCTGTTAACCGAAATACTTTAATTAAAGCTTTTCAGGATTTAGAATCTCAAGGCTGGATTGAAACACTTCCGAACAAAGGAACTTTTATTTTATCGCAGCAAAAACAAAAAAACAAAGCTGAATTTACGATTTCGAAAGAACAAAATCCATCTCAAGAAAATGTTGGGTTTAGTTTTCAGCGTTCAACCATTCTCGAAAATCCGATAGAAATTAGCAATCTTCCGCATCAATTTAATGACGGAATGCCCGATTTACGATTAGTTCAAACTGATGTTTTAGCAAGATTGTATGTTTCGAAATTAAAAAGAAGAAAGACATCAAAAACCTACGAACAAATAGAATTGCGTTCGCACTTGAATTTCAAAACTCACTTTTCTAATTATCTTAATCTTACTCGAGGAATTCGAATTTCAACTTCAAATCTGCTTACAACAAGCAGTCATGAAATTGCTTTGTATTTAGTTACCAAAGTGTTGATTGCTCCAAATGATAAAGTAGTTGTAGCTTCTCCAGGTTATTATATGTCGAATATGACGCTGACAAACACAGGTGCTCAGATTATTTCTATTCCTGTAAATGAAGACGGAATTGACACCAAAAAGTTGAAAGAAATCTGCGAAACGACCAAAATTCGAGTTTTATATCTAACCTCCAATTATCATTATCCAACTACAATTTCGCTTAGCGCGAAAAAGAGAATCGAAGTTTTGGAATTGGCCAATCAATACGGTTTTGTGATTTTGGAAGACGATTACGATTTTGATTTTCATTACGATAATAATCCTGTTTTGCCATTAGCTGCTTTCGATTCCAATCAGAAAGTAGTTTATATTGGTTCTTTTGGAAGATCTCTTCCGTCTGGATTTAGTTACGGGTTTGTTGCCGCTACTGCGGAATTTATAAAAGAACTCGAAAAACATCAAAATATTCTAGAACCTAGAATTGATGTTCTAAAAGAGCAAGTTTTAACCGAATGGATTACTGAAGGCGAAGTGCACCGACTTTCTAAAAAGAATAAAAAAATCTACAAAGAACGCCGCGATCATTTTGTTTCTATTTTAAATGAAAAACTAAAAGGTAAAATCAAATTTAAAGTCCCACCTCGCGGATTGGCGATTTGGGTAGAATGGCTCAATCAATTTAATTTGATACAATTTCAAAAAGAATGTTCCAATCATGGATTATTTCTGCCGAAAACCATTTTATATCAAACCAAAAATCTTACTGCAACACGTTTAGGTTTCGGACATCTAGAAAAAGAAGAAATGGAAAAAGCGGTTTCTATTTTGAGTGAATGTTTGGAAATAATTCTTGAGAAATAATTTTTTAAAACACATAGAAACATAGTTTTTGCAAACCTAAAAAAGGCGTTTCACTTATTTAAATACGCATAGAGGAATGAGGTAAAATCCAAGCCTTTTCCCCATCGAATCTAAAACATAGCCCACGGTTTCAACCGTGGGAGACGTGAAGAATAACACCCATTGTGTTCACGTTACGTTCCCATTGCGTTCCCACGGTTGAAACCGTGGGCTATATTTATATAAAATTGTATTAATTTTTTTTTCATAAAAAAAGCCGCCTTCTCAGACAGCCATTATATTATTTATTAAAGACTTTTTTCTCTTTCCCAGAAACGATGTCTTCCTAAAGCTTTTATAAAAGAAACGCTTAAATTTTTATCTGAGTTGTTTTCGCTCATCAAAACTCCTGGATCATTATTTATATCGCTGTTGTTTTTTATAATCTGAATTCCTTCACCTTCAGCGGCAATAAATTTACAATGATGATACGAATCATTTAAAAACTCTTTTACTTCTTTAATTTTTGAAAGAGCAGTAATTCCTTTTCCTGATGGAATAAAAACACCATCAAAAAGTACTGATGCTGCAATTTTATACGTTTGATCAACAGGAATTTCTGTTCCTTCTTCTGAAACAATTGTCCCTAAATGTGGCGCAATAATAACAGCTTTTGCTCCCACATTTTGCAAAGCTGTTTTCATCACTTTAATCGAATCTGCCTTTACACCTTCTGTACATAAAAAAGCAATTTGTCGCGTTGCAATTGTATTAGAAATAGTCGGATTTTTAAGCATACTTAAAGCGTCTGAATGTGTTATATTCGGGTTTGCTTTAGTTGGTTCTTGTTTTCCTTCATCATCTGCTCCAACTCCGTGATTAATTGGTTTTTCAATTTTCGGAACTGGAATTCCTAAATTTTTAGCCACTTTTGTTGCTAAACTCGAATCGACTTGATTTAAAAGTCCGAGCATTCTTTCTCGAATTGCAACTGTTTCAACTTTTCCTAATTCAAAAGACAAAGCACTTACAATATGATCTTGTTCTATCGGAGTTTGACTGTTGTAAAAAAGCTTGGCTTGACTAAAATGATCTGCAAAACTTTTACTTCTTGCTCGCACTTTATGCGCATCTACACGTTCATTAAAACTCACAAATCCACCTTGATCCATTTTAGCTTGAAACGGACATCCTCCTCCTAAAGAATTAGGCTGATAACTTACTTTTCCAACTGCAATTTCTTGACGCATATGTCCGTCTCTCTGGTGATTATGCATTGGAGCAATTGTTCTGTTAATCGGAATTTCATGAAAATTCGGACTTCCTAATCTTGACAATTGCGTATCGGTGTACGAAAATAATCGGCCTTGCAATAAAGGATCGTTTGTAAAATCAATTCCTGGAACTATGTGTCCTGGGTGAAAAGCAACTTGTTCGGTTTCTGCAAAAAAGTTATCTGGATTTCTATTCAAAACCATTTTCCCAATTATCGTTACAGGAACTAATTCTTCTGGAACTAATTTCGTTGGATCAAGTAAATCAAAATCAAATTTATGTTCGTCGCTTTCAGGAATAATCTGCACGCCCAATTCCCATTCAGGAAAGTTTCCTGTATCTATGGCTTCCCACAAATCTAGTTTGTGAAAATCTGAATTTTTTCCTGAAATTTTCTGCGCTTCATCCCACGCAACTGCGTGTGTTCCTAATTTTGGTTTCCAATGAAATTTTACAAAATGCGATTCGTTTTTATCATTAATAAATCTAAAAGTATGAACCCCAAAACCTTCCATCATTCTTAAACTTCTCGGAATTGCTCTATCGCTCATAACCCACATTATCATGTGCATTGATTCTGGCATTAATGAAATAAAATCCCAAAAAGTATCATGCGCCGAAGCTGCTTGCGGAATCTCATTATGTGGTTCTGCTTTTACAGCATGAACTAAGTCTGGAAATTTCATCGCATCTTGAATGAAAAATATAGGCATGTTATTTCCAACCAAATCAAAAACACCTTCTTGCGTATAGAATTTTACAGCAAAACCACGAACATCTCGAGCTAAATCTGTAGAACCTCTTGAACCTGCAACGGTTGAAAATCTGACAAAGACAGGCGTTTTTGTACTGGTATCGTTTAAAAATCCTGCTTTGGTATATTTTTCCATTGTTTTGTAAAGTTCAAAATAACCATGCGCACCCGAACCTCTCGCGTGTACAATACGTTCCGGAATTCGTTCGTGATCAAAATGGGTAATTTTTTCTCGTAATATGAAATCTTCTAAAAGAGAAGGGCCTCTTTCTCCAGATTTTAAAGAATTATTGTCGTCATTTATTTTAACCCCTTGGTTGGTAGTTAAAAATTCGTTTTCAGCATTTGATTTGTTATATTCTAAATCGTTCTGTTTGCTATCAGAGTTGTCTGGGTTTGTTTTTTTAGATTTCATTTTTTGTTGATTTTATAATTATCATTCAATGAAGTAACATTTAAATTGAGGCATTTCTCAAAAAATAGGTTAACAAAGTTAGACTGCTTTCTAGCTTAAAAATTATACAATTAAATTTCAGGATTATAACATTCGAACTATAATACAAATTGACAATCAAGACTTTACTTAAAATTATATAAGTACATTTTTTAATCCTATAACATAAAAAGATCTTTTTGGAAGTAAATTTGAAATAGAGTTTTAATTCAAAAAGAACTGTATGATTTACATCATTATACAATTAATCTTAGTTGCTATTGGGGCGACATCGGCCATGACTTGGTTTAGTTATGTGATGTCGAAAAGCTTTCAAGAATTGTATAAAGAACCCGTTTTATTGAGTTTTGCTCTAAAGAAAACAAACATCAGTCTTTCCGAAAAATCTCAGAAAACATGGGGATGGCTGATACATTATATTATTGGTTTTCTATTTGTTATGGGATATTACATAGTGTGGGTAAAGAACATATTACCAGTTTCGCCGCTCAATGCTCTCCTACTAGGAGTTATCAGTGGTGTAATTGGCATACTCAGCTGGATAATTATTTTTAAAATGACCGATCATCAACCCCCAATTGACTTTAAAGGTTATTACATTCAGCTGTTCTTTGCCCATATTATTTTTGCTATTGTTGCAACGGCGCTCTACTCTATTACACTCACTCTTTTAATACTTGTAAAAGCTTATGTCACTGTCTAAATACAACCAGAAAAGAGATTTTAAACAAACTCGAGAACCTAAAGGAAAGGTCGAAAAATCAGCAAACAAGCTGATTTTTGTAGTGCAGAAACATGCTGCATCGCATCTTCACTACGATTTTAGATTAGAAATGGATGGCGTTTTAAAAAGTTGGGCAGTGCCAAAAGGTCCGTCTATGGATCCTGAAGTAAAACGTTTGGCTATGATGGTAGAAGATCATCCGTACAGTTACAAAGATTTTGAAGGCACTATTCCAGAAGGAAATTATGGCGCTGGAAATGTGATTGTTTGGGACAACGGAACGTATACTTCTGATGAAAAAACAGTTTCTGACGAAAAACAATTATTAAGCGATCTCGCAAAAGGCCGAATGAGTTTTATTCTAAAAGGCAAAAAACTGAAAGGAGAATTTTCGTTAGTAAAACTTCACGGAAAACAAGAAAACGCTTGGCTTTTAATCAAGAAAAATGATAAATATGCTTCTGCAGAAGATATTTTAGAAAAAAATAAATCGGTTATTTCTAGAAGAACTTTGGAGCAATTAGAAGAGAAATCTAAAAAATTGGTTTCAAAAACTGAAGAAAAAACAACGGAGAAAAAAGCAATAAAAAAAAAGTCCAATCCAAAAGTTGAAATAGCAGAATTTCTAAAACCAATGCTGGCCTCCGTACGCGAAAAACCTTTTGATGATGACGAATGGATTTTCGAAAACAAATACGACGGCTACAGAACAATTGTGGTTATCAATGCCCAAAATGTCGATTTATTCAGCAGAAATGAAATTTCTTTTAATTCTAATTTTAAACCTATTGCCGAAGAATTAAAACAAATTGATCACACGGTAGTTTTGGATGGTGAAATTGTCGTTGAAAATGATTCAGGAAAGGCCGATTTTCAACTGCTTCAAAACTATATGAAAACCGGAATTGGAAATCTAAAATATTATGTTTTTGATTTATTGAATTTGGATGGAAATCTACTTACTGAATTATCACTTTTGGAACGAAAGGAACTGCTTAAAATTCTCTTTAACAAATATCCTTTTTCGAATGTTTTTTATTCTGAACATACTATTGGAGATGGAATTAAACAATTTGAAAAAGCTGTTAAAAATAAAACTGAAGGCATAATTGCCAAAAAAGCTGATAGCACTTATGCTGTAAATCGAAGAAGCATCAATTGGCTCAAAATAAAAACTGCAAACGAAGAAGAAGCTATTATAATTGGAATTACGGAACCTAAAAATTCGAGAAAATATTTTGGCGCCATTCTTTTAGGACAATATAGTGGTAAGAAATTGCAATACATTGGAAAATGCGGAACTGGTTTTACAGAATCTGTTCTAAAAGATTTGTACACGAAACTTGAACCGTATTTTATTGAAAAATCTCCGCTTGACGAAAAAATTGCTTTACGCGACAAAATTCAATGGATAAAACCAAAAATAGTTTGTCAAGTTAAATTTTCAGAATGGACGCAAGACCAACATTTAAGACATCCCGTTTATCTCGGAATCAGAATTGATAAAAAAGCTGAGGATATTCTTTTGTCTTTTAAAAACGATGCTACAACAATACTAAAACCAAAAGAAATGGCAGTTACAAAACCCAAAAAGCAGATTCAGACAGAAAATGATTTTGATTTGAAAGTTGGTAAAACAGTCTTACATCTGACCAATCAGAATAAAATTTATTTTCCAAAAGATAAGATTACAAAAGGCGAAATTGTTCAATATTATAATGAAGTTTCAGAATTGATTCTTCCGTATTTAAAAGATCGACCTGAATCGATGAATCGTTTTCCGAATGGAATTGACTCCCCAAGTTTTTATCAGAAAGATGTTGATGTCGATAAAATTCCGAAATGGCTCAAAACCAAAAAAATCTTCTCAGAATCGAATAATGCGGATATTGATTATCTCATTTGCAACGATAAAGAAACGTTGCTTTATATGGCCAATTTAGGCTGTATTGAAATAAATCCGTGGAATTCGACCATCAAACATATTCAGAATCCAGATTGGCTGGTTATTGATTTAGATCCAGCAAAAGACGATTTTAAGCAAGTTGTTCAAACGGCTTTGATCGTAAAAGAAGTTTTAGACGAACTAGAAACCGAATGTTTGTGTAAAACTTCGGGTGCTTCTGGACTTCATATTTACATTCCGCTTGGCGCGCAATACGATTATGATTCTATTAAAATTTTAGCCGAATTAATAGCCAAAGAAGTTCACTCTAGAATTCCTGAAATTACTTCGATAGACAGAAGCATCAAAAAAAGAAACAGCAAATTGTATATCGACTTTCTGCAAAACAGACGCGGACAAACTTTGGCGGCACCTTATTCTGTTCGTCCAAAATCTGGCGCAACGGTTTCTACGCCTTTAGAATGGAGTGAGGTAAATGAGAAATTGCATCCGTCGCAATTTACCATCAAAAATGTATTGAGCCGATTTGAGAAAAAAGGCGATTTATGGAAACCCGTTTTATCTAAAGGAGCCAATATTAAAAAGATTATTCATAAACTGGAAACAAGCCAAAACGGTTAAGAGGATTTTTTCTTGTTTTCTAAACTGGCTTTTAGCATTTCCATTAAGTCGTCGCTTTGTTTGTGTACAACTTTCAGTTTTGGAGCTGATTTTTGCGATTTTCCTTTGGCTTTCTTTTTAATAATGTCTAAAAGTTTGGCGGTATATTCGTCTTTAAAACCAGAAATATCAAATTTCTCTGTTAGCTGATCAATTAATTTTTCTGCCATATCCATTTCTTTTGTAGCCTTTTTAGACATTGGCGGAAGTTTTAATTCTGTAGTATTTCGAATTTCTTGTTCGAAACGGATTCGGTTTAAAACAATCACATTTTTGTATGGTTTTAAAATCGCTAGACTTTCTTTATTTCGAAGCACAAATCTTGTAACGCCCACTTTTCCTGAAGCTTCAAGCGCATCGCGAAGCAATCCATAAGCATTCATCGCACCTTTATCGGGTTCGAGATAATACGGCTGTTCGTAATAAATACTTTGGATTTCTTTTTCGAAAGCGAAGCTTTCAATATCAATTGTTTTGGTTTTAATGGCATCTGCAGCTTCAAAATCAGAATCTTCTAAGATGACATATTTATCATCGATTTTATAACCTTTTACAATATTTGCAAAATCAACCTCTTTTCCAGTATCTTCATTAACGCGCTTAAACTTGATATTGGAATGATCTTTCGCGTCAAGCATATCCAAATCTAAACTGCTTTCCTGAACTGCCGAAAACATTTTTATCGGAATATTAATCAAACCAAAACTTACAGAACCTGTCCAAATTGATCTCATGGCTTTTGCTTTAAAAATTGAACTTTAAATTTAGTTCAAGTAAAAAACGTAAGCCTTACAAAATCAACGATTTGTTTTATAAAATTCTTGCTTTTTGTAAAAATAAAAATGTGAAATGGAAAGCAATAAAGTCACCTCACATTTGACTTTTCACATCTCCCATCTCACATTTTACATCTCACATTTTACATCTCACATTTTTATATTTAATAATAAATATTCAATATTATTTTTGATTTAGAGCTATCAATAATTTTTTCCAATTTCTTAAAAAAAGCTTCGCTTACCATCGGACAGCCTTTACTGTTTGAAATATAGTAATCCTGTTCTTCATTTGGCACTGCAGAATAAGAATGCAGTACAATTGCTCTTTTTTCTGCATTACTGTTTGATTCGTCCAAACCCGAAAGTTTGTATGATTTGCCAAACATTCCTTTATACGGTTTCCCAACAACATAATTGCCTAAAGAAGTGCATTTTGAGTTAGGTTCGTTACTAAATTTTAATTCTCCTCTTACACAGGTTTCAGATCCTGAGCCGTTTGCGACAAGACCTTCTTCCAAAATTTTATTGTTTTCGAGGTCATAAATAAAAAATCTGTTTTTTCCAGACTTGATTTTCATATCTATAAAAAAAGCAATTTTAGAATTGTAAGCATTATTTTTTGCAATAGTTGCTTTTATGGCTTCCAACTGTACATTAAAGCGCTCTATTTCTGGACTTAATGGCGAAACTTCTTTTTTCTTTTCATTTGGAGTTCGCAAAAAACCAATAAATAAAAACAAAGTCAAGCTAAAGATTTTCATACTAATTGTTCTTTCAAATTAACAGGGCAAAATTAATGCGTCAAACAAAAACAAATCGCCCATACAAGACTGAAAAACAACATAATACGACTTTTGTATAAAAAGAAAGACAGATGATAAAAATCATCTGTCTTTCTTTTTTTGTTTCAGGTTTCAAGTTTCAAGTTTCCAATTGGAACTCATAACTCAAAACTTATAACTCATAATTCTTTACCAGCCTTTTACAGCTCCACCTTTAAATTCTTGTTCTGCAGCTTTTTCCACTTCTGGAGATTGGAACGCTTGTAAAAACTGTTTTACTTTTTCGTCGTTTTTATTGTCTTCACGGCTTACTACCAAATTTACATAAGGCGAATCTTTATCTTCAACAAACAATGCATCGCGCGATGGAACTAATCCTGCTGCTGAAGCAAAAGTATTGTTGATGATTGCAATAGAAACATTTTGATCGTCTAAAGCACGAGGCAATTGAGGCGCTTCTAATTCTAAAATTTTTAAGTTTTTAGGATTACTCACAATGTCTGTTACTTTTGGCAATAAACCAACGCCATCTTTTAATTTCAATAATCCGTTTTTCTGTAAAAGCAATAACGAACGTCCTCCATTTGTTGGATCATTTGGGATAATAATCGTGCTTTCATTTTTCAATTCAGAAAGGTTTTTTATTTTTTTAGAATATCCTGCGATTGGATAAACAAACGTATTTCCGATAATTGCTAATTTGTAACCTCTTTGTTTAGATTGTTCATCTAAATATGGTTTGTGCTGAAAAGCATTCGCATCAATATCTCCTTGGCTTAAAGCTTCGTTTGGAATTACATAATCGTTGAAAGAAACCAATTCAACTTCTAATCCGAATTTTTCTTTGGCTACTTTTTTTGCTGCTTCAGCTACTTTTAATTCTGGTCCAGAAGCAACTCCCACTTTAATAAAATGAGGATCATTATTTTTTTTGTTTCCGCAATTTGATAAAACAAGCGCTAAAGCTAAAACTCCAGCGACTTTTAAAATATTTCTTTTCATAATAATTGTATCTTTTTTAATTTCTAAAATTTCCCTTTCGACTTTTGGCTTTTGACTTTCGACTTTTAACTTTCGACTAAATTATCTGTGATCAAATCTTTTTGATAATTTATCGCCTGCAAACTGAATTACAAATACTAAAATGACCAATAAAGCTAGAACAGAATTCATTGTTACGGCATCATAACCAATATATCCGTATTGATATCCAACTTGTCCTAAACCTCCTGCTCCAACAGCTCCACCCATTGCAGAATATCCGACAAGAGTAATTAAAGTAATAGAAGCCGCATTAATTAAAGATGGCAATGCTTCTGGCAACAATACTTTGTAAACGATTTGAAATGGCGTTGCTCCTAAAGCTCTAGCCGCTTCGATTAAGCCTGATGGAAGACTTAATAAACTGTTTTCTACCAAACGAGCAATAAAAGGCGCCGCGCCAATGCTTAACGGAACTAAAGCTGCACTAACACCAATAGAAGTTCCAACAATAGCACGTGTAAACGGAATCATCCAAACGATTAAAATAATGAATGGAATAGAACGAAAAACATTCACCACAACTGATAATGTTCTATTTAAAACAGGCTGATCTAAAATCTGATTTTTACGAGTCAGGAAAAGTAAAATTCCTGTTGGAAGTCCTAATAAAAAACCAAAAAAGCCCGATACAAAAGTCATAACAATGGTTTCCCATGTACCTTTTAATAATAAATCTATAAGAGAATCAGACATAACCTATAATTTCTGTTTTAATGTGTTTTGAATTAAAATATTGGATCGCTGCATCGTAATTTTCGCGTTTTCCTGAAAGTTCAATCAGCATGACACCAAAATTAACTTCGCCAGCTTGATCCATTTGTGCGCTTACAATTTTGAAATCGGTATCAAAAAGTCTGGAAACTTCTGAAATAACTGGTTCGTTAACCGATTTTCCTGTCATTTCCAATTTCAATAACGGATTCAAGCTTCCGTTATCTTCTTTTTGTAATTTCTCTTGATAAACAGATGGAACATCAATATGTAAAGACGAAGCAATAAACTCTTTTGTCAATTCATGTTTTGGGTCTGCGAAGATTTCTCCAACACTTCCCTGCTCTATTAATTTTCCGTGACTGATAACCGCCACTTCATCACAAATAGATTTAACAACTTCCATTTGGTGCGTAATCAACAAAACTGTAATATTCAGACGTTTGTTAATGTCTTTCAATAAATTTAAAATCGATCTTGTTGTTGCAGGATCTAATGCGCTTGTTGCTTCATCAGACAAAAGCACTTTCGGATTATTAGCCAAAGTTCTTGCAATCGCTACTCTTTGTTTTTGTCCGCCTGAAAGACTTGCTGGATAATCGTTTGCTTTTTCGGCTAAACCTACTAATTGCAATAATTCTAAAACACGCGTTTTGATTTCGCTTTTTGAAATTCCTGCCAATTCTAAAGGAAAAGCAACATTGTCAAAAACGGTTCTAGAAGAAAGCAGGTTGAAATGCTGAAAAATCATTCCGATTTGTCTTCTTTCAATTGCCAATTCTGCATTTGATAATTGCATCAAAGGTTTTCCATCTACTATAATTTCCCCAGAAGTTGGCCTTTCCAACAAATTGACACAGCGAATCAGTGTACTTTTTCCTGCTCCAGAAGTTCCAATTACACCAAAAATTTTCCCTTCAGGAACTGTCAGAGAGACATCAGACAAAGCCGAAACGATTTTGTCTTTCTGATGAAAAGTTTTGGTTACATTTTTTAATTCAATCATTTTTTGAGTTTTAAAAACAAAAAGGCCTTTCATAAGTTAGTTGAAAGGCCTTTTTGAAATAAATTTTATCATTTTATATATAAGCCAGATCAATAAATACCATAACAGCAGCACAGCACATCATGTTGCGACGATAATAATTATTCATTTTCTGGTTCTGTTTGTTCATAGCGAGTGCAAATTTAAATAGTTATTTTCAATTTTAACGAATAAATTTTCAAAACTTTTATTAACCTATCAATTTAGTAGGTTATTTTGAAATTTTAAATTCCAATACTGAAATCCCAAATTCCAAAAGCTGAATCTCTAAACTGCACTTAAAAAAAATTCCAAATTACAATCTACTTAGAAATTGGAATTTGGAATTTAAAATATTGGAATTTAACTTTTAGTTGTTTTGTTCTGCAATTGCAGATTTATTCAGTTTTATAACTCTAATTTTTTTATTGGTATTATCAGATAAGAAAATACGATCGTCGAGCTGTGCTGTCCCCACAATAGTTCCGAATGGATTTTTTCCTAAAATATCAGAAGCACTTAAAACCGCTTTATAATTCATTTTATTGAACTCTGATTTTGGATACAATTTTAAATAAGATGAACTTCCTACATTTTCTGAAGTAACTGCCCAATCTTTGCTAAAAGATACTGCAATTGGCTTAATATCTAGAAATTGTACTTTTTGTGGTTCTATAGGAGTTGTAAGCGAAGCTTCTGCATTAGCTTTTATATTAGCAATATTATAATACAAATAGCTTTTTGCATCTCTTCCTGCTACAACTAGATTTCCGTCAAGAACATCTAATGAATACACTTCTGTCCATCCGTTTAAAGTATTTAATTTAGCAATAGGTTTTAAATTCCAATCACTTGTTTCTGTAATTTGAGAAGCATCAATAACTTTTATGCTTTTTTCTTTTTCTTTTACGAAAACCAATCCGTCTTTTGCCACAACGCCAAAAACGTGCACAAAAGTGTTCCACCATTGACCGTTTCCAACAGTACTAATTCCTGCATTTGTAGTTTCATCAAAAACAAATAATCTCGATTCTGTACTTCCTACATAAATGCGACCGTTGTCAACGCTTACAGATGTTAGGCTCGTTAAAGGAATAGTCGTAGTTCCTTTTTTGTATTCTTTTATTGTTTTAATATGAGCTAAAGTCAAAGCATTAAAAACTTCCAATACATTTCCGTTAATAACGTATAATTTCTCATTTGCAATTGCGATTCCTTTTGGGTCAAATGCTTCTGTGCTTCCTGGAATATTTTCGTTTGTAATAGAAGCTTCATCTGTTGGATAATAGTAGGTATACTCTTTAGATGCTGCGTCGTCTTTACTGCAATTTGTAAACAAACAAAGCGCTAAAATTAGGGGCAGAATATGTTTCATGTGTAATTTATATTTTAGTTCCATTTTCCTTCACCTTTATATTTTAGTAAAAATGGATTCTTAGGATTAATGGTAAATACCGGTTTCTTATAAGTTCCTTTTATGTAAGCCGTTTTTGCATAGGTTTTTAAAACTTCTGGATCTGTAAACGGTAAATCATTTAAGTAAATCAGGTATTTATAAAAATGAGTCAGCATTTCTTGCTGGCCTCCGCCCTCGCCGCTATTTGCTAAATTACTGCTATGGCTAAATCCGATATGATGCGAATATTCGTGAGACCAAACCGACATTTCTCCTAACCAATGTCCAGTTACATAACCCGATTCCCATTGAGATGCTAAGTTTCCTCCGCCCCAAGCAGAATCTCCACCTACCATAGCCATCCAAACGGTTCTTTTGTCAAGATAGTTCCAGTATATTTTTTCGATTTCTTCTTTAGAATAGTAATCGTAAACTCCGTCAACATCTTCAGCATTTCCGTGCCAGTTTAATGCACCATTTATAGCTGTTCCTGCGGTCGTTGCCTGTTCTTGTTTGTATCTGTCAAAATTGATGAAAGTGTCATAATACAAAGGATGGCTCAATGCATACGAATAATTAATAATCATCGTAATTGCTTCTTTTGCCAAAGCTGGATTCATTGGAAGAAATTTGCCCAATTCATTAATGTGGTATCCGTCATGGAACTGAACTAAATGATTTGATTTTATTTTTTTGATTTTTTTAAACAAAGGATCTTCCGATTCTATAGAAAACTCAATTGCTCCAGACGAAAATCCGTCGATTTTATCTATCGTTACAGTATTTCCTGTTTCTAACAAATAATCATTTTTCTGTTCTGTTAAAGGAATTTTATGAAACGAACGGTGAAAAGCTGGAACTTTTGAAAAATTAAAAAGTAAAAACTTCTTATCGTAATTTGCCAGTTTAGCATACACTTTTACATCTGTTAGTCCAACTGGAGAATAAAGGGAAACTTGTACAGAATCTTTTCCTTTTAAAATAACTTGAAATGGTTCGTTTACTCTAAACCAGCGATCTTCTTTGTTATACATGATTGAAGGATCTTCGTCATCCTCAAACATAGTCATTGGTTTATTTTCTGCGGATAAAGCCGAAGCATCAATGCTTGGCAGGTAACTTGGCTTGTAGTTTTCGCCATCGTCACTACAACCAAAAATAGTACTTGCCAATAGGGCAAATACAAAAAAGCGAGTGTTTTTTCTCATCAGTAAGTAAAGTAGGTTTGGGGTTAAAATCTCATGCAAAACTATAAATATGCTAGACAAAAACAAGCATATTGCAAGAAAAATACGAATACATAGTATACTAATAGTAAATTTTTGTAAACATAGACTATACTTAAAGATCAGGTTTTAAGTGGTTATTTCGTCAAATCTAAAGTTTTAATGATAGATAAATCAGAATTAAATTGAACAAAATTTGCAGGAAAATCACGCTTGATTTTTCCTACTTTATTTTGCAAACCTATTGCAGCTGCTACTCTTGTGGTTGCCATTTTTACAGCTTCGTCTGCAGAAACATTAAGATGGTTATAAGCATTTTGTACCGCTTCTGCCATCGAGATAGAAGCTCCTGCTAGATTTCCGTCTTCATTTCTATAAAAACCGTCTACCAAATGCGCATCAAAATTATCCCATTTAAAATTGGCTACTTTACGTCCTAAAAAGGTTGCATCGCTAATTAAGAAGAATTTCTCTTGTTTTAATTTGTACGCTATTTTTGCCGCTGCATAATCGCAATGAACGCCGTCTAAAATTACTGGAGCATACACTTCTTCATTTTCAAAAACAGCTCCAACCAAACCTGGTTCGCGATGTCCAAATTGCGTCATGGCATTAAATAAATGCGTGACAAGGTTTATTCCTTTAGAAAAATAAAATTGTGCTTCTTTATGTGTTATGGTCGAATGTCCGATTGAAATTGTGATACCGCTCTCAATTAACATTTGCAATTGTTCTTCGGTAAAACATTCTGGAGCAATTGTAATAAGTTTTATAATGTCTTTTCCTTTACTAATAATTTCTTGAAGTTCTTCATTAGTTGGTTTTCGAACTTGATCAATACTGTGCGCGCCACGCCTTTGCGGATTTAAAAACGGTCCTTCCAAATGCATTCCCATTACGCCATTATTGTATTTTTTCATGTAATCGCGAACGGCTTCAATTCCTTGCAAAATGGTTTCTCTAGAAGAAGAAATTAAACAAGGTAAAACATGCGTTGTACCGTATTTCATGCTGGCATCGTAAATATCTTGAATGGTTTCTTCGTTTGGAGTTTGGCTGAAATAGTATTTTTCTCCGCCATTAATCTGAATATCGATGAATCCTGCTGCAAGATGATTTCCTTTTAAATCGATTGTTTCAACATCGTTTGGAATTTCTTTCTGCACCGAAATAATAATTCCGTTTTCTACAATTACAACTCCATTTTCGATTATTTCGTCACCTGTATGCACAACAGCATTTACAATCGCTTGCTTCATTTTTTTATTAATTTCTTTTGTTCCAAATTTAAAGAAGTTTGAATTAATTCCTAAATAAAAAGCCTCAGAAAACATCTGAAGCTTTTTTGAATTTAAATTCTGAAAATTAATAGTATGCAAGATTAGGTACAGATTGCATATCTTTTTAAAATTAATCTGGGTTTGCCAAGATTTTATACAATTCGGCATTCGAAAGATAGAATTGATTTTCTAAACTAATCTGCGAAAGCTTAGCGCTTACCAAATTGTTTTCTCTCGAATTGATTAAGAAAATAGAACTTTCTCCAAACGAGAATAATTTCTCTTCTGAATTTAGCATCGTCATATAATCTTTTACTAGATTGTCGATTACTACTTTCTGTTTTCTTAGTGAAGCAATTTCTGTCTGTTGCGCTTTGATTTTATTTTTAAGTTCTAATCGCTGCTGACCAATATCATACTGCATATCTTGAATCTTCAGTTTTGCCATTTTTAAACTTCCTCTTTCTTTTCTTAAGAAAATCGGAAAACTGAAATCGATGTTAAACTTATAATCGTCGGCATTGAAATTGTTCCAATAATTAGGTTCTGAAATGTAGTTGTATCCCACATTAATTTTCGGAAGCAAGGCATTCGCTTTTAGCTGACGATTGACTTCCAAAATATCCATTTTAGTTTCTAACGACTGAATTTTCGGATGTGCATCCAAAGATTCCATATCAACCATCATGGCATCTGTTCTCAACGTTTCCTCAATTGTCTGACTTAGGTTTTGTTCTGGTTTTACTATATCTCCCAATTCAACTGGAACATCTTCAATCCATAAAAAATTAGCCAGTTTCAGTTTTGCTTTTGCTAATTTTAAATTTCCGTTTTCAACATTCAGTTCTCTGTTTCTTACTGTAATTTTAGCTTCAACACTGTCAATTGCTGGGGCATCTCCTGCTTTGATTAATTTTCTAACGCCTTCAAAACGAGTGCTCGCAAAACCTAAATAGTTTTTATACAATTCTGCTTCGTTATAACTTTTTCTCCATTCAAAATAAGCTTCACTTGCTTGATATAAAATTTCAATAGCACGAAGTTTTCGTTGTGCGTCACTTAGTTTTACCTGAAGTTTTCCTTCGCGAACATCGGCCATTCTTTGGTTAATAAACATTCCTTGGCCTAAAGCAACGTTAATTCCAAGCGAAGTTAAACCTGCTTCTGGAGTTTTATTCTGCGGATTGTAATATTCTCCATTTGTATCGTCAAAACCAGCTTTAATCTCTACTCCGTACCAAGTCGGAATTTTGAAACTGCTGTTTAATAACGAATAATATTCTGTGCCTTTAAATTCTTTCTTATTGTAATCTACTTCCAGTTTCGGATCAAATCCGCCACGCGCCATCATCAGTTTTGCCTGAGCATTTGTCACTTCAAGATTGGCTTGTTTTACCAATGGGTGGTATTTTTTTACATAACCCAAGAACTCGATAAAAGTAAGTTCCTCTTGATTAAAGTTCTGACTTTGCAGCGTAGAAAAACAAAATAGCAGTAAGAAAGAAAACAGTTTTACTAGATTTCTCATTTTACTTTTTCTCCTTTCCTTTATCTTCTTTTTCTCCTGAATTATAATAGTTTGGCGGGAAACCATTCAGGTTTCGCCAAATCTCATACCATACCGAAACGGTTTCTAACAATGCAATACTTTGCGCACCAGCACCAATGCTTAATTCTTTTGGCCAGTGACGATCTTCTCCGTCTGGCGAAACCAGAATTCTGTATTTTCCGTTCGGACTAATGAAGTTTTCTATTGCTACGACTTTACCTCCGTAAGTTCCGTAAGACAATCCAGGCCATCCAGAAAATACGATTCTAGGCCATCCGTCAAACCAAACACGAACTTTTGCACCGCGATGCACAAGTGGTAAATCGATTGGATCTACATACGTTTCTACCGCAATATCATAATTTGCAGGCATAATGCTTACAATAGGTGTCCCTTCTTTAATGGTTTCTCCAAGACCCGCCAATAAAGCACGGTTTACATAACCGCTCTGTGGCGCTGTAATGTAATACAACCCATTTCTAAGCCTGTAATTGGTATACTGATTTTCAAGTTTGTTAACCTGCGCTTCTGTGTCGTATTGTGTGCTTAAAGCTGTAAATTTATCGCTTCTCGATTTTGATATTTTTTCAGCATATTCAGCAGTAATTCTATTGATTTCTACTTTTGCGTTTATCAATTCGTTTTTACTACTTAGCAATTTATTTTCTTGCGTAATCACATAAGCTTCTGATTCTTGCAATTTTAATCTTTTTTGCTCGACATCAGTAAGCGGTTTTAAACCTTCTTTGTTTAAAGCAGTAGAACGGTCAAATTGTGTTTGTGCAATTCGAAGCTGTGTTTTTACCGCAACAAGATCCATACTGTCGCTTTTTATTTTTAATTGTGACTGACGAATTTTGTTTTGCGCCTGTTGCAATTTCAGTTGTCTTTCTGTGTTAAGCGACTGCGCCTGAACATCAAGAGAGTTTACTTTATCTCCGTATGATTCAACCGCCATTTTTTTGGCATCGACCTGCTGTTTGGTATTATTAACCAAATTAGGATCTAAGTAATCTTCTTTAATCTCAGAAATGTAAACTATCGTATCTCCTTTTTTTACATAATCGCCTTCTTTTACAAACCATTTTTCAATACGTCCTGCAATGGTATTATGAACCGTTTGCGGTCTTTGATCTGGTTTTAAAGTCGTTACAGAACCGCTTCCAGAAATATTTTGCGTCCATGGCAGAAAAAGACAGCATACACAAAATATCAGAAATCCGATTATGACTTTATTTAAAATTCTATAATGTGACCTGCGGGCAACGCTTGTAATCGATTTGTAGGTGCCCGGCGTTATAAGTACGTTATTATCTTTAGATATGTTGAGCATGATTAAAGCTTTATGTCGTTAATAATTTTTCCGTCATCAATCGTAATCATACGACTGCATTTGCTTTTCCAAACATCATTTTTAGAAGTCACAATAACAGTCCAGTCGTTTTCTTCAGAAAGTAAAAAATCTACAATTTTACTCGAAGTCAACTCGTCCATTTTGTCTACTGGATCTTCTAAGAATAAGATATTCGGTTTACCCACAATACTTCTAGCCAAAAGAATTTTTTGGACATCAGAAGCAGAAAGTTCACGCCCTCCAGGATGAATTTGATTCTCTAATCCATCTTCGAAAGTTTTAATGTATGGCGAAAGACCAACATTATCTAAAGCCCATTTTAAATCATCGCTGTTTAATTTTTCATTTCCAAAAACAATATTTTCGCGTATTGTTCCTGCAAAAAGTGTATCGCCTTGCAAATATGTTCCTGCTTGCGCGCGATATGTATCTTCGTTAAGACGATTCATGTAATTGTCGGTCACATACATCGCACCACTTTCTGGTTCTAAAACTCCCGAAAGCAATCGCAGTAAAGTACTTTTTCCTGCACCATTTGTTCCCGTAAGAATAATTTTTTCTCCTTGAGAAATTTTCAAATTGATATTCTTAAGCGATTTTTTGTTATGTCCCGGATAATTGTAATTGATGCTTTCTGTTTCGATATTGATTCCTTTTTCTGTTTTGTCTGATGTTTCTGGAATACATGAAATTTCCATATCAGTCACCTGACCGATTTTTTCAACAGAAGTCAATACATCGTAGAAAGACTCCAAACCGAAGATGATTTTTTCTACCGAATTGATTAATAATACAATTACGATTTCAGCTGCTACGAACTGCCCTATGTTCATTTGGTGGTGAATTACCAGAAAACCACCGATCGATAATAAGGCAGCAGTAACAATTACTTTAAAAATAGTCAGCTGAATATATTGTTTCTTCATTACCTGAAAGTGCTTTTCACGGTAATTGATATAGTTGCTTGCATATTTGTCATTTCTTCCTAAAGCATATTCAAAAGCTCCTTTTCTACGGAAACTTTCTCTATTTCTAGCAATTTCCTGAAGCCATGCTGCAACTTTATATTTAAATTTTGATTCGTTTAAACTGGTTTCTAAACCATCTTTGTACGAAAATTTAAAAATGACATATAAAATGACAATAAATAAAAGTCCGATTACCATAAAGAAAGAATGGTAAAGAACCAATAGAATAATCCCCAGACCAACCTGAAGAAATGCGGTGCAGAAATCTAGCAATAGTTTTGCAGTTCCTTTCTGTACCATTAAAGTATCAAAAAAACGATTGGCTTTTTCGGGAGCATATTCCGAGTACATTTCTTTAAATTTTATTAAAGGCATTCTGTACGCAAATTCGAAAGACGAACGCACAAAAATTCGCTGTTGCAAATTCTCTACAATTCGCAATTGCAAAATTGTTAGAACACCTCCAAAACCAACTCCAACCGTAACCAGGATCACGAGAACGATCCACGAGACACTTAGCTGTCCGCTTTGAATAAAATTAATAATAGCTTGGATTCCCAAAGGCAGAGAAAGATTTACTAACCCTGCAAATGCAGCATAGAAGATAATTTGATACACATCGCGCTTATCGAGCTGCAATAAGTTATAAAAACGTTTAAATGGTGTCATGAATTTAAGTATAAATACGAGATTATTACATAGAATAAATATACGGCAAAAACCGCATTAATAGATTAAGATTTTCACCCTAATCCTTAAAAAACAAGTATTTATGAATTCACCCGAGGAGGCGGTATATCTATTTTACCATGAAAACCAAACGAGAAGATTGTATTATCAATATATTTTTTTCCTTCAGATTCTACAAGAAAACCAAAATTAGGCAGTAATGATTCTGATGAAATCAAATATTCCATTAAAGGAATTCCTTTTGCCAATTTTGCTGTTTTGGTATCTTTTGCCTTATAGTCATCCAATTCTTCTGGAATTCCGTCGCATTTGAAGATCTTTTTCAGGAAGTTGCAAGTAATGCCTTTTACCGTGTACGTTTCGGCATTATCGTTTAAGATTCGGCCCACACTATTAGAAATGTTCAAACTGCTAATTAGAAAATAGCCGACAAGCAACGCCTGAAGGCATTTACATAAAAAGCTATTTTTAATTTTATTCAACATACTCTAAAAAGGCTCAAAGTTTAACTAAATCACATCGTTTTGATTCAAAATTCCAATGATTTAAGGCGTTTATAATGATTTTTCTGAGCGCGCAAGTTAGAGCCATTTTTTTTGCAGAACATTAAAATAACATTAGAATTTAGAACGATTCAAAACTTTACAAAGAAATTAACAAGACAATCTTACAGCATTCTCCTTGTCTGAATTATATAAAACCCAAACCATAATTATATAACTAAATGATCGATATCAACTCTACTTTTGGTATTCGAAAATTTGACGATAGTTCATAAAAAATATATACAAGTGTTACCTATTCAAGAAACTCCATATATAAACCATTTAATACAGAATCAAGACATGATTTACGCAAAGAATGATTTGACCCGATTTCTAGACGCTCAAAACAAATTGTATTTAACTGCTTTTTCTGAAATTGAAAAAGGTAAAAAAGAAACACACTGGATGTGGTTTATTTTTCCGCAAATAAAAGGATTAGGAAAAAGTACGATTTCAGATTATTATGCTGTAGCAGATTTAAAAGAGGCAACCGAATTCTTAAATCATCCGATTTTGTCGAAGCATTTAATCGAAATTTCTAAACTTCTTCTGACTTTAAATAAAAAATCGGCTGAAGGAATTTTGGGAGATTTGGGCGCCAAAAAACTGCATTCTTCTATGAGTTTGTTTGTTTTGGTCGAAAATGCGCATCCTGTATTTCAGCAAGTTTTAGATACTTTTTTCTTCGGACATCTGGATCAGCTCACTTTAAATTTTACACAAAACACTAGTGTTCTGCCAAACACAGTACTTTCTTAATATTCTTAGGACAAAAAAGGGAATAGCTCAAAAAACTATTCCCTTTTTGATGCATTAAGTTTTCTTTTTCTACACTTCTAATCTTTTCCTCCAATTCTAATTTTTAAGAGTACTGAATTTGAGTTTACTTTTTTTCCTTCACAAATAGTATACAATCCTTTTTAATTTATAATTATCGTATTTTTGGACTAGCAAATTATTTTCATTTACAAAATAAAAACAGTCCAGATGCTTCGACCTTGGCCTTTAGAAATTCAATTAGACAAAAAATCAGACAAAGCCATTTATCTTCAAATTGCCGATGCTGTAATTGATGCCATAAAAACAGGGAAATTAGTTAGCGGAAATGCACTTCCTGGAAGCAGACAATTGGCAGAATTATTAAAAGTAAACCGAAACACTGTTGTAGAAGCTTTGGATGTTTTAATTGCTGAAGGCTGGCTCGTAACAATTGATCGAAAAGGAACTTTTGTAACAGACTCACTTCCAAAAATCAATCATTCGTCAGAAAATAAAAAAGAGCAAAATATTGCAATTGAAGAAACTAAAAGTTTTTTAGTTTTTGATGACGGACTTCCTGACAGTCGACTTGCTCCAATGAACGATTTGGCGAGAGCGTATCGCGAATTGTTCAGTCGAAAATCGCGTTGGCAAATTATGGGTTACAGCAGCGAATTGGGAAATTTAGAGTTTCGAAAATCAATTGCTCAAATGCTGAATTTTAAACGTGGCATGAGTATTTCGCACGACCAAATCTGCATTACACGCGGAAGCCAGATGGCGATGTATTTGGCTTCGCATTGCATTTTAAAATCCGGTGATTTTGTTTTGGTCGAAAATCCTGGCTACAAACCTGCTTGGCAAGCTTTTGAAAATGCCGGTGCCACTTTACTTCCTGTAAATGTAGAATCGGACGGATTGGATATCGATCAAGTCGAAAAATATCTGCAGCATAAAAACATAAAAGCTATTTATGTAACACCTCATCATCAGTTTCCGACTACGGTTACTTTGTCTTTAAAAAAGAGATTAAAATTGATTGAACTTTCTAATCAATATCATTTTACAATTATTGAAGACGATTATGATAATGAATTTCATTTTGGACAAAGACCAATTCTACCGATTTCAAGTTATTCGGGTTTGAAAAACTATATTTATATTGGAACTTTCAGCAAAATTGTTGCACCTGCTTTGCGTATCGGATATTTAGCCAGTTCGCATGAGAATATTCAGAAAATCGGAAATCATAGAAAAATCATCGATGTTCAAGGCGATAATATTATGGAAGAAGCAATTCTCAACCTCATCAATGAAGGAAAAATAAAGCGCCATCTTAAAAAAGCCAATTTGGTTTATAAAAACAAACGAGATTTTTTCGAAAGCTTATTAAATCAATATCTTCAAGATAAAATCACTTTTACAAAACCCGAAGGCGGACTTGCTTTTTGGATTGTTCCAAAAGCAGAAATTAATGTCTTAGAAGTTTTTGAAAAACTAAAATCTCAAGGAATTCAAATCATGAGTCCAGATCGATTTAGTTTTGATGAAACAATTAAAGGTTTTCGTTTGGGTTATGCTTCGCTTTCAGAAAAACAAATGGAAGAAGGTGTGAAAGCGCTTTCTAAATTACTGTAAAAACTCTTCGACTTCGCTCAGAGTGACATAACGATTGTCTGGCTGAGCTAAGTCGAAGCCTTCATTTTTTAACACATAGAAACATAGATTTATATTTTAATTAAATAAAAAGAATTAAACAGAATAACTAGTCATTACACATAGCTATGTGTATTTATGAAAGTGAAACGCCTTTTTTAAATCTCAAAAAAACTATGTTTCTATGTGTTTAAAATAAATTAATTACAATTCTCCATTTCAATAATAGAAAAACCATTTGCCCGAACTTGATTTTCTACTTCAATTGGCGCTTTATCAATATGACAGAAACGACATTCTTTAGAAGATAATGCTTGTCCTTCTTGATCTACACTTTTCAAGTATTTTTTTCCGTATTCATAAACTTGTTCTGCATCGTTAACATTTTCGTCAACCAAAATATCAAAGTGCATAATTTTTCCGTCTTTGCGAGTTACGTAGGTATCCCAAACTGCTATTTTCATTCTTTTTAAGGTGCTAAGGTTCTAAGTTACTAAGGTTCTAAGGTTCTAAGTTTTTTACTCTGCAAATTTATATTGAGTTTAAGAGCTGTAAATCATCCAGTTTTTTCATTTTTTGAAAGATACTGGTCCAGTTTGATTTTGTGTTTTAGATTTAATTTTGCAGTATGAAAAACGATATTATTTTTAATTTAATTAAAGTACATCAGCGTATCGAGAATGCTTGCAAGATTGCTGGAAGAAACCCTGAAGATGTTCAGCTTTTATTGGCAACTAAAACTGTTCCAGCAGAGCAAATTAGAATTGCGATAGAAGCTGGTGAAACTTTAATGGGCGAAAACAAAATGCAGGAATTGCGAGATAAAAATGATGTTTTGAAAAATCTTCCTGTTGAACGGCATTTTATAGGACATCTTCAAACCAATAAAGTAAAAGATGTTTTGAAATATGTGACTTGCATTCAATCTTTAGATAGAATCAATTTGGCTGATGAATTACACAAACAGCTCCAAAATCAAAATAGAAAATTGGATGTTTTTGTTCAAGTAAATACTTCCTACGAAGAAAGCAAATTCGGATTGGCGCCAGAAGATGTTTTGTCTTTCATTAAAAAAATAAAAACGTACGACACTTTGAATATTAAAGGTTTAATGAGCATTGGACTTTTAGATGTTGAAAAAGAAAAAATGATTCCATCTCTACGCCTTTTAAGAACCGTTCGAGATGAAATTTATTCGGAAGGAATTGAAGGTTTACAAAATTTAAAACTTTCTATGGGAATGTCTCAAGATTTGGAACTTGCCATTGCAGAAGGTTCTAATATGGTGAGAATTGGAACTTCAATCTTCGGAAATCGTTTTTTAGGAAAAGAAATCTGGAACGAAAACATTGCAGAATAAAACTTAATTTTGCAGCAAATTAAATGCAGATGAACCTGAATGATCTTACTGTAATTGATACTGAAAAAATTGCTTTAGACGATTTATTTTTTAGTGATGAAAATAAAGCCGCTTTGCTTCAGATTATCAAAGAACATCAATATATCGAAGAATTAAAGCAATATAATCTTAAAGTTGACAACAAGATTCTATTGCACGGAAGCTCTGGCTGCGGTAAAACGACAACGGCAAAAGCGATTGCCAATACTTTAAACAAAAAGATAATCATTGTTAACCTCAGCACAGTTGTCGATTCTAGAATTGGAGAAACTTCTAAAAACTTAAAAGCGATTTTTGACAAAGCTATTCGCGAAAGAGCCGTTTTATTTTTAGATGAATTTGACCAAATCGGAAAAAGCCGTGATAGCGACGATAAAGATGTTGGCGAAATGAGACGTTTGGTCAACACGATCATTCAGCTTTTTGATTATTTCCCTTCAGATAGTTTGCTGATTTGCGCGACGAATCATTACGAAATAATTGATAGCGCTTTATTGCGAAGATTTCAGCTTCGTTTGAAATATGAAATGCCTTCAGAAAAACAGCTCGATATTTATTACGATAAAATTTTAAGCACATTTCCAGAGCATTTCCAAAACATAGAAAGAAAATATTCTGTTTCTTATGCAGAAGCTTTAGACTATACTAACACTACAATGAAAAGGCAGATTATTGCTGCTCTAGATTCCAAATAAAAATAGAAAACCCGCTGACACTACAGCGGGTTTTCATTTGGCGGAGTTTTATATAATAGAATGAATAGTGTTCTTAATTTATAGTCCTCTTGTTAACCAACCTTTTTTGTTGGCTGTTGCAATAGCATAAGGCGCAATCCAGAATAAACTGAAAGTGTAAAAAACACTGTATGAGTAAGCCCAGAATGATTCTGCAAGCGTATATCTTTTTGCATAAAATACCATTGAAAATGTTGAGAACGTTAAAATAGCAACCAATGTTGAACTAATGAATAATATTGGGTGAACTGCAATAAAGTAGAACATAAACAAGAAGAACGGATAAGTCATTGCAATTTTGAAAAACTGATTTAAAAACAGCATTCTAGGTCCAAATTTTGAATCTTTTCTAAAATCTGTGAAAACAAATTTTGCCATCATAAGATTTTCACGAACATTACTTCTCGCCCATCTAATGAACATTTTGTACAATCCTTTGTATTCTTCTGGAACATTGGTTAATACAACTGCATTTCTTTGAAATTTCACTTCTAAACCTTGTTTCAAAATCATATTAGTAAGAGCACGATCTTCTCCAATATCTGATGGTTGTCCCATAAAAGTTTGGTTGATCCATTCTGGAAGACAGTTGAAAACTGCATCTCTTCTGTACGCTGCTAAAGCACCTGGTGTACATAATACAGATCCTAATTGACTTTCTGCAGAACGTTGGAATTCGAAACTCATTACAAAACTTACGTTAAGCATTTTTGGTAAAATTGCTTTTTTGTTGTTCAAAACCTGAACGTTTCCTGCAACTGCACCACATTTTTTGTTTACTACAAATGGGCTAACTAAGTTTCTTAAAGTATCTTTCTTTACAATAGAATCACTATCTACAGTTACAAAGATTTCTCCTGTTCCTAGTTTAAATCCTCTGTATAAAGCTTGACGTTTTCCTTGGTTTTTTGGCTGCTGAAAAATCGTAACACGATCTCCTAATTTTGCTTTTGCTTCTTGCATCCAGTACCAAGTATCATCTTTACTTCCATCGTCAATAGCTAGAAGCTGTAATTTTTCTGCTGGATAATCGCTTTCTGCAAGACTCAATAAAGTATCCCAAACTAGCTTTCCTTCATTGTATGCAGGAACGATAATCGTACAAGTTGGCAATAAATCATCAGATACTGATGGAATTGCTTTGTATCTTAAGTACAAATAAGAGCTGTACAAGAAAACTCCTGTTTGGTAGAAGAATAAAAGTGTTGTGATTACTAAAAATGGCAATCCCCAAGTCGAAGCAATTCTTTCAAAATGAAATTGCTCAAAATCGTCTTGCAATTGAAATACCATAACGGCACCTGCAATTAGCAACAAGAACGTAGCAATAAGAATTGCTAATCCGAAAGGACTTGTTGGTCTTTCTACATGTACTTTTTGAGATTTTTCGTTAGTTCTAAAAAAAGAACCGTTTAATGTTTTTTCGCTGATAGCTGCTGAACTCCCGTTCGCATAAAATTGTTCTGAGATAATTGTTTCGCTTTTCATGCTTATACTCCTTTTTTAATTTTCTTAATTTGGCTTTTAGCAAAATCTTCTTCCTTTCAAAAAACGGACACATCAGAGATTTTGACACTAAGACAATTTACAAGTGGCATGCCAATACGATTTTAAACTGGTATAGAGCCATTTAGAAAAACAAGAACAAAAAAGAGTGTGTAATTATTTTACACTTTTTGGATACGGTATACACTAAAATGGTGAAATTTTGAGCTGAAGAAGTGAGATTTCAGAAGGGTTAAGAGTCTTTTTCTTTCTTTTAATTGAAAGAGAAAACGAAATCTCAAAAAGCTGCAAGAAATAATAAAACGTCATTATTAAAATAAAATTGTATGGAACGAAGAAAACAATCAGATTTTATTTTTTTTTTCATTTTTAAAAAAACATTCTTCATAAAAAAACTAGAAGTCTTACTTAAAAAAGTTAAATTTATCAAAACAAACTTAACCCTAAATTTAAGGAGATTAAAAAATGACTAAAGAGCATTACTTTCTTTTATTGGCCGATGACGACGAAGATGACTGCCTTTTCTTTAAAGAAGCTCTCGATGAAATAGCTGTAGACACCACTCTTTCAACAGTTCATGATGGAGTACAATTGATGGATTATTTAAAAACTACTATTTCAAATCTTCCCGATGTTCTTTTTCTGGATTTAAATATGCCTAGAAAAAATGGTCTGGAATGTTTAGATGAAATCAAAAACGACGAAAAATTGAAAAACCTGCCTGTGATTATTTTCTCTACTTCGCTGGATGGCGAAATTGTAGACAAATTATATCAAAATGGCGCTTCTTTTTATATTAGAAAACCAGGAGAATTTTCTAAACTAAAAAACGTTATAGAAAAAGCACTAACCATTGCATCTCAAAATAATTTCAAACAGCCCGAAAGAGCCAATTTCATCCTGCAACCTTAACTTCTTTGGAAATGAACCGCAAACAAAAGGAACATTATTTTCTTTCTCAAGAAGGTGAAATGGGGAATTTAATTCGTTCTGCAGATTGGAGCAAAACCTCTTTGGGTGATCCAGAAAATTGGCCACAAAGCTTAAAAACAATGACAGCAATGATGCTGGGCAATCCGTTTGGAATGTACATTGCTTGGGGAGAAAATTATACGCAATTGTATAATGATGCTTTTCGTCCTATTCTTGGCACTTCTAAACATCCGAAAGCATTAGGCATAAGTTCTCGGGAAACATTTAGCGAAATTTGGGATACCATAGGCCCTATGTTTGCAGATGTAATGAAAGGAAATGCTGTGAGTTTTCCTGATTTTAAAGTTCCTTTGCATCGAAATGGTTATACAGAAGATTGCTATTTTGATTTTTCATATAGTCCGATAAAACTAGAAGACGGATCTATAGGCGGCATTTTGGTAACTGTTATCGAAACCACAGAAAAGAAAATTGTTGCAGATGCTTTGCAAGAAAGTAATGCGCGATTTGTCAATAACATTATGCAGGCTCCCGTCGCGATGTGCATTTTTAGAGGCGAAAATCATATTGTTGAAATAGCCAATGAACAAATGCTACAGCTTTGGAATACAAAAGCCGAAAATATAATTAACAAACCTATTTTTGAAGTTCTGCCAGGATTCAAAAAACAGGGTTTTGATGAAATTCTTCATAGTGTTTTTAGAGACGGAAAAAAGATTACCACAGACGAACTTTTTGTCCAATTAAATCGAAACGGACAAACTGAAAACACGTATATCAATTTTGTTTACGAAGCTTTACGCGAAAAAGACGGTACTATTTCTGGCATTGCTGCAATTGCTACAGAAGTTACCGCTCAGGTTTTGGCTCGTTCTAAAGTCGAAGAAAGCGAACAAAAAATTAGACAGCTGGTAGAAAATGCACCTTTTCCGATTGCGGTTTATGTTGGAAAAGAAATGCGTATTGAACTGGCCAATGAATCGATTATAAAAATTTGGGGAAAAGGCCCAGATGTAATCGGAAAAACATATCGAGAGATTCTGCCAGAACTAAAAAATCAATCGGTTTTTGAACAGGTAGAATCCGTTTTTGAAACAGGTTTATCTTTTCATTCTAGAAACTCTCGTATCGATATTGTTATTGATGACATACTGCAATCTTTCTATTTCAATTACAGTTTTACCCCTTTATACGATTTAAATGGTAAAATTTATGGCGTAATGAATACTGCTGTAGAAATTACAGATTTATACCTAGCCAAACAAAAAATCGAAGAAAGTGATAAGCGATTTCGAGACACCGTAAAACAAGCTCCTGTTGGCATCACAATTTTACGCGGACCAGAATATGTGGTCGAAATGGCCAACGAAGCTTATCTTAAACTTATTGACCGAACGGAAGAAACTTTTGTCGGAAGGCCATTATATGACTCGCTTCCAGAAGTAAAAGAAACTGTTAGTGCTCTATTAGATGGGGTTTTAAATACTGGCATTCCTTTTCACGGAATTGAAGTTCCCGTTCCTTTAAATCGATACGGAAAAATAGAAACTTCTTATTTTGATTTTCTTTATCATCCGTTAAAAGAAGAAAACGGAACGATATCAGGAATTTTAGTAACTGTTAGCGAGGTAAGCGAGAAAGTCGAAGCCCGAAAAAAAGTAGAACTTAACGAAGATCGACTTAAAATTGTCGTAGAAGCCAGCGAATTGGGAACTTGGGAATTGAATGTTAAAACTAAAGATTTTACCTATTCTGATAGATATCTGGAAATTATTCGCGGTTACACTAAAGATAAATCATTAACTCATCAGCAATTATTAGCACATCTTCATCCCGATGATGCAAATGCTAGAGATAAAGGCTTTATGGAAGCTATAAAATCAGGCATCCTAAATTATGAAGCTCGCGTAATTTGGAGAGATAAATCGATTCATTGGGTTGAAGCAAAAGGAAAAGTCTTCTATGATGAAAATAATGAAGCTTCAAAACTAATTGGAACTATTCGAGATATTACCGAAGAAAAAGAATATCAGCAGAAAATAGAAGACAGCGAAAAAAAACTGCGAAATCTTATTATGCAATCGCCTGTTCCGAAAGCCATTTTGCGCGGAAATGATTTTGTAATCGAAATGGCCAATTTTGTGCTTTTAAATAATATTTGGAAAAAAGAAGAAAGTGAAGTTCAAGGAAAAAATATATTAGAAATATTCCCAGAACTCAAAAGTCAGAAATATGCGCATTTACTAAAACAAGTTTACGAATCTGGAAATGTCTACTCCGAATCTGAATCTTTACTCTTTATTAAGAATGAAAAGTTAGGCAATCAATTTTATGTAGATTTTGAATTTGCACCGCTCCGCGAAAGCGATAATTCGATTTCTGGAATTAGAATGACACTTATTGATGTTACCGAAAAAGTCGAAGCCAGAAAAAAAATCGAAGAAAGCGAGAAAAGATTCCGTTCGCTTACAGAAAGTATTCCGCAGTTAATCTGGGAAACCGATGCCGAAGGAAAAGCACTTTTCACTTCAGGAAAATGGCTCGAATATACTGGCGTCGAACCAGGAATTGAAGGTTCATGGCAAAAAATGATTCATCCAGAAGATTTTGAAGAAAATGTAAAAATCTGGCAACATGCACTTGCAACGGGCGAAATGTATCGTTGCGATGTACGAATGCGCAGAAAAGACGGCACATACAGATGGCATACTGTTATTGGTGAACCTGTTTTTGGTCTCAACAATAAAATCATAAAATGGGTTGGTGCTTTTACCGACATTCATACCGAAAAAGCCTTTACTCATGAACTAGAACAACAAGTTACAGCCAGAACTAGAGAACTAATTCAGATTAACGAATCGCTTCGAAAAAGTGAAGAGCGTTATCATTTAATGGTTGAAGAAGTTCAGGAATATTCCATTCTTTACTTAAACTCAAAAGGTATTGTCGAGAATTGGAATGTTGGAGCTGAAAAGATTAAAGGATATAAAGCAGACGAAATTATCGGAAAATATTTTGGTGTTTTTTATACTCCAGAAGATCAGAAACATAAATTGCCTCAAGAGCTTTTAGAACTAGCAAGAACAAAAGGAAAGGTAATTCATGAAGGCTGGCGCGCCCGTAAAAACGGAAGTTTGTTTTGGGCTAGCGTGGTTATTACAGCCGTACATAATAAAAAAGGCGATGTTATTGGTTTTTCTAAGGTAACACATGATTTAACTGAAAGAAAAAAAGCCGATGATAAATTAAAAATGAATGCACTCGAACTAGAGCAAAAAAACAACGAACTGGAAGAAATGAACAAAGAACTTCAGTCGTTTGCTTATATCTCGAGTCATGATTTGCAGGAACCGCTTCGAAAAATACAAACTTTTGCTTCGCAGATTATTGAGAAAGAATCGGAAAACTTATCCGAAAACGGAAAAGATAAATTTAAACGAATGCAAAACGCTGCACAGCGAATGCAGACTTTAATTAATGATTTATTGGCTTATTCTAGAACAAATAGTCAAGAACGTGTTTTTATAAAAACAGACCTCAGCCAAATTATCAAAGAAGTAAAAGAAGATTTAACCGAAGAACTAGAACAAAAAAGTGCTGTAATTGAAATTGGAGAAACCTCTGAAGTTGATGTTATTCCGTTTCAGTTCAAACAATTGCTGTATAATTTGATCAGCAATTCATTGAAATTTTCAAATCCAGAAATTCCGATTATAATTAAAATTACAAGCGAAATTGCTTTTGGCGAAAATTTACCAGAAGAAAAACTGATTGCAGCAAAAAAATATTGTCACATTAAAGTTTCGGATAACGGAATTGGTTTTGAGGCTCAATACAACAAAAAAATATTCGAAGTCTTCCAACGTCTACACGGCAGAGATCGCTACAACGGTACCGGAATTGGGTTAGCAATTGTGAAAAAAATTGTAGAAAACCACAACGGAATCATTACCGCTTCTGGCATTCACAACGAAGGAGCTTCTTTTGATATTTATATTCCTGTAAATTAAATTTTATTCCATAAAAAAAAGGAAACTTCAATTAAGGAGTTTCCTTTTTCCATTTCAAAACGAATTGAAATTATCTCAAAACAATTTTTTATCTAGTATAAACAGTAATTACACCAGTTGTTTTATCTTTAATTTTAAGTTCTTTGTTGGTAAGGTTCATGATATCACTAGTTGAACTTACATTTCCAACTGTAATAGTCAAATCGTTATGAGATCTTACATAAGTACCAGTAGTTTCTGTTAAAGCACAATCAGAACCATTATAGTCACCGATAACTGCTGCATTACTTAATCTTAGATCTAAATAATCTTTACTACATCCAGCGGCATTCTGAGGTGCATCAATTAGCACTTCTTTCCCATCAACAATTGTCCCAGTTTGGCTTAGACTATATTTCCCTTGAAGTGGAACTATTGTTTCTCCATCATTATCGTCATTACTACAAGAAGTAACGAACATTCCCGCGCCTAAGGCTAATACGAATAAAAAGTTTCTATTTTTCATGTTTGTTTGTTTTTTATTAATTTAATTCAATACTGCTAAATTAAAAGTAAAAACCTACAAATAATTCCATGATTTTAGAAAAATATTACATAAATCGCATTTTGGGTAGTTTTTAAAATTATTTACATTTTGGTCTTTCGGATAAATACTTATCAATCATATGCTGTGTAATTGGTTTTAAAAATCTTTGTGTATTCTCTGGATAAGGTGCAATTTGATTGTAGCATTCTATAGAATTTCCAATTTTAATGTAGAATACTTTTGCCTTGCCGTTATTATCAAAAAACTTAGTTGTATCGCATACTTCAATTTTTTTTAGATCAAAATATCTGGCATCATAATAAGTATCGCAAAATCCTTGTTTAGATCTTTCTATTTTTTCATAATGATCACCAGTCCATTGCATACAATCTTTTTGTGACATCCTTAAATAAATGACAATAATCAATACAGCGAGAAAAACTGCTATTACAAAATATTTTTTCATTCCATCTTTTCCTCCTCTTCCAATCTTAACAGGAGTTGATATATTAGATATACCTCTCGGAATTGTTTCCCAATCCTGATTTTCATCTTGCTCTACTTCTTCAGCTTCCTCTGGCTTTATTTCTTCATTTTCATCTTTTTCTGATTCTTCATTTTTTGAATTAGAAAAATTTTCGGTTTCTACCTCATCAGGCAAAATATCAGAAAAAAATCCATTCTTATCATGATTAGTATCTTTTAGCTCCTCTATCAATTTCACTTCATCTGGATCAAGTTGTTTTTGAAACTCTTTAAAAGGTCTAGGTTGAAGATCTACTAATATTGCGGCTAATTGAACAGTATCTTCCGCAGGACTTTCAGTCACATTCAAAAGAAATCTACGAACTGCTGTTAATTTATTTAACTCAATTTCTCCATAAAGATTTCTATTATCCCTATCAAAAGGAAAATCAAAAAAAGATTTAAAAGTAATTAGGTCATCTTTACTATTATTTGTTTCAAATCTTTTTATACACAAATTTCTAAGATTTGCAGATGTCGGAGAATTCAAATTATTAGAATATTCTCCATTTTTCTCCTCTTCATATTTAGCTTTAATCGCTTTTTTATAATCTTCAAAAGTATAGTTTGGCATAGGCTTTCTGACTTTTTAAAACTTTTTCTAAAGTACTTTATTTGACTTTCTATTACTTTCTGGAACTTCTCCTGACTTTCAAAAAAAACATTCGACTTTCCTGACTTTCTGGGCAATGCAGCCTCAAAACGGTCGTTACTTTGCCTCAACAAAATTAGTTATCGCTTTGGTCTGCAGGTCAAAAGCAAATGTACAAAACTAGTTCATGTACCAAGTGTGGAAAACCGTAAGACGGATTTTATTCCGGGAAGTATAGATGAAAATCTTACTGTTCTACACACTTCACTTCCCATCAAAAATTTGGTGTTGCACCTCAACAAAAAAACTCGGAAAAGTTCCGAACAGCAACGCCTATGTCTAATTTTTAATCTTAAACAAAATGAAAACATTATATCTTTTGGGAGCGTGCGCGCTGTTATCAATTTCTTTATTCTCTTGCTCAGCTGACGAATTAGAATCTGCAGAACAAAAAACTGAAATAAAAAAAGAAATTCCGTCAGAGGGACAAGCAAGTGAGCCCGATGGCCCTGGTGATGATCAAACTAATATTACTCCACCAAAAAAATAATAAATAAAATTTGTTGTTTTCAATAAATTGCTAAATTCGGGGAAAGTACGATTTATGTTACGATCCCCGTTTTTTTATATCCTTATTTTTCTTCTTTTCATTTCCTGTGAGGAGAAAACAAACGTATTAATCAAACCTGATGAAACAAAAAAAGAGGCAAAACTTCTACAAGAAAAAGCGACAGATCAATTCTTGAAGAGCAACTACAACAATGCTTTTTACCTTTTTAATAAATCAAAAATTGCTTTTGAATTTTCTAAAGACAGCACAAATATTGTCTACAATTTAATTCGGATGGCAAACATCCAACAAATAAATGGTGATTATTATGGCAGTAAAGAAACCCTAACAGAAGCACTGCCTTATTCAAAAATTAACAATAGTTATAATTCAGCAATCAATAATTCCTTTGGAATTGCCGATAAAGAACTTTCCATTTACGATGATGCCATTTTTTACTATAATCAGGCTATAAAAGTTACACCAAAGCAGATTGACAAACAATCTCCTCTCAACAATATTGCTGTTGTTTATATTAAACAAAAAAAATACGACAAGGCAATTAAAATTCTAGAAGGAATTTTAGAAACAAAAGCATTCGATAATTTTATAAAAAGTAAGGCCCGAGTGATTGACAATCTTGGATTTGCTTATTATAAAAAAGGCTCAAACGAAAAAGGGCTTCAACTAATGAATGAGAGCCTGGAATTAAGAAAAAAAAATGAAGATGTATATGGCAGTATAGAAAGTTATCTTCATCTCGCAGAATTTTATTCTCAAACTGATATTCAAAAATCAAATGAAAAAGCAAAAAAAGCTTATGAAATTGCTACCCAACTTAATAGTATTGATGAACGTCTGAGAGCATTATCAGTTCTTATTTCTAATGGATCTGATACAAAATATGGAAAAAAATATATTTCCTTAAACGACAGCATCATAAAAGTTAGAAACAATTTTAAAAACAAATTTGCCAAAATAAAATACGATTCTAAAAAAGAAAAAGACGAAAACCAGAAACTACGACTAGAAAAAGCCGAGAATTTACTTGCGCTACAAAAAGCTCAATACCAAAAAATATTTTTCTTGATTGGTATGGTAGCGCTTTTTCTATTATTGCTTTATTTGAGAAAGTTTTACGAAGATCGTAATAGGATTGAAAAAATGGAAACAGCTTATGATACAGAAACTAGAATTGCTAAAGACATTCATGATGAATTAGCAAATGATGTTTTTAATACCATTACTTTCACGCAAACTCAATCTCTAGAAAATGAAAATATAAAAGAAACTTTAATTCAAAAGCTAGATAACATATATAGCCGTGTCCGCGGAATTTCAAAAGAAAATAATAGCATCGACTTTAAAACAAATTATGCTATTAATTTAAAAGACATGCTTTCTACTTATAATAGCGATGAAACAAATGTTATCATTAACAGCATCGAAAAAGTAAATTGGAGTGTAATTGATGATCTAAAAAAAGTTACTATTTATAGAGTTTTACAAGAATTAATGGTAAACATGAAAAAACACAGTCAGGCATCATTGGTTGTTGTAAAATTTGACAGCAACGGAAAAAAATTGTTTATTGACTACACAGATAACGGAAAAGGTTGTGAAAAATCAAAAATCATAAAAAATGGTTTACAAAATATGGAAAACCGTATTTTGTCTACTAAAGGAACTATTACTTTTGACACTGAACCTGATAAAGGTTTTAAAGTAAAAATAACAATGCCTAAATAAAAGCCTATGTTTAAAAAAGTAATTATTGCCGAGGATTTTGAAGAATTCAATTTAGCCGTAAAACAAACTTTGAATGATTTTGACATTGTCAATTTTCAACACGCAAAATATTGTGATGATGCTTTGCTAAAAATAAGAAAAGCAATTCAAGATAATGAACCGTACGATTTACTAATTAGTGATCTTTCGTTTAAAAAAGACCATCGCGAGGTAAAAATCGAAAGTGGCGATGAGCTGATTCAAAAAGTTCGAGAATTGCAACCCAATATTAAAATTATAGCATATTCTGTTGAAGATAAAAATGTTCGTATAAAATCACTTTTTGAGAATTCTGAAATTAATGCCTTTGTGCTAAAAGGCAGAAATAGCATTGAAGATCTCAAAAAAGCTATAAACATAATTTCAACTTCTGATCAAAAATTTATTTCTCCTGAAGTTGCTTCCGCTCTTCAAGAAAAAGGCAATTACGAAATAGACGATATTGACATTAAAATTCTAAAATATTTATCTGATGGAACATCGCAAGATGAAATTATAGAGATTTTTAAAAACAGTGATACAAAACCATATAGCAAAAGTGCTATGGAAAAAAGATTAGCAAAACTAAAAGATTTTTTCAAGGCAAATAACACAGTTCATCTTGTTTCAATTACAAAAGATATGGGGATAATTTAAATTCCTTTTTATTGATTTACAAAGCTCCTTCGGGAGCTTTTTTTATTTCTAAAATCTAATTTTTTCGGATTATGGATTTCCGTAAAATACTGGTTTTGATTGGTTTTACTTTTGGAGTATTAATCAATTAAAATTAAAAAACATGAAAAAATTAGCTGTTTTATTTAGCTTATTCTTCTTAGTCTTGGGAGGAAGTATTGAAGCTCAAAGTAGTCATTACAAAGGTGGAAAAGGTAGTTCTCATAAAGGGGGGAAATACAAAAACTCAAGCACTAATAATCATTACAAAAAAAGAAAATAATTGTTTTCGACTTCGATTGACATGACAATTAAGGATTCATCTAAAGAAGTTTCAACAATAAGAAAATCTTTAATCAACTAAACCTAAAAAATTATGGGCTTTCGATTCCAAAAAAGAATAAAGCTTGGAGGTGGACTCGGATTAAACGTAAGTAAATCTGGTATTTCTCCAAGTTTTAAAACAAAAATGGGAACCTTTAGTAAAAATGGATATTCTACTAAAACAGGTATTCCAGGAGTGCGATACCAAAACAGCGGATGCCTTGTCCTATTTGCCTTCACAGGGCTTCTCGCTTTTTTAATCTATAACCTTAAATTTTAATCATTATGGGATATCGAAAAGGATATTACAGAAAAGACGGAACATATGTTCAAGGGCATTATACAAATAACAGATCCAAATTTTCGAGCAAAAACAACGGATGCATGGTCTTAATTTTAGCTTTTATTGCCTTTAGCTCAATAATTTCCTGCTCTGAATCAGAAAGTAATAATGTTTCAGCATCAGATTCTAATTCAAACTGTCCTACCAAAACCTGTGGCGATTTTAAAAGCCAAGCTGAGGCTCAAAAAACTTACGAGAGCAATAAAAGCTGTTACAAAAATCTGGATGCAGATGGAGATGGAAAAGCCTGCGAATCTTTAAAATAAACAATTCTAAAAAACATGATAACACTAGAACTAAAAAGCCATTTTTTAAGATTATATCAAATGGCAATGTCAGATGATCAATTTAATGTATTAGAACTTCAAATGCTGTATCATTTTGCAGACGAAAGAGGAATTCCAAAAGAAGAACTAGACAAGCTTTTTCTAAATCCTGTCAATACCGAATTTATTGTTCCTGAAGCTTTAAATACTAAAATTGAGTATCTGTACGATCTTACTCGAATTATTTGGGCTGATGGAAAAGTTACAGATGACGAATTAAATATGCTGAGAAAATATTGCCGAAAATTTGATTTTCTAGAAGAAAATATTAATGATTTATCTGACTACCTCATCGACTGTGTTCAGAAAAACATTAGAAAAGAAGAAATTATTAGTCAATTAAACAATTAAGCTATGAAACCACTTGCACAATTATTTAGTTTAAAAAAATCTGAAGATTCTTCTCTTAAAATTTTGGAAGAAAATGAAGAAGACAGAGAACAGATTAGAATTACATATTATCAAAGCGGTTTTGCCGCATCGGTTAAAGCAACCGGAAAACCAATTGTTTTAAAAGCTTGCCTTCAAAATTTATACATGAGTTTTGAAGATCAATGCAGAAAACAAAAAATGGAACAAGACAGACTAAAACAGCCTTATCGAGAAGAGCAGGAAAAAAACAGAACTGAACTTAAAAAATCTGAAACGGCTATTGGTATTTTTGAGAAAAAAGAACAAGATATCAATGAAAATATTGATCAGATAAAAAACGAAATTATCGAAGTTAAACGTAATCCTGATAAATACGGAATTGAAGAAGGAAAAGGTTTAAAGGCGCAATTTTATATCGGCTTGATTCTTTTGCTACCAATTACATTATACGTTTTGGTTTTTTACATTTCAGCATCTTATTCTGCTTTTTTTAAAGAGTTTTCAAATGACAGCCTAACTGCCGCAATTTTTGATGCTGATGCTTTTACAAATGCATTTAAAGCAAGCTGGCTTGAAGGCGTTTTGGTTGTAACAATTCCGTTTGTTTTTATGGGATTAGGTTATGTAATTCATATGGTTCAAAAAGGAAAAGGAATTAAAAATATTTTTAGACTCGTTGCTCTTTTTGCTATTACATTTTTATTTGATTCTCTTTTGGCTTATATCATTGAAAAAAAAATATATGAGTTTAATAAAACGACAGAATCTTCTCCGTATAATTTAAATATTGCTTTGGGCGAACCTGAATTCTGGATGATCATTTTTGCAGGCTTTGTAGTCTATATTATTTGGGGACTTGTATTTGACTTTGTAATGAAAGAATTTGAAAATATTGATAAAATCAGAGCTTTTATAAGAGGTAGAAAAGAAAATTTACTTAACCTAGAAAAACTTAAAGCTGATTACTTAAACAAAATCAATGGTTTTAAAGAACAGATTGTTACAATAAATGGTAAAATATCAGAACTACAATTGAAAATTGATGGTTTTGTTTTTCCTGTAAAGGAATATCTTCATTATCATCATCAATATAAAGAAGGTTGGTTTCAAGCTATAAATACCGAAATTGCTTTACCTCACAAAGAAAAAGTAGAATTACTTGAAAGCTGCGAAAATTTATCTGAAGAACATCTTGGAAGATTAAACTTAATTGATCCTGATTTTCAGCATTTAGTATATTTTAAAAACTAACATTATGAAGAATACTTTACTCAAAATTTCGATATCATTATTGTTGGTTTTATTTTTTTCATGCAAAGAAGAAACCAAGAATGAAGAAAAAGAAACAGCGGTTAAAAATTCGGTTTCAGAAAATTATAATATCAGTATTCTCGTTGATTTATCAGATCGAATAAGTCTCAAAAAAAATCCAAATCCGACAATGGAAATATATCAAAGAGATTTAGGATATATTAAATCGGTTTCTGAAGCTTTTACGCAACATTTAAAATCCAAAAGAATGAGGCAAATTAATGATAAAATGCAGTTATTCTTTAATCCTGAACCTGAAAATTCAGAAATTAATTCTATTTCAAAAGATTTGAGAATCAATGTTACTAAAGACAACGCTTCAAAAAAATTCCTCAATTCTATTAATGATACTTATTCTTTGAAAACGGCGTCTATTTATGAATCTGCAATTAAAGATGATAAATATATTGGTTCAGATATTTGGAACTTTTTTGATAGTAAAGTACAAGATCAATGTATTGAAAAAGATTTTAGAAACATCTTGGTTATTTTAACAGACGGATATATGTTTTATGAAGGAACTCAAATCAAAAACGGAAATTTATCCAGTTATTTAACACCTCAACTTATTAAACAAAATGGTTTAAATACAAACGATTGGGAGAAAAAATTTGAAAAAGAGAATTTTGGTTTTATTAAAATTGATCACGATTTATCTAATCTTGAAGTCATAGTCCTTGGAATAAATCCTAGCAAAAATAATCCTTTCGAAGAAAAAGTTATAAAAGCTTACTGGACTAAATGGTTTTCTGAAATGAAGATTAAACATTTCGAAATTAAAAATGCTGACTTGCCTTCTAACATGGATAAAATAATTAAAGATTTTATTTTAGAAAAAGAATAAAATATCAAACTAATATGTTTTAAAGAGGAACTTCATTGTCCTCTTTTTTTCGTTTAAAAAACTTTTTATTTTAAATTCTGCTTTATTACGGATTTCCATAAAATACTGATTTTTATTGGTTTTACTTTTGAATTATTAATTTAAACTTTTAACCTATGGAAATGAATATTCAACTAAAATCTTTAGCAGATAAAATAAATCAATTAAAAAGTAAAATTGAAACTGAAGAATCTACTAAACATGCTTTTGTATTACCATTTATAAATATTTTGGGATATGATGCATTTAATCCGCTTGAAGTAGTTCCTGAATTTACTGCAGATCTTGGCTTAAAAAAAGGAGAAAAAGTAGATTATGCCATTTTCCAAAATGGAGAACCTATCATAATTGTAGAATGCAAAAGCTGGAAAGAAAAGCTTACTGTGCACAACTCTCAATTGTTCCGTTATTTTCATGTTACAAAAACTCGATTTGCGCTTTTAACAAACGGAATTAATTATCAATTCTTTACTGACTTAGATGATCAAAACAAAATGGACGAAAAACCATTTTTGGAGTTTGACATTTGCAATTTAAAAGAAAATACAATCAACGAAATTGCAAAGTTTCATAAAGCAAATTTTGATGTAAATAACATTGTAAGCAATGCCAGTTCACTCAAATATATCAAAGAAATTAAAAAGCTTATAAATGCAGAATTAGAAAGTCCATCAAATGATTTTACAAAACTATTTGCAAGTAAAGTATATACAGGAAGATTGACTGAGAAAGTTGTTGATGAATTTAAAGATTTGGTTCAAAAATCAGTAAGCCAATTTATTAATGACAAAATTAATGACCGCTTAAATGCTGCTTTAAGTAAAGAAACGATTAAACAGCAAGATGAAGAAATTATACCTATTGAAGATGATAGTAAAGTAGTAACGACCGAAGAAGAACTTGACGGTTTCCGCATTGTTGTGGCTATTTTACGTAGAAAACTACCAATTTCTAGAATTGTATATCGTGATACGCAATCTTACTTTGGAATACTATTAGATGATAATAACCGTAAACCATTATGCAGGCTTCATTTAAATGGAGGCAAAAAATACATCAGCCTTTTTAACAACAATAAAACCGAAGCCAAAATTGCTATTTCTACTATTGATGATATTTATCAATACGAAAAAGAATTATTGGAAACGGTAGCTCTTTACGAAACGGAACTAAATCCCGTATAAGTACTCATCTAAAAGATTTTAATTCTAATTAGATTTATCTCAAAAATCTGATACTACTTTTTGTTTTAACCAAACACATATTGCCTATGGTAAAAAACTACTCTCTTCTATTTCTATTACTTTTTATATTTTCTTGTAAAAAAGCTGACGCCCCGCCTCCACCTGCACTTCCAGAAGTAAATTCGTTTTACAAAAGTGCTATTACAGCAGACGACCGCAAAACAATTACTGCAGAAGAAGCCAAAACGTATCATGTAAATCCTGTATATAAATATGAGTATAGAACTGGACATCCAGGACGTTATAAGTACAACTATCATGTAAAGGGAATAAACGTAAAAGGCGATTCTGTTTTTGGAAATATTAATACAGAAGGAAAATACGGTGCTGGAATTCTAATAACCGATAGTATACCTGAACTAGAAATTTCCACAGAATGGGTTTCTCACGGAAAACTAAAAGCTCTCGATAAAAAAGGAAACGAATACAATCTTGTTGTCAAATAAAAAACAGAACAATGAAATATACTTTACTCTTGCTTTTTATTTTTTGCACTTCTTTTTCCCCTATAGAAACAAACGTTTTTATTTGTGGTCCAAGTGGTGCAAAAAAGTATCATTATAATGAAAATTGTCGCGGTTTAAGCTCCTGTAGTCACGGAGTCGTAAAAACATCTCTTAAACAGGCACAAGGTTTAGGATTAACACTTTGCGGTTGGGAAGATTAATATCTTCCCATTTTCCTCATCTTTTAAAGTTTTAACCATTTGATAATAATCACTTTACAATAAATTCACATTAGTTTTATTAATTTGATATAAAACTAATCGTTATGAAACTTTTTAATCTAAAATTTCTAGTATCATTCAAAGAATGGCTTTTCTTAAGAGCAATGCAATCATCTTTCCTACATTAATAAACAGCTTAATTATAAAGGAAAATACGATTGAATGAATAAAGTCGAAAGCTCATTTCTGAATAAAAACCAATTTGGTGAAGATTTCTTGTGGGGTGTCTCAACCGCAGCTTTCCAAATTGAAGGCGCGCATGACTCGGACGGAAAAGGTTCTTCTATCTGGGACGTTTTTACTTCTCAAAAAGGAAAAATTAAAAACGGTCATCATGCTATAACTGCCTGCGATTTCTACAACTCTTATCAGGACGATATTAATCTAATTAAGGAACTTAATATTCCGAATTTTAGATTTTCTATTAGCTGGCCCAGAATTATGCCAACTGGTGTTCATCCTGTTAATCAAGCGGGAATCGATTATTACAACAAAATCATAGATTCGTTACTGGCTTCTGGAATCGAACCTTGGATAACACTATATCATTGGGATCTGCCACATGATCTAGAAGTAAAAGGAGGTTGGACAAATCGAGAATCTGTTTCGTGGTTTAAAGATTATGTCGAAGTCTGCGTGCAGTATTTTGGCGATCGCGTTAAAAACTGGATGGTCATTAACGAGCCTTCTGTTTTTACAGGAGCTGGTTATTTTTTAGGCATTCATGCACCAGGCAAAAAAGGAATTACCAATTACCTAAAAGCTATGCATCATGTTACTTTGGCAACTGCTGCTGGAGCAAAAATAATTCGTGACCGAATTTCGGATTCTAATATCGGAACTACTTTTTCGTGCACGCATATCGAACCTGCAACAGAAAACACCAAAGATGTTGAAGCTGCAAAACGTGTAGACACTTTATTAAACCGAACTTTTATAGAACCCATTTTAGGATTAGGTTATCCGCAGAAAGATCTTCCTGTTCTTAAAAAACTCAATAATTACATTTTAGAAGACGATTTAAACAATCTCGATTTCGATTTTGATTTTATTGGTTTACAATGTTATACTCGTGAAGTGGTAAAATCGGCAATGTTGATTCCGTATATTGGTGCAGAATTAGTAAGCGCCGAAAAGCGAAATGTAATTTCTACCGATATGGGCTGGGAAGTTTATCCGCCAGCAATGTATCATATTCTTAAAAAGTTTAATGAATACGACGGAATCAGAAAAATCATTGTAACCGAAAATGGCGCCGCTTTTCCTGATACTGTAAAAAACGGAAAGGTACATGATATAAAACGAACGCACTACATTCAGGATCATTTAGAACAGATTTTAAAGGCAAAACAAGACGGTTTAAATGTCGATGGTTATTTTGTCTGGACTCTAACTGATAATTTTGAATGGGCAGAAGGATACAATGCCCGCTTTGGATTGATTCACGTCGATTTTGAAACACAAAAACGTACTATTAAAAACTCTGGATTGTGGTTTAAGGATTTTCTTTCTTAATTTTTTTTACCACAATGTTTATTTAACCACAAAGAACGCAAGGTTTTTATCTAATGTGCCGCATATAAACGCAAAGTTCGCAAAGCTTTATCTTTAATAGCTTTGCGAACTTTGCGTTTTCTTTGTGCCTTTACGGTTAAAAAATTTTAACGAAATCTATATTTATAATTCTGTTTTAAAATTCCAACGTGAATTTTCCCATTGGTTTTTAAATGAGTCGTCATCATAATATATTTTTCTTCGGGATATTTTACTTCGAAATTAAAAGTTGTATCTTTTACTTTAACTTGAAGCAAATGTTTTCCTTCGCCAGAAGTTGACAGCCCGACAGTTTCGTAAGTTGGCAATGCTTCTGTTGCTTTCAAGTTAATATCTTGAACTTTCTCTTTATCCAGAAATACTTCTAGTTTTAAATTGTCCAATTTCATATCGGTTGGCTGTTCAAAAGAGACCACATATTTTTTACAGCTAACGGTGCATAAAACGATTAATAGTAATAAAAGCTTTTTCATAAACAAGATTTGGTAATAGATTCAAAATCTATTTTAATTTTTATAAATATAGATAATTTTATTGCAATTCGGTTCGTCAAAAAAGTAAGTTTTTTAGGCTTCAAAATTTGCTATTAATCAATCTAAAATTGTTTTAAAAAAGATGTTTTTTTAGCAAAAAAAAAGCATTATTTCCTTGATTTTATTAGGTTTAACGGTTATTTTTTCTTATCTTTATACTGTAAATAACGATAAATATATGCCCAAAAACAAACTATTTAAATACCAAAATTTCACTTCAAAAAACCATTCTTTTTACCGCTTTATGCATTTTATTTTTCAAAATGCTTTTCCGTTTCATTTCGAAACAATATTTTCTAATCTTTTTTCTGCACTAGATATATGCAGGCAGAAGAAACTAGAGCAACTGCTCCTACCGCAATCGTAATTATTTTGCGAGGATATATTTTCTGAGCCAATTTTTTAGAAAATAGATTCCTAAAATTCAATAAAAGATTTCCCTTTTTAGGAACTTCTTTAGACTCTTCATGTTCATTTTTCACCAAAACTTTTTCTTCTATGCCATTATTCTCGATTTCAACCGTTTCATTCTTAGCGACATTTTTAATTTGTTTTGCTTCTTCAATTCTACATTTTTCATTGAACTTTTTAAAAGGGCGTGGCTGAAAATCGACTATCACGGCGGCAAGATTTATAGCATCAATATTTGACGGATCTGTTTCTCCCTTAAAGAAAGTTTCAATAGGCCTAAACTTATCTTTTTGATCCTTAAACTTATTCTTTTGAGTATGATCAAAATCTAAGCACAATAAATTTCTAAAAACATTTAAATCGTCCTGCGTTGGTTTGTCTTCAAAAATAAGCCAGCACAAATCGCGGAGTTTTCCGCGCGAAGGGTTGTATAAAAAATCAAAATATTCGCCCTCTTTTTCGATCTCGTATTTAATTTTAATCGCCTTTTTATATTCTTCTAATGTATTATTCATCTTGCCTTTTTTAGGAACTTCTTTAGACTTTTTATTTTCACTTTTTAACTAAAACTTTTTTCTATGCCTTTATTTTCGAATTCTACATTTAAATGCTTTTCAGCACTTTCAATTTCTGTTCCAATTTCTATATTATTTCTATATTTTTTTTTGCTGTTCAAACCAACTTTTGAACAACTTATTGCATCTATTATAATATAGAGATTCGATTAAAATAAATAATAACCAGCAAAAAAATAGGCCTTGAATATCCCTTTTATCGGGAATTCTCGGGAATCTCAGGAATCCGCAGGAATTCTGGGAATCCCTTATCAACAGTGATCTAAAAGCGCCTTTACTTTGCATCAGAAATTAGTTCAAGTTTTGTCTGCAGACTAAAACAAAAATATAAAACTAGTTCTAATTAACATTGTGGAAAACCGTAAGACCGAGTTTATTCGGGAAGTATAAATTACGTCTTACAGGTCTACACGATCTACTTCCCCAAAAACCAATTTTGGTATCGCATTCCAAGATCTGGATCAATTCCGGACAGCCATACCTATGTCTAATTTCTAAATTAAAATAAAATGAAAAAACTAATACTATTTGTAGCTTTCGCGCTATTGTTCACGATATTTTCTTGTACTCCTGATGAGTATGAGACTCAACCTAAAAAGAAAATTGAAAAGGTTGTTGAGCCATCAGCTTATGAGCCAGGTCCAGGTGATGGACAAACTCCGCCACCGCCGCCAGCACCATAATAAATATATATTTTTAGTATCTAATTAATTACTATTTTCGGGGAAAGTAAATTTACATGTTACGATCCCCGTTTTTTTATTTTATAATAGTTCTTTTTCTCTTTTCATGTGAAGAAAAAAAGCCCATAAATGCTAAAATAGAACCTATAAGACAGGAGGCTCTCGTTTTACGCAATAAAGCTATTGAAAACATTGAAAAACAAAATTTTAATAGTGCTTATTACCAATTTAATAAATCTAAGACACTTTACGAAGCCATAAAAGACAGTGCTAATATCTCTTATATATTAATTAGGATTGCAGAAATTCATATGGTTAATGGTGATTATTATGGCAGCAAAGAAATTGTAACCGAAGCATTGCAAACACTCCCATATAATAAAAAAAAAGGAGTTTACCCTGCTAGCATAAATAATTATTTGGGAGTTGCAGATAAGGAACTTTCTCTTTATGATGATGCCATTCATTACTATAAATTAGCCGCAAATGAACATACCGATCCAATCTTAAAACTAGCCTCTCTACAAAATATTGCAGCGGTTTATATCCAACAAAAAAAATATAATAAAGCAATTATTATTTTAAATTCTCTTTCAAAATCAGTTGCAAGTAAAAAACTTGAAGACAATCCGCAACATACAAGCAAATCTATACGGTTAGATAATTTAGGCTACGCTTATTTTAAGAATGGAATGGAGAATAAAGGTTTACAACTAATGACTGAAGGTTTGCAAATCAGAATTGATAATCAAGATACTTATGGAAGTATTGAAAGCTATTTGCACTTTGGTGATTATTATTCTAAAAAAGATAAACATAAATCAGATGAAAATGCTCTTCTGGCTTACAAAGCTGCCACAAAACTAAATAGCGTTGACGAAAGATTAGAAGCATTGCAAATTTTAATTTCAAATGACAACAGCTCTGATACAGATAAGTATATTCAACAATATTTCGCCTTAAACGACAGTATTATTAAGGTTCGAAATAATTTTAAAAATAAATCGGCGAAAATTAAATACGATGCGAAAAAAGAAAAAGATGAAAATGCAAAACTTCGATTAGAAAAAGCAGAAAATCAATTATCACTTCAAAAGGCCAAATATTTAAGAATTGTATTTGTCATTATATTTTTCTTTTTGGTGATTTTAATTGCAATTTTAATTCGCTATTATAAAAATAAAAATAAGGCCATCGAATTTAAAAGTTCGTACGATACCGAAACAAGAATTTCTAAAAAAATTCATGATGAATTGGCAAATGATGTTTTTCAGGTAATTGCTTTTGCAGAATCTCAGCCATTGACTACAGAAAATACTAAAGAGAATCTTTTACAGAAATTGGACGATATTTATGGTCGCGTTAGAGGAATTTCAAAAGAAAACAATAAGATCGAAACTGGTAAAGATTTCACCAAAAGTATCAAAGAAATGCTTTCTGCCTATAATACTGTAGAACGAAATATTATTGCCACGAATCTCGAAAGTGTAAACTGGGAAGATGTTGACGATATAAAGAAAATTACCATTGGTAGAGTTTTGCAAGAATTAATGGTGAATATGAAGAAACATAGTAAAGCTGCTCTTGTTGTAATCAAATTTGACAGTGATCCAAAATCAATTCTAATACATTACACTGATAACGGAATAGGCTGCGAGAAAACAAAGATTTCTAAAAATGGTCTTCAAAATATGGAACACCGCATTCAAACGGTCAAAGGAACAATAGAATTTGAAACAGAACCTGAAAATGGTTTTAAGGCAAAAATTGTAATTCCTAAATAAACAAAAGCCTTTCGGAATATTTCTGAAAGGCTTTTTCTTCAAAAAACAAGTAATTTTCTAAATTACCTTGCATTAAACTGCTTCTTTCAAAACAGCAACAACTTCTTTCCAATTATTAACTCTTAAATGGTTTGTTACATTTCTATTGTGAAATGCAGTAAACATAATTGGCACTCCCATACAATAATCTAAATTTTTTAAATGATCATCGATTAAGTAATCGGTATTAATGATGGTTTTGCTTCCGCATAAAACGATATTCTGCCATTGAATAAAAGGAAAATGTTCTGCAAGCCATTCTATTTTTTCATTCAGCGAAAGCGGAAATTCTGTCGCCGCAGAAACAATATAAACCTCAAAATTTTCCTGTAACAGCTTTAAGCTTTCTACAGCATCATCTATTACGGGTAATGTTCTAAAAAAATCTTTAGAGTTTAAAACACTACGTACTTTCTCCCGACCGTGAAAAGCTTCTTCTTCTGTTAATCCTTGAATATCTTCTCGTAAAATTGTTATTCCGAAATCTCTTTCGAAGTAAGTGATTAGGTGTGCTTCTACATCAGCAAGCACTCCATCCATGTCGACTGCAATTGATTTCTTTTTCATTGTAAATTTATTTTACTGCTAAATTATGCAAAAATTGCAATAAACAGCAAAATATTGCAATTTTTTATTTATTTTTGCAATATTAAACCGCAAAACAAAATGAGAAAGGAAGAACGCCAACAGACTATTTTAGAATATTTATCTAAAGAACATCGAGTAACTTCGGTAGAATTAAGTGAATATTTGAGTGTTTCTGAAGACACTATCAGACGTGATTTGAAAGAACTTTCAGATCAAGGACTTTTAAAAGCGGTGCGTGGTGGCGCTGTTGCTCCTTCTCCAATGCCTTTGCATTACAGAAAAAGAGAAAAACACGATCTAGAAAACAAAAAAATAATTGCGCAAAAAGCAATATCATATCTAAAAGATGGTCAAGTTGTTTTTATTGATGGAGGAACAACTTCTTTGGCTCTAGTGGCAAGTTTTCCGCATGATTTGAAATTGACTGTTATTACAAATAGTTTTCCTGTTGCAGTTTTGGTTGAAGATTTGCCTAATATCGAATTGATTTTTGCGGGAGGAAAAATGTGTAAGACCTCTTTTACCACGGCCAGTATGGAATCTTTGGACTTTTTTAGAAATTTCAGAGCCGACATCTGTATTTTAGGAACATGCGGAATTCATCATGAACGTGGTCTTACTGGAATTTTATATGATGATGCGCAAATCAAAAGGAATATGATTCAGAATTCGAATTTCATAATTGCTTTGGGTTCGAGTGAAAAAATTGATACAGGAGAAACTTATTTTGTTTCTCATTTAAAAGATATCGATGTTTTGGTAACTAATATTTCGCCAGATGAAGAGATATTAAAACCGTATAAAAAACAAGTAATGGTTCTTTAATCTTGATAAACCTTTATGCGAAAGTTTTAAACACATAGAAACATAGCTATTTGTAATCCATAAAAGGCGTTTTCACTTATTATATTTCACATAGCAATATTTGGTGAAAGCTTGCTTTTTCTGTAATCTTAAACAGAATCTAATAAGAATCTATGTTTCTTGTGTTAAAATAAATTTTATGTTATTTAGCTGCGCGTTAACAATAAAAAAAGCCTTTTAGGATCTTACTCCTAAAAGGCTTTTTTACTACAAATTAAGTGGCAATTTTATTTCCATCCACCGCCCAAGTCTCTATAAACATGAACTGCAGCATTTAATTGTTCTTTTTTGGTATCGATTAATTCCAATTTAGCTTCTAATGCATCTCTTTGCGTCATTAAAACTTCGAAATAATCTACTCTTGCCGATTTAAACAAATCGTTTGAAACATCAATAGAAGTATTTAATGCATCAACTTGTTTTGATTTAAGATCGTAACCTTTTTGAAGATTCTCTATCTTAGACATTTGATTTGATACTTCTAAATAAGCATTTAAAACCGTACGATCGTAATTGTATAAGGCTTGAATCTGTCTTGCATTAGCACTTGCAAACTCCGCTTTAATGGCGTTTCTATTAATCAAAGGTGCAACAAGATCTCCAGCCAATGAGTACAATAGCGATTCTGGCATTGTAAACAAATAAGAAGGTTTAAAAGCATTAACTCCAATTGCAGCCGTAATATCCAAAGAAGGATAAAACTCCGCACGAGCTACTTTTACATCTAATTTTGCCGCAACCAATTCCAATTCTGCTTGTTTTACGTCTGGACGATTCTCTAACAATTGAGAAGGAATTCCAGAACTTACAGCCGCTGGTAAAAGACTTAAGAAATTAGTATTACTTGTTCTTTTAATTTCCTGCGGATATCTTCCAAGCAAAAAGTTGATTTTGTTTTCTGTTTCTTTTATCTGCTGCAAGATATCAAACTCCATACTTTGTGAAGTTAAAACCTCAGCTTCAAATTTCTTAACTCCAAGCTCTGTCGCTCTTGCCGCTTGTTTTTGAACTTTTACAATTTCTAAAGCGTTAGTCTGTAATTTGATAGTTTGCTTTACAATATCTAATTGATTGTCTAAAGCCAATAATTCATAATAAGAATCGGCAACTTCAGCAATAAGGTTTGTAATAACAAAGTTTTTACCTTCAACAGTAGCTAAATATCTGTTTAAAGCTGCTTTTTTAGAATTACGCAATTTTTTCCAGATATCTACTTCCCAATTCGCGTAAGCAGCAATTGTAAAATCTCCTAACGGATCTGGCGTTTCAACCCCTGGTTTAATTTCAGTTGTAGCATCACCAGCTCCTTGGCTTGTATATCTACCTACTTTTTCTACTCCAGCACCAGCACGTAAACCTGCAGTTGGCAATAAAAGTCCTTTTTTTACACGAATATCATTTTTTGCAATTTCTATTTCCTGTAAAGTAATATTTAGCTCTTGGTTATTTTTAAGAGCAGCATCAATTAAATCGATGAGGTTCTGATCTTTAAAGTAATCTTTCCAAGCTAGCGTAGCTGTGTTGTTGCTTGCTTCCTGCGTTTGAGCTGTTTGGCCAAACGAATCAGGAACGGGCGTAGTTGTAGTTACTGCTGCCTCAGGTGCAGGGGTTTTACACCCTGCAACTGCTAGACATGCAGCTAATACAATACTATATTTATATGATTTAACTTTATACATGATTGTTATCAATTTCTTCTGTTAATGGGTTTTCTTCTTCATGTTTTACCAATTTGTGTTTCTCAGCAATTTTAGCAAATATGAAATACAAGCCCGGAATTACAAATACACCACAAATGGTTCCAATAAGCATACCTCCTGCCGCTGCAGTACCAATTGTTCTGTTACCAATTTTACCAGGACCAGATGCAAACGCAAGTGGCAATAAACCAGCAATAAAGGCAAACGAAGTCATCAAGATAGGACGGAACCTTGCTTTTGCTCCTTCCATTGCTGCATCCAAAACAGATTTTCCTGCTGCGTGTCTTTGTATCGCAAACTCTACAATCAACACGGCATTCTTACCTAATAAACCAATAAGCATTACCATTGCAACCTGAGCATAGATATTGTTTTCTAATCCAGTTAATTTTAATAAAAGGAAAGCTCCAAAAATACCCGCTGGTAAAGAAAGAATTACTGATAATGGTAAAATAAAACTTTCGTATTGCGCTGCTAATACCAAGTAAACGAATCCTAAACAGATTAAGAATACCCAAATAGCTTGATTACCTTGTGCTACCTCATCGGCAGAAATACCCGCCCAGTCAATGTCATATCCTCTAGGTAATTTTTCAGCCGCTACTTTCTGAATCACTTTAATTGCTGTACCAGAACTATATCCAGCAGCTGGCGAACCACTGATTTGTGTTGAGGTATACATGTTATGACGAGTGATCTCTGAAAGTCCATACACTTTTTCTAATTTCATGAAAGCAGAAAATGGAACCATTTCATCACGATCGTTTTTCACATACAATTTTAAGATGTCATCTGGTTGTGCACGATATTCTGGTGAAGCCTGAACGATTACTTTATAGTTAATACCAAACTTAATGAAACTGATCTCGTAGTTACTTCCCACAAGGGTTGACAGCGTATTCATGGCATTTTCGATAGAAACACCTTTTTGCTGTGCCAAGTCATTATCAACTTTCATCATGTATTGAGGGAAACTAGAGCTATAGAAACTAAATACGTTTGATAATTCTGGCTGTTTGTTCAATTCGGCCACAAAATCATTATTTACTTGTTCCATTCTCTTATAATCAACAGAACCCGTTTTATCCAGCAAACGAAGCTCAAATCCTCCAGCAGCACCATATCCAGGTACAGCAGGCGGTTGGAAGAATTCGATATTAGCACCTGTAATATCTTTACATTTTTCTTCCATTTCATGCATAATCTCTAGAACAGATTCTTTTCTGTCGCTCCAGTCTTTAAGGTTCACCAAACAAGTTCCCGAGTTTGCTCCTGTACCTTCAGAAAGGATTTCATAACCTGCCAATGAAGAAACCGATTTTACTCCGTCAATTTTTTCAGCAATTTTCTGAACTCTCTCTGCAATATTATTTGTTCTCTCCAAAGAAGATCCTGGAGGAGTTTGAATTACAGCATAAAACATTCCCTGATCCTCATTCGGAATAAATCCTGAAGGAACATTGCTACTGATAATCCACGTTCCAGCACAGAAACCAAGAAGTACTACAATGGTAACAACTCTTCTGTCAACAATTTTTCCTAATAGATTTTGATATCTTCCTTGCGCTAAATTGAATTTTTCGTTGAAAGCATCAATAAATCTATTTGCAGGTGTTTTCTTTTTAGGTACTCCGTGATTGTTTTTTAACATCATCGCACAAAGCGCAGGTGTCAAAGTCAAAGCCACAATACCAGAAAGAATAATAGCCGTCGCCATCGTTACAGAGAATTGTCTGTAGAATACTCCAACTGGTCCAGACATAAACGCAACTGGAATAAATACAGCGGCCATAAGGAACGTAATTGCAACAATTGCTCCCGCGATTTCATGCATGGCTTGTTTTGTTGCTTTAAATGGCGACAAGTGTTCTTCTTCCATCTTGGCATGGACGGCCTCAATAACCACAATCGCATCATCGACCACGACCCCAATTGCCAATACTAAAGCAAATAATGTAATTAAGTTTAATGAAATATCGAAGAATGTCATGAACACAAAAGTTCCTACCAACGATACTGGAACCGCAATTGCCGGAATAACCGTAGAACGCCAGTCTCCTAAGAAAAGGAATACTACTAAACCTACCAGAATAAATGCCTCAACCAAAGTATGGATTACTTTCTCAATAGAAGCATCAAGGAATTTAGAAACGTCATACGAAATTTCGTAATCCATTCCTTTTGGAAATCTCTGTTTGATTTTTTCTAGTTTTGCTTTTACTTCTTCAATAACTTGATTCGCGTTACTTCCAAAAGACTGTTTTAATACAATCGCTGCAGATGGTCTTCCATTCAAATTAGAATAGATATCATACATCGAGCTTCCAAATTCAACTTTAGCAACATCTTTCAATCTCAAAAGCTCTCCATTTGGATTTGCTTTTACCACAATATTCTCATATTGTTCTTTTGTTGTAAAACGTCCAGAATATTTTAATACATATTCGAATGCTTGAGAACGTTTACCAGAACTTTCTCCCGTTTTACCTGGAGAAGCTTCCAAACTCTGACTTGATAATGCTTCCATTACCTCATCAGCAGAAATTTTATAAGCCAACATACGATCTGGTTTTAACCAAATACGCATTGCATACTCACGTGTTCCTAAGATATCTCCAGAACCAATACCATTTACCCTTTTTAATTCAGAAAGTACGTTGATATCGGCATAGTTATACAAGAACTTCATGTCGGTATTTGGATCTGTACTGTAAAGGTTCACATACATCAACATACTCGGTACTTCACGAGTAATTTTGATACCTTCTCTAATTACTAATGGAGGAAGTTTATTGGTAACCGAAGCCACACGGTTCTGAACGTTAATAGCAGCTTGGTTAGGATCTGTACCTAAGTTAAAAACTACTTTAATTGTAGCTTCACCATCATTTCCTGCATCCGAAGCCATATATTTCATTCCAGGAACACCATTTAAGGCTCTTTCTAACGGAATAACAACCGCTTTGATCATCAACTCACCATTAGATCCAGGATAATCTGCGGTAACGTTCACCATTGGAGGCGAAATCGTAGGGAATTGTGTAATAGGTAAGCTTAGAACCGACAATATCCCTAAAAAGACAATAATCAACGATATAACTATCGAAAGAACAGGTCTTTGAATAAATTTATTAAACATTTCTATATTTTTTAATGATTATACCAAATAGAACCTATTCCGCTTTTACACGTAAATGTTTTATTACCTCTTGAGGTGCTTGGAATTCATATTTAATTTTGTCGTTTTCTTTTACTTTCTGAACACCTTCAAGTAAAATTTTATCATTTTCTGTAATACCGCTTTTGATTACATATAAGTCAGGAATCTCACCAGTAATAGTGATTTCTCTTGAACTTACTTTGTCATCTTTACCTACTACAAAAACATATTTTTTATCTTGAATTTCGTAAGTCGCTTTTTGAGGAATTACGATAGCATTCTTAAGAGGAACATTCATCTGAACTTGTCCTGTTTCACCATTTCTAAGCAATTTTCCAGAATTAGGGAATCTTGCTCTGAAAGCAATATTTCCTGTTTCATTATTGAATTCACTTTCTATAACCTCAACATTTCCTTTTTCTTTGAAAGTATCTCCATTAGCCAAAACCAAAGCAACTTTGTTATCAGCACGGTCCTTAATATTAGTTTCGTATTGAATATACTCTGGCTCTGAAACATTGAAGTAAGCAAACATCTGACTGTTGTCTGAAAGGCTTGTCAATAATTCACCTTCATCAATTAAACTTCCTAGTTTTAAAGGAATACGGTCGATTGTTCCATCAAATGGAGCTCTAATTTCTGTGAATGATAAATGAAGTCTTGCTAATGATACTTCAGCTTTTGCTGATTGTAATTTAGCCTGCGCAACGCTCAATTCGTTTTTAGAAACGATATTTTTGTCTGCTAATAGTTTAGAATTTTGCAATTCGATTTCTGCAGATTTTTGTTCAGACTGTGCTTTAAGCAATTCAGCCTCATACATATTAGGCATAATTTTAAACAACAGCTGTCCTTTTTTTACAAACTGTCCTTCATCAACATATATATTTTGTAAAAACCCTTTTTCTTGGGCGCGAAGTTCGATATTACGAACTGATTTTATTTGTGAAACGTATTCTTTAGTAAATGAAGTGTCAATTCTAACCGGATTAGTAACGGTGAATTTTTCAACTTCTTCTTTTTCTTCTTTTTTAGATGTACAGCTCGTTAAGCACACCAAGGCCATTAAGCCTGTGAACACAATGATTTTTTTCATGATTTAGTTTGGAAATTAAGCGATTGAATGCTTTGGAATGAAAATTCCTTTGGATGTTAAAACGCATCAGTCAGCCTTAGCCCAGACCTTAACTTTCATATAAGCAGAAGTAGAAAAATATACAACAGCAAGATACGCAGATCGTAACTCAGGTAACCGATGTATATCATAAAATCAAATTCTTAATACTCTCTGAGTAATATAGATAGGATTTGAATGCCCGAAAACAGGCGTAGAAATTTTAAAACGATTTGAATCATTCGCTGCAGACTGATCTGAAAGTGCCAGATACAAAATGTCTACCAAACTATACGAAGCCGTAAAATACTTGTTCGTAAGTAAATTAATATCATCACCGCCTCCTAGAAGATCTTCTTCTAGATCGATGTCGGCATCTTCAATTACTGAACTACCGCGATCTTGACTAGTGAACTTAACTCTATGTTTATGTTCAAGATTGTGATGGTGAGAAAGGGTACTAGCATTAAGGTATTGGCCTCCGCCGAACAGAAGCAAATTCATGAATACTAAAAATACTATTAACTTTCTCATTTGGGTGCGAAAGTAGTAAAAGAATTAAAACAAAAAAAGATTTTTTAAGAAGGTTTAACAATTACATAAAACGAAAACGTTTTCATTCATTTAATATTTAGCAAAAATCTTGTTCATTATCGCACAATCATTGCCATATATTTAAAAACCAATTATTTACAACCAAAATTAAAAAAGCATAATTTCCATAATTGTGAATTCTTGACCTGCCTTTACAAAAGTTTTAAAAGTATCTTTCATTCCAAATTTCTCGTAAAATACTTTTTTATTCGTTCTAGCATTGCACCAAACCTTTTTTAGATCTCTATCTTTCGCAAACTTCAGAATATATTTTAAAAGTTCAGACGCAATTCCTTTTCCTTGATATTCTTCTAAAGTTGCGAGTTTTCTAAACTGCATTTCTTGTCCTTCAATAAAGCACGAAACTATAGAAACCAATTTATTTTCCTCAAAAGCACCAAAATGAAATCCTAAGTCATCTTCTTTAAGCTGTACAAATTCAAAAGGTTGACCTGGCCACATTACCTCATGTCTTATCTGCCAAGTATCAGACGCGTTTATTGTTTTAATTTCCATAATGTATTAAATATTCTCAAAAATAATTCATTTTAATTTGACTGTAAAAAAGCAAATAAAAAATATTGATGTTATTAGTTTTCAAAACTTTACAAAAAAATAAATCAGACAAATCATTCAATTTTAATCTATTATGATTATTTTTATAGTACCAAAATCAAATAAATCCCGTTATGAGAAAATTCTTTTTAGCAGTATTTTTATGTATTTGTGCAAATGGATTCGCACAGTTAATACAAATCGGACCGCAGATTTCGACAAATATTACTTCTGTCAATACCAAAAATTTTAGCTCCGACCACACTAATACAGGAATTGGAGCTGCCGCATTTGCGCGATTAAATCTTGCACTTTTTTATGCTCAGGGCGAATTTGGATATGCTCAAACCAATTTCAGTGTTTATCAAGACGCCATTGGAGAAACCGAATTTAAACTTTCAGGAACAGATGCTTCATTAATTGCGGGACTAAAAATTATTCCGCTTGGAAAATTGGGAAATGTGAGACTTTTTGTGGGTTACAACTGGAAAAATTATTCCGATATAAGCAGAAGCAACAGTCTCAATTCTGTAACATTCGAAAAAAACAATCACAGTATCCTTGGAGGCGTTGGAGTTGATGTCTGGAGATTGACTTTTGATTTAAGGTATCTCGCGGGACTTAGTGATATTGATACTTCTAGTAATGGAGAAATCAAAACTGGTGTTACAAACCTCTCACTTGGATTTAAATTTTTATAAAACAAAAAAGGGAATCAATCGATTCCCTTTTTTGTTTTATGTTTAGATTTTAACGTAATAACTTTCTTCATTATTGGCTTCTATCTTTTCTGTTCCTTCTTTTGTTTTGACAGCAACATTAACAACATGAAGTACATTTGAAGTTTTATCGATATTACAATTCCAAATTTTTCCGTCTGAAAGAATAATTTCCGAAAACAATGAAACCGTATTATTTGAATCATTGTAAATTAAGTTTTCTGTTTTTATCAATTTTTTAATTTTAGTCTTTCTATCGACTTCATAAAACAATATTGAATCTTCTTTCACTTCAATCACTTCATCAAATAAAGCTTTATCAGCAGTATCTGTAGTTCTAGTTGCCCAAACTGGTTGGTTTCCTGAACGTTTCCAAGTTCCTATTGCTTGGTTTAAGATTTCTTTTCTTAAAACTTCACGCAATGTATCTACTTTTTTCACCGCTTCTTGAGCGATCTCATTTTCAGGTTTAATCTTAGCTGCTAGAGAAAATAAATCGATAGCTTTTATATAGTCTGCTTTCTTATAGTAAGAAACAGCCAATTCATATTTATTTTTCTGAAATGCTGTCTTTTGATCATTTTGTCCAAAAAACTGAAAGGTGGTTAGCAAAACAAGCAGGACAAATGTATTTTTCATATATTTTTGTAGGTTTTTTATTATTTTACAAACATAATATATTTTACACAAATCCGTTTACGGTTTTCCGTATTTTTGAATATTTATAATTATTTTAAATAAAAAATGCCACTTCATTAAAACAAAATGGCATTTTTAAATATATCGCTAAATTTTAGCTACATTATTTAACATAAAAAATATTATTTTCTGGTGTTGCGTCCATAAAAATTCCACCATCAAGTTCAATCTTTTCTATTTTTTTTGTGCTTTTCAAAACGATCTTTGCTGTTTTCTCGTTTTTCTCCCAAATTGCAGGCGTTTGATGCACTGTTGCTGTCGATTTATCTGCATAAGTAATTACAACATCAAACGGAATTGCAAAACCTCCTAGGTTTTCTACTGTTATAGTTTTCTTATCTGCAGAAAGGCCTTTTACCGCAATATCTAAATAATTATTAGTAAAGAACCAATTATTGAAAAACCAATTTAAGTTCTTTCCTGTTGCTGTATTAAATGAATTAAAGTAATCCCACGGAATTGGATGTTTTCCGTTCCAAGTGTCCATATAGAAATGAAGTGCTTTTTTAAACATTTCATCTCCTAACATATCTTTCAAAGCTAAGTACGATAGAGAAGCTTTACCATAAGAATTATTTCCATAACCTGCTCCAGAAACCTGAGTAGACATTGTTATAATAGGCTGATCTTGTTCTGCAGAGCGATCCTTAATATAATTTTTTACTCTAAACTCTTTATAGAATTTATCTGCTGCTTCTTTTCCATGCTCGGCAATTCCAATTAAATATTCAAAAGTCGTTGCCCAACCTTCGTCCATAAATGCGTAACGAGTTTCATTGATTCCCATATAGAAAGGGAAATAGGTATGTGCTACTTCGTGATCTTGAACCAATTGTGCAAAAACTGGATCATCCATTTGTGAGTCGTTACACATCATTGGATATTCCATATCTGCGAAACCTTGAAAAGCTGTCATTTTAGAAAACGGATACGGAACTCCTGGCCAATTATTAGAAAACCAATCTAACGCATACTGATTATTTTTTACTGAGTTTACAAAATCAGTCCCTTTCACATTATAAGCCGCCTGAATACTTGCACGACGATTTGTTTTCTGGTCTACTACAACGCTGCTTGCATCCCATAAATAATGATCGCTTAAACCAAAGCAAACGTCAGATATATTTTTAGCTTCAAACTTCCATATATTCCAATCGTATTGTTTCGTTACAACTCCGCTTTTCATTTCTTGCTCATTAGCAATATGCAAAATTTCATCTGTTGTGTATGATTTTTTTAAACGTGAAGCAAATTCAGGCTGTAAAACCTCATCCGGATTTAATAAATCTCCTGTTGCATACACCACGTAGTTTTTAGGCGCTTTTACAGAAAAAACATAATCGTTGAAATCATTATAAAATTCTTGACGATCTGTATGAGCCAATCTATCCCATCCGTTATAATCATCAAAAACAGAAACGCGAGGATAACTGTACGCTACAAAAAATGTTGATTCGTCAATTTGCCCTTCTCTACCACTTTCTTTAGACAAAGGATAATTCCACTGAATATTAATAATTGTTTTTGAATTCGGTAAAATCGGTTTTTGCAATTTCACATTTCCAACAGTTCCCCAATTTTTAGCATCTTCTTTGTATACTTCATTTTCTATCTTTAATGAAGTAATCGTTAATCCGTCACTTAAAAAATCGTTGCTCACTTCACCTCCTCTTGGAGAAGAAGGTTTATGAAGATTATTTACAAAACGAATCACTAAATTTCTTAGCGTATCCTTACTATTGTTTTCGTAAATGATGCTTTCAGTTCCGCTAACTAATCTCGTTTTCGGATCAACTGAAATTTCCATATTATATTTTCCACGATTTTGCCAGTAGTTAGCTCCTGGTTTTCCGTCTTTAGAACGTGTTCCGTTCTCATAAGCTTTTTTTATGTTTCTTGGCATATAAAGCTCTTGTGCGAAGTTATTTTGAGCAAAAAGAACAAATGCTATTAATGCAAATTGCAATATTTTCTTTTCCATAAGTGGTTCTGAGGTATTTTAAATTAATTTTTGATATCGTATTAGTGGATTTTTTTCTACGAATGTTACAAATTTAATTATTAATTGTAAATGGTGAATACTGAATTGTAAAATCTAGGATGTAAAAATGTGAAATGTAAAATGCAAAAACTTCATCTTACTTCTAACATTTCACAAAAAAATGAAAACTTAGAATCTTAGCATCTCAGAACCTTAGCATCTTAAAAAAGAAAAACCGTCTATCACCAAAAGCAACAGACGGCATCTACAATTAATATATAACCTTGATGGCTACAAAATATAATCAGTATTAATAAAATTCGATTCTTTGCTGTTAAGCAATTCCTGCAGAATCTCATTATTATAATCGATATCTTTTGAAGCTACAAACGTACGGATTGAGAAAGAACGCAAAGCATCTGGAATACTCAAAGTTCCTACTGCAGAATCTTTTCTTCCTGTAAAAGGGAAAGCGTCTGGTCCTCTTTGGCAAGAACTGTTGAGGTTTACTCTGCACACTAAGTTAACCAAAGCATCAATTAGCGGTGCAAGCGTTTTTATATTTTTACCAAACAAACTCACTTGTTGCCCGTAATTTGATTCTGCCATGTCTTTTAATGGCTCTTTAATATCTTTGAAAGAAAGTACAGGAATAACTGGTCCAAACTGTTCTTCGTGATAAACTCTCATTTCTTTGTTTACTGGATATAAAACAGCAGGGAAAATATAATTATCAGTATGTTTTCCTCCTTTTTCGTTAATGATTTTTGCTCCTTTAGAAGTTGCATCATCAATTAAACCTTGAATATATTTTGGTTTGTCTGTTTCTGGAAGCGGCGTTAAAGAAACTCCTTTTTCCCACGGATTTCCAAAAAGCAAACCATCTACTTTTTCAGCAAAACGTTTGTTGAATTCTTCTGCAATAGATTCGTGAACATAAAGCACTTTTAAAGCCGTACAACGCTGTCCATTGAAAGATAAACTTCCTGTAATACATTCTTGAATAGCCAAATCTAAATCGGCATCTGGAAGAATAATCGCTGGATTTTTAGCTTCTAAACCTAAAATAAGACGCAATCTGTTTTTATTCGGATGCTGATCTTGTAAAGCAATCGCCGATTTACTGTTTCCAATTAATGCTAAAACATCAATTTTTCCAGATTTCATAATCGGAGAAGCTACTTCACGTCCTCTACCGTAAACAATATTGATTACCCCTTTTGGAAAACTGCTTCTAAAGGCTTCCAACAATGGCGAAATACATAAAACACCATGTTTAGCTGGTTTGAAGATTACAGTATTTCCCATAATCAAAGCAGGAATCAATAATGAAAAAGTTTCATTAAGCGGATAGTTGTAAGGTCCAAGACACAAAACAACTCCAAGAGGTCCGCGGCGAATCATCGCATTTACACCTTGTACTTTTTCAAAGTGCGAACTGCGTCCGTTTAATTCTTTGTAGCTGGCAATAGTATCGTAAATATATTCTACTGTTCTATCAAATTCTTTTTGTGAATCTCCAAGGTTTTTTCCAATTTCCCACATCAAAAGTTTAACCACTTCTTCGCGGGTCTCTTTCATTTGTTTCACAAATTTTTCCATGCATTTAATACGATCCACTACTTTCATAGTTGGCCATAAGCCTTGTCCCATATTGTATGCATTGGTAGCAGCTTCGACAACTTCTGCTGCTTCTTTTTCTCCCATAAAAGGAATAGATCCTAATAAAGTCGGCGTATACTTCTCAGTTGAAGAAATAGTAGAAAACACAGGTGTGGTTTGCCCTGTCCATTGTTTCAATTCTCCGTCTACAAGATAAGTATCTTGGTTTATCAGATTATTAATCTGATATTCTTCTGGTATAAAACTCATAATTTGGTTGTTTAATGGTCTGGTAATTTTATTTTCAAAAGAAAAAAGAGGCTTTTTTATGCCTCTTCTTCTTTTATGGTTGTACTGTTTCGCCTTCCCAATCCAGGATTCCTCCAAGCAAATTGTAGGCGTTTTCGATACCCAATTCGTTCATAATCTGGCAAGCTTTTGCACTTCTAGCCCCAGAACGACAGTATACGTAATAGTTTTTATTTTTGTCTAATTCTTCGATTTCATAGATAAATGCCTGCCCTTTATTGATATCAATATTTAGAGCATTCTCAATGTAGCCGTCATTAAATTCGTCTTCAGTTCTTACATCAAGTATAACTGCATTTTCGTCAGCTTCTAACTGAGCAACCCAATCTTCTTGTGATAAATTCATAATAAAATGTGTTTTTGTAAAATTACGACGTTTCTCTATATGAAAAACGTACCAAATGCGATTTCGATTATTATTCTCAGAAAACGTTTTAGAGAAAGTATTATAATCAGTGAATTACAAATTTAGTTACTATTTTTAAAAATTCAGCCTACAAAATCGATAGAAAATAGGTTTTTTTCATTTACATAAAATTAATCTTAAATCTAATTTTCTGATAATTATTCCCGCTCCAAACCATTATCTTTGCAAACAAATACATTTTTTAATTCGATTTTGATAAAAACTAAGACACGATAATTTACATCTGTCAGTTCGAGCGAAGTCGAGAACCTCAGCATCTCGACTCCGCTCGATGTGACAAAATTATTATACACCATGCAACATTCATTAAAAACCATATTTCCTAATTTTTCCAACGAACTGATCGCAACAATTGAAGAAAACGGAAGCCTTCAAGATTTTGAAGCTGGAACCATTTTAATGCGTACTGGACAGTATATTAAAAATACGGTTTTGATTATTAAAGGAAAAATCAAAATTTATCGCGAAGGCGAAGATGGCGGAGAGTTTTTAATGTATTACTTACAGCCTGGACAAGCCTGCGCAATCTCGATGATTTGTACTGCAAAAAGCGAAAAAAGCCAGATTATGGCAAAAGTAGTCGAAGATGTAACTGTTATGATGATTCCGCTACAATTGATGGACAAATGGATGATGGAACACCGTTCTTGGTACGAATTTGTAATCGAAACTTACCGAAGCCGTTTTGAAGAAGTTCTAGAAGTGGTTGACAATATTGCTTTCCGTTCGATGGACGAAAGATTGGAATTCTACCTAAAAAGACATTCTGATGCTTGCGGTTGTTCTGAAGTTAATCTTTCACACCAAGAAATCGCAACCGAACTAAATACTTCTCGTGAAGTTGTTTCAAGATTATTAAAAAAAATGGAACAAAGAGGTTTGGTTAAACTTAACCGAAACCAAATTGAACTCATAAATTTTTAACCATTAAGATATTAAGTCAATTAAGTTGGATCGCTTACTACTTCTTAACTTTTAAAAAGCACCATTAAGACAGCATAGCTTTATTTCCTTAATATCTTAATGGTAAAATTATTTAAGATCTGTGATAAATGTTACTGTAGGATTCTAATTTCTAAAGCAACTTTGCATCAAAACAAATGCAATGGAATATTTAGGATTTTTTGCCTCAATCATAATCGGAATCACACTTGGCTTAATTGGCGGTGGCGGTTCTATTCTGACTATTCCAATTTTAGTTTATTTATTTAAAGTAAACCCAGACCAAGCTACTTCTTATTCTTTATTTATTGTTGGATTAACTTCCTTATTCGGAAGCTACAGCCATTATAAAATGGGAAATTTAAAACTGAAATCGGCTTTATATTTTGCTATTCCTTCAGTGGTTTCGATTTTAATAATTCGCGAAGTTATATTTCCGCAAATTGCCTCGACTTTATTTTCTGTCGCCTCTTATACAGTTTCAAAAGATTTTCTAATTATGATTATCTTTTCTGTTTTGATGATTACGGCGGCCATTTCTATGATAAAAAAAAATCTGTCTGAAATAAAATCAGTAGATACTAATTATTCACAACTTAGTTTAATTGGCTTTTTGGTGGGAATCGTAACAGGATTTCTAGGTGCTGGGGGCGGATTCTTGATTATTCCTGCTTTGCTTTTTTTCGCCAAGTTGCCAATGAAACAAGCTGTTGGAACCTCGTTATTGATCATCACTATTAATTCGTCAATAGGTTTTGCTGGCGATCTATACATTGGGACACCAATAAACTACACTTTCTTATTAAGCGTTTCAGCAATGGCTTTAATCGGAATGTTTATTGGAAGCCAGCTTTCTAAGAAAATAGATGGCGCAAAATTAAAACCACTCTTCGGATGGTTTGTTCTTGTAATGGGATTTTATATCATTGCCAAAGAAGTTTTTTTCTAACAGCAATCTTCAAAACTTTATTTAGTTTCACTTGTAGAGTAATCTTTGTCAAAGCATTTAAGCTTTGACAAAGATGAAACTAAAACTTCTAAATTTCCCCAAATTTATCTTTATACCGTTCTAGTTCTATTTCAGTTCTACTAAGCAGTTTTTCCAGCAAATGAATTTTATCTTCGTAAAGTTCTTTTAGGACTGAGGTATTATCGGCATTAATCAAAATACTTCCATTATTGTTTCCAGTTATTTTATTGAAACTGTTGAAATATTTATCATAATCAAAACTAATTATATCCTCTACACTGACATCCAAAATTCTTCCTATTTCTACTAGTTTCTCGTAACTTAAAGAAGTTTTTCCTTTTTCAATTTTACTATAACCCGCTTGAGTTACACCTAATCTCTCTGCCATGTATTCCTGAGTATAATTTTTTAACTCTCTAATATTTTTGATTTTACTTTTAATTGTTGTGGCCATGTTCTTTCTGATTTGTAGTCATGTATAGTCAAAACAGCCAGCCGTTTAGGATAACGGCACGACTATACTATTATTTTTTAATGGAGGGATCATAAAGCTACTTCATAATTAAATACTTATGTTGCAGCATTTTGTTAATTTTTTCTTTGCGTAATGATAAAATAGCCATACATCAAAGCTACCATTATGAAAATGCAGTCATAACGGGAAATATCGAATATAAACATCTCTGATTTTTTTAGGCGGTTCTTTTTACACTTCTTTCAAACTGAAGACCTAAATAATAATCGATCTGCTTTCCAACCAACGCGCGGTCTTTGGTTGCAATTTTAGTTCTTATTTCTTTTTTATAAATATCTTTTACAAAAACAAAATAAACAAACTCGGCCTTGTTTCCGAATCTAATAGCTATAATAAGCGAATAACACAAAATTGCAGGAATAATGTAATACAGATCCATTAAATTAGAAAATAGCATACAGTAATACGTTGCAGCAGTTACGGCTAAAAAAGCACCGTTTTCAAGAAAATATTTTTTCTTTTTTTTAAGCAGTCCAAGTTCTTTAATTTCATCAAACTGATACTGCCAATTCTTAGATTTGTAACGAAATCTAACCTTGTCGGAAAAAATTGTTAAAGGCATAATAATTTAGTAGGTAAAAATAGATTTAAGCTTCTAGTAAAAATCAATTTCTAAAAATTCTTAGGGGGAAAAATTCTTAGATACGCAATATTAAGCAATAACCACTTTTTTTTCCTACAATTAACATTATAGAATATAACTATCGGTTGTAATTAAATCTTTCGTAAAAGTTATCTTATGTTTTTTAACCCCAAAATATCAGTAGTTTATAAATATTAATTTGGGCGTTACCTCCGGCCGGGCTATCCGCTATATCTTTTTGTTTTTAAAGAAAAAACAAAAAGGATACCGCTCCTATCCCTAACGCAGACTCAGGCAAACAGGAAGTTTTCATTAATACAAATTCATTAAAATAAAAGTTTAATGAGATTGCAAAGAACTTTTTCTTGAATTGCCACCAGCTTTAGCTGGAGGCGAAAAATATATTAAAAAAGGCTTTAGCCAAAATTGCTAAGTTTGTCTAAAGCCCAATTCTCATTAAAACAAAAACCTCCAGTTAAAACTGGAGGCAATTGATATAATTTCTATACGACATTAATTCGTGAAAATTTGTGTAATTCGTGGCAAAAACAAAATCAATGTTCTCCATATCCAATATCATCCATTTTTCCGCTGAAAACACGATATTGAATAATAAAATAAATTATTACCAGAAACAAAGCAATAAAAAACCAGCTCAAACCTGCGTTTAATCCGTATTCGTGAGCGGCAGTATTGTAAATTGTGAGAGACGGATTCACATTATTTGTCGATGGCAAAACATTCGGAAAAATAGAAACTGCTGTAGAAGCAAATCCGCCTAATAAAAATAGGGTTGAAAAAACAAATCCGTGACCGTCTTTTTTAAACGAACGAACTTTAAATAATCCAGCAATTCCTGCAAAAGTCATTAAAGGGAAAAACCAAAGAATCGGATTTTCAACAAAATTATGAAATGGTTTTGGCTCGATAAAATGCCAAATTCCTAATGAAATAAAAACCAAAACCAATAAAACAAAATTCAGTTTAAAAACTACATTTTTCAATTTCGGATTTAGCGCCGAATTTGTTTTATAAATAATCCAGTTCGCACCGTGAATCGTCAACGCCACAACACTCACAATTCCTAAGAAAAGCGTAAACCAATCGATAATTCCTAATTCATTCGCTTGCGGACTAAAAGTTGGATTCCATAAAGGCAAAAAGAAATAATGCGCTTCTTGCGTAGAAACTCCATTTTGAACCATTCCTAAGTTTACACCGCGAACAATATTTCCCAAAGCAATTCCGAAGAAAAGAGCCAAAAGCAAACTCGCAATTCCAAAAGCTTTATCCCAAATACTTTCCCACATATGATTATGAACTTGTCCGCGCATTTCTAATCCGATTGCTCGAAAAATCAAAAGCCATAAAATCATAATTAAAGGCAGATAAAATCCGCTGAAAGAAGAAGCATATAAAGTTGGAAAAGCAAAAAACAAAACTCCTCCAGCTGCAATCAGCCAAACTTCATTGGCGTCCCAAAACGGTCCAATGGCATTTGTGATTGCTTTTTTATCTTTTTCTGTATCGGCAAAAAATAAATGAATAATTCCTGCACCAAAATCATAACCGTCTAAAACCAGATAAACAGCCAGAATTCCCATTAAAACTACGTACCAAAAAAATTCCATACTTATATTTTTTCTGTTGAAAGTTCCACATGATGCGGTCCTTTATTGATAATTTTTCCAATCAAAAGCAAAAACAACATTCCCAGTAAAAGGTACAAACCGATAAAACCTAGTAATGTAAATAAGGTATTTCCTGAAGAAACTGTTGGCGAAGCTCCAGAAGCTGTTCGCATTAAATTATAAACCAACCAAGGTTGTCTTCCTAATTCGGCCGTATACCAGCCCGTTGTGTTTGCGATATACGGAAACGGCATCATGAACATCAAAGACCATAAAAGCCATTTCGTTTCAAACAATTTCCCTCTGATTAATTGAAAAAGCGAAAGCACCATTAATCCAATAAAAACAGTTCCGAGTCCAACCATTATATGATAAGCATAATACAATCCAGAAATATTGGTTGGATGCAAATCTTCTTCAAACTGGTCTAAACCTTGAATTTCTTGATCCCAGTTTCCGTAAGTCAAGAAACTTAAAATATTGGGAACAGCGATTTTATTATCCAATTTTTTGTCTTTTACATCGGGCTGACCAATTAAAACAATTTCTGAACCTTTTTTCTCGGTATGAAAAATTCCTTCCATAGCGGCGAAAGTTACAGGTTGGTATTTCACAACATTTTTTGCCGCTAAATCTCCTGTTGGAACAGCTACAATAATGCTCGAAATCAATCCGAAGATTACTCCTGTTTTTAAGAACAATTTTCCGAAAGAAACATTCTTTTTACTTAAAATATAGAAAGCACCAATTCCAGCAACAACAAAAGAACTGGTAACCAAAGAAGCAGCTTGATTATGCAAATAAGAAGGCCAAAGCCACGGATTTAAGAATAAAGCTTGAAAATTATTTAGAACAAATTTTCCGTTTTCTAAAATTTCGTAACCAACAGGATTCTGCATCCAAGAATGTGTGGCAATGATTAAAAATCCGCTGGCCCAAGAACCAATCATAATTAATAATCCAGTTACAAAATGCCATTTATGTCCGAGAAGTTTTTCTCCAAATAAAAATAATCCGAGGAAAGAAGATTCGAGGAAGAAAGAAAACATTCCTTCCATTGCGAGAGTTTGGCCAATGATTCCTCCAGTTAATTCGGAGAACTTTGCCCAGTTGGTTCCAAACTGAAACTCCATCGGAATTCCCGTTACAACGCCCATTGCAAAATTGAGGGCGAAGATTTTCATCCAGAAATGGGTGGCGTGATTGTATTGTTCGTCGTTAGTTTTTAGATATTTCCACTTGAAGTAAACAATGATGAGCGAAAGACCCATTGTAAGTTGTGGAAAAAGATAATGAAAAGTAATGGTGAACGCGAATTGCATTCGGTCATAAAAGAGCATTTCTTCCATAATGGTAATTTGTTTATGAAGTTCAACAAATTTAACCATTAGAACCCGAATTATCCCCCTTTAAAAAAAGTTTATCGCCCGATATTTGTTAAACTTTTCAACAATTTAAAGGGTAGAAATGACACTTGTCGTTTTTCTTTAATTTACGACCAGTTTGTCATTTCGACGTAAGGAGAAATCTCCGTAAGAAGCTCGACAAAGATTGGCGATTTACTTTGCGGAGTTACTTGCGGAGATTTCTCCTTACGTCGAAATGACAAACTATGCTTTATATTCTTTGCGTACCAATGGTTAAAACCATTGGCTATGTTCTACATCCCGCGTTTAACATAGCCCAAGGTTTTAACCTTGGGTACACAACGGATTTCATTCTGCCCGTTCCCAAGGTTGAAACCTTGGGCTATGTTTATATATTCGTCGAATCCCGTGTGTGATTCTTCGTTCCTCAGAATGACAAGATTGTGTTTAAAGACTATTTTTTCAATATCCCTTTTTCTACACTTTCATTAATCAAACCTTCCGCATAATTCCAAATCAATTTTGAACCTTCTTTTATGACACTTTTCTTTTCGTAAACTTTATCATATTTCACTCCAAACTCTTTCCAAGTTCCGCCGTTGTTTGAAGTATTTTGTAATAAAGGCTCTAAACGATCCATTGATTTTGCGAATTTAGCTTCGTTGGTTTCTCCTGCTTCAAACTCTTCCCAAATTGAAATGAATTCTTCCGCTTGATTTTTCGGAAGTAAACCAAAGATTCTATTTGCAGCTAAACGTTCTTCATCAGTATTTGAATGACTTTTTACGGTATCATAAATAAAAACATCACCAGCATCAATTTCTACGATATCGTGAATCAAAACCATTTTTACCACTTTCAAAACATCAATTGGTTCGTTGGAATGTTCTGCCAAAACAATTGCCATCAGAGCCAAATGCCAGCTGTGTTCTGCATCATTTTCGCATCTGTCACTGTTGAATAATTTTGTTTTGCGCTGAATATATTTTACTTTATCAATTTCTTTTATAAAAGCAATTTGATCTAATAAGAGTTGTGTGCCCATTTTATTCATTTTAGAAAAAAAACAAAATTACAAAATGCTTGAGGCTTCTTTACAAAAAGCTTTGTCAAAGTTTAAAACTTTGACAAAGCTGCCTATAATCGTCTGTTAAAATCATCCACACTACATATTTCATTTTTTTACTTAAAAACCTTATTTCTGTAACATTAGTCACCTATTTTATTAAAAAACAAAGTTACCTTTGTGTTCCATTATTTTTATTATTGAATCATGAAAATAGAACAAATTTACACCGGATGCCTTGCTCAAGGTGCATACTATATCACTTCAAATGGCGAAGCGGCCATTATAGATCCGCTTAGAGAAATTCAGCCTTATCTGGATCGTTTAGAACGCGATGGAGTGAAGCTGAAATATATTTTTGAAACGCATTTTCACGCAGATTTCGTTTCGGGTCACGTTGATTTAAGCAAAGAAACAGGAGCGCCAATTGTTTACGGACCAAATGCGGCTTGCGAATTTGACTGCATTTCTGCAAAGGACGGACAAGAATTCAAAATCGGAAAAGTAACGATTAAAGTTTTGCATACTCCAGGACATACAATGGAAAGCAGTACTTTTTTATTAATTGACGAAAACGGAAAAGATCACGCCATTTTCTCTGGAGATACTTTATTTATCGGAGATGTTGGTCGTCCTGATTTAGCTCAAAAAGCAGCTGGAATGACTCAAGATCAATTGGCTGGAATTTTATTTCATTCGTTAAGAAATAAAATCATGACTTTGGCTGATGACGTAATCGTTTATCCTGCGCACGGTGCGGGAAGCGCGTGCGGAAAAAACATGAGCAAAGAAACGGTTTCAACTATCGGAAATCAGAAAGCTACAAACTATGCTTTGCGTGCTGATATGACCGAAGAAGAATTCATCAAAGAAGTAACCGACGGATTATTGCCTCCTCCAGCCTATTTCAGCATGAACGTTGCCATGAACAAACAAGGTTACGAAAGTTTTGAAACTGTCTTACACAACGGAATGAAAGCCATAAATGTAAAAGAATTCGAAGCGGTTGCAGAAGAAACTGGCGCTTTAATTTTAGATACAAGAAGTGCTGCCGATTTTAGCAAAGGATTTATTCCGCAATCTATCAATATCGGAATCAATGGAGATTTTGCTCCTTGGGTTGGAACTTTGATTGCTGATGTAAAACAACCAATTATTTTGGTTACTGCAGCTGGCATGGAAGAAGAAACTGTAACGCGTTTAAGCCGTGTTGGTTTTGATACTATCATCGGACATCTAGAAGGCGGTTTTGAAGCCTGGCAAAATGCAGGTTTCGAAATTGATACTGTAAACAGAATTACAGCAGAGCAATTCGCCAACGAGTTTAAATTTGGTGAAGATAAAGTTGTAGATATTCGTAAAGAATCAGAATATGAAGCAGAACATATTGACGAAGCTTACAGCAAACCTTTGGCTTACATTAATGATTGGGTAAAAGATATTAACCCAAACGAACATTTTTATTTGCATTGCGCTGGAGGTTACAGAAGTATGATTGCAGCTTCGATCCTTCAAGCAAGAGGTTTTAGAAATTTTTCTGAAGTGGAAGGCGGTTTTGGAGCGATTTCAAAAACAAATATTCCAAAATCAGATTTTGTTTGTCAGAGCAAAACATTAAAAGCATAATTTTATTTTACCATTAAGGCATTAAGTTAATTAAGTTGGAAAGCTTAATTTTTCTTAACCTTCTTTGAAAAGTTTCATTAAGTTAGATTGGCTTAATTCTCTTAATGCCTTAATGGTTAAAAAACAAAACACTTAATTTTAATTATGAGTATATTAGAAATCATTAAAGAACCTTGGCCTTGGTACGTTGCGGGTCCGCTAATTGGATTAACTGTTCCAATTTTATTAATTATCGGAAATAAATCTTTTGGGATTAGTTCTTCATTGCGTCATATTTGCGCGGCTTGTATTCCTGCGAATATTTCGTTTTTTAAATACGACTGGAAAAAAGAAAGCTGGAATTTATTCTTCGTTTTAGGAATATTTTTAGGTGGTTTTCTAACGGCACATTTCCTATCAAATCCAAATCCGGTTGAAATTGCTCCTGAATTATCAGAGAAATTAGCAACTTATGGAATCACAGATCATAGCGGCTTGGTTCCAGCACAATTATTTTCTTGGGAAAGTTTATTAACTCTTCGCGGATTTATTATGATTGTTGTTGGTGGATTCTTAGTTGGTTTTGGAACTCGTTACGCTGGCGGATGCACAAGCGGACACGCGATTATGGGATTATCAAATTTACAATGGCCATCTTTAGTAGCCACAATCTGTTTTATGATTGGCGGTTTTGTAATGGCTCTTTTGATTTTACCTTATATTCTTTCACTTTAAAATTTAGAAAATGAGTTTAGAAAATAAAAATATCGATGGCGAAGGAATCAACGCAAGCCAGAAAAAAGAAACTGCACTAGGAAACTTAAAATATTTAATTGTTGGAATCTTCTTCGGAATTGTATTCGTAAAAGCAGAAATTATCAGCTGGTTTCGTATTCAAGAAATGTTTCATCTTGAATCGTTTCATATGTATGGCGTAATTGGTTGCGCTGTTGTTGTTGGATTGATTTCAGTACAATTGATTAAAAAATTCAACATCAAAACTCTTGATGGCGAAAAGATTGAAATTCAGCCAAAGACTTTCAATAAAGGACAAATCTATGGCGGATTATTATTCGGTTTCGGATGGGCAATTACTGGAGCTTGTCCAGGTCCTCTTTTCGCTCAAATTGGAACAGGTGCAACTGTAATTGTGGTTACTTTAGTTAGTGCAATTGCCGGAACTTGGGTTTATGGTTTGATTAAAGATAAATTGCCACATTAAAATTTTGTTTCAAGTTTTATTTGTTTCAAGTTTTATTTGTTTCAAGTTGAATAGCTTTGAACATATTTAACCGCAAAGCACACAAAGATATACGCAAAGTTCGCAAAGTTTTATTTACAAAGCTTTGCGAACTTTGCGTTTTATACAAAGCTTATTTGTAATGAACTTTGCGTGCTTTGCGGTTAAATATTTTTCTTCATCAATTTTTAATTTCATTTCGTTAAGTTTGCTTTAAACAACATTTCCTAAAATAAATATCTAAGAATAGAATGAACCGTTCCGAACAATTATCCAAACTACAAAATACCGAAAAATGGGATGTAATAATAATTGGCGGAGGAGCTAGCGGTCTCGGAACAGCTGTTGATGCTGCGAGCCGCGGTTACAAAACAATCTTATTTGAAGCAGTAGATTTTGCAAAAGGAACTTCGAGCAGAAGTACCAAATTGGTTCATGGCGGTGTGCGTTATTTAGAACAAGGAAATGTGCATTTGGTTAGAGAAGCTTTAAAAGAAAGAGGTTTGTTAGCTCAAAATGCAGCTCACTTAGTCAAAAACCAATCTTTTGTTATTCCGAATTACCATTGGATAAGCGGTTATATTTATACAATCGGATTAAAAGTTTACGATTTATTGTCGGGTTGTTTGAGTTTAGGAAGTTCTAAATACCTTTCCAAAAAGAAAACTATTGAATTGCTTCCAAACGTAGAAGAAAATGGTTTGGTAAATGGTGTTATTTATCATGACGGGCAATTTGATGATTCTCGTTTGGCAATTAATCTTGCTCAAACAGCCGTAGAAAATGGTGCTTGTCTTTTGAATTATGTAAAAGTTGTCAATTTATTAAAAGACGATAAAAAACAAGTTATTGGTGTTCAGGTTCAAGATCAAGAAAGCGGAATTAAATATGATGTTAAAGGTTCTGCTGTAATTAATGCAACAGGAGTTTTCACCAATGCGATCATGAAATTGAATGATAACGTTTATAAAAAATACATTGTTCCGAGTCAAGGAATTCATTTGGTGTTTGATAAATCTTTCCTTCCTGGTGAAAATGCCTTAATGATTCCGAAAACAAAAGACGGAAGAGTTTTATTTGCAGTTCCGTGGCACAATCGCATTGTAGTTGGAACGACTGATACTTTAATTAAAAAACAAAGTTTAGAACCTATTGCTTTAGAAAGCGAAATTCAATTTGTTTTAGAAACCGCACAACGCTTTCTAACCAAGAAACCAACAAGAGCCGATGTACTTTCTGTTTTTGCAGGATTACGTCCGTTGGCTGCACCGAAAGAAGAAGGCAAAAGCACCAAAGAAGTTTCTAGAAGTCATAAAATTATAGTTTCAGAAACGGGTTTGATTACGATTACTGGCGGAAAATGGACAACGTACAGAAAAATCGCTGAAGATATTATTGATAAAGCAATCAAAACAGGAAAATTATCTAATAAAGAATGCGCGACTGAACACCTTTCCATTCATGGAAATCAACCAACAAATGCTGCAGACAGAGAAAATCACCTTTATATATATGGTTCTGATATTCCGAAAATAATAGAATTACAAGAAAGCGAACCTGAATTAAAAGAAAAACTACATCCTAATCACGAGTTTACAATGGCAGAAGTTGTTTGGGCAATTCGTTACGAAATGGCTAGAACGGTTGATGATATTTTGGCAAGACGTGTTCGTTTATTATTCTTAGATGCCAGAGCAGCAATTGAAGTTTCGGAGAAAACGGCAAGAGTACTAGCAAAGGAATTAGGACACAATGAAGCTTGGATAAACGCCGAAATTGCAAATTTTAGGCAAATTGCAAAGGGTTTTCTACTATCAGAATTCCAATAAATCATAAATTCAGCTGATTTTTAAGATTTTACAATTTTAAATTATCTTACAAAAAAGCATTTAATAAGTTTCTAAAACTAAAAACTTTCTTCGTTTTTAAAAAATTATTAATTCACAATATATCAACACGTTATATTTAAAAATTACTTTAATTTTACTATCGAAAAGCTACCCTTTTAGTTCATTTAAAAAGCAGAGTTATTTGCATTAACAAAAAATTAACACAACATTTGTATATACAACTATTAAAAGTTCTACATTTGTATATACAAATTATACACTTACGACTATGACAATTGAAGAGGTTATTAAGAGTACGGTTAAGATGGATAATGCGAAAAAAGTTATTCTGAATATCATGTACACGCAAAATGTGATTCAGGATCATTTCAACGAGTTGATCAAACCGTATGATTTATCTGGAGAACAGTATAATGTGTTACGTATATTAAGAGGACAAAAAGGAAAGCCTGCTAATATGTGCGTGATACAAGAACGAATGCTTGCTAAAACAAGCAATACAACACGTTTGGTAGACAAATTATTATTGAAGGATTTCGTGACTAGAAATGTTTGTCCAGATAATCGAAGAAAAATTGAAGTTTCGATTACACAAAAAGGATTAGATGTTCTGAAAGAATTAGATCCTAAAGTAGACGAACATGAACAAACGTTTGCAAACAATTTAAAGCCAGAAGAACTGGTTTTCTTAAATCAATTATTAGAAAAATATAGAACCAACAAATAAAGTAATAAAAACTATGAGCAATTTCTTAGAAAATCAAAATTGGAGATACGCAGTTAAACAATATGATGCTTCAAAAAAGATATCAGAAGCTGATTTAAATACATTAAAAGAAGCGGTTAGATTAAGTGCTTCTTCTTACGGATTACAACCTTATAAAGTAGTTATTGTTGAAAATCCAGAATTAAGAGAAAAATTAAAAGGTGCAGCTTGGGGACAAACTCAAATCACAGACGCTTCTCAATTATTTATTTTTGCAAATGATTTAAGCCTTGACGGAGGTTCCGTTGACAAATACATCAACAATATTAGTGAAGTAAGAGGCGTTCCTACTGAAGCTTTAGGCGGATTTAGCGATATGATGAAAGGTGTAATTGCAAATTTATCTGAAGATGCAAAACATATCTGGACTGCAAAACAAACTTATTTAGCTTTAGGAAACTTATTAAATGCAGCTGCTGAATTAAAAATTGATGCTACTCCAATGGAAGGTTTCAACGCAGCTCAATTTAATGAAATCTTAGGTTTTGACAAATTAGGCTTAAATGCTTCTGTTATCGCAACTGTCGGTTACAGACACGAAGACGACAAATCGCAGCACAGCAAAAAAGTTAGAAAATCACACGAAGAATTATTTATCACTCTATAATTATTTATTAATCAAATTCAAATTTTAATTTTAAAAACATGAAAAATTTAAAAACTATTGCAATAGCATTATTCGTAGCAGCAGCTGGTATTTCAGTAAACGCTCAAACTAAAAAAATCGACGTAAAAGCATCTACTATTAAATGGGTAGGTAAAAAAGTAACTGGAGAGCACTCTGGAACTGTAAACTTCAAAGAAGGTTCTTTAGTTTTCAAAGGAAAAAAATTAGCTGGTGGTAACTTTACAGTTGACATGACTTCATTAACTTCTACAGATTTAACTGGAGAATACCAAGGAAAATTAAACGGGCACTTAAAAGCTGACGATTTCTTCGGAACTGATAAATTCCCAACTTCAAAATTAGTTTTCAAAACAATTGGAGCAAAATCTACTGACGTTTACACTGTAACTGCAGACTTAACTATCAAAGGAATTACTAAACCTGTAACTTTTGATATCACTGTAAAAGGAAACACTGCTACAACTGCTTTCAAAGTTGACAGAACTAAATACGATATTAAATACGGTTCAGGTAGCTTCTTCGACGGTTTAGGAGATAAAACTATCAACGACGAATTCGAATTGGCTGTAGCTTTAAAATTCTAATATTTCAGTCTTACTAATTCAGAAATACAATAAACCCCGACGGTGCAAAACTGTCGGGGTTTATTTTTTATAAAAACTTTTCAAAACCTTAACGTTCTTAATACTAAAATAACGCTTTCGTAATAAGCATCAGGACTTTGATTAACATACGGCTTCTATTTTTGGGACAATTAAAAAAATCAAAAACTAGAAATTAAAATCATAGTTATGAAAACAAAATTACGCATAGCATCTATAATCTTCATTATCAGCTTTTTCGTACAAGCTCAACAACAGCCAAAAGGAATCGTTGGAACTTCAAACTGGATGACCAACTGGACGAGCTTTAGACCTGCTGTTAATGACTATGGCGAAGCAACCAATATAATTGCTGGAACAATTGATAAAGACACGAAACTAGTAAAACGAAATATTTATCATTTAGTTGGTGTTGTGTATGTTACAAATAATGCAACCTTAACAATCGAGCCTGGAACTGTCATAAGAGGCGATGACAAAACCTGCGGAACTCTTGTAGTTACTAATGGTGCTAAAATTATGGCTGAAGGATTGGAAACGGATCCAATTATTTTTACTTCAGAAAATGAAATAAACAATAGAAAACCTGGAGACTGGGGCGGAATTATTGTTTTAGGAAAAGCTCCGATAAACTCTCTTGGAGGAATTCATACTTTGCCTTTCGATTTAGATCCAACATTAAACCACTACGGAGGTCAAGATCCTGAAGATAATTCAGGTATTATAAAATATGTGAGGATCGAATATGCGGGAAGAAAATTAAGTGCTTCAAAAGAGCTAAACGGTCTTTCTCTTGCAGGTGTTGGAAGAAAAACAGTAGTTAGCCATGTTCAAATTAGTTTTTCAAATGATGATTCTTTCGAATGTTATGGTGGAGATTTGAATTTGAGCAATTTAGTTTCATTCAGAACAACAGATGATGATTTTGATTTTACTCAAGGAGCTCAAATTAACATTAGCAATAGTATTGCAGTTCGTCACCCATTTTCTTCAGATATTTCAGGTTCAAGATGTTTTGAGGTTGATTCTTACGAGAAAGTTGCTAATACAGACATGACTAAAAAAATGACTAAAATAAATGCTAACAACATTACCTTGGTTAATTTAGAAGAAAACAATCAAGGCTTGGTTAGAGAATCTGCTTACATTAGAGAAAATACTTTTTTCAATTTAACTAATAGTGTAGTTTCTGGTTTTGCACCGTTTATTTTATTGGAAGGAAATATCGGAAATGGTGAAGCAAATTTATCAAAAATCACTTTTAAAAATGTTGTTGCAAACAATTGCCAAGGTGAAATTGAAAGCGAATCTGGAAGCAATATTCCTGGTATAAAAAACTATTATGGTAACCCAGCTTACGGAATAGAATATACTAAAATGAAACTTAGCGAGTTGTTTGCGCTTCCAAATATCAAAGGAAATCCAGATTTCAGATTAAATGTAAATAATACTGTAGCAAGTGGAAATTAAGGAGTTATAGCGATTCTTTGAATTAAAATTTAACAAATTTCAAGATTTAGAAAAGTTTTTTTTGAAAATTTATGTATTCTAATTCAAATTACATTTATATCTTTGTCACATCAAAATAAAGAAATGAGAACAATATTAAACAATACTTGGTGGTGGAGTAATTTACGTCAGACGTCGTGAACGAAGCTTCCTATGGTATTGTAAAAACTATATAAATTTAAAGGGCTTGTCATCACGACAAGCCCTTTTTTTTTGATCCAATTAAAACAAATTAACGAACAACATAAAACTATATATTTTGAAACCTTTTATTCTTAATACACACTACAAACAAATTCTGGCAGACACAGTAACGCCAGTAAGCATTTATTTCAAAATAAGAGATAAATTCCCAAATAGTTTATTACTAGAAAGTAGTGATTACCACGGAAATGACAACAGTTTCTCTTACATCTGTTGCAATCCAATTGCTACAATCAAAATCGAAAATGAAGTCATTTCTAAAACTTTCCCTGACGGAACTTCAGAGAAAATCAATATTGATGCTTCGACCAATATTCCGCAAGTGATTCAGGAATTTTCAAGTCAGTTTAAATCAGAAAAAAACGATTTTAAATTCATTAACAACGGTTTATTCGGATACATTTCTTACGATGCTGTTCGTTATTTCGAAAAAGTTTCAATTGCTAAAAAAGACAATGCGACAGCGATTCCAGATGTTTTTTATGCTGTTTATCAAAACATTATTGCAATCAATCACTTTAAAAATGAAGCTTATATTTTCTGCCACAGTTTAGACGGAAAAAACAATATTGCAGAAATTGAGCAATTATTACAATCAAGAAATATTGCTTCTTATAAATTTTCTAAAGAAGGTGAAGGTTTTTCAAATCTAACGGATGAAGAATTCAAAGCAAATGTGGCTTTAGCCAAAAAACATTGCTACCGTGGAGATGTTTTCCAATTGGTTCTTTCTCGAAGATTTACTCAAGGTTTTAAAGGAGATGAATTTAATGTTTACAGAGCTTTAAGAAGTATCAACCCTTCTCCTTATTTATTCTTTTTTGATTATGGAGATTTCAAAATATTCGGTTCTTCACCAGAAGCACAAATTATCGTAAAAGATAGAAAAGCAGAAATTCATCCAATTGCAGGAACTTTCAAAAGAACTGGAAATGACGAACGTGATGCACTTTTAGCAAAAGAACTTTCAGAAGATAAAAAAGAAAACAGCGAACACGTTATGCTTGTTGACTTAGCAAGAAACGACTTAAGTAGAAACGGACACGATGTAAATGTAGAGAAATACAGAGAAGTTCAATTTTTCTCTCATGTAATTCACTTGGTTTCTAAAGTTACAGGACATTTACACGATAAAGCAACTACGATGCAAGTTGTAGCAGATACTTTTCCAGCAGGAACTTTGAGCGGTGCGCCAAAACACCGAGCAATGCAATTAATTGAAGACTGCGAAAAAACAAATCGTAATTTTTACGGAGGCGCCATCGGAGTTATGGATTTTGACGGAAACTTTAATCACGCAATTATGATTCGAACTTTCCTTTCTAAAAATCATCAATTGCATTGTCAAGCTGGAGCCGGAATCGTAGCAAGTTCTGACGAAGAAAGCGAAATGCAAGAAGTTTATAATAAGTTAAGAGCCTTAAATACAGCGCTAGAAATGGCGGAGAAAATTTAGTCGTCAGTCGCAGTTTTCAGTCGCAGAACTTGGAACTTGAAACCTTAAACAATTAACCACAAACTATAAAAAACCATGAAAAAAGCAGTATCTATTTTAATTTTAATTATCACGTTGACATCTTGCAATTCTGAGAAAAAGCACAATCCGATTGAAGGAACCTGGCGTCTTATATCAGCTGAAACGACAGAGAAAGATTCCACTTTTTCGACTTTCAACACAAAAACAAAAATGATTAAAATTATAAACGATACACACTTTGCTTTTTTTAATCATGATTTGAAAAACGGAAAAGATTCAACATCAGCATTGTTCTTTGGCGGAGGCGGAAAATATACTTTGAAAGATAGTATTTATACAGAAAACTTAGAGTTCTTCAATAACCGCGATTGGGAAAACAACAAATTTGAGTTTGTAGTGAAAGTTCAAAATGACACTTTAATTCAAAAAGGAGTAGAAAAAATAGAAAAATTAGGCGTAGATCGAGTTATTATCGAAAAATACGTTCGAGAAAAATAAGAACATTTTGTTTCAGGTTTAAAGTTTCACATTGGAGGAACTTGAAACTTTAAACCTGAAACCTGAAACAAAATAAAAAAATGAAAAAGATTTTAGTTATAGACAATTACGATAGTTTCACTTACAACTTAGTGCACTATTTAGAAGATTTAAACTGCGAAGTTACTGTTTACAGAAACGACGAATTTGATATTGATGAAATTGCATCTTTTGAGAAAATTTTACTTTCTCCAGGTCCTGGAATTCCAGATGAAGCAGGTTTATTAAAAGCAGTTATCGAAAAATACAGCCCAACGAAAAGCATACTTGGAGTTTGTTTAGGACAGCAAGCCATTGGAGAAGTTTTTGGCGGAACGCTTTCAAACCTTGACAAAGTATATCACGGCGTAGCTACAAATGTAAAAACATTAGTTTCAGACGAAATTCTGTTTGAAGGTTTAGGAAACGAATTCGAAGTTGGAAGATACCATTCTTGGGTTGTAGACGCTAATTTACCTGAAGATTTAGAAGCAACTTCGGTTGATGAAAACGGACAAATTATGTCTCTAAGACACAAAAATTACGATGTAAGAGGCGTTCAGTTTCACCCAGAAAGTGTTTTAACACCAAACGGAAAAAGGATTTTAGAGAATTGGATTAATAGTTAATTTTTTGTTTCACGTTTAAAGTTTCAAGTTATTGGAACGTGAAACCAGAAACAACCAAACACAATAGCCAATGGAAATAACAATTTTAGAAACCCGAGAAATCAGCATTGACGACATTTTGATTTTGTATAAAGCAAACGAATGGAGTTCTGCCAGCAAACCAAACGAACTTTACAACGGATTATTAAATTCTGAAACATTAGTAACGGCTTGGGAAGGAAAAAAGCTAGTCGGACTAGGAAATGCAATTTCTGATGGATTCTTGACTGTTTATTATCCGCATTTATTGGTTCTTCCTGAATATCAAGGAAAAGGAATCGGTAAATTGATTTTGGACAAAATGCAAGAGAAATACAAACATTTTCATATGCAAATGTTAACTGCAGATGGAAAATCAGTTGAATTTTATAAAAAAAATGGTTTTGAAAGAGCTGGAAAAACAGAACCGATGTGGATTTATCAAGGAAATGAACATTGAAAAAATTCCATGTTTCTAGTTATAAGTTTCTAGTTCGCAAAACGTGAAACTTGAAACTTTAAACATGAAACAAAAAAACTTAGTATCTCAGAACCTTAGCAACTTAGAATCTTAAAAAAATGAAAACTATATTAAACAAATTAATCAATCACGAAGTGCTTACTAAAGAAGAAGCAAAAAACGTATTGATTAATATATCAAGCGGTCAATATAATCCAAGTCAGATTTCGGCATTTTTGACTGTTTTTATGATGCGAAGCATTACGATTGATGAACTTTCGGGCTTTCGCGAAGCTTTATTAGATTTATGTGTTCGTGTTGATTTATTGGCTTACAACACAATCGATTTATGTGGAACTGGCGGTGACGGAAAAGACACTTTCAATATTTCTACTTTAGCTTCTTTTGTATCAGCAGGAGCTGGAATAAAAGTTGCAAAACACGGAAATTACGGAGTTTCCTCTATTTCTGGATCAAGCAACGTAATGGAAAAAATGGGAATTAAATTTAGTAACGATCCTTCATTTTTAGAAAAATGTATCGATCAAGCTGGAATTTGCGTTTTGCACGCTCCCCTATTTCACCCAGCAATGAAAAATGTTGGACCAATTAGAAAAGAATTGGCAGTAAAAACCTTCTTTAATATGTTAGGTCCAATGGTAAATCCAGCATTTCCACAGAATCAATTGGTTGGAGTTTTCAACTTAGAATTGGCTAGAATGTATGCTTATTTATACCAAAACACCAATACTAATTTCACGATCTTACATTCGCTTGACGGATATGATGAAATTTCGTTAACTGGTCCTACCAAAACGATTTCTAACCACATGGAAGGAATGTTAAATCCAGAAGATTTTGGCGTTCGTCTTTTATCTCAAACAGAAATCGAAGGTGGAAAAACTATTGAAGAATCTGCAGAAATCTTCACTAATATCATTTCAGGAAAAGGAAACGAAGCACAGAATAATGTAGTTTGTGCCAATGCAGCGATGGCAATTTCAACTGTTACAAAATGTTCTCCACAAGAAGGATTTGAACTAGCAAAGGAAAGCCTATTATCTGGAAAAGGATTAAAAGCATTACAAAAATTACAAGAATTAAGTAAATAATTTTTTAGTTTCAGGTTTCAAGTTTCACGTTGTTGGAGCGAACCTGAAACTTGAAACCTGAAACAAAACAAACAATGAACATACTTGATAAAATAATAATAGATAAAAAAAGAGAAGTGATTTTGAAGAAATCGATTATTCCGGTTTCTCAATTGGAAGCTTCTGTATTTTTTGGAAAACAGACCATTTCTCTTAGTCAGAAATTAAGAGAAAGTAATTCTGGAATTATCGCAGAACACAAACGCCGTTCTCCTTCAAAATCAATCATCAACAACAATTTCACAGTTGAAGAAGTAGTTAAAGGTTATGAAAATGCTGGTGCATGCGGGATTTCAGTTTTAACAGACGGAAAATATTTCGGTGGCTCTTTAGACGATTTACTTTTGGCAAGAGCTTCAGTAAATATTCCGCTTTTGCGAAAAGAATTTATTGTAGACGAATACCAGATTTTAGAGGCAAAAGCACACGGAGCCGATTTAATTTTATTAATCGCTGCGGTTTTAACTCGCGAAGAAATCAAATCTTTATCTGAATTTGCTAAAAAATTAGGTTTAGAAGTTCTTTTGGAAGTTCACAATCAAGAAGAATTAGAAAAATCAATTATGCCAACTTTAGACATGATTGGTGTAAACAACAGAAACCTAAAAACATTCGAAGTTAGCTTGGATTTCAGTAAAGAATTGGCATCACAAATTCCAAACGATTTTGTAAAAGTATCTGAAAGCGGAATTTCATCAATTGAAGCAATTCAAGAATTAAAACCTTACGGATACAAAGGTTTCTTAATCGGAGAAAACTTCATGAAAACCGAAAATGCTGGACAGGCCGCAACGGATTTTATTAGTAAACTATAAATTTAATTTTGCCACGAATTACACAAATTTCCACGAATTAAATTAGTGTAATTCGAGTAATTAGTGGCGAAAAAAAATCAACACAAAGCTTCGCGAACTTTGCGTTTTTAAGCACAATTAAAAGCAAAAAAACTTAGCGCACTTTGCGTTAAAAAACACACAACGAAAATGAAACTCAAAATATGCGGCATGAAATATCCAGAAAATATCCTCGAAGTAGGCGCGCTCCTACCCGATTATATGGGATTTATTTTCTGGGAAAAGTCCGCTAGATATTGCAATGGGAATGTTCCCGAATTGATAAAAACAATCAAAAAAGTGGGTGTTTTTGTCAATCAAAGTCAGGAAGAAATTCTGGAAAAAGTCGAGAAATACAATCTGCAAGCCGTTCAATTACACGGAGAAGAATCGGTTGAATTTTGTTCTTCTTTAAAAGAAAAGCTTCCAAAGAAAATCGAAATCATCAAAGTCTTTTCTGCCGATGAAAATTTTGATTTTGAAGTCATAAAACCTTTTGAAAATGTCTGCGATTATTTTCTGTTTGACACAAAAGGAAAACTCCCAGGCGGAAACGGAACAACGTTCGACTGGACGATCTTAAAAAAATACAATTCGAAAAAGCCTTTCTTTTTGAGTGGCGGAATTGGAATGAATGAATTAAAAGCCATTGAAGAAATTTCAAAAACCAACTTACCTATTTATGCTGTCGATGTAAATAGTAAATTTGAAATCGAACCAGGGCTGAAAAATAAAAATAGATTAAGCAATTTCAAACGCAAATTTGATGTTGCCAACTTTTAAAATTTAAATAAAATGAGTTTTAACGTTAACGAAAAAGGATATTACGGAGAATTTGGAGGAGCTTACATCCCTGAAATGTTGTATCCAAACGTAGAAGAATTACGTCAGAAATATTTAAGCATAATGGACGAGCCTGATTTTAAAGCAGAGTTCAACCAATTGCTGAAAGATTACGTTGGACGCCCTAGTCCACTGTATTTTGCAAAACGTTTGTCTGAGAAATACAATACCAAAGTTTATCTAAAAAGAGAAGATTTAAATCATACTGGCGCTCACAAAGTAAACAATACAATCGGACAAATCTTATTGGCAAAACGTTTAGGCAAAAAAAGAATTATTGCCGAAACTGGAGCAGGACAACACGGCGTGGCAACAGCAACAGTTTGTGCTTTAATGGGAATGGATTGCATCGTGTATATGGGCGAAATCGACATTGCGCGCCAAGCACCAAATGTGGCTCGTATGAAAATGTTAGGTGCAGAAGTTCGTCCGGCACTTTCAGGTTCAAGAACTTTAAAAGACGCTACAAACGAGGCAATTCGCGATTGGATCAATAACCCAGTTGACACACATTATATTATCGGATCGGCAATTGGACCACATCCTTATCCAGATATGGTAACTCGTTTTCAGAGCATTATTTCAGAAGAAATTAAATGGCAATTGAAAGAAAAAGAAGGACGTGAAAACCCTGATTATGTAGTCGCTTGTATCGGTGGAGGAAGTAATGCAGCTGGAACTTATTATCATTTCTTGCACGAACCAGAAGTTGGAATCATTGCGGTTGAAGCAGCAGGAAAAGGTGTAGATAGCGGACACAGCGCTGCAACAAGCAAATTAGGAAAAGTTGGTGTTATTCACGGTTGCAAAACTCTTTTAATGCAAACTCCAGACGGACAAATTACAGAACCATATTCTATTTCTGCAGGATTAGATTATCCAGGAGTTGGACCTTTGCATGCGCATTTGGCACAAACTGGACGTGGAGAATTTTTCTCTGTTACCGATGATGATGCAATGAATGCTGGTCTTCAATTGACAAAATTAGAAGGAATTATTCCTGCGATCGAAAGTGCACACGCTTTTGCGGTTTTAGATCAAAAGAAATTTAAACCTACGGATGTTGTTGTAATTAGTCTTTCTGGACGTGGAGATAAAGATTTAGATAATTATATAGATTACTTTAAATTGTAATAAAAATTGTAATTTGGACGTTCAAATTCCGATAGTTATCGGAAGACTGTACGCTAACAAATAAAGTGAAAATCATAATTATGGAACTATTATTCTCATACGGAACATTAAGATCGAAACAAGTTCAAATGCAGATTTTTAATAAAGTTTTAAGTGGAACTCCAGATCAAATATTGGGTTTCAAACTTAAAAGTTTACAAATTGAAGAAGAATTTGGAATGGCAGATTATGTCGTGGCTGTACCAAGTGAAAGTTTGGAGGACATTATACATGGTGTTGCTTTTGAAGTTTCTAATCCAGAATTGCTAAAAGTAGATCAATTCGAGTCTAATTCATACAAAAGAGTTCAAGTCAAACTTCAATCAGGAAGAACGGCTTGGGTTTATACAGAAAATAAATAATCAAAATGATTTTAGCGGCAGCGCAGACCAAACCAAAACGCGGAGATATCTCTGCTAATTTACTGAATCACTATCAGCTTGTTGAATTGGCTGCTCAAAATGGAGCTAATTTAATTGCGTTTCCAGAATTATCAATTACGGGCTATGAAAGAGAAAATGCAGAAGCATTAGTTTTTACAGAAGACGATTATAGAATTGATCATTTAAAAGAATTATCGGTTAGAAATAACATTGTCATTATAGCTGGAGCTCCAATAAAGATAGATTCGAAATTGTTTATTGGCGAATTTATTATAGCTCCAGACGATTCGGTTTCTATTTATACAAAACAGTTTTTGCATGAAGGAGAAGACGAATTTTTCGATTCGACATTTGATTACAATCCGATGTTGACTATAGAAAATCAAAACATTTCTTTTGCAATTTGTGCTGATATTGACAATTCGTTGCATCCTGAAAATGCGGCTAAAAATGATACTGATATTTATGTAGCGAGTATTTTCTTTTCGCCAAACGGAATTCCGAATGCTTATAGAGACTTACAAAACTATGCTCAAAAACACAAAATGAATGTTTTGATGTCTAATTTCAGTGGTGAATCTTGGGGATCGCCTTCTGCTGGACAAAGTGCGTTCTGGAATAACAAAGGAGAATTGGTTGCTCAAATGAATGATTCTGATTCGGGATTATTGATTATTGAAAAGCAAGGCGATGATTGGGAAAGCCGAATCGTAAAATTTTAAAACATAGTGCCACAGATTAATGGATTATAAATGATTCTTTTTGTTTCACGCAGATTTTGCAGATTAAAGCAGATTTAAATTAAATAATCTGCGTAAATCAGCTTAAATCAATTTAAATCTGCGTGAAATAAATTTTAATCGATGAGAAAAACATAAACATATCTAACAAGTTTTTGAAACCTGTTAGGATAAAAAGATATTAAAATGAACAGAATAACTCAAAAATTACAAGAAGATAAAAAGATACTTTCTATTTATTTTTCTGCCGGATATCCGAACTTAAACGATACGGTGCAGATGATTCAGGATTTAGAAAAAAACGGAGTAGATTTAATCGAAATCGGACTTCCTTTTAGCGATCCTTTGGCAGATGGACCAACCATCCAGGCGAGTTCTACACAGGCACTTCATAACGGAATGACAACTCAAATTCTTTTCGATCAGCTGAAGAACATTCGCGAAAGCGTAAAAATCCCCTTGATTATTATGGGATATTTTAATCCGATGTTACAATATGGAGTTGAAGCTTTCTGCCAAAAGTGCGCAGAAATTGGAATTGACGGTTTAATTATTCCTGATTTACCAGTTGATGTTTACGCAGAGGAATACAAAGCTATTTTCGAAAAATATGGTTTAATTAATGTGTTTTTAATTACGCCACAAACTTCAGAAGAACGTATTCGTTTTATCGACAGCGTTTCAAATGGATTTATCTATATGGTAAGTTCTGCAAGTGTTACGGGATCACAAGCAGGTTTTGGCGATACCCAAGAAACGTATTTCGAACGAATTTCTGACATGAATTTGAAAAATCCTCAAATTGTTGGTTTCGGAATTTCTAACAAAGAAACTTTTAATCAAGCCACTAAATATGCAAAAGGTGCCATTATCGGAAGTGCTTTTATTAAGCATTTAGCAGAAAACGGAAGTCGTAAAATTGCTGAATTTGTTGGGGAGATTCGATAAATTATAAAAATCAAGAATTACAAAAACGACATTTATTTTTGAATGTCGTTTTTTTATGGAATAGTATTAATACATATATTTAAACCATCTATTTTAAAAACTTTCTTATGAAAAAGTTTCTTTTTGTATTGCTTCCGCTTTTTATCATTCTAGGCTGTGAAACAAAAACCGATTATTCACGAATAACTTATAATCAGAAAGCAAATGAATTAATTCAACAGATACTTGAGAATGATTCTTGCAATTGCATTATGGAAATGTCAAATGAGTCAATGATTAAAATAAGTATGGCTGAAAATCCAGGATTCAATATTCGAAAAGAAATAATGAAAAAACTTCATCTCGAGAATCAACGCCAGCTAGATAGTTTGGAAAAAGTTTCTGAAAATTTTGTTTTAGATACTCTCTGGTTAAAACAAGCTAATATTACTATTATTCCAAAAGATTCAATCCGAGGGCTGACTAAAGATCGAAGCGCAAAACTTATTAAAAAATGTCCAACTGGAATTTTATATTTTTTCAAACCGATTTTAAATAAAGATAAGACAGCTGTTTTATCATATGGCTATGCATTTAACTGTTTTGGAGCTCAATTGAGACTCTACAATTATGAAAATAAAAAGTGGATTAAATAATTAAATTCAAGATGAAATATTTTAAGACTATCATTATTATAGCAACTGTATTTCTAAATATGAGTTGTGACCGTAGCTGGAAAATTTCAGATTTATTTGTTCAAAAAATTGAAAATTCCTCTAAAGTTATTTATAAATATGATGCTTGGGGGGGACGGGATTCATACATATTTGGATATACTATTTTAGATTCAACTCAAGTATTTGATATCAATAATGTAGAATCATTACCTTTTCAATATTTTGAAACCATTCCCACAAAACAAAATATTTCTGGTGTTGACTGTGAAGAACTTGATGATCAAATAGCTCCTAACAAAACCTTTATACCATTAAAAATTAAGGATAGTGAGGAAAAAGGCATTAAAATTAAAACTAAGATTTTTCAAAATGAAGGTTTTGTAATTAGAAATCAAGGTTATAAAAGATATCAATTTGAAACATTTAAAGAATCTCGCGATAGTATTTTCTTTTATAATTTAAATGACGTTGTGAGTTTTGAACCTGAACATTTAGATATTTTAAAATTCAAAAAAACAAATATTTTCATCAGAACGAAAAGCTCTAGTATTGTCTCTACAATATCTATTGAAGATCTAAAACTATCACCAAAAGATGAAATTATTTCTAATATCAGATATGATCTGACACCAAAAAACAAAACTGATATTCGATCATTTTCTAATACTGGTATTTTTAAGCAAGTGAAATTACCAAAGAATTAAATTGAAAGTAGATAGCCTGAAAGACTTAGTTTTTTCGGGCTTTTTTTATGTTTTAGAAGCAAATTCAAAACCCAAAATATCGAAACCGTTTTATGTTAATATTATGTTAAAATAAAATTAAACAAGTGTTTAAATTAAACAAGTGTTTAATTTTGCATCCGATTAGAAAAACTATCATGTCAAACATCGAATTAAACGATAAAAAAATTCAGATTCTTAACGTTGCTGAAAAGCTATTTTCTGAGAAAGGATTTGAAGGTACATCGATACGGGATATCTCAAAAGAGGCAAAAATCAACATTGCCATGGTCTCGTATTATTTTGGTTCAAAAGAAAGGCTTTTGGAAGCTCTAATTTTCTACAAAACTGTTGATTTAAAATTACAACTCGAAAATTTATTACAGGAAAATCTTCAACCGCTTGAAAAAGTCAATAAATTAATCGAAATTTACATTAACAGAATTTGTCTTAACAAGGGGATTTACAGAGTGTTACATTTTGAACTTTATAATAAAAAGAGAGAAAAAAGCCTTCAAGCTTTTACAGAACTAAAAAAAGGAAACTTAAAATCTGTAGAAAGTATTATCAACCAAGGCCAAGCAGAAGGCGTTTTTAGAAAAGATATTAATATCCAACTTATTACACCTACGATTATTGGAACCTTTTTTCACTTTCACATGAATCGCTCTTTCTTCGAAGAATTATTAGATTTAAAAACAGATGAAATGTTTAACAATTACATTAAAAACGATCTTACAAAGCACATTCAACAAACTATAAAAGCGCTACTTGTTTATGAAAATTAGTCAATTAATGCTCTTTGGAGTTTTCTTTATCGGAATATCTTCAGTAGAAGCACAAGAAAAAACAAGTTTAACCTTGGGCGAGGCCGTACAAATGGCTTGGGAAAAGAGTAACGAAGTTACGCTTGCCAATACTAAGGTAAACACAAAAATGTACGAATTAAAAACCGTAAAAAACAATCAATATCCAGATCTTAAAATTTCTGGTCAATATCAGCGTCTTACCAAAGCATCGATTGATATGCCAAATCAAGGCGAAAGTGCTTCATTAGCTTCTCCAGACAGAGCTATGTTAGGAATGGCAAATTTAAGTCTTCCTATTTTTGCTGGTTTCAAAATTCAAAGTAGCATAGATGCATACGAAGGCATGTACGAAGCAGAAACTGCTAATGCTGCAAAAACTAAAGAAGATGTTGCGTTAAAAGCAATCACTTATTATACAGCGTTATACAAAGCTCAAAAAACTTTAGATGTTTTAAACGAAAATCAAAAAAGCGCAAAACAACGTGTAACTGATTTTACAGAGTTGGAGAAAAACGGAATCATTCCGAGAAATGATTTATTAAAAGCGCAATTATTGGTTTCTAAAACTCAATTATCTATTGATGAAGCTAATAATAACATTAATAATATCAATTATTACCTAACTACATTGCTTAAATTAGATCCTGGTGTAAAAATTCAGGTAAACGAAGAAGATTTCTTTAATTTAAAAACAAGCAATGCTCCAACATCTGATGCTATAGCGTTAGAAAACAGAAAAGATTTGGAGGCGGTTAGATTACAAGGAAAAGCTTCTGAAGCAAATATTAAAGTAGCAAAAGCAGGATATTACCCAGCGATTTCATTGCTTGGTGGTTACACAGCATTAGATTTAAAAGATATTATTACTGTAAAATATGCTATGAATTTCGGAATCGGATTATCTTATGATTTATCAGGAATTCTAAAAAACAATGTGCATGTTAAAGAGGCAGAAAGCAGAGCTCTTGAAGTAAAAAACACTGAGGCTATTATGACTGACAAAATTAAGGTTGAAGTACAAAAATCTATTGAAGATTACGACTTAGCAATCAACCAAAGTATTGTCTATGATGAAGCGCTTCAGCAAGCTGCAGAAAATTACAGATTAGTAAAAGATAAATTCGACAATGGTTTATCTGACACTAATGATTTGGTAGAAGCCGATGTAGAACATTTAAATGCCAAAATTCAAACTGCTTTATCTAAAGCAACCATTATTCAAAAATATTACGAATTACTTTCAGTATCAGGACAATTATCACAATCATTCAATCTTTCTAAAATATAATCGATAGCTCTCATGGAAAAGAAAAAGACAAATAAAAAATTCATCATCATACTAACCGTAATGGTTTTATTGGGAGGAACTTACGGAATATCAAAATATTTACACGGTCAAGCTCACGAAGAAACAGATGATGCTCAGATCGAGAAAAAAATGAATCCTATCATCCCTAGAGTATCAGGATATATCAGCAAAGTTTATGTGAAAGATAATGATTATGTAAAAAAAGGAGATACTTTATTTACTATCGATAAGAGAGATTATCAATTGAAGATTGATGAAGCTAACGCTGCATTATTAGGAGCTGAAGGTCAATACGAAGCTGCAAAAGCTGATATTGGAAGTGCTTATGCAAGTATTTCTGTTTCAGATGCTCAAATGAGATCTGCAAGTGGTTCTATCGAAAGTGCTAAAATTAGATTGAGACAGCTTACAAACGATTATAACCGTTACAACAACTTGTACAAAACTCATACTATTACAAAACAACAATATGAGCAAGCTTTATCTGCAAAAGAAGAAGCTGAAAACCAAGTACGAGTTTTAGAACAACAACAAAAAGCTACTTCTTACCAAAAATCTGTTATTCAGTCAAAATCTAAAGTTTCAGACAAACAAACAGAAGTTGCAGCAGCAAACATTAAAAAAGCAAAAACTATGCTTGATGTTGCTCACTTAAATCTTTCTTATACTGTAGTTACTGCTGCAATTGATGGTCAGGTTTCTAAAGTTGATATTCAGCCAGGACAATTAGTTCAACCAGGACAATCTTTATTCTACATCATTAATAATAATGAAGCTTGGGTTGTAGCAAACTTTAAAGAAACACAATTAAACAAAATGGTTGTGGGACAAAAAGTAAGCTTAAAAGTTGATGCTTATCCAAATTACGAATTCAAAGGAACTGTAACATCATTTTCACCTGCAACAGGATCTCGTTTTTCATTGCTACCTCCTGATAACGCAACAGGAAACTTCGTAAAAACAATCCAGAGATTACCAGTAAAAATTAGTTTAGATCAATCAAACGATCCTGAAAAAGTAAAACTTTTAAGACCAGGAATGAATGTTGATGTAGATGTACATGTAAAATAAATAAATGGCAACAGCAGTACAAGATGACGATTTAGTAGAATACGGCTACAGACGTGTTATCATTACGATTACCGCAGTACTTTGTGCACTGCTGGAAATTGTAGATACAACGATTGTAAACGTTGCACTAACAGATATGCGCGGGAGTCTTGGTGCTACCTTGACCGACGTTGCATGGGTAATTACAGCATACGCAATTGCGAATGTTATTGTAATCCCGATGACGAGCTGGCTATCGCAGCAATTTGGAAGACGTAATTACTTTGTGGCTTCTATTATATTATTTACGGTTTGTTCCTTTTTGTGTGGTAATGCCAGTAATATTTGGGAACTTGTAACCTTTAGATTTTTTCAAGGTATGGGTGGAGGTGCACTTCTTGTAACCGCGCAAACCATTATTACAGAAAGTTACCCAGTTGCAAAACGTGGAATGGCGCAAGCAATTTACGGAATGGGTGTAATTGTTGGACCAACTCTTGGACCACCATTGGGAGGTTATTTGGTTGACAATTATTCTTGGCCGTATATTTTCTACATTAATATTCCGTTGGGTATTATTGCGACAATTTTGGCTTTAACTTTCGTTAGAAGTCCGAAATATGGAGAAAAATTAAAAGCCAATCAGGTTGACTGGTGGGGAATTATTCTGTTGAGTGCCTTTATTGGTTCTTTACAATTTGTACTAGAACATGGGCAGCAAGACGACTGGTTTAATGATCCTCTTATTGTAACCTTAAGTGTTGTAACTGTTCTTGGATTAGTTCTTTTTATATGGAGAGAGCTCACCTACAAATACCCAATTGTAAACTTAAGTGTTTTAAAAGATGGTAACTTAAGAATTGGAACTATACTGTGTTTTATTCTTGGTTTTGGTCTTTACGGATCAACGTTAATCATCCCGATTTATACACAGTCTATTTTAGGATGGACCGCAACTGATGCTGGTTTATTATTAATTCCGGGATCTATTACAACAGCGGTTATGATGCCATTTGTTGGAAATATGATTCAGAAAGGTGTTCCTCAAGCTTATATGGTTGGAGTAGGATTTTTAATTTTCTTCTTCTTTACCTTTATGATGTACAGCCGAATGACACCAGACACAGGAGTTGAACACATGTATTGGCCTTTAATTTTAAGAGGAATTGGTCTAGGATTACTTTTCGTACCTATTACAACACTTTCTCTTTCAACATTACAAGGAAAACAAATTGGTGAAGGAGCTGCATTTACTGGAATGATGAGACAATTAGGTGGATCTTTTGGTATTGCAATTATCACTACTTTTATCACTCGTTTCAGTCAGTCACATAGAGTTGATCTAATTAACAGTTTAGATCCTGCAAAATTTGAAGTACAACAAAGAATTCAAGGAATGCAGCACGCTTTTATGGCAAAAGGATATAGTGCAGATGTTGCATTGAAGAAAGCATATCAAGCTATAGAATATTCAGTAATGAAACAAAGTACAGTTATGTCATATATGGATATTTTCATGTACTTAGGAATTATGTTTTTATGTTGCATACCGATTATTCTCTTTATTAAAAAAGGGAAGAACAAAATTAGTGCAGCCGACGCAATGCATTAATGATAATAGATTTATAATACGCATAAACGCCGAATTCAATTAAGAATTCGGCGTTGTTTTTTATGATCGTTTTGATTATAAATCTGCAGGGATTGAAATCCCTGCCTGCAATATGTTCCGAGTCTACGACTCTATAGGACCTTTGTCACTTTGTCACTTTGCAACTTTGGACCTCAACAAAAAATTATCTTGTAAAAACTAAATGATTTCCTTTAGAAAGATTCGCATCAAATTGATAGCCTTCGTAATTGAAACCTTTTAAATCCTCAATAGTTTCAGCATTCGTATCGATAATATAACGAACCATCATACCTCTCGCCTTTTTGGCAAAAAAACTAATCATTTTTAGTTTTCCGTCTTTGTAATCTTTAAAATCTGGCGTAATTACAGGCACTTTTAAAGCTTTTACATCAACAGCAGAAAAATATTCGTTACTTGCTAGATTTACGAATAACTCATCTTTTTTCAATTCTTTATTTAAAGCTTTTGTAACGGTTGGTTTCCAAAATTCATGTAAGTTTTTAGATTCACCAACCGGCATTTTAGTTCCCATTTCTAAACGGTAAGCTTGCATTAAATCAAGCGGTTTTAAGAGTCCGTAAAGTCCAGATAAAATTCGAAGTTTATCTTGTAAAACATCTAATTTTTCTAACGGAATTGTATAAGCATCTAATCCTGTATAAACATCGCCATCGAAAGTATAAACTGCCGGACGTGCGTTTTCTGGCGTGAAAGGCGTTTTCCAATCCTGATTTCTTTTCCAGTTTAAATCGGCTAGTTTGTCTGAAATCGACATTAAATCTGATAATTCAGCTGGCTTTTTTTGTTTTACTACTTTATGAACCACTCTTGCTTCTTTTAAGAATGAAGGTTCTGTATATTGAGATGTTGGTAATTCTTTTTCGAAATTCAATGATTTCGCTGGAGATATAACAATTTTCATTTGTACGTTTTTGTATGATTCAAAAATACAAATTGAATTTCTAAAAACAGATTATCATAATTGATTTGTTCTATGAGCGTATATTTTTTTTTTCGCCACGAATTTCACGAATTGCACTAATTTTTCTTGCCACAGATTTAAAGGATTAAAATGATTATTTTTTTTAAGTCTAAAAGAAAAAATTTGTGAAAATTAGTGTAATTCGTGGCAACTTTTTTCAATGAATTTTCACAAATAAAAAATCCCTTTTAATCCTTTAAATCTGTGGCAGAAAAAACAAATTCGAGCAATTCGTGTAATTCGTGGCAACCCTTTTCCAATTTTCACAAAAATCAATATCAAAAACTATTAAATTCTTCAAAAAAGTGATCGATAGATTATAATAGGCATTTTCTATGTTGTAAATTTGCGTGCAATTTATTTCGACAGAAATTCAAATTGCATTTTTACTCAAAAATTAGTGAATTCGTGGCTATACAAACAAACTATAAAACTGCTTTACAAAACAAAATCTTCGATATCATTTCGAAAGCTTCTCAGGAATTAAACGTTGACTCATACGTGATCGGCGGATTTGTTCGTGACTTGCTTTTAAATCGAGGTTCTAAAAAAGATATCGACGTTGTAGCAGTTGGAAGCGGAATTGAATTAGCTCTTAAAGTTTCAGATTTACTTCCGAACAAACCAAAAGTTCAAGTATTTAAAAGTTACGGAACAGCAATGCTTCGTTTTGAAGATACCGATATTGAATTTGTTGGTGCAAGAAAAGAATCTTATAGCCGTGACAGCCGAAATCCGATTGTAGAAAATGGAACTTTACAAGACGATCAAAATCGTCGTGATTTTACGATCAATGCTTTTGCTTTGTCTTTAAACCAAAATAATTTCGGAGATCTTCTAGATCCTTTTGATGGTTTAACTGATTTAGAAAGCAAAACAATCAAAACTCCTTTGGATCCAGATATTACGTATTCTGATGATCCTTTGCGTATGCTTCGCGCGATTCGTTTTGCGACTCAATTGAATTTCGAAATCGAAGAAAATTCATTGAATGCGATCACAAAAAATGCAGAAAGAATCAAAATTATTTCTAGCGAAAGAATCGTTGACGAATTAAACAAAATCCTTATGACGGATAAACCTTCAACTGGATTTTTGCTTTTATATAAAACAGGACTTCTAGATATTATTTTACCTGAATTGACAGCTTTGAATCAGGTTGAAGAAATTGAAGGTCATACGCATAAAAACAATTTTTATCATACGCTAGAAGTTGTCGATAATATTTGTCCAAATACTGATGATGTTTGGTTGCGCTGGTCGGCTTTATTGCACGATATTGGAAAAGCGCCAACAAAACGTTTCACAAAAAAACAAGGTTGGACTTTTCATGGACATGAATTTCTTGGCGGAAAAATGGCGAAGAAAATCTTCGAACGTTTGCACATGCCTTTGAACCATAAAATGAAATTCGTTCAGAAAATGGTAATTATGAGTTCACGTCCTATTGTTTTGGCGCAAGATATTGTGACTGACAGTGCTGTTCGTCGTTTGGTTTTTGATGCTGGTGAAGATGTAGAAAACTTAATGACTTTATGCGAAGCGGATATCACAACCAAAAATCCTTCGAAATTTAAAAAGTATCACAAAAACTTCGAGCTTGTTCGCAAGAAAATTGTTGAAGTCGAAGAACGCGATCATGTTCGTAATTTTCAACCACCAATTACTGGAGAAGAAATTATGGAAATGTTTGATTTGAAACCTTCTCGCGAAATCGGAATTTTAAAAGAGGCTGTAAAAGAAGCTATTTTAGAAGGAGATATTCCGAATGAATATCAAGCGGCTTATGATTTTGTGATTAAAAGAGCTGAGAAATTAAATCTGACACTTAAGAAGTAATGGACATTTTAGGTGCTATTTTTTTAATAATTCTAGTAATAATAGTTTTAGCAACTAATATTATTTTTATTAGAAAAATTAATAGAACTAATAACAATCACTATAAATATAAAATCTTCTTTTTTTTAATCAGTATTGTTTCCATATCTACTATAATGATTATAGCTGCACTATTTCAAAACATAGTCTTAATTGATTATTTTAAAATAACTGTTAATATAGAAAGCTATTTATATAGAATAATCATTATGACAGTTATCTTGTCTATTAATATCATAGTAAACTTTACTTCATTAAAACTTTATATAAAAAGAAGAGAAAGAAAAAGCAAAAACAAAATCAACGAAATAGAATTAATCGGAAAAGAATGAAAAAAGAAAATAAATCAGTAATCATTTGGTTACTATCAGGTTGTGTTTTATTATTTTTAATGGTTGTCGTGGGCGGTATCACACGTTTAACCAATTCAGGTTTATCAATGACTGACTGGCATTTGGTAACCGACACCTTCCCTCCTTTGACTGAGGCAAAATGGCAAGCCGCTTTTGACGAATACAAGAAGTTCCCAGAATATCAGAAAATCAACATTCACAACGATTTTCAATTAGCCGATTATAAATTTATTTATTTCTGGGAATGGTTTCACCGTTTTATCGGCCGTATTATTGGTTTGGTTTTCTTTGTACCATTTGTTTATTTTTTAGGTAAAAAGAAATTAGATACAGATACCATCAAAAAATGTATCGTTCTTTTAGGAATGGGAGCTTTCCAAGGATTCTTAGGATGGTTTATGGTAAGAAGCGGATTAATTGATAATCCAGATGTGAGCCACTTTAGACTTTCATTACACTTAACTTTTGCGTTCATTACTTTTGCTTATACACTTTGGGTAGCATTAGATTTAATTTATCCGGAAAGAAATATCAATAAGATTTTACCACTTAGAAATATTGCTCGTTATGCCTTGGCAGCTTTGTTAATTCAGATTATATACGGTGGATTTGTAGCTGGTTTAAATGCAGGATTAATTCACAATCACTGGCCTTTAATGAGCGACGGAGAATTTATTCACGAATCGGTTTTTATTGAGCAATCTTCTTTAATCAAGAATTTAATTGAAGGAAAAAGTGGTGTTCAGTTTGTGCACAGAACTTTTGCTTATGTAGTTGTAGCGATGATTCTTTTCCTTTTCTTCAAAAGCAGAAAATATACGCTTACTCATACTCAAGCAAACGGAATCAAAACTTTAGTTGTTTTTGTTTTCATTCAGTTTGCACTTGGAGTTTTCACTTTATTATATAGCGTTCCATTGGCTTTAGGATTAATTCACCAAATTATGGCGTTCTTCCTTTTAAGTGCTATGACGTATACATTGCATAGATTGAGTAAATAAAAATCAAATATCAAAACATAAAAAAAAGAGCCAAATGGCTCTTTTTTTTATGTTATAAATCTGGGCCGTAACCGGATTAAAATCCGGCCCTACAAAATGCATCGAGCCGTTGGCTCTTTTTGTGATAGTTTTGAAAATTCCGAAGGAATGATAAATATTGTAGAGACGGATTTTAATCCGTCAGAAATCATTTAAAACAAATCTTTTTACCCCAACCAACTCTTAAAATCCTGTACTTTTTCTCGGCTCACAATTACCTCATCTTCTTTGTAAGTTGGTAAAATCACTTTTAAACGAGAATTGGTATAAAGCTGAATTTCTTTGATTGCTTTTAACGGAACAATAAATTTTCTGCTTACGCGAAAAAAATCCTTCTTGTCAAGTTCTTGTTCTAAAATCTCTAAAGTCGAATCGATCAAATAATCACGATTGTCATATGTATGAATGTAAGTTCCTTTATTTTCGCTGAAGAAACATTCAATTTCCTCTGTTGTAATTACTTTTAAATGCTGACCAATTTTTACTGTAAATCTCTTTTTATAGGTTTTCTCAAAAGGATTTGAAAGCATCTGGCGAATCTGCTCAAAATCCAATTGCATATTTGAGTTTTCTGTTGCCGTTTTAGGAATTCGCGATTTATATTTTGAAACTGCTGTCTCTAGATCGTCTTCGTCAATTGGTTTTAGAAGATAATCTATACTATTTAGCTTGAAAGCTTTTAAAGCATATTCATCATAAGCGGTTGTAAAAATAATGGCGCTTTTTATGTCTATTTTTTCAAAAATCTCAAAAGATAAACCATCCGACAATTGAATATCAAGAAAAATCAAATCAGGATGCGGATTGTTTTCAAACCATTCCACCGATTCTTCAACAGAGTGAAGCATTGTTTCTACGGTTACATCTAACTTTTCAAGCTTTCTTTGCAGCAATCTTGCAGCTGGTTTTTCGTCTTCTATAATTAATGTGATCATTACTATATTGTAAAAAATTGAAAAATGTTAATTCAAATTTACTCCCATTTATTTTTATTTGCGGCTTCTCTCTCCATATATTTCTGAATTTTCTTCTTTTCCCAATCGTGACCGAAAAAAATGTTAGTCCCAAAAACAGATAATCCGTGCGCTAATAGACCAATTCCCCAGAAAAATGCAGTCGAATAAGTATGCCATTCTGTTAAACCATGAAAATCCATTGTAGTTCCGTTAAAATTATCTCGGGTTATGCTGGAAATAATAATGATAATATTTACAATAATGTAAACCTTAACGTGAGAATAAAAACCCTTAAGTTTCTTTACTCTTCTATAAGCAGCATTGTAGTTTTCATCATCAGTATGTTCTCCAAAATACGGGTTTCTATAATCCTCGTACATATTTCTTCTAAAACGTCCCATAACTATATTTTAAATTATTTCCACTTGTTTTTATTCTGTTTTTCCTTTTCCATAAACTCTTTGATTTTTCTTTCTTCCCATTCTTTTCCCATTCCTGGAAAAACTTCAAAGACTTTTAATCCGTGAAAAAGAACTCCTGCACCCCACCAAAGCAATGGCCAGAAAAACCATAAATAACTTGGTGATGTATATAAATTAATAAAAATTAAAATTGCATTTACTAATACGAAAGCCAGAAGATTTCCGTAAAATCCTTTAATGCCTTCTACCTTTTTTTTGGCTTGAATATATTTTTCCTCTTCGCTTAAATTCCTTTCCATGATTATTCCCATTTTTGTTTTTTGTATTTTTTTTCTAAAATGCTTCTTAGTTTTCGTTCTTCCCATTCATGCCCAAAAATCTTATAAGAAGCAAACAAATCAATTGCAGAACCTACAATTACAGCTGTCCAAATAATTACAATTACCCAATTGATGTATTTTATTGGAAAAAATTGTAAAGGCAGATTAGTATATTCCTTTAAAAGAAAAAGTATCAATGCAATGATATAAAGGAACAAATGCTTGTAAAAAGATTTCAGCTGATTTACTTTTTTACTTGCCAACTCTTGCAATATTACTTCTTCGTGATTGTTACTCAAATTTGTTTCCATGACTATTTTCTAATCGTTGTTTGTTTTCTTTTTCTAGAATCTCCTGAATCTTTTTCTGTTCCCATTTCTTATTAAAGAAAGGCGGAAGACTAAAAACTTTCAGTCCATGTAAGATTATCGCAATTCCCCAACCCATTACAGACCAAATCCACCACAGGTATCCTGGAGAAGTCATATAATTGACAACAATAACAATCGGATTGCATAAAACGTATACTGTCAAATGCTCGTAAAATCCTCTTATGTCTTTTACTTTTTTCTGAGCATCATAATAACGATCTGCTTCTAAGAAATCTTTATCCATTATTTCCACGTTTTTTGTTTGTTATCCTTTTCTAGAATCTCTCGAATTTTTCTTTCTTCCCAATCTGAGCTGTATCCAAAAACTTTAAAAGCATGCATGGCAACTCCAAATCCCCAACCTAAAGCCGAAAACCAAAACCATTGAAATTGTGGTGAAAATCTAAGGTTAATAAAAATCAAAAACGGAATCACACAACAATATGAAATTATATTTCCATAGAAACCTTTCAGTTCTTCAACTCGTTTTTTTGCTCTATAATAAGCTTTTGCTTCGTCTGTATATTCTGCACTCATTTCCATAACTGCAATTTGTTTGGTTAAAATTGGAATTCTAACAGTGAAATTCTTTTCATCTTGTTCAATCTTCACTTTTCTATCTGTTATAATTCCGTATCGGTTTACAATATTCTGCAGTCCGACACCTTGTCTATCCTGCAAAACTTCTTTTTTCTGAAGATCATTCTGAATCGCCAGATAATCTCCATCTATAAAAATTCTAATATGAAGTGGTTTTTGCTCGCTTACCACATTGTGCTTTACTGTATTTTCCAATAAAAGCTGTAAAGAAAGCGGCACCACTTTGGCTTCTGGATTGATGTTTTCTGTTGGCAATTCGTAAAACAAACTATTTTCGAAACGCATTTTTAGCAAATTCATATACGTTTTTGCAAATGACAATTCGTCTCCAACTGAAACCAACTCTTTGTCTTTTTGTTCTAAAACATATCGGTAAATCTTAGACAATGAAGTCGTAAAACGCTGTGCATTATCTGGGTTTTCTTCTATTAAAGAACTCAAAACATTTAAACTATTAAAGAGAAAATGCGGATCGATCTGATTTTTTAAACTTTCGAATTTAGCATTTGCCGTTCCTGCAATAATCTTTTGTTGTACAACCTTGTTTTCTTGATAAAGCTTATAAAAATTAAGTCCATGAAAAAACAGCAACACAATAAAAGTCATTACCGAAGATTCTATATAGTTTTCTGCTTTCTCATTGGCTAGAAAACCTATAATGGTCTTATTATCGATTATTACACTTGTAACCAAACGTAATACTACAATTACGACCATCGATAAGAAAAATGACGTTACAAAACCAATCAAAATTCTCTTTAACGAATATGGATTTTCTCTGAAAACTCTATCTAAAAACTCGAAAAGAACGACATTTACGATATATAAAACCACACTGTAAAGCATGCAGTACAAGAAATAAATAGAAAGATTCTTAGTAAAAACTGCTGTTCCTATAGAAGCAAATCGAATTAGAAAAGAAAATAAAAATACTATTCCTCCAACTAAACATGCCTTTAACAAATTGGGTTTTAATATCATGATGGCTGATAACTATTAAATTATTTACAAGTTTTTTGAATTTCTAACGCTCTATCTAATCCCCATTTTGGAGAATATGGCGTTGCTGGTTTAAAATTATTAAAAAGTTCAATAGATTTATCAACTTGTGCACATAAAGGTTTTGTATCTACTCCTGTCCATTTTGCGCCTCCCAATTGGTAATCTGCTTCACCAAAAACCGCTCTCGGATTTGTTGGATCTAATGCTTTAGCTTTCGCGTAAGCTTCCATTACTTTACTAGAATATTTCATTCCGTTTGTCATTGGGTCGGCTACAACGTATCCGGTGTAAATTAAAGCCTGCATTACATACAACTCTGAGTTTGCTTGATCTTTAATCAATTCAATATCCAATGCATCTTGCGCTTTTGTCAGCAACAAATCAATTTTTGTTTTGTCTTTTTCTGTAAATACTTGTGTTGCGTTAATCATAGCAATATAATAATTTGGCAGATAACTGTTTTTTTCGGCAGCCGCAATTCTTTCAAACAAAGCAGAAGCTTCTGTATTTTTTCCTTCTTTCCAAAGTCCGAACGCTTTGTTCATTCCTTGTTCAAACTGTGTTTGAGCTGAACCTATTGCTACTACTAATAATGCGATTAAAGTGATGATTTTTTTCATTGTATAAGTTATTTAATGGTTTGTTTATTGAATTAGTTATGTATTAAAATGCAATTTCTACTTTTGAATCTTTACTAACAGTAAATTTAGCGTCAGCATATGAAGGAGGTCCCATAAATCCTTTTGCATTGTTTGAAGCAGCATATTCTTCAGATGGAACTCCCATTGCGTTTCTATCAAGCTTTCCGTTGCTGTTTTCATCATGATAGGTTGAAATTGCATATTCTCCCGCAGGAAGATTCTCAAAAGTTACAACCGCCTGATTGTTTTTAATTTCGGAAGCAAGACTTTTGTAAGTTGATTTAAGAAATGTTCCGTCTGAATTGTATAATCCAACTTTCACAATTCCGGTATCATTTTTTAAACCTGAAACAGCAACAGTTAATTTCACATTTTGAGCAGACATTAAGCTGCAGATAAATAAAATAGTTATTGTAATAATTTTGGTCATGATTTCTATTTTTTAAGTTTTGAAATTCTACGTTTTTTGATATTGATTGAAACTCTGGTTATTAATTTATACTTCAAAAGTATGCTGGTTTTTAGTCTTTTAAAATTAAATGATACTGAGTTGTTGATTTTGGTTACTGAATTGTTTTTTTTAAAGATTCTAAGTTTCTGAGACGCTAAGATTCTAAGTTTTTTTTCTTAGCAACTTAGAATCTTAGCATCTTAGTAGCTTATCAAGGACTACAAGTTTTTCAACTGATTCTCATTTTTATTCTGGCTGATCGTCCAGAAGAAACCAAGAATAAAAAATCGATCGGCAGTTGGCGTAATCGCTTGTCTGTTATAAACTCCAGCAGCGTCTGGTACTTTTGCATAATCATATCCATAAACATTTTTTGTTCCTAAAACATTTGACACAGAGAAAAACAGAATTTTTTGCGTAGTCAATAAATAAGCCCAGCTAAAGCTTAAACTGTTATATGCTTTTGTTTTACCATTCATAAACTGAGTCTGATTTGGATCGTTATAAGGTCTTCCCGTCGTGAAAGTATTTGTAAGACTTAACATAGATTTCCAATCTGTGATAAAATATTTGGTTACTACCGACAAGCTATTATTAGCAATAAAAGATGGAGTTGCCATGGTAGGAAAGTTTTTATATTTTCTTTGTGAATCGATGTAAGAGTAAGAAATCCAGTATTCAAAATTCTTAAACAAATTAGCATCTCTCCAATACAACTCTAAACCTTTTGCATAACCAGAACCATTATTATTAAAAACAGAATTGTATTGAATATCTCTAGTATCATACTGAACCAAATTACTGTAATCTTTATAATAAAGGTCTGCCCTAAAAACTTGTCCTGGTTTTGTAAACTGATAATTTAAAATGTAATGTCTTGCTTTTTCACTTTCAAACTGATGGTATTTTGAATATTTAATATAATCAACAACAGGCGTTTGAGTAAAATCTCCATAAGCAAAAGAAAGCTGACTTGCTTTTGTAAATTTATAAGCCATAGAAGCTCTTGGCGCAATATTGGTTTCATCTAGTAAACTATTATTAGAAAGTCTGAAACCTACTTTTAAAGCTAGATTTTTAGAAAACAAAATATCTCCTTCTGTATAAAATGCTGCAATATTAGAATCGTAACCATTTGTTACTTTTATACTAGTATTATCATCAAAATTTTCATTAAATTTTGTCATAAAATAGTCGGCTCCAAAAGATAATTTAAAGTAACGGGAGAAATTTTTTCTCAATTTAAATTTTAACTGAGCCGCATTTTCTTTACTATCTACATCATTTATATCGTATTTAACTTTATTATTGCTGTATCCGTAACTTACTCCTGTTGTAATCTCCCAGCCAGGTCCAAAAGTTCCTTTATAAGAAGAATTCAAATAAAAATTGTTATTATTTAAATCTGTTCGAATTGGATTTTCAAAGTTTACATTTTTCTGATCCAAGTCAAATTTCTCCGAATCAAAAGCAGCGTACAATTTAAAAGTTCCATTTACAAAATGATAACGGTAAACAGCTTCTCCTCCAAGAGATTGATAAGGGCTATTCCATTTAACGTTTTGTGGAATTACAGCCTGATACGGAGCCAAATTGATATAATTAGTATTGATGCTGAAAGAACTTTTTTCCCATTTTTGTGTATTTCCAACTCCCAAACCAACTGTCATCAAAGCAATATCAGTTTTATTATGATCTTCTTCATCTTTGGTATTCAAAAGTAAAACGCTCGAAAGTGCTTCACCATATTCTGCAGAATAACCTCCAGTAGAAAAAGCCATTCCGCTAAACAAAAATGGAGAAAATCTACTTCTTGTTGGAACATTGTTAGTTGTTGCTCCGTAAGGTTGTGCAACGCGAATTCCATCAACAAAAGTCTGAGTTTCGCTTGCTTCACCTCCACGTACAAATAAACGTCCGTCTTCTCCAACTGTCTGCGTTCCCGGTAACGTTTGTAAAGCTGCCACTATATTTCCGGCAGAACCAGCTGTTGTAACAATATCTAAAGGTTTTAAAACAGAAACTCTTGCTTTATCTCCAGACTCTAAAGTTCCTGCCGTGATAACAACCGCATCTAGAGCATTAACATTATCTCTTAATTTTACGGTTTGATCTTTATAATTAGCAACATCAATTTCTTGTTTGAAAGTTTCGAAAAGCAAGAAACTAACCACTAAAAATTTGTTTCCTGTTTCTGCTGTTTCAAAAGAAAATTCTCCAGTTTCAGAACTTGTAGCTCCATCATAAGTTCCGTCAATATATATGTTTGCGCCTGCAACTGGCTTTCCCTTTTGGTCTACTACTTTTCCTGAAATCGTATTTTGAGCAAAAATTAATGCCGTAAAAAATAAAAAGCTTAGTGTAAAAAATAATTTGGTTTTCATGTCATCTTTGGTTTTGATGAGGCAAATGTATTTTAACATTAAACGTTAAAAAATATATAATAACCCAATTGTAGAATTTCGAGGATGAGTTGTAAATGACTAATTTGTATCTTAGCTAGGAAATCCAAAATCACCAGTTTATGTCAGAAAGCAAACGAATTTCAAATTTATATCAATCCATTTATAATGGAAATCCATGGCTAGAAGTCAATCTAGACAATACTTTAAAGAATATAACCGCAGAACAAGCATACCGAAAAATAAATCCGAATTTGAATACGATTTGGGAAATTGTAAATCATTTGATTCAATGGAGACGAAACATTCTAGAACGTATGCAGGGAGAAGTTATTAAAACTCCAGATCATAATTATTTTGTTCCTGTTTTAGATCCTTCTGAAGCGGCTTGGGAACAATCGCTACAAACATTAGCAAAATCTCAAGATTCTTGGAATGCCTTTTTTGAAGATTTTAATGATGCTGATTTAGCAAAAATATATGTGAATAACGGTCATACGTATTATGAACATCTTCATGGAATTATTCAGCATGACGTTTACCATTTAGGACAGATTGTTATTTTGAAGAAACTGCTTTAATTATAAAAATGTATTTCGCCCAGTATTGTCATTTCGACGAAGGAGACCCGAGCGATAGCGAACAGGCGAAGCAAATCACACGCGGGATTCCATACAGATTGGATAATTTGCTTTGCGGAATTTCTAGTGTGATTTGCTTCGCCTGTTCGCTATCGCTCGGGTCTCCTTCGTCGAAATGACAAAATTTGAGACTAATTTTAAAATTAATTGATCCAATGAAAAATTCCTTACCTATTCTAGCATTTTTACTTTTTAGTACAATTGCTTTTTCACAAGAAACTGAAGCGAAATACGATGAAGCTCTAGCAAAATCGCTTCACGCTGACGAATACGGAATGAAGAAATATGTTTTTTGTCTATTGAAATCTGGAAGCAACACAACCGCTTCTAAAGAAGAAACCAAAAAACTTTTTGAAGGTCATATGGAAAACATTGGAAAATTAGCCAAAGAAGGAAAACTCGTTGTAGCTGGACCTTTCATGAAAAATGATAGAAATTATCGTGGCATTTACATCTTTAATGTAGAAACCGTAGAAGAAGCAAAAGCGCTTGTTGCTACCGATCCTGCAATAAAAGCCAATTTACTCGAAGCCGAATTAACGCCTTGGTATTGTACTGCCGCTTTGCAGGAAATTCCGAAAATGCATGACAAAATAGCCAAGACGAAAATGTAAAATATGAAAACAGAAAAAGAAAAAATGATCTCTGGCGAATATTACAACGCCTTTGATCCAGAATTGTTTAAAGGGCGTCGAAATGCTAAAAACTTACTGCACACCTTAAACGTAAAAGAATACAGAGTTACCAAAAAAGCAAAAGAGATTCTGAAAGAACTAATTCCGAATGCGGGAGCAGGTTTGTATATTGAACCTCCTTTTCATTGTGATTATGGTTATAATATTTTCTGTGGAGAAAACGTTTATTTCAACGTAAATTGTGTTGTTTTGGACTGTGCTCCCGTAAATATCGGATCGAATGTGTTTATTGCACCAAATGTTCAAATTTATACCGCTTCTCATCCGCTTGACGCTGAATTAAGAAAAACATTAGAAAATGCTTATCCAGTTACAATAGGAGATGATTGTTGGATTGGCGGAAATTCGGTTATCTGTCCAGGCGTTACCATCGGAAAAGGTTGTGTTATTGGAGCTGGATCTGTTGTTACAAAAGATATTTCAGACAATTCACTAGCAGTTGGAAATCCAGCGAAAGTCATTCGAAAATTAAATCAAGAACCTGAATCACAAAAATAATGCTTACCCTTAATAAAGTTCATCATATTGCCATTTTATGTTCCGATTACGAAAAATCGAAATATTTCTACACTCAGATTTTAGGTTTAACGATAATCAGAGAAATCTATCGTGAAGAACGCCAATCTTATAAATTAGATTTGGCTTTAAATGGCTCTTATGTTGTAGAATTATTCTCCTTTCCAAATCCGCCACAAAGACCTTCGCGACCAGAAGCTGTTGGTTTGCGTCATTTAGCTTTTGAAGTGATTAATTTAGAAGAAACAATTGCTTTTCTAACTTCAAAAAATATAGAATCAGAACCAATTAGAATCGACGAAACGACAGAAAAACGTTTTACTTTTATTGCCGATCCTGATTTGTTGCCGATTGAGTTTTACGAGCGCTAGTTTTTTTGCCGCAAAGACACGAAGACACTAAATTTTTCTCACTTTTTGTCATTTCGACGTAAGGAGAAATCACGCGCGGGACTCGATACAGATAGGAATTCACTTTGCTGAATTCCTAGTGTGATTTCTCCTTACGTCGAAATGACAAATTTTGCGTTTTAACTAAAATTTAAAAAAACTTCGCGTCTTAGTGCCTTCGTGGCAGACATAAAATAATGAGAGATTTTTCCTGTTTATATCAGTTTTAACACACTAAAATGAATATTTCCTAGAAAAAACCGATTTTGATGCTTAATTTTGTAACCCGCAGAAAAAAAATGCGGATCTTCAAATTTATAGTGATGAACAAAACGGCGCAAATCAAAAAAAATCATCAATTAATCAAATTCCGAAAATTAGTTATTGTTTCTATTTTAATTGGCTTTCTCTCAGCTTTCCTCGGAATTTCACTAAAAAAAATAACAGAGTATTACGAAGAAATCTTCTTTCATGAAGTATCGGTTCACCCAATATTCTACATCGTATTTCCAGTTTTTGGATTATCGGTAATTTATTTCCTAAGACAATATCTTTTCAAGAAAAAAGAAAACAAAGGAATCAAAGAAGTTTTTGAAAGTACAGCATCAAAATCAAAAAATCTTCCTTCTTATAAAATTCCATCTCACTTCATCAACGGATTATTAACGGTTATTTTTGGAGGATCAACCGGAATTGAAGTTTCGACTGTTGTTGCTACAGCGACGATTGGTTCTGTTGCACATGAAAAAGAAAATGTTTTCCGTCAATACAAAACAGAATTAATCTGCGCAGGTGTTGCAGCGGGTGTTACGGCACTTTTCAGCAGTCCGATTGCAGGAGTTTTATTTGCTTTCGAAGTTATTTCTAGAAAAGTAACCCGTGCATTTGTAATTTCAAATTTAATTGCAGTTTCTATCGCATTTGGTTTATTGACGATTTTAAAAGAAGAACCTTTGTTTGCGGTTTCAATTGCAACTTGGAATCTTAAAGCAATTCCGTACTTTATCCTTTTAGGAATTTTAGCGGGAATGAATTCAGTTTACCTAACACGTTGCGTTTTATTCTTTAAATCACAATTTGGTAAAATCGATACGCATTATTACAAAATCATTTTAGGTTCTATCGTTTTAAGTGCTTCATTATTCATGTTCCCGCAATTGTACGGAGAAGGTTATCACGCCATAAAAGGAATTTTTGGAGGAGCTGCACAAATGCAATTGACTATAACTTTAGCGCTAACCTTTATCGGGATTTTAATTCTAAAACCAATTGTTACTTCAATCACATTGGCTTCTGGTGGTGACGGAGGTGTTTTTGCACCAAGTTTATTTATCGGAGCATTTTTAGGATTATTAGTTGCTTCAATCTTAAACAGCTTTTTCCATGTAAATGTAATTCCGGTTAACTTTATGATTATCGGAATGGCAGCGGTTTTAAGTGCTAGTATTCACGCCCCTTTTACAGCAATATTCCTAGTTTGCGGATTAACGAATGATTACACTTTGTTTTTCCCAATTCTTGCAGTTTGTTTAATTTCAAAATACACTGCAAAAACAATTTATCCGTATACCGTTTATAGTTATTCTCCAAGTTTAGTTAAATAATTTCAGAATAGTACAATCTGAAAATTAAAACATACAGCAAAGTATATTTAAAAGCATAACGAGTAAAATATAATACCACAATAATGCCAACTGAAAAAATAAAAAGAAGTTATCGCAAAACACGTTACATCCTTTACAAAGAAACTTTAATTGATTACAAAGAACACTTTTGGTCATTTCTAGGTTCTTTCGTCGGAATCGGAATTCTGGCTTATGTACAATCCATACATTTTTCTGGTCCTGATGCGGTTTACTTAATTGGTTCTTTCGGAGCTTCGAGTGTTTTGGTTTACGGAATTATTCAAAGTCCATTTTCTCAACCGCGTAATTTAGTTGGCGGTCACGTAATTTCAGCTCTTGTTGGTGTTACGGTCAACAAATTGGTTCCCGATATTATGTATATAGCTGCGCCTTTAGCGGTTTCAATTGCCATTATTTTAATGCAAATTACTAAAACGCTTCATCCACCTGGAGGAGCAACAGCTTTAATCGCAGTTATCGGGACAGAAAAAGTAAAAGCCTTAGGTTATATGTATGTTCTTTCTCCAGTTTTTACAGGAGTTCTAATTTTACTTTTAACGGCTTTGATTTTTAATAATATGACTTCAAGCAGAAGTTACCCAAGTCACAGCACTTATCACAAACATTATCACAAGATTCGAAAAAGATTGGCGAGAAAGTAATTTTTCGATTACTATTTGTCATTTCGACGAAGGAGAAATCGCACGCGGGAATCCACACAGATTGGATAATTTGCTTTGCGGAATTTCTAGTGCGATTTCTCCTTCGTCGAAATGACAAACTAATTGAAATCTAGTTCAATAAAATCTTTTCAACAAATCACGATTCGTGATTCGTATTTCGTTTTTTATATTTTACCTTTGACCTCTCAATAAAAACAAAGATTATGGTTTATAAATTTAGAGTTATTCTAGACGCCGAAGAAGATATTTTCAGAGACATTGCTATTCTTGAGGAAGATACACTTGAGGATTTACACAATGCAATCTTCAACTCTTTTGGCTTTGACGGATCAGAAGTGGCTTCATTTTATACTTGTGATGATACTTGGAATCAAGAAGATGAAATTCCGCTTTTCGATACAGGAGATGTTCCTGGCGAAATAAGAACCATGAACGATTATCCGTTATCTAGTATTTTAGACAAAGAAAATACAAAGATTATCTACGTTTATGACTTCATCAGCATGTGGACTTTCTTAGTTGAATTAGCTGCTGTAGAAGATGAACAAGTTGGAGTTACTTACCCAGAAACTTTATATTCTCACGGTGAAATGCCAGCAGACGCTATCGAAAAAAGCTTTGAAGCTGATGACATGCACGACGATATCTACGGAGAATTTGAAGACGACCTAGACGAAGACGATCTTGATATGTTCGAAGGAGATGATAGCTTTGAGGATTATGGGTTTGAGGAAAATTGGAACTAACGTTAAGTTTCTAAGTGCAGAGACTCTAAGATTCTAAGTTTTTTATAAATTGTAATATTTTTCTTATTTTTAAATAAATTTTAAAAATAAAAAATGAGTCATTTTAGAAAGATCTTAGTTTGGCAGAAATCAATTTCCTTAGTCACCAAAATCTATAAAACAACAGAAACTTTTCCGAAGGAAGAAACTTTCGGATTAGCTTCACAAATACGTAGAAGTTCTGTATCAATATCAAGTAATATAGCAGAAGGATCTGGGAGAGAAAGTACTAAAGATTTTTTACGATTTTTATATATTTCTCTTGGCTCTTTGTTTGAAATGCAAACTCAACTTGAAATTGCAAAAAATATAATTTACATAAACGAAGAAGAATTTAACAACTTATACGAGGACAGTCGAGAGATTGAAAGAATGTTAGCTTCATTAATTAAAAAATTAAAGGAAGCTATATAAAAAACTTAGAATCTTAGAAACTTAGAATCTCAGCAACTCAAAATATGATAAACTTATTCAACACTCACATCGACACGCTGGCGATACACCGCGTAGGAAACAAAAGCCGTAATGAGGCTATTTTTTTATCAGAGCAGCCATTTAATTTAAATGATGAGATTGTGCCTTTGATTAAAGAATTCTTTTTTAAGCCTTTTAGAGAAAAAGAAGAAAACTATTATCAGTTTGCACATGAAGTGGACTTGGATTACAACGACATGTTCAAATATGCAACTGAGATTTTTGCTAATCCGGCGAATGTTCATGAGGTTTCTAAAAAAATCACAAAACATTTATACGAGCAGTCAAATCACCCGCACATTAAAAACGGAGAAGTTTATGTAACGTATTTGACAAACCTAAGTATTGATAACAATGTTGTTGATGCTATCGGAATTTTTAAAAGCGAACTACAAGCCGACTTTTTACAGTTTGAAGAAAACGGAAGCAACCTTGAAATGATTTTACAACAAGGAATTAACTTGAGTAAATTAGATAAAGGATGTTTGATCTTTAACTACAAAAAAGAAGACGGATATAAAATCTTAACTGTAGACAGCAACCGTTACGACGCGCGTTACTGGTTAGAGCACTTTTTATCTGTTGATGCTTTTGAAGATGAAAATTTCATCACTAAAAAATATTTAAAATTCTGTCAAAACTTCGCAAAAGACGTTGTTTTGCCAGCTGAAGACAAGAAAGAGGAAGTAATGTTTATGAACCGATCTGTGAATTATTTCGCTAAAAACGATCAGTTTGAAGAACAAAATTTCTTGAATGAAGTAATTGACAACCCTGATTTGATCCCTGAATTTAAAAACTATAAAGTTGATAAAGGAGAAAAATACAGCATCGAAGATGTTACCTCATTCCCTATTGCCAACGCAGCAGTTTCTGACGCTAGAAAATCGATTAAAAACGTAATTAATTTGGATACTCACATTCAGATTAAAATGGATTTTATTAATCCTGAAAGTGCAGAAAAATTTGTTGAAAAAGGCTGGGATGAAGAAAAACAAATGTATTACTACTTAGTTTACTTCAACAAAGAAGAGAAAAACTAAGGGTTTTCATTTTCCATTACTTACTTATTAATACAGAAAACGGCAGCTACAATTGTAACTGCCGTTTTTTTTATTGCAATTGATTTTCTAAAACAAAGCGAAAATCGATTTTAAAATATCATCGTAAACTTGTTTGTCTCTCTCTCCCGATCTAGCCAAAACTCTGATTCCTGAATAATTATTGAAGATAAAGCGAGCCAAAGATCGCGCTTCTTGCTTATCAGAAATCTGTCCTAACTCCTGCCCTTTTTTTATAGCTTTACAAAAAATATCTTCGACCGTTTTCTGATTGTCATGAACAATTTTTGCAATTTCAGGATCATGCATCGCCAATTCAACCGATGAGTTTACCATAAAACAGCCTTTTGTAATTCGGTCTTGGAGACTTTCTACAACTGCTTGTTTAAAAATATTGGTAAAAGCCGTTTTTATATTTGGAGCATTTTCTAGAAGTTCTATTAAAACGTCATGATTCTGCTGCTGATATCGTTTCAAAGATTTCACAAAAAGCTTTTGCTTGTCTCCAAAAGTATCATACAAACTCGAACGGCTTAATCCTAAATGATTTACCAAATCCTGAGCCGACGTTCCGTTGTAACCTTTGTGCCAAAAAATCTCTATTGCTTTATCTAAAGCCTGATCTTCATTAAATTCTTTCGTTCTAGCCATGACATTCAAATTAAATTCAACACAAAGATACAAAAATACGGAACAATCGTTCCTGAATTAGTCAAAAAAATTATACAACTGCATTTACAGTAAGTCCACCATCAACGACAATTTCAGTTCCAGTTATGAAAGAAGAATCATCTGAAGCTAAGAACGAAACTGTTTTTGCAATTTCTGAAGATTGAGCAAAACGTTTCAATAAGATTTTCTCACCCAAAATAGTTCCAAATCCTTCTACTTCTTCTTTTTGCAAACCTAATTTTCCGTAAAGCGGAGTTTCAACTGGTCCAGGAGAAACAGCATTTACTCTAATTTTTCTTGGAGCTAATTCTGTTGCAAACACTTTGTTTAAAGATAAAACTGCTGCTTTACTTGCTGCATAGACACTAGAGTTTGGCATTCCGACATGAGCATTAATAGAAGTATTAAAAATTATAGAACCGCCATCGTTTAAAATTGGCAATACTTTCTGTACTGTAAAATAAACTCCTTTAACGTTTACATTCATAATACTGTCATAATGATCTTCAGAAGCTGATTCAACTGGTGCAAAAGAAGCAACTCCAGCATTCAAGAATAAAATATCGACTTTTCCGAATTTTGCTTTTACTTCTTCAACCAAACTATCAATTGATTTTAAATCAGATTGATCAGCCACGATTCCTGTAACATTCAATTCCGTTTCTGCTTTCGCTAAAGCTTCTTTATTTCTTCCTGTTACAATTACCTTTGCGCCTTTTGATACTAAATCAGCTGCTGCTGCGTATCCAATTCCACTGTTTCCACCTGTCACGATTGCTACTTTGTTTTCTAAACTTTTCATTTTTATTTGTTTTTAAGTTATTGATTATTCAATTATTACAGTACAAAGATATAATAACGGAACGATCGTTCCGTTATTTATAATGTTAATTTTTCGTTAAAATAAAAATAAGCAAGCCGAAACCCTTTAATTATAAGGAAAACAACTATTTAACTATAGAGGAAAGAAATCATAAAATGCCATCCTTTCTTAATTTATGCTTAATTTTGTATTAAAAAATAACTCATATGGATATTCAATTATTTAAAGAAAGTCCTTTTAACACCATAATCTCATTCCAAAAGCTAATCGAATCTTTTGAAGAAATTGCACTATCAGACGTTGATTACAGATCCAACTACGCCAAAGCAATTTTAGCGCAGATTGAATTGATTCCAGAACTTCGAACTGGTATTCAAGATTACTCTGTCATCAAAAACAATGAAGCTTTAATCAAAAATATTCTGGCTGATTTGTTTCCAACTGCATTAACGCACAACGAAATAAAAGCGGTTACGATTCCTTTTCAAAATATCTCTTTCAATTATACAGAGCGTTTCAAGAAAATTTTGAAAAACGCAGGAGACGAATTTTATATGGAAATTCGTGATTTTAGCGATCATCAATTCTATATCAACAATTGTTGTTTGATTTTAAGCTATTATTATAATCAGCGTATAGATTTCAATCAGCCTTTTTTCTATGATATTCCAGATGAAAATGGCGTAGAAAAACATTATAGAATTTTATATAATGCCGATTTCATGGAAATTATTCCAACTGAAAACTCTGTCCCATTAACTCAAGAAGATATCGATCAATTGATTGATAATTATAACGATATTGATTTATGGAAATCTAAATTCCCAAAAGGAAGCTGGATTTTAAGAGGTTTTGGAATCGTTTCTTTGTTTGATGCCACTACTGAAAGTGCTATTTCTATCTTAAAAAGCAGTCTGTTGAAACCGGGGCCTAAAACGGTTGCCACAGATCAAGAAGTTTCTAACATTTTTCAGTCAATTTTTAATCTTCCAAATTTAAAAGTCGGATTTATTATTTATAATCCTGAAGAAGAGAAATTTATCCGACCAGCGAGATACGAAAATCAAATGAAGAGCTTTTTACTTTCTGCAGATCAGGAAGTTGATTGCAAAAATGCTTTTTTCGGATGTTCTTTCGAAAATCTGTTAGACAATCAAGAGCCATTTGTTATTTCTAATGTGAGCAAATTCACTGAAGAATCAACTAATAAAAGACTTGGAGAGCATTTACTGTCTCAAGGTATTCAAAGCTGTATTTTTGCACCCGTTATTAAAAGCGGACATTTATTAGGCGTTGTCGAATTGGTTTCAGAAAATCCGAGAGATTTGAATAGCGTGAATGCTACAAAACTAGATTTGGTTCTTCCGTATTTAACTGATACAATCGATCGTTACAATACCGATATGCAACATCAAATTGAAGCGATTATTCAACGAGAATATACTACGATTCACCCAAGCGTTTATTGGAAATTCAAGAGAGAATCGCAGAATTATTTTCAGAATATGAATCATACAAAAGATTATATTTTTAAAGAAATTGTTTTTAAAAATGTATATCCATTATATGGTCAAATTGATATTAAGGGTTCGTCTGAGCATAGAAACGAAACGGTTAAAATTGATTTAAAAAATCAGCTATCGGCTCTTTTGGAGATTTTCGATAATCAAGAATCGAATTCGAATCTTGTTCTTTTGGAACAAAGAAAATTTGAATTGGAATCGCTTAGAAGCGAATTAGATTTTCCTTTAAAGGCAGATACAGAGCAACACGTTCAGCGTTATATTGAAGAAGAAATTCATCCGATTTTAAAAAATGCCATAAGCAATCCGAAAAGTGAAAAGCTGGAAAAATTATATTTTGAAAGTTTGGATGAAAAAACAGGAATGTTTTATCAGGAAAGAAAAAAGTTCGACAACGCCATGTCGATTATCAATAAAAAATTAGCAACTGTTTTAGACAGAAAACAAGTTGAAGCGCAACAGATTTATCCGCATTATTATGAACGTTTTAAAACGGATGGTGTTGAACACAATTTATATATTGGAGCTTCAATTGCGCCAACAAAACCATTCGATATCATGTATTTACACAATCTTCGTTTGTGGCAATTGCAGACTTTATGCGAAATGGAATTGGAACATCATGATCTTAAAGCTTCGTTACCTTATGAATTGGATGTTACTTCGTTGATTTTGGTTTTCAGTTCTGCTCTTTCAATTCGTTTTAGAATGGATGAAAAACGTTTTGATGTTGACGGAACTTACAATGCAAGATATGAAGTCGTTAAAAAACGAATTGACAAATCGCATATTAAAGGAACAAACGAAAGAATTACTGAAAAAGAGAAAATCACAATTGTATATTCTCAAAACAGTGAAGAAGCAGAATATTTAAAATACATTAAATATTTACAGCATAAAAAAATTCTTGAACCTTCAATTGAACAATTTGAAGTAGAAGATCTTCAAGGAGTTTCTGGTCTGAGAGCGATACGTGTGAAAGTAATCAACAACAATTCAAACTCAGAAGTTAAAAAAATAACCTATCAGGATTTATTAGATGAGCTCAACTAATTAGTTGAGCTTTTTTATTTTTAAAGCTTACGAAAAACTTTGTCAAAGTTTGAAACTTTGACAAAGTTGCCAATCGCAAATTAAATCGATTTAAAAGCAATCACAAACGCAATTACCGTTATAATAATTCCGAACATGAAAAAGTTATACGCAATTCGGAGTAAGTTATATTTTCGTTGTAAAACCAATCCTAGATAATATAAATCTTTAATCATGGTCGAATAAAGATAATCTCGGTCTTTCATCATTTCATTCATTGCCCAATCGTAATCTTCAAGCGGCATTTTATAGAAATTTCCAAAAAACATTAAATTGACTTTTTTATCCTCAACATCATTTCTAGTAAAAAATCCTGAAGTCACTTTTGGACGCGTAGAAAGAATGGCAAAAATAATTGTAATCACACTAGACATCAACATGATAAAAGTCGGAACAACTAAATGAGCGTTTTTAGGACTATCCAATTTTGGAATAATAGACGATAATGCAATCGAAATAATAATCGCATTTACAGACAATAAAATATTGGCTTTACTGTCGGCAATTCCGCTTAAACGCGTATGATTTCCAAGTGTTACACGAAATAAAGTATCAATTCCGCGATCTGGTTTTTCTGTTTTATCTTTCTTTTTATTCTCTTCTTCAAGAGCGGCAGCAGCTTTCAATTCCTGTTTATTGATTTTTTTCTGAATCATTAAGAGATTTTTTTCTTTCAGAGGTTGCCATTTTCTTAAAGCATAATCGGTATAAAAACGATGTTTATTCAACAAGAAATTTAAGTTTTCTCTTGTCCATTCGGCATTCGAGAAACTAACAATTCCAGCATTTTTTAATTCCAGACGAAGCAATTCGCAAGTTGTAGCATATTCAGCACCCATTAAATGAGCGTAATCTGCATCACGAATAATTTTTTCTAAATGTGTTTTAGGCTCATATTCTTTAACTGTTGCTAAAATCAAACTAGAAACCAAAGCTATAAATTCTTCCGATTTTCCTTTTTCGCGTAAAAAGTCAGCTGCTATTTCAGTACTTTTCTTTTCATGATTTTCATATCCTTCAATGTATCCAGTATCATGAAACCATGCAGCAACCAAAAGCGCTTCCTTATCCTCACCTTCTACATCTTCTTTTTTGCAAAGTTCTTTTACCGCTGTAACCACGGTAAAAGTATGATTAAAATTATGGTAAGAATATAAATTAGAAAGTTTATCTTTGAGTAAATTACCGACAAAATCTTCGGATTGTTCTATTAGATTCATAAAGAATATTTTTATACCACTAAATTATGAAATTGTTTTTGGATAATCATTTTATTGCCAAGATTAAAAATTACTCTTTGGCAATTATGGCACTATTCATAGTTTATTCTTGTGCAACGCGCAAACCTCAATACGGAAAAAATGTTAGTGCCATTGAAACAGAAAACGCAACAGATACGATACAAATTGCACATACTTTTTTTCTTGTTGGAGATGCTGGAAATGCCGATGAAGAACAAGCACAGCAAACACTGGAACTTTTGCATCAAAAACTAAAAAAAGCAAATAAAAAATCGACGCTTCTTTTTTTAGGTGATAATATTTACCCAAAAGGTTTTCCTGGCAACAAACATCCTGAAGATAAAGCTTTGGCAGAAACCAAACTGACCAATCAATTAAAATTGGCAGAAGGTTTTAAAGGAAGGACAATTGTAATTCCTGGAAATCATGATTGGTACAGCGGCATTAAAGGTTTAGAGCGTCAAGCGGATTTTGTAACGAAATATTTGAACGATAAAAAAGCTTTTCTTCCAAGAAAATCATGTCCTATTGAAGACGTAAAAATAGATAGTACAACAACTTTGATAGCTGTTGATAGTGAGTGGTTTCTAGAAAATTGGAACGATCATCCTACTATAAACGACAATTGCGAAATTAAAACTCGAGAAGCATTTTTTGAAGAACTAGAAGGTCTTTTAAACAAAAACCAAGAGAAAACTGTTGTTTTGGCAATTCACCATCCGTTATTGAGCAATGGTACTCATGGTGGGCAATTTTCGTTAGAAAAACAATTATTTCCTTTAGAGCAAAAAATTCCTCTTCCTGTAATTGGTTCATTCATCAATTTACTGAGAAAAACATCTGGAGCTAGTCCGCAGGACATTCAAAACAAACAATACACCATTTATGCGAAAAGAATTAAAACACTTTTGCAAAAGCAAAAAAATGTAATTGTAGTTTCTGGACACGATCATAACTTACAATATATCAGCAAAGAAAATATTCAGCAGATTATTAGCGGTGCGGGATCAAAGTCTGAAGCTGCTAGAGCCATAAGTCCTTACGATTTTTCGTATGGAGGAAATGGTTATGCAGTTTTAACCATGTTTAAAAGTGGCGACGCAAAAGTTTCTTATTATGGAAATGAAAACAACAAAGAAAAACTGCTTTTTGAACGCGAAATTATAAAAGCCAAAGAAATCAATTGGGCTTCAGATATTCCGAACAAGTTTCCTCCAACGGTGACTACTTCGATTTATTCTCCAAAAATGACTCAAAAAGGTGCTTTTCATAAATTCTTATTCGGCCAACATTATAGAAAATATTACAGTCTTCCTATTGAAGCGAAAACTGCAACTGTCGATACTTTAAAAGGCGGTTTAAAACCAATTCGCGGAGGCGGAGGACATCAATCGGTTTCATTAAGAATGTCTGATCCTCAAGGTCGTGAATATGTAATGCGCGCTATGAAAAAAAGTGCTACTGTATTTTTACAATCCGTTGCTTTTAAAGACCAATATGTAGTCAATGAATTCGAGAAAACGTATGCCGAAGATTTCTTATTTGATTTCTACACAACCTCTCATCCTTACGCTTCTTTTGTTATTGGCGAAATGTCTGATCAAATTGGTTTGAGACATACAAATCCTATTTTATATTATATCCCGAAGCAAAATGGTTTGGGAGAATTTAACGCCAATTTTGGAGATCAATTGTATATGGTTGAAGAAAGACCGGCAGACAATCATTTGGATGGGAAAAATTTCGGTAAACCGGATAATATTATAGGAACTGATGATATGATGCTGAATCTTCATAAAGATGAAAAATATACAGTTGACGAGAAAGAATATATAAAAGCTCGTTTATTTGATATTCTTTTGGGAGATTGGGACCGACACAGCGATCAATGGCGTTGGGCAGAATATAAGGAAAAAGGAAAAGTAATTTACAGACCAATTCCGAGAGATCGTGATCAGGCGTTTGTAAAATATGATGGTGCTTTGCTTTCTCTTTTAATGAATATGCCTCCGCTTCGTCACATGCGAACTTTTAGAGGTGATAGAATCAACGTAAAATGGCTGGGAAGAGAGCCTTATCCAATGGATTTAGCGTTTTTAAGAACTGCTCAAGAAAAAGATTGGGTGGAAGAAGCGAAATACATTCAAGAAAATTTAACGGATGCTGATATCGATGAAGCTTTTAAAAATATGCCAAAAGAAGTTCAAGATGGAACAGTTGATGAAATCAAGGCAAAATTAAAAAGAAGAAAAAAAGACCTTCAAAAATATGCTCGTGAATATTCTGATGTTTTAAGCAGAACCGTTATGATTGCTGGAACAGACAAAAAAGATAAATTTGTTTTGAATCATAATGTGAAAAAGGGAATTGAAATTCAGGTTTTCAGAGTTAAAAAAGAAGGCGACGAATTGGTTTACACTAAGAACGTAACCGATGATAAAACCAAAAATCTTTGGATTTACGGATTAGACGACGATGACATTTTTGAAGTTAAAGGAAATGAAAAATCAAACATTAAAATTCGTTTGCTTGGTGGTCAAAACAATGATACTTACAACATAGAAAACGGAAGAAAGGTTATTGTCTACGATTTTAAGTCAAAAGAAAACACTTACAATCTAGATTCTAAAACGCAAACGCAGTTAACAGACGATTATGATGTAAATGCTTATAACTACGAAAAACCTAAATACAATGTAATTGCAGGACTTCCAAACATTGGCTATAATCCCGATGATGGTGTAAAAATGGGCGTTAACGTAAATTATACGGTTAATAATTTCAAACAAAATCCGTACACGCAAAAGCATATTTTTAATGCGTTCTATTATTTTGCTACTGGCGGTTTAGAATTTAATTATGCTGCACATTTCCCTGGTTTATTAGGGAAATGGGTTATTGATGTGGAATCTTTATATACAACTCCAAACTTTGCTATGAACTATTTTGGTTACGGAAACGAAGCGAAGTATGATGATAATGTAGACATGGATTACAATCGTGTTCGTATTAGAAAATTTAATGCTTCGGGTGCTATCAGACACGTAGGAAGATTTGGAAGCGAATTTAGCATTCAGCCAATTTTCCAGAGAATGACTGTTGAAGAAACCGAAAATAGATACATTAATACTCCTGGAATTGTAAATCCAGAGGTATTTAATAGTCAGAATTTTGGAAGTTTAAAAGTGAAATATTTATTTAAAAATTCTGATTTTGCTGCAAAACCAACATTAGGAATTTATTTTATGGTTGCTGGAACATGGACAACAAATTTGGATGAAACCAAAAAGAATTTCCCAACGCTTGAAAGTGTTTTAGGTTTTACTCATAGAATTGATCATAACGGAAAACTTATTTTGGCTACTTATCTAAAAGGAAAAGCTATTTTAAATAATAATTACGAATTCTACCAAGGTTCTACATTAGGTGGCGATACTGATTTACGCGGATTTAGAAATGAGCGTTTCTTAGGAAATTCTTATTTCTCTCAAAGTTCAGATTTACGATTAAGCATCGGAAAAATACGCAAAACAATTGTTCCTTTTACTTATGGAATTTTAGGTGGTTTCGATTATGGAAGGGTTTGGCTTGATGGCGAAGATTCTAAAAAATGGCACCAAGATTACGGCGGCGGACTTTGGTTGAATGCCATAAATGTTATTACAGCAAGAATCTCTTATTTTAAATCTCCTGACGAAATTGGAAGGGTGATTTTTGGAGCAGCTTACAGCTTCTAGGTTTCATAGCCACAAAGGCTCAAAGGAACAAAGTTTTTTTTAGCCACGAATTACACAAAAATGCGCGAATTAAATTTCTATTATTTGCATAAAAATTAGTGTAAATTCGTGTAATTCGTGGCTAAATTTTTTCTTAGCATCTTAGAAACTTAGTGACTTAGAAGGTTAAATTCATAAACCTTTCCTCCTATTTTATTTGTTTTTTCGTCGGCGATTAACAAAGTATTGTTGTCTTTAAAAACGATTGCTTCTTTTTGAGAAAAGTGGTTTAGATTTAATTCTGTGTGTGTGCCTTTATGGAATAAATCTCCTTTAAAATCTTTAAATAAAAGCACTTTATCGTGACTTAATAATGCTACTTTTTTTCCGTCTGGACTTATTGATGCACTTGTTAGCACACAATGATTGTAATTATTGCATGTTTTAAACTCACCAATTTTTACTGCTTTTTGAGTTCCTGCAGCATTTTTAATTTTATAGATAAAAGCAGTTCCATCAAAACCTTTGCTTCTGTTTTTGGTGAAAAGATAGAAATAACCGTTTTGCTCAAAGAAACCTTCAACATCATAAAACATTTCTTTTTTCTTTGGCGGAAATTCTTTTTGTTCTGGATACGAAAAAGAGATTTTATATTCGGCTTTAGCCAAATCATTATTCAATTGATTTTTTGCGACTTTGTAAATGCACAAATCTCTTCTTTCGTTATCATTATTTCCAAAATCTCCAATGTAGATATTTCCAGATTTGTCTTTTGTAATATCTTCCCAATCGACATTTGTAGCGTTTGAAATCGTAATTGTTTTGGCTAATTTCCCTTTAGAATCAATTGCATAAATAGCGTTTTTGTTTCCGCTATCTTCCAAAGTGTAAATAATATTGGTTTCTGGGAAATACGTAATTCCCGAAACTTCTTTTAATTTTTTAGGAAGCGAATAAAGTTCTTTTAGATCAGAATCAGATTGTTTCTGGCAAGCTAGTAAAGCAATTGAGCAAATAACTAAAAAGGATTTTTTCATATAATATATTTTTGCCAAAGATTAAACCAAATTGGTATTTTTAAAATTACGTGTAATAAACTCAAATGCGGCATGCATAACGTGTCCCATTGATTTTGCGTTTTTGAATTTCATATCGTTCGTATAACGATACAATTCCATTTTTAATTGCAACAAATGTTCCTGTGTCGAAATCGTATCGTGACACATAATATTCAGCAATTTATGAATTCTCGTTTCGGCCGAATGAATACGTTTTGCCAGAATTGCCCTTTCTTCGTCTTTATATTGAATAATCGAACGCTCTTCTAATTTTTCTTTGATTAATTGAATCATCGGAAAATTTTCTTTGAAAAACTGCGGACGATATACTTTAAAATTCCCTTCATAACATTGCTGGTCAAAATCGATCGGACGAATTTTATAGACTACTTGATCGAAATCGTGAATCGGGACAATTACATAATTGTACGCACGCATATCTCCCAAAAGGCGAATCATACAGCGTTCGTTAAACTTGACAAACTCCTTTGCAATCTGTGCTTTTTCCATTTCGCTACATTTATCTAACAGCGTGTCCATAAAAACATCACCTGGAATTCCGATAATATGCTCTTCGATCAAAGTATCTTTATAAACCAAAAAGTTGATTTTATCTGGCGAAAGAATGTCTTCCAATTCCAATCCATAAATACGCGAAGCATCAGCTTTTTTGATGTAAAAATGGACATAGTTATCATTGAGAATATTTCGAACTTTAATTCTAAAAGGTTTCGAATTTCCGAAAGTACAATAATCGATAGCATCGACATTCAGGAATTGAATGATTTCACTATTACCATCAGAATGCAGAAGCGAGTAGATTTTCTTTAGATTCAAATCAATTTCGCTGCGTTCAAATTCGCCGTAATATACTCGAATCCAAAGCGTATCGTTATCATGTTTGTCGTAAACATTTATCGATCCCGAAAAACGAAGCAAGTCATCATAAAACACAGAAACTTTAGAAATACGTTCGTATCGTTCTAAGTAACTTAAAAGTGGCTGTGTTAAAGGGTAAGACGGTTTTTTTAAAACCATTAAAGGCTCGCTCATTTTGAATATCTTTATTACAAATTTACGTCAATACGATTTAAAGTCAGAATTTAAAGTAACAAAAAACAATTTGATTCGTCATACTAAAAACTAAAACCAGAAAAATTTGGAAACCATATTAACCATTGAGAATTTAAGTAAAAGATACGGCCGAATTCAGGCTTTGAAAAATGTATCTTTTCAAATACAAAAAGGTCGAGTTTATGGCATTCTAGGGCCAAACGGCAGCGGAAAATCGACTACATTAGGAATTGTTTTAAGCGTTGTCAATAAATCGTCTGGCAATTATCGTTGGTTTGACGGCAATGTGGAAACGCATGAAGCTTTAAAAAAAGTTGGCGCTATTATAGAAAGACCCAATTTCTATCCGTACATGACGGCCGAGCAAAACCTGAAATTGGTTTGCAAAATCAAAAACATCAATTATTCTAAAGTGAATGAAAAATTGGAATTGGTTGGTTTAATCGAAAGAAAAGACAGCAAATTCAGTACTTTTTCTTTAGGAATGAAACAACGCTTGGCCATTGCATCAGCACTTTTAAACGATCCCGAAATTTTAATTTTAGATGAACCAACTAATGGATTAGATCCGCAAGGAATTCATCAAATTCGAGATATCATTAAAAAAATTGCCTCGCAAGGAACGACTATTTTACTGGCTTCTCATTTATTGGATGAAGTAGAAAAAGTTTGTTCGCAAGTAATTGTTTTAAGAAAAGGTGAAGTTTTATATTCTGGACCTGTTGATGGAATGTCTTCAAACGAAGGTTTCTTTGAACTGCAAGCTGATGATAATTTAGTTTTAAAAACGGTTTTAACAGAGCATCCTGCAGTAGATAGAATTGCTGAAGAAGACGGAAAAGTTTTAGTTTATCTTAATTCAAATTTATCTGCTTCAGATTTGAATCAATTTTTATTCTCTAAAAACATTATTTTAAGTCATTTAGTAAAACGCAAAAACAGCTTAGAAGCTCAATTTTTAGAATTAACCAAAAATGCTATCGCCCAAAAAAACTAAACCATGAAAAGACTTCTTTCTATAGAATTGCAAAAAATCTGGATGAACAAAGCCAGCCGCTTATTAACTTTAACCTATTTTATATTACTTTCTTTTATAGCATTAATTGCTGTTATAAAATTTGATATTGGTCCTTTTAAATTTCATTTGGCAGAAATGGGAATTTTTAATTTTCCGTTTATCTGGCATTTTAATACTTATGTTGCTGCTTGGTTAAAATTCTTTTTGGCCATTGTGATCGTTTCGATGATGGCGAACGAATATAGCTACGGAACTTTAAAACAAAACTTAATTGATGGTCTAAGCAAAAAGGAATTTATTTTATCTAAATTCTTAACTGTAGTTTTATTTGCTTTTGTATCTACAGTTTTTGTTTTTGTCATGAGTTTAATTTTAGGATTATCCTTTTCTTCTTATACCGAATTTGGCATTATTTTTAGCGACTTAGATTATCTTTTAGCCTTCTTTGTAAAATTAACCGGATTCTTTTCTTTCTGTTTGTTTTTAGGAATCTTAGTAAAACGCTCTGCTTTTGCACTTGGTTTTCTGTTAGTTTGGAATATTTTAGAAGCAATCATTAGAGGTCTCTTAGCTTTTAAAGTCTTTCCGAATAGTGATACTGATGAAAAAATTACGCAATTTTTACCTTTAGAATCAATGTCCAATTTAATTGTTAATCCTGGCCCAAGATTATCGGTAATCAAAAATATTGGTTCGCAAATGGGAATTGAAACAGATGCCGATTTTAGTGTACCGTATTCTGCTGTTTTAATTGTTTTAGTTTGGACTTTACTGTTTATCTATTTTTCTTACAAATTATTAAAAAATAGAGATTTGTAGTATATTTGTTACTATGAGTCAAATAAGAGTTTTCCTAATTCTAATTTTGTGCTGTTTTTATCATAAAATCAGCGCGCAGAATATTTCTGTCGATGCTACAGCCACACCAACAGATTTAATTCAGAATGTTTTAATAAATAGTTCTTGTGTCGAAGTTGAAAGCGTAAATGCATCGGGAAACCCGACTCCAAATCAACAGAGTTACGGTTCTTTCACCGCTGATTCAAATTTTCCTTTTCCTAGCGGAATAGTTTTAAGCACCTCTCCTAGTAAAAATGCGGAAGGTCCTTTTAATCAGCAAGGTTCTAAAGGCACACAAGTAAGAGCTTGGAATGGTGACGCAGATCTTAATACTGCTTTAGGAATTAATAACAGTACGCAGGCGACAGTTTTAGAATTTGATTTTATAGCGCTTACCAACTCTATAAGCTTCAATTATATTTTTGCTTCGAATGAATATCAGAATAATTTTCCTTGTATTTATTCCGACGGATTTGCTTTCTTAATTAAAGAAGCCGGAAGCAGTGACAATTATAAAAACCTTGCTGTATTGCCTAATACCACTACAGCAGTTTCAGCCACAACTGTTCACCCAAAAATTGAAACCGTAAATGGCAGTGGCGGAGAACCATTAGTTGGCTGTGAAGCTATAAATGAAAGCTACTTCAATGGTTATAATACAGCTGTAAGTCCTATTAATTATGCTGGGCAAACTGTAATAATGAATGCTTCTACAGATGTAATTCCAAACAAAAAATACCATCTAAAATTGGTCGTTGCTGATGATATCACCAGACAATACAATTCGGCAGTTTTTATTGAAGCAGGTAGTTTTGTAACTAAAATAAATTTTGGAGAAGATAGAACTGTGGCAAATAGCAATCCTGTTTGTTATGGTGAAAATTTTGCATTAGATACCCATTTAAGTGCAACTGCATATACTTTTAAATGGTTTAAAAAAGATGCTTCTAATACTTATGTTGAAATTCCAGGCGCACTATCTCCAACTTATACTGTTCCATCATCTGGTATATATAAAGTAGAAGCGACCTTGAACAATACAACATGTGTTTCTGTTGGAGAAATCACAGTTGAATTTTCTGCTCAAATTGCATCTACAAATACTTCTTTATTGCAATGTGATGATGATGCAGATGGCATTACAATTTTTGATTTAACTAAAGCTGCCAATATTGTAAAAAACAATAATTCTCAAATTACCAATCAAGGGTATTACGAAACTTTGGCAGATGCAAAAGCAAAAACAAATCCAATTTTAAACCCGCAACAATATACTAACAAGTCTACAAATCAAATTGTTTTTGCGCTACTTGAAAACACTTTTGGTTGCGGCACAACAGCTGAAATCACACTGAATGTTTCTAATTCTGTTATTCCGAATCAAGCTCCAGTAGAAACTTGTGATGGAGATGATATTCAAGACGGGTTATATCAATTTGATTTGAATGCAGAAGTAACACCTCAAATTTTAACAGGTTTACCTGCAGGATTGGTAATTAATTATTTCTTGACTGCCGCAGATGCAGTTACAGAAACTAACCCATTGCCCAATATTTTTAAAAATACAACTCCAAACAGTCAAACTATTTATGCGCGTGCTGCAAATGGTCCTGATTGTTATGATATTACCCCTGTAGAATTAATTGTCCATACATTTGATCCGCCTAATTTTGAAGACGAAACTCATTATTTATGCAAAGGAGATGATATGACCTTAAGTGTTGATCCAGGTTTTAGCAGTTACTCATGGTCTAACGGAAACACCACAAATTCTACAGTAATCAATAGTGCCGGAGACTATTCGGTAACCGTAAAAGATGCTAATGGTTGCGAAAAAACTAAAACGTTCAAAATAATTTTATCTGAACCGGCTACCATTACTGGAGCAGACGTAAAGGATTTTTCTGGAAATGATAATACTGTTCAAATTCAATATACAGGCGCAGGAAATTATGAATTCTCTCTTGATGGAAAAGTTTTTCAAGACAGTCCTACATTTACGCAAGTAGCTCCAGGAGTCTATAATGCTATTGCAAGAGATAAAAATGGTTGTGGTTTGTCAAATTTATTTTTAGTTTATGTTTTAGATTACCCGCGTTTCTTTACTCCAAACGGAGACGGATACAATGATTTATGGGTAATTAAAAATATTGATCAAATGCCAGATTATACAATTTCGATTTTTGATCGCTATGGGAAATTACTAAAACAAATGAATCAGAATGCTTCGGGCTGGAACGGAATTTTCAACGGAAGAGAAATGCCTTCAGATGATTACTGGTTTACTCTACTTTTTGTAAACGGAAAAAATGTAAAGGGTCATTTTAGTTTAAAAAGATAAGCTTTCAAAAAATTCCAATTCTTAAAATCCAAATTCCAAGAAAATATAAATAAAAAAAATCCCAAACTCCAGAATTGGAATTTGGGATTTTTATATTGAAAATTAATCTAATTAGATTTTGTATCTCTTTCTATCTGTTTCGCTTAAGTAGATTTTTCTTAAACGTAAAGATTTTGGAGTAACTTCAACATACTCATCTTTCTGAATGTACTCTAAAGCTTCCTCTAATGAGAATTTGATAGCTGGAATAATTCTAGCTTTATCATCAGCTCCAGAAGAACGTACGTTAGAAAGTTTTTTCGTTTTAGTAACGTTAACAGTCATATCGTCGCTACGAGTATTTTCTCCAATTACCTGACCTTCATAGATATCCTCGTTAGGATCAACGAAGAATTTACCACGATCTTGTAATTTATCGATAGAGTAAGGAATTGCTTTTCCGTTTTCCATAGAGATTAATGAACCGTTGTTACGTCCAGGAATTTCTCCTTTGTATGGTTCGTACCCAATGAAACGGTGTGCCATAATAGCTTCACCAGCAGTAGCAGTAAGCAATTGATTTCTTAAACCGATAATTCCACGAGATGGAATGTTGAATTTAATGATCATACGCTCTCCTTTACCTTCCATAGAAAGCATTTCTCCTTTACGGATAGTAACGAACTCAACCGCTCTACCTGAAAGGTTTTCTGGTAAGTCGATAGTTAATTCCTCAATTGGCTCACATTTCACACCATCAACTTCTTTGATGATAACTTGTGGCTGACCAATTTGAAGCTCGTATCCTTCTCTTCTCATTGTTTCAATAAGAACAGACAAGTGAAGTACACCACGACCAAATACCATGAATTTATCAGCAGAATCAGTTTCTCCAACTTTCATCGCTAAGTTTTTCTCTAACTCTTTTGTTAATCTTTCACGAATATGTCTAGAAGTAACAAATTTACCTTCTTTACCAAAGAAAGGAGAATCGTTAATTGTAAACAACATACTCATTGTTGGCTCGTCGATAGCAATTGTTTGTAAAGCTTCTGGATTTTCGAAGTCAGCGATAGTATCACCAATTTCAAAACCTTCGATACCTACAACAGCACAAATATCTCCAGCAACAACCTCTTCTACTTTTCTACGGCCTAAACCTTCAAAAGTGTGTAATTCTTTAATTCTAGATTTGATGATTTTTCCATCTCTTTTTACCAAAGAAATTGGCATACCTTCTTTTAAAGTACCTCTTTCAAGACGTCCGATAGCGATACGACCTGTAAAAGAAGAGAAGTCTAGAGAAGTAATCAACATTTGTGGAGTTCCTTCAGAAACTTTTGGAGCAGGAACATTAGCAATAACCATATCTAACAATGGTTCAATGTTTTCTGTTTGAACTTTCCAGTCGTCAGACATCCAGTTGTTTTTAGCAGAACCATAAACCGCTGGGAAATCTAACTGCTCTTCAGTAGCTCCTAATTCGAACATTAAATCAAAAACTTTCTCGTGAACTTCTTCTGGAGTACAGTTTTCTTTATCTACTTTATTGATAACCACGCAAGGTTTCAATCCTAAATCGATCGCTTTTTGTAAAACGAAACGAGTTTGTGGCATTGGTCCTTCAAAAGCATCAACTAGTAAACATACACCATCGGCCATGTTCAATACACGTTCTACTTCACCTCCAAAATCGGCGTGGCCAGGAGTATCGATAATATTGATTTTTGTTCCTTTATATTGAACAGAAACGTTTTTAGAAGTAATAGTAATACCTCTCTCACGTTCTAAATCATTATTATCTAGGATTAAATCACCTGTGTTTTCGTTTTCACGAAATAACTGACAGTGATACATAATTTTATCAACCAAAGTGGTTTTACCGTGATCGACGTGGGCAATAATTGCAATGTTTCTAATAGATTCCATCTGTGATTTTTAATGGGCGCAAAGGTACACTTTATTTTGTAAAAAAAAATGTTTCTATCATAGTTTGCGTATATACAATCAATTAGTTAATATAAAACATCAAAATATCGGTTTCAAAATGACATTAACATACGTTTAGTTATAGTTAAATTAACTATATTTGAAGTGATGAAAAGTAAAACTCTCCAAATTACTCTTATTTATACAATCATCTCGATAATTATGGCGGTCTTATGTCATAAATTACTCATAACCTACTTTTCTTCGTCAGAATATCTATATCTATCCTTAATAAAAGATGTTATTTTTATTCTAATAACAGTATTGGTTTTTAGTCTTATACTTTCAAAAAACGAAAAAAGAAACATAACAATCTTTGAAAAGTTAAACAAAACCAACGAAGAAATAAAAGAATCTAATGAGAAATATGACATTGTAGCAAAAGCAACAAGCGATACTATTTGGGATTGGAAAATTCAAGAGGACAGTATTAATTGGAACAAAGGAATTGAAGGGGTTTTTGGTTATGACCCAAAAGATGTGGGTAAAACTTCTAAATGGTGGTTTGATAAAATTCACCCAGAAGATAGTATCCGAATGTCAATAAAATTATATTCGTTTATAGAACAAAAAACGGAGAAATGGCAAGATCAATACCGCTTTAGATGCGCAGACGGAACATATAAGTATGTTTTGGATCGAGGTTTTTTATTGAAAGATGAAAACGGAAGAGCCATCAGAATGATTGGAGCAATTCAAGACATCACAAAACAAAAAGAAGAAGAACAACGATTAAAACTTTTAGAAACTGTAATTACTCAGTCTAAAGATTCTATTTTAATTACAGAAGCCAATTCTTCTGACGGAAAAATACCTAAAATAGTTTACGTTAATCCTGCATTTTCTCAAATGTCTGGCTACCAATCAAACGAAATCATTGGAAAATCGCCAAACATTTTCAAAGGCCCAAAATCGGATTCAGATGAATTAAAAAAACTTTTGAGAGCTATAAAAAACGAAGAGGAATGTTTGATCGAAACTATTACTTACACAAAAAGTAAAGAAGAATATTGGGTGCGTTTTTCTATGATTCCTATTTTCAACAACGAAGGAATAATTTCGCACTGGATTTCGATACAGAGAGATATTACCGACGAGAAAAAACTAGAAACAGAAAAAGAACACCTTATTAGAGAATTAACTCAAAACAATAAAGACTTAAAACAATTCTCTTATATCACATCTCATAATCTTAGAGCGCCGCTTTCTAACTTAATTGGACTATTGAATCTAATAGAAGACATTCCGATAGAAAATGAAGAGCTACAAGAAATACTAGCCGGATTTACAAAATCAACTCATTTGCTAAATGAAACCATAAATGATTTAGTAAAAGTTATTATCATTAAAGACAATCCTTCAATGCAAAAAGAAGAAGTCTCTTTAAAAGAAGTTTTTGAAAATGTATTTAGCCAACTTTCTTTTCAAATTGAATTACATAAACCAATAATCAAATTGAAATTTGACAAAGTCCCAGAACTTATTACAAACAAAGCTTATATTGAAAGCATTTTATTAAATCTGCTAACAAACTCCATAAAATATAAATCGGAAAATAGAAAACTAAAAATATCTATTACAGCAGAACAAATAGAACACAGAACAATCTTAACCTTTAAAGACAACGGAATCGGAATTGACTTAGAACGAAATCGCGACAAAGTATTTGGCCTTTATCAAAGATTCCACAATTACCCAGATAGTAAAGGTTTAGGATTATACCTTGTTAAATCGCAAGTAGAAACAATGGGCGGAACAATCTCTATCGACAGCGAAGTCAATAAAGGAACTACATTTACAATAACATTTAAAAATTAATTACTATGCTTGAGCAGATTTTATGCATCGATGACGACCCTATCACATTGATGCTATGCAAAAAAGTAATTTCAAAATCTTCATTTTCACATGAAGTTATTACAGCTCAAAACGGCGAAGAAGCTCTTCATCATTTCAATGTCTTAAAATACACTAACGATCAAGCTAAAAAACGGCCAGAATTAATTTTTTTAGATTTAAATATGCCAATTATGGGAGGATGGGAATTTCTAGATCATTTTACTTCCTCAGATTATAAAGAATTCAATACAGTTCCAGTAATTGTATTATCTTCTACTATTGACCCCGAAGACCTTGCAAAGGCAAAAAAATATCCCATTATAATAGATTTTCTTTCTAAACCAATTACACTGCCAATGCTAGAATATCTTAAAAAGAAAATAGACTTATAAAAAAAATCAAGAAAAAAATTCCAAATTCCAATTTTAAAACTATTGGAATTTGGATTTTTTTTATTGGAATTTCCTTTAAAATTAAGCCATAAAAAAAGTCCTCTAGAAGAGGACTTTTATATATCTATTAAATTGTACGATTACAATTTAGCAACGTGTTTCGTTAATTTAGACTTCAAGTTAGAAGCTTTATTATCGTGAATGATGTTCTTTTTAGCTAATTTATCAATCATAGAGATTACAGTTGATAATTTTGCAGTAGCATCAGCTTTATCAGTAGCTAATCTTAACGCTTTAATAGCATTACGAGTAGTTTTATGCTGATATCTGTTAAGAACTCTTCTTTTTTCGTTACTTCTGATTCTTTTTAATGCTGACTTATGATTTGCCATTTTGTTTTAATTTTAGATGTAATAATTATTATAAATACTAGTTAAAAAAGAAAAACCTCCCACAATTATAAAAATCACTTTGGTTTTAACTAATAAAACAAAAACCGAGACACCAATTTTTGTTTTACAAAACTTATTTACAACTAATTTTGTAGTCCGTAGGGGAATCGAACCCCTGTTACCAGGATGAAAACCTGGCGTCCTAACCCCTAGACGAACGGACCTAAATTCTCCTAAGTTGGAAACTTTTCAATATGTAATATAACTTGTAGTCCGTGGGGGAATCGAACCCCCCTTACCAGGATGAAAACCTGGCGTCCTAACCGATAGACGAACGGACCGCGCTTCTGTATTGCGGATGCAAAGATACATCTATTTTTTATTTGCGCAACACCTAATGCAAAAAAATATATATTTTTTTAATAAGCCTTAGCAAAAAGCACTCTTTTAGAAGAAGGTTTCCCAGTAAACACGCAGGTTCCCGCCTCTTCTACAGCGTCTAAAGGAATACAACGAATCGTTGCTTTTGTCAATTCTTTTATCTTCTCTTCTGTCTCAGCAGTTCCGTCCCAGTGAGCAGACAAAAAGCCTCCTTTACCTTCTAAAACTTCTTTAAATTCCTCAAAACTATTTACTTCCGTAATATGAGTATTACGATAATCTAAAGCTTTTGTAAATAAGTCCGCTTGAATTTGTTCTAAAAGATCATTTACGTGTTCAACGATTTTTTCGCTAGAAACAACTTCTTTCGTCAAATTATCGCGTCTTGCCACTTCAAAAGTTCCGTTTTCTAAATCTTTTGGACCAACAGCAATTCTCACAGGAACCCCTTTCAATTCCCATTCCGCAAATTTAAATCCAGGTTTTTGAGTTGTTCTATCGTCAAACTTAACAGTGATTCTCAATTTTCTCAATTTAGCCGTTAATTCATTAACTGCTTCTGTAATTTGAGCCAATTGCTCATCTGTCTTATATATAGGAACAATCACAACTTGTATTGGAGCCAAATTTGGAGGCAATACCAATCCTTGATCATCAGAATGCGTCATAATTAACGCTCCCATTAAACGAGTAGAAACTCCCCAAGAAGTTCCCCAAACGTGTTCTTGTTTTCCTTCGGCATTAGCAAACTTAACATCAAATGCTTTTGCAAAATTTTGTCCTAAGAAGTGAGACGTACCAGCTTGCAAAGCTTTTCCGTCTTGCATTAATGCTTCGATACAATACGTTTCATCAGCTCCAGCAAAACGCTCTGTTTCTGTTTTAAAACCTTTCACTACCGGAATCGCCATAAAACTTTCTGCAAAATCAGCATAAACATTCATCATTTTTTCTGACTCTTCTAATGCTTCTTCCTTTGTAGCGTGAGCAGTATGCCCTTCTTGCCATAAAAACTCTGCAGTTCTTAAGAATAAACGCGTACGCATTTCCCAACGAACCACATTAGCCCATTGATTAATCAATAAAGGCAAATCTCTATAAGATTGCACCCATCCTTTATATGTAGACCAAATAATAGCTTCACTTGTTGGACGAACAATAAGCTCCTCCTCTAATCTTGCATTAGGATCAACCATCAATTTACCAGGTCTTTCCTCGTCATTTTTTAATCTATAATGCGTTACAACCGCACATTCTTTTGCAAATCCCTCTGCATTCTTCTCCTCCGCCTCAAACATGCTTTTCGGCACGAACAAAGGAAAATAAGCGTTTTGATGTCCAGTTTCTTTGAACATGCGATCTAATTCAGCTTGCATTTTTTCCCAAATAGCATATCCGTATGGTTTTATTACCATACAACCTCTAACTCCTGAATTTTCAGCTAGATCTGCTTTTACAACCAGTTCGTTATACCATTTTGAATAATCTTCTGATCTTGTAGTAAGGTTCTTACTCATATTATATATTTTGGCACAAATTTTGTTTTATACAATTTTAACTAAATAGTTTGACAAAACTAACTAATTTTGTAATGTGCAACAATAAAAAACACCACAGATATGAAAACTTCACTTTCTCTCCGCCAAAACTCTAATCATTTTTACTTAATTGGATTATTGAGTTTATTGCTAGCATCATGTGGTTCTTACCAAAATTCCTCTTATTACGATAATGATGGGGTTTATGGTGGTACATCTGTTAAATATGTAACAAATGGAACAAACAACCAATACAAGGAATATTTCAGATCATTGCAAGATGACAATCAACCAACTGAAATATTTACTGACGTTGATAATTACACCAATTATTCAGACAGCACTCAAACTGCTTCTGTAGGAGGTTATCCTGCATGGGGAAGTAGCAGTTCTGATGTTTCTGTAAACTTCTACACTACTCCATCATGGTCATTTGGATTTGGATGGGGATATCCTTATTATGGCTACGGCTATGGATGGGGTTACCCTTACTACGGTTGGGGATATCCAGGATGGGGCTATCCTGGCTGGGGTTATCCAGGTTGGGGATATCCATACTACGGTTATGGATATAATTACTCTTACAACTACGGAAGAAGAGGTTCTGCAGCTTATTATGGAGACCGAAACTATGCTTACAACAGAAATTACAGCACTGGTCGAGGATACACAACTGGCAGAGGTTATACAACTGACAGAAACTATACGACCAATAGAGGAAATTATACAACAAATAGAACTTATACCACAAATAGATCTAACGGTTATACCGACTTCAGAAGTTCTAATATGAATGGAAGAACAACCAGTCCTACGTTTACAAATAGAAGATCTTACAGTAATGGTTCTGACTATAACAGCACTTACAGCAACGGAAGATCTTATAATAACGGAAATACCACAAACAGAACCTATACACCAAGTAACAACAGTGGGTCATCAAGAAGCTATACGCCTAGTAATAGCGGATCATCAAGAAGCTACACTCCTAGCAGTGGAGGTGGCGGATCTAGATCTTACAGCGGCGGCGGTGGCGGCGGTGGCGGAATGAGATCTGGTGGCGGTGGCGGAGGAGGAAGAAGATAATTCTTCCTTAGCTCTCTAAATTTCTAACTAAAACTCATCAAAATGAAAAAAATATTTTTCCTATTTATAACAGGACTAACTGTCAGCGCGTCATATTCACAAGAAGTTTCAGATGCTTTGCGTTATGCTCAAGAAAATCTAACAGGAACCGCTCGTTATAGAGCAATGAGCGGTGCTTTTGGAGCAGTTGGAGGAGACATCTCCGCATTGAGTGTTAACCCTGCCGGATCTGCAATTTTCAATAGTAATCAGATTGGGTTTTCATTTAGCAATCAGAACATTAAAAATAATTCTGATTACTTCGGAACTCCAACTTCAGACAAGAAAAATTCTTTCATTCTAAATCAAGCGGGCGGTGTTTTTGTATTTAAAAACCATAACCCGAATGTAGGATGGAATAAAATTACAATTGGAGCAACATATGAAAACACGAATAACTTTAATAATGAAGTTTTTTCGGCTGGAATCAACCCAACTAATTCTATAGACGGGTATTTTTTAAATTACGCAAACGGACTCGAACTAGGCAATGTTACTAAAACACCTTATAGAAATCTTACATATTCTGAACAACAAGCTTTTTTCGGCCTTGAAGGATATGTAATCAATCCTATCACAGGCAATGATAACAATACACAATACTACTCAAACGTACCTGCTGGAGGAAATTATCACCAACAAAATGATATTTACACAAGAGGATACAATAGCAAAGTTAGCTTCAACATTGCAACCTCTTACAAAGACAGGCTTTATCTAGGAGCTAATCTAAATGTTCATGTTACAGACTATAGAAGATCTTCTAGTTTCTATGAGTACAATAATAACCCTTTAGAAACATACGAAACAATTTCCGATGTTCGTTTCAACAACGAACTTTATACTTATGGAAATGGATTTTCTTTTCAACTTGGAGCAATAGGCAAAGTTACCGATGCTTTTAGACTTGGTATCTCTTACGAATCAAACACATGGTATGAACTTTATGATGAAGTATCACAAAGTTTATATTCTACAACAGAAACGAGCACAGGCCAAATTTTTAACAATTCCGTAAATCCGAACATAGTAAATGTATATCCTTCTTATACAATACAAACTCCTGACAAATGGACTTTTAGCGCCGCGTATGTATTTGGAAAATCTGGTTTATTAAGTATTGACTATGGCATCAAAAACTATGGAAATAGCAAATTCAAACCTACAAGTGATCAAGGCTTCCGAGAACTTAATGACGATATCAGTAGCACTTTAACCAGCACAGGAGAACTTCGCATTGGAGGTGAATATAAAATCAAACAATTGAGCTTAAGAGCTGGATACCGTTACGAAGGAAGTCCGTACAAAAACGGGATTACCATTGGAGATTTAAATAGCTATTCTGGCGGTTTAGGTTATAATTTCGGATCTACAAAATTAGATTTGGCTTATTCTTACTTAGAAAGAAAATCAAATCAAGGTTTTTTCACTAGAGGATTTACCGATGGAGCAAACATTACTTCAAAATTGAACAATGTTACCATGACCTTATTATTTGAATTGTAATTAAAAATCAAAATAGATGATTGAAAATTCCATCAGGTTTAGGCTTGGTGGATTTTTTTTAAGTATTTACTTACCATTTTCTTTGTTTTGTAGTATTAAAGCTATATATTGCCAATTAATTCTAATTCTCTTATTATGAAACAGATACTTCAAAACTTACTATTCATCCTATTTCTTGTTAATTCCAATCTCTATTCTCAAGTTACAGTCACAACAAACAACCTAAAGGTAGATAACAAACCAATAACCAATAATATTATTTCATTCAATTCTAATGAAAGTGTTCATATTTCATTAAACATACACTTACAAACATCTAACAGCTCAATAAACAATATTTTTGGTAATTTATTCATTTATTATAAAAAGAACGAAAGTGACAGTCCTACTCAAATTGGCTTTCAATCTATAACATTTTACCTTAACACCTATTATATGAACGACACGCCATTTGACACAACTCTTATAAAAGGAGCTTTTTTTCAAAGTGGCGGTATAATTTATGCTGAATATAAAAGCAATGAAAATAAAACATATCAATCAAATAAAATATCGGTAACTGGAGGTTCACTTCCTTCAACTCCAGAACCTGTTGTAACCATAAATGAAAACATTCCAACAAAGAATCTAAAATATAGTGGCGATTATCCTATATTAAACTCAAAAATATTTGTAACAGAAGAAAAAGCAACATTTATTGACATAGAAGTACAATCAAAAAAAGAAGGCGACTATACAAGTATTGGCATATCATTAGACGAAATGATCGGAAATAAAATTAACAAAACAATTCTTTTAGAAAGTATTTGGATAGCTTCTGACAATAATTTTCACCTCTTAAGAGATATCCAAATTAATCCCTCTAAATTAAATTTTAATCAATACACATACACTCTAAAAGTAAAGGTTCAGTATTACAAGACAACAGGAGACGCAAAAATGCTTTCATCCAAATCAGATTTCATCTCCACAGACAATAACAAAGTAACTGTTTTACTATCAAGACCTATCCAATACAATACAATTTCAGAAAGTCAATCGATATCACCAGGAGGCACAGCCAAACCTCTAACAGGAGCAGTTGCAAAAATTAGTCTAGACAAAACAGGACTTAGAAACACTGTTGATATTACAAAATATCAATGGCAGCAACGAGTTGGCAATAATAACTGGACCACTATTTTAGGTGCAACTTCACAAAACTATACTCCTTCAAGTATTTTCCCAGAAACTACCTCCTTTAGAAGGATAGCAATCAGCAATGAAGGACTTCCAGATTTCAGTGAATATATATCAATCTCAACCACACCTGCACCAAATAACAATATTTGCTGCAACCAAACTCTTCCATACAGCTCTAGTCAACCTTCTATTTTCACAGGAAACGACTTAGGTAGCTCTATTTTTTATCAATGGCAAATTTCTCAAAATGCAACATCATGGACTAGTATTCCTGATTCTAACAAACCAAATTTTAACTACATTTTTCCCTTTATATCAGGAAGAGGAAATGAAACTGCATACTTTAGGAGATTGATTATTCAAAACGATGCAGTAGTCAGTACAAGTAATAAAATAAATATTACTAGAATTATAAACACAGACCCATCGATCACTTCCCCATCTCCACCTCCTACCGAAGCGCCAAATCCAGGACGAAGAATGAGCACTTTTATTGCAGGATCAAATGATTTTGACACATCAGGCCTGTCAATTTATCCAAATCCAACTATCGATAATTTATTCATTGATGGACCTGTCAAGATAGAACTTGTAACTCTATACGATTCTTATGGTGCAAAATTAAATATCGACAAACATCAAAAATCTACAAATTTAATTGAGGTAAATACTTCAAAATTACAACCAGGAGTTTATATCCTGAAAATTGACAACACGACTTATTCGAAAACCATATTAAAAAACTAGTTTTATATTAATTGTTAAAATCCCATCAGGTAAAAACACGATGGGATTTTTCATCTCATAAAATAACTTGTACTTTAAACTCTTCTAAAAGACTAAAAGGCTACAAATAATCATCACTTCACAAAAAACAGCTAAAACAAACTGCAAACTAGTGCTCTTTGAATAAAAAAAGTGTAATTTTGCACTCCAATTTATAAAAGTATGAGAACCAAGTCTTTAAAAAAGAACAAAATTAACGTAATCACTCTTGGGTGTTCAAAAAATGTTTATGACAGCGAAGTCCTTATGGGACAATTGCGTGCAAATGGAAAAGAAGTTGAACACGAAGCTCCTGCAGAAAAAGAAGGAAACATTATTGTAATTAATACTTGCGGATTTATTGATAATGCAAAAGCAGAATCGGTAAATATGATCTTGGAATATGCAGATAAAAAAGATAGAGGGCTTGTAGACAAAGTTTTTGTAACAGGATGTTTGTCTGAACGTTACAGACCAGACTTAGAAAAAGAAATCCCAAATGTTGATCAATATTTTGGAACAACAGAATTACCTCAACTATTAAAAGCTTTAGGTGCAGATTATAAACATGAGTTACTTGGAGAGCGTTTAACGACAACTCCTAAGAATTATGCTTATTTAAAAATTGCTGAAGGATGCGATAGACCTTGCAGTTTCTGTGCTATTCCATTAATGAGAGGTTCTCACGTTTCTCAACCAATTGAAAAATTAGTTAAAGAAGCTCAAGGCCTTGCTAAAAATGGTGTTAAAGAATTAATCCTAATTGCTCAAGACTTAACTTATTACGGACTTGATCTTTATAAAAAAAGAAACCTAGCAGAATTATTAGAAGCTTTAGCAGCTGTTGAAGAAATTGAATGGATTCGTTTGCATTATGCCTACCCTACTGGTTTCCCGATGGATGTTTTGGAATTAATGAAACGTGAGCCAAAAATCTGTAATTATATCGATATTCCATTACAGCATATTTCAGATTCTATTCTAAAATCTATGCGTCGTGGTACAACTCAAGCTAAAACGACTCAATTATTAAAAGATTTCCGTGCTGCCGTTCCTGGAATGGCAATTAGAACTACTTTAATTGTTGGTTATCCTGGAGAAACTCAGGAAGATTTTGAAATTTTGAAAGATTTTGTTCAAGAAATGAAATTTGACAGAATGGGATGTTTTGCGTATTCTCACGAAGAAAATACTCATGCTTATTTATTAGAAGATGATGTTCCAGATGATGTTAAACAAGCAAGAGCAAATGAAATTATGGAACTTCAATCTCAAATTTCATGGGATTTGAATCAAGAGAAAGTTGGAAAAGTTTTTAGATGCATCATTGACAGAAAAGAAGGAGCTCATTTTGTTGGACGTACAGAGTTTGACAGCCCAGATGTTGACAACGAAGTTCTAATTGATGCTTCTAAGCATTATGTTAAAACTGGTGAATTTGTTAATATAAAAATAATTGAAGCAACAGAATTTGATTTATACGGAGAACCTGCTTAAATTTACGCTGAACAATTGTTAAATCACAGATAAAAATACTTTATGAAACGCTTTCAAATCTTATTTATTTTAGTTTTTGGCCTTTTAAGCTTTACTGCTTCTGCCCAATATGGCGGATACAACAATGGCTACGGTTACGGTAATGGTTATGGCAGCGGCTACGGAAGAGGCGGCGGAATGGGAATGGATAGAAGTATGATGGCTGGACCTTCTCAAGGTACGCCAAGTAAACCTAAAGAAACTCCACCAGAAGAAATTGCAGCAATGATTATGGATCAAATGAAGCCTCAAGTAAATCTAGATGAGCTTCAAGCAATTGCCATTTCAAATGTTTTAGCAGATAGTATTAGAGAGCAAGGTATTTTGTTGAAAAACGAAAGCAGCAGTCAAGATCAAAAAATTGAGCAGATTAAAGCTTTAAAAGAAAGTACTGATAAAAAAATCTCTGCTTTCTTAAATCCTGATCAGATTGAAAAGTATAAAACTTTCATGGATACTTTTAAAGACATGAAAAAATCTAAATCAAAAAAGAAAAAAGATAAAGATTCTAAAGAAGATTCAAAAGAAGTAAAAGACTCCCCAGATACGAAAATTTCAGAATAATCGTTATTAACTTATAAAACAACGAATTATGACAAAAAAACATTTTTGTTATCTGATTTTAGCTATTATAATGAGTTCTTGTTCTACAAATCCGTACAAGAATACTGAAAAAGCTTACGATCAGCAGCTGAAAACTTTAGAAAACCAGATTACAAGCAAAGAAGCTAAACCAATTCCTGCTGTTCCGCCATTAGCAATTGACACTTCTTATGCACAACAACTGGGAATCGTAAAAGATACTTTATCTAAAACAGGTTCAACTTATTTGGTAAACGGAATAAATACAGAATGGGTTGGTACCGTAAATTTTAATTTAAGAAAACCAAGTTTTGTAATTATTCATCATACTGCGCAAGATTCGCTGCAACAGACGATTAATACTTTTACAAAAACCAAAACTCAAGTAAGTGCTCACTACATTATTTCTGAAAACGGAAAAGTAGTACAGATGCTTAATGATTATCTAAGAGCATGGCATGCTGGGAATTCGACTTGGGGAAAAACAACAGATTTAAACTCTTGTTCTATTGGTATTGAATTGGACAATAATGGTTTTAAACCTTTTACTGAAGCACAAATAAATAGTTTGCTTGCTTTATTAACCAAATTAAAAAAGGATTATAACATTCCGACACAAAACTTTTTAGGACATGCTGATATTGCACCTGGAAGAAAGCAAGATCCGAGCGCATTATTTCCATGGAAAATTTTAGCTGAAAAAGGATTCGGAATTTGGCCAGATGAAGTATTAGAACCAGCACCATTTGATTTTAAAATTGAACCAGCTCTAAGAATAATAGGATATAATACCAAGAATTTAACTGCAGCTATTCAAGCATTTAAACTGCATTATATTCAAACTGATGCAACTTCAGTTTTAGATAGAAAAACAATCGATACGATTTATTCGATATATAAAAAACAGGTTCAATAGAACCTCATCAATTAAAACAAAAAAAGGCGTTTCTGAATTTAGAAACGCCTTTTTTGCTTCTTATGAAATACTGTTTATGATTCTTGCTTTTCTTTTTGATTCTCATAAATCAGACGTTCCTACAGAACTATAATCCAATTAAATTCTACCGACCAAACATTTCTCCGGAATAACTCTTATCGCATCTTTAAACTTTACATGCTAAAACCTAAAACCTAAAATATCAAAACTCTAAGCTCAAATAGTAAACCTTCAAACTTACAACTTGAAACCTCAAACTTGAAACTTAAAACAAATAAAAAAGCTGCCAAAACATTAGAATGTTTCGACAGCTCCAAAAAAAAAAAAAAAATATCAATCTTTATCTCTAGAATGAGTATGTTGTTGCAATTAGGGCGTAGAAACTTCCGCCTGTTGGTAATGCATTTTTATCTAAAAAGATATCTTCAGAAGCTGCATCGTATCTTAGCTCAGGAATTATAGTCAATTTTCCAACTTTGTAGTTTAAAGAAACTGTGTTAGCAAATACATTTGATCCTGCTAGAGTTCCTAAACTTGGAGCTGCATCTTTAGCATCAAAATATTCCATTCTGTAAGCTAAAAGTAAAGCTGGATTAAAAGTATAAGTAGCATATCCTACCACAGAAAACCAATCTCCATCTAAGTTACTATCAAAATCGTTTGTTGTTTTAGCATAAGTTGCATTTAATCCAAGTGCGAAGCTATCACTAATTGTTTTAGATGCTGTTAAATCAAACTGTGTTTTATTTTCGTCTGAAACTGGAATTGTACTTCCTGGAATTGGGTTTGTACTTCCTGTTGTAAAATTTAAATAAGCACTTCCTGTATCACCAATATATCCTACTTGACCGATGAATGTTTTTTGGTAAGATCCCGCATCCATAGCCGATTTAAAATCTGTTGGATTTGTTACTCCTAACATTGCAGTGAATTTACCAGAAGTATATTGCGCTTTAACCCCAGTATTAAAAAATGGCCCATAAGAAAACGCATAAGACATACTGTAGTTTTTGTTATCTACTGCATCTAACACTTCATAACCGATATGAGTTCCGAAACTACCTGCTACTACTTTAAATTCTTCAGTCAAATTGTATGTAAAAAATAATTGTTTAATCATAAATTTTGCGCTTGCATCTTTATCTGGCGTCTCATTATATGAAAATTCTGCTGCTCTTTTTCCGAAACCTAAGTCTACAAAAACAGAAGCTTTTCCAAAAGTATGACCTGCTTCAATCGACGCCATTCCTAACTCGAATGAATTTTGTGAGTTGGTGAAGCTCGTTAATCCATTCATCTGTTTTGAAAAATCATATTTATAGTACGCATCTGCAGAACCTCCCCATGTGGTTGCTGGAGCTGCTGCTTCCTCTTCTTGGGCAAAGGCAAAAGAACTTGTTAACATCGCGGCTAAAATGTGAAATGCTTTTTTCATGTTTTAATTTGGTTTTTAGTTATTAATTGATTCTGGTTAGTTAATCTTTTTATATATCTATTTACTAGTATAAGTCATTTCTAAAACCTTGCATGCGCCCTTCAAATCATCATCATTTTCATTAGCGAATTTATTAACTTTTGCATGAGTAGAATAATTCAAAACTGCTTTTTTGACGTTTTAGGCGAAGAATTACGGATTACAAAAATTAAATCGCCAATAATCAATATTTGATATTTATCGATATTTGTTTTTGAAAATTCAACAACGATATTTTGACTTATTTCGCACTAAAAATAGGGTCAAACAAAAATAGAACAGATAAAAACTACAAAAACACACAACAAAATACATTAAAAAATAACATACCCCCTAAAAGTTTAGGGGTATATTAAAAATAAAATTTAAAAACAGTTTTCAACGCAAAAAACAAAAAAGTATAACCACAATTAAAACCGAGGAAATTATTCCTACAAAAACGACGTAAGTTTTTAGCCATAATTAAAACCATTTCTGGTTTATCTTTTTAGAAAAAAGAGAAAATAAAAAACAAAAAAAGCCTGCTCAAATACGAGCAGGCTTACATTCTATTTTTAACAAAAATGAATTTATTCTTCTTTATTATATTTCCTTAAATATTCACGGACTTTAATCCCAGATTCTTTTAAATCTTCATCTTTCCACTTTCCTTCAGATTTTGCCGATTTCTTCAAAATAGAGCAAGTTTCGTCTTTATCTGAAACCGACCATGTAATCCAGCTTAATTTTCTGGCTTCCATCCAATCAATATATTCTTGCCAAGCTTTATAATTTAATGGCCCATCTCCAGAAGCTTCCATTCCTGCCGATTCTGAAATAAAAACTGGCAAACCGCTTTTAATAGCCCTATCTGTTCTATCTCTTAATTCTTTGCCATGTGTTGCTGCATAAAAGTGCATGGTATACATTATATTAGTATAATCTCTTATTGGGTCTTCGGCAGGCAAATCAATATCCTGATCCCAATGCGGACAACCTACTAAAATTATATTATTAGGATCGTTCTCTCGAATAACTCTAATAACTTCTTCTGCGTAGTTCTTTACTTCCCACCAAGTCTCATAATCTGGTTCGTTGAATACTTCATATATTATATTAGGATACTTGGCATACTTTTTTGATATCTCTGCAAAAAACGCCGTAGCTTCTTTAAGGTTAATATTATGGCTATGCCAATCTATAATTACATATATATCAGATTTTATAGCGCCACTTATAACGGCCTCTATTTTCTCTTTAGAAAACTGTGGGTCCTTTATATAGGAGTGATCTCCTAATTCAATTCCCATTGCGGCACGAACAACATTACAATTAAAATCCTTTTTTAACCAACTTACTGCTTTTTCATTATAAAATCTCGGCCACATGCTATGCCAACCGAAACTTAAGCCACGGAGCACGATCGGATTATTTTCTTTATCTACAAGTTGAGTTCCGAGAACGCTTAATTGCCCATGTTTTTTTACAAATTGTGCTTTTGAAACATTTACAAATAGCAAAAGAAAAAAAGCAGCACACCAAACCTTTGATTTCATATTATATAGCTTTAAGGAATTAATTTTAGAGTAATAACATCATGAGAAGCTATTTCGGCAGTAAAAGTTTTCTTGGTATTCCCTATTTCTTTGTTTTTCCAAAGATCTTTTACTTTAAAGATTGTTTTAATAAAATCAGCTTCGTATCCAAAATCAGCATCTTTGATGTTATTTTTCTTCCAATCAAAATTAACTTTTTTTGTTGTTTCAGTTCTGTTTACAAAACTCACTGCCCAAGCTTCGTCTGAAAGCGGTTTTACCCACACTTCTACTCCATCTAAAATTACATATTTGAATCCTTGAATACCAAGTTTATCTTGATTTATCGAAAGCAATTCTTTATTGGTTAAAATCGCCAAAGTTTCTTTAGACATTTTTCGATAATCGTTTCCTGTAAATAAAGGTGAAGAAAGCATACACCACATTGCAAAATGCGTTTTATCTTCAGTATCGTTCATTTCGTTTCCAACTTCCATCATATCAAAATCATTCCAATGATCTGGCCCTGAATATTTACGAATATCTTTTCTCATATCGGCAATTTTCATAAATCCCCAAGACGACCAATTTTCTGGATGTTTGAATTCGCAATCAAAACAAGGATAAATATCTCCAGAAATCCTCCAAAGATTTCCAACTGGTTTCCCCCATTCCCACGGCTGATTATCTCCCCATTCGCAAAGACTAAAAACAATTGGCCTTCCAGCAGTTTTTAATGCATTACTCATGGTTGTATAAGCTTCTTTTGCCGTAATTCCTTCTGTATTACACCAATCATATTTCAAGAAATCTATTCCAAGTTTTGCATAAAATCTAGCATCTTGATATTCATAACCTCTTGTTCCTGGATAACCGGCACAAGTTCTAGTTCCTGCACAATTGTACAATCCGAATTTCAAACCTTTACTATGAACATAATCGATAAGCGCTTTCATTCCGTTTGGAAATTTTGTCGGATCTGGGACCAAATCACCATTTGCATCACGTTCGTGCGTCATCCATCCGTCATCTAAAACAATATAATTATAACCTGCAGCTACCAAACCAGAAGAGACCATAATATCGGCCGTTTCTTTTACTAACTTTTCGTCGATATTGGTTGCAAAAGTATTCCAAGAATTCCACCCCATAGGAGGCGTCATTGCCAGGCCTTCAAATTTTCCGCCTTGCTGCGAATGTGTATTTCCTTGGCTGAAAGCAAAACTTGACACACTTAAAAGAAACCCTAAAATTATTTTTTTCATTCTTTATCTATTTTAAAAAAGATATTCCCTAATTTCTCAATTAGGGAATACCTCAAACTAACTCATAACAAATATTATTTTTATAAAAATCCTATATCATCTAAATAAATAGTACTAGCAGGAGTGATTGTTATTCCTGAAAATTCTTGAATAAAGACGCTATCAAAATTTCCTCCAGGAATAAGTTCAGGATGCAGATCTGAAATAGGAATCGAAATATTATTCCATTGTCCTGGTATTAAAGTAACTGTTGTCCCTTTACTAGAATCGCTTGTATCACTATTTATAGTCACCATAATTTTAGTACTTTCTGTAGGGAATATAGATATTTTAACAAATTGATAATCTGCAGTATTTAGAGCCAAATCTGAGTGCATGAAAAGTCCGCTCCAAGCTTCAGCAACTTTCTTGATTGAGTAAGTTCCTCTGCTAACCTTTTCAGTGCTTTGTAAGGTGATATCACCTCCCCAGCCCCAAGCGTAACCGTTTAATGAGTCTTCGTATAATAAGTATTTAACACCTATACTGCTTGGAGCAGAAACTCCAAAATCAGTTTCTACAACAATAAGAGCATATGAATCAAAATCTGCTGGAACAGTTGCTTTAATTTCTGTTTTAGAAACTACAGTGATTGCAGCTTCAGTAGACCCAAACTTAACAGATTTTACTTTTACAAAATTCTGCCCTGTAATGGTAATAACATCTCCAGGAGAAGCTAAAACTTGCGATAAGCTTGTAATTGCAGGAGCCGGAGGAGTTAATACAATTACATTGTCTAAAACATTTACAAAACCATTCGTTCCATAATAATCTAGTCCTGGAGCTGCTTTATCAGATCCGTTAACTTTTAAAACATTATCAGTCACATTAATGCTCAGTAAATACAAATCAGGATTAGCTGCATTTGCCATTGTTGCATAATCTCCCGTTGTTAAATAATCAGCTTCAACACCTTCTAGTTTAGCTACTCTTTTTTTAACGCCTTTAACAACATGACTTAAAACAAGTTGCTTTAAATCGTCTACGGGAACCAAATTAATGTCTGGATATCCCAAATCATTTACATAACCATTATCTACTAAATAAGCATCTAGAGCCGTATTGTTAGGAACAAAGTAAGTAAAATCGTCAGGTGTGTCTAATGACGATTCTAAACCAGCCAACTGGATCGCTTTTGCAAACGTTGTTAAATTAGTATTTGCCAAAATCAATCCGTATGCCGTATTGTAATTTTGTTGCGCTCCTCCAATATCTTGAATATCATTATCGCAAGAAGAAACTGTAGCAACCAAAAAGACACATACAGCAATCTGCATTAATTTATTATATATATTTTTCATAAATTCTCTTTTAGTTTTTAATTAAGGATTTCATTGAATAGATTCTACTAATCCTTCAGAATTATTTTAACACCAATCCAATATCATCGATAAATAAATTGTTTCCTCCAAAACCTCCAGTTTCCTGAAAAGTTACTTCTGTCAACTCTGTTGGACTACCAACACTTGAAATTGGAATTTCTAAATAAGTCCAACTTGTTCCGAATTTAAGAGGATATGTAGCTCCCCAATTACCATTAACAATAGCTGACACAGAACCTGCTTTTTGTCCTTTAATACTAATACGGATCGCTTTATATTTTGAAAGATCTACTTTAGATTTATCAATACCAATGTATAAACCATCCCAATCTGGCCCTGAAGTCCAATTGATACATTTTGTACCTTGTGATGCATCTTTATCATAAGCAATATCGTAATGATTTGTTGCTGGCCTCCAAAGTCCATTGTAGCTCATTAAGCTAGTATAAGCATCATCGTAAATTGCAGAACCTAAAGATTGACCCGCAACAGTTGTTCCCGATACATTGGTTACAGATAATGTTTTATATTGGATATTGTTTGGAACCTGTACCTTAATTTCTGTTAATGTTGATGATATTGGTTCAACTGCTGTATCTCCAAAATTCACAACCGGACGCAAAAAATATTCTCCTGTAATTGTAATTATATCGCCAGGATTAGGGTTAATTGGAAATCCTTTAATATTAGGGCTTGGCGGTCTAATAGCTACTTTATAGTTCAATGTTCCTATATTGGTAACTATTTTCATTTCATCCATTTCGTTATAGTATGGTGTTTTTTGATCTACCAACACAACGATTGCGTTATCTGTTACGAAAGTCGGATTAAAATAAGATTCTAATCCGTTGAATGAAATTGATTTTAATGTAGCAAAACCAGATCCTCTAATGATATAATAATTTCCCGCATTAATAATTTCTGTCGGAACATCTACCTGTCTGTCTCCTTCAACCAAAGGGTCATCAATAACAGATCTACTAATTCCTGTTACTGCGAGTTTTCCAGATGAACCTCCAGAATCATCATTTGAACAAGAAGCGAACAGCAAAATTGAAACTGAAGCCAAAAAATACAACTTCAATAACATTCTATCTTTTATATTTTTCATAGTGATTTACTTTTTAAAAAATTATTTAAAATTGTAAGGAACTGGTGCCTCTTTCAACTTTGGATTTTTTCTAACTTCGATATCTGGTTTTGGATAAGTAAAATCTGTTGGAGTTGGCGTATAATGTATTACTCCTTGAGAATCAAAACCTCTATCTTGCTGAGAAATAATATTGATTGCTTCTTGACGCGGAAGTCTTCCTAAGTCGAACCAAAATTCTCCTTCAAAAGCAAATTCAACTCTTCTTTCGTGAAATAAAGCAGCTTTTGTTAACGGCACATTATTTCCTAAAATACCAAGGCCTGCTCTTTGTCTCACCATATTATATGCACTTTTTGCTGATGCATTAGTAGTTTCATCAGCTCCAGCCATAATTGCTTCTGCATAAATCAATAAAAGGTCTGCATAACGCATAATATAATTGCAATTATTCATTCCTCCCCATGAATCTGCTGGACCTGTTTCGCTAGTTACTTGTCCTACAACATATTTTTTAACCGCTGCACCCGTATTAGCCAATATATCTCCGTACTTATCTTTATCTACCACAAAGCCCACTTGCCCATCAGCTTTTAGATTAGGATAAGAATCGCCATAAATCATGAAAGATTCTTTTCTTCTTAAATCGCCTATTTCAAAAGCTTCTTGTACATCATTACTTGGTACGTATGTAGCACCATATGATGCATTATCATTCAGAATATCTAAACCATACTGAATATTAGAAAAGTTTCCTCCTCCGTAAGTGTTTATCGCACCAGACCATTGCCAAGAATAAATCGATTCTTCGTTGTTGTTTTTACTTGTCAAAAACAAATCTGCAAAGTTTGGCAACAAAGCAAACTCACCAGAATTAATAACCTTTTCGGCCATTAATTTAGAATCTGAATATTTTTTTTCATACAAATACACTTTAGCTAAAAATGCTTCTGCAGAACCTTGTGTTACAAAAATATTGTCTCCGCTAGCAGATCTTGATCTAATTTTTGATTTTAGATTTGCTGCTGCAAATTTGAAGTCGTTTTCGATGAATGTGTAAACATCTTCGATTCTGTTTGTATTAACTAATGGGTCTTTTGCCAAAGCTAAATTATCTTCAATAATTGGCACTGTACCATACAAACGAACTAAATAAAAGTAAGCTATACCTCTAAAAAAGTGCGCCTCAGCAATAGTATTTTTAATTACATCACGACTAACAGCTGAAGTAGCGTTTTTCTCTATATTATTAATTAAATTATTTGCCTGAGCCACAATTGCAAAACAAGCTCTCCAAGGATCTAATAAAATTGGACTGTCAGAAGTTAATTTAAATTGAATAAGTTCTGGACCATCTGCATAAGCTAAACAGTTTCCTGAAGATAACTCAGACAATGCATAAAAATTTTTGGTGTAATAAGGCGCCCACATTGCTCCATACATACCATAAGTCGTACGCGCTACTTGTTCGTCACTATTATAAAACTGATCACTGCTATAGCTGTCTTCAGATGGGCGATCCAAGAAATCTTCGCTGCAAGAGGTAGTTGCCAAACCTAGTGCCAAGAATAAAACTAATGTCTTTATATTGATATATTTTTTCATAAGAGTAGTAATTAAAATTCTAAATTCAATCCAAAAGTGAAACTACGATTGGTTGGGTAACGCCCAGAATCAATTCCTGATAACAATGGATCTTGATTATATGATCCGATCTCTGGATCATAACCTGTATATTTAGTAAATGTGTAAAGATTTTGAACACCTAAGTAAAATCTTAGTTTACTAATACTCGCTTTCGAAATAACATCAGAAGGCATACTATAACCAAAAGTTAATTGCTGAATTCTTAAGTATGACCCATCTTCTACGTAACGATCAGAAATTGCAATGTTTGGATGTCCATCTCCGCCATCAGGTCTTGGATATTTTGCATTTGGATTTTCTGGTGTCCAGAAATCTGCAGCTTCAGCCAATTGATTTTCATACAAACGTTGGTTTTTTGTTCCAGCACGTCTAGTTAAATTCATTACTTTATTTCCATAAGATCCTTGTAAAAAGACTCCTAAATCTAAATTTTTGTAATTAAAAGTATTGTTGAATCCATAAGTGAATTTTGGTTGCGGATTACCGATGTACGTTAAATCTTTTTCATCAATTAGACCGTCTTTATTTTGATCTACATATTCAATATCTCCTAATTGGCTTTTTACAGCTTTATTTCCTGTAAAAGGAATTGGTGCATTTGCCAATTGCTCATTGGTTCTAATAATACCAACTGCTTGGTATCCGTAAAACTGACCAACTGCCTGACCAACTACTGTTTTGGTAACCGCTTTAGTAGTATAATCATTAAGCATTACATCTTTTGTCAAGTCAAAATTATCTTGTAAGCTCAATAATTTATTTTTATTAGTAGAGAATATTACTTTTGAACTCCATTTAAAATCTTTTCCAAACTTATTAGTGTAATCTAAAGTAACCTCAAGACCTTGGTTTCTTAAGCTTCCTAAATTTACATTTGGCGCTCCTAAACCTCCTTGATAAGCATCTGTTCCAGTAACATAATAAGGTAACGGTAAAACAAATAAAAATCCTTCTGATTCTTTTCTGTACACATCTACTGTAGCTTGAAGTTTAGAACTAAAAAGTGTAAAATCTAAACCAAAGTTGGTTTGTTTAGAAGTCTCCCAAGTTAAACCAGGATTTGCAATATTATTTACAGTAAAGAAATTCCCCATTGCAGATTTTATTGCTCGAACTGTACTCATGTAACCTGCACCACCAATATTTTGGTTTCCAGTTTCTCCATATCCACCTCTAAATTTGATATTGTCAATATACTGTCTAGTACCTTCCATAAATTTTTCGTTTGAAAGTTTCCAATAACCTGAAACAGAAGGAAAGTAGCCCCATTTTTCACCAGGTCCAAAATTAGAACTTCCATCAGCTCTCATTGTTGCCTGCAAACCATATCGGTTATCAAAATCATAATTGAAAGATCCGAAGAAAGAGTATAAAGCAGAGCTTCCTTTATATTCTGAAGCTACAATTGTATCTGGATCTCCTAAACTAATAGAATGAATATCATTACTTAATAAACCTGAAACTGTTTGTGAATTTCCGTTCCAATGACTATCGTTAGCCTCTTGACCAACCAAAACATTAAAATGATGCTTATCTAAATCTGTTTTATAAGTTAAAACGTTTTTAACGTTCATACCATACCAATTGTTAGCTCTCTCAACAAGTTGATTCGTTTCTCTAACAGCCGAACCCCATTTGTAAGTAGGTTGAAACCCTTCGAAATTATCAATATTAGTAGATCCACCAAAATCAAAACGATACTCCAGTCCTTTTGCTATTCTGAAATTCGCGTAAAAGTTTCCTATAAAATTCTTTTTAATTAATTTATTAGTATTCATCAAAGCTGAAGCTACTGGATTAATCCAAACTCCGATTGATCCATCTGCTGGTGGACCAGCATAATTTCCATTAGTATCTTTTACTGCAACATCTGGAGTTGACAAAATAGATGTACTAATAATACCATTACTTGCACCATTAATTGTAATATCCTCATTTGTTATACCTGTTCCAAGAGAAACTCCAACAGTTAACCAATCTTTTATTTTACTGTCTACGTTAGTTTTGAAATTATACCTTTTAAATCCAGAACCAATTACGATACCTTCTTGATTTACATAACCTCCAGAAATATAATAAGTCGTACCATCTTTTGCTCCTGAAAAAGAAAGCTGATGATTAGTCATAATTGCAGTTTTGTAAATCTCATCTTGCCAGTTTGTTCCTTTACCTAAAACAGATGGAACGGCAAACTCGTCTCTAGGCGCCACACCATAAACCCCTGCTAGAGCATTTTGTTGCGCTGCATACTGACTCAAAGTCATAGTATCTAATAAACGTGTAACATTCTGAATAGACATAAAAGAATCGAAAGTGATTTTTCCTGAACCTTTTTTACCTCTTTTTGTAGTAATAATTACAACACCATTCGACGCTCTAGAACCATAGATTGCAGTTGCAGATGCATCTTTCAAGATATCCATTGTCTCAATATCATTTGGATTCAAAAAGGCAATAGGGCTAGAAGTAACGTTTCCTGTATTGGTTCCTAAATAACCTGTTACAATAGAACCACCTGTGTTAGTATTAGAAGCATCTCCAGAAATTGGAATACCATCTATAATATACAATGGCTCATTTGTTCCAGAAATAGAAGTCGTTCCACGTATTTTTACCGACACACTACCTCCTGGCTGGCCTGAGTTATTCGTAACTGAAACCCCTGCAGCACGTCCTTGTAATAATTGATCTACAGACACTTGTGGAGTATCTGCAAAATCTTTAGAGGTTACTGTAGAAACAGCTCCCATTAAGTCCTTTTTCTTTACACTTCTATATCCTACGTTTACTAGAACCTCGCGCAAATCTTCGGCGCTTAGTTTCAGAATAACATTAAATGTTCCTCCGTTTTTAACGTTGATTGTTTGTGCAACATATCCAATAAATGAAACAGTAATAGTAGAGTTTGCAGGTGCTTCAATAGAATATTTTCCATCAAAGTCTGTCGAAGCCGTCTTCTTTGTCGCTGTAGCTACGATATTGGCACCTGGTATAGATAACCCCTTTTCATCAGATACAGTTCCCGAAACCTTTACCTGAGCCGTAATAAAATTACTAGTCAGTAACAAAAATAATATCAAAGGAACGGCTCTGTGGTCAGCCATCCAATGAATGAAGCTAGTCATTAGTTTTTTCATAATAAGTGTTTGGTTAGTTAAATTTGTTTATTTCTATAATCTATAAAGTAAATGCCAGGGTATTTTTTACCTTTAAAATTATTTAACAAATCTATAACAGAGAGGGTTATCAAATCAATAGTATTATATCATTTAATGATAATATTTTTACTAGAGACAAATAAAAAAACATATATGAAAATAAAATCACTAAAATTTTGAATTATCCTCAATCAAAACACATTCAAGAACTCTGTTAATGAATAAAAAACAACGAAAACTCAAAAATCAAACGTTTTCGTTAAAAATAATATTTAATAGTGACAAAAAAGTATCATTATAAAATGCGCTTTAAACCTGAGAATTCTTCTCGATATTGACTTGGAGTGCAATTTTTTGTCGCTTTAAAACTGCGATTGAAGTTCGCAATATTATTAAAACCAGATTTAAAAGCAACTTCAGAAACGCTCATATCTTTCTCCACCAACCAACGCGCAGCATAACCAATACGAATGTCATTTATATAATTGACAAAAGTTTTTCCTGTTCTCTTTTTAATAAATCGGTTAAAAGAAATTATCGACATGCTCGCCACATTTGCTACATCTTCTAAAGTAATTTTTTCAGCAAAATGTTTCTGCACATATTCATATACCAATTTCATTTTATCATAATCATCAAACGTATCATAGTCTACCGTATAAGTCGAAAGTAAACGCTGATTTCTAGAATTAGCAAGATCATATAACAAAGAAGTAATTTCAAGAAAATAGTCCATACCATCCAATTTGGATAGTCTGACAAGCCTTGGAGTCAATTCTTCTGCTGTTTTTTTCGAAAAAAGAATTCCATGAATCGATCGATTAAACATATCTCGAATCGGATTCATAATACGTCTTGACAATAAAGATTCATGAAATAAATCGTTATGAAACTGAATTGTTATTTCGTGTATTTTTTTACTTGTGCATTTATTTAATTCCCAACCGTGATATAAATTCGGACCAATTAAAACCAGTTCTACATTATCGATTTCTTCAATATTATCTCCCACAACTCTCTTCACTCCTTTTCCATTTTGAATAAAATTGATCTCAAATTCGGGATGATAATGAACAGGAAAATCAAAACTATCTTTTACTCGATCAAAAACCAAAAAGCTATCACTCGCAGCAAGCGGCGCTATTTCTCTATAAAAATTTTTAGTAGTACTCATCTTAAAACTATTTTCAGGAAAACAATATTTGTTTTTTTGACTGCAATAATATGATATATAATTGATAAAATAATATTAATTACACGATATTCATCCGTTTATCTTTGAAAAAATTAATTTATCATTTCTTTAAAAAGAATATTAATAATAAACATTAATCATTTTTTATTAAATAACTTTTTATAGTTTTAATAATTTTAACAACAATATCATAGAGAATTTTCGACAAAAAAATCACTCTATTTCAAAAATCATAAACCCTTGTTTAGTTAGCTTTTAGCTAAACAGCGAACTAATATTTTTCAATGAAAAAACTTTTTTTAACGCTTTTAACCATGACTATAATAACCAGTTCATGTTTATCTCAAAAAAGTACTAGTAATACTAATTTGTCACTTTCAGATAAAAAAGCAACAACAGAAACTAAATCTTTATACAAAGAACTTAATGCTTTAACTCAAAAAGGTTTCTTATTCGGGCATCAAGACGATTTGGCTTATGGTGTTAAATGGAAATATGAAGACGGACGAAGCGATATAAAAGATGTTGTTGGCGATTATCCTGCTGTATATGGCTGGGATATTGCAGGTTTAGAAAATGATAGTCCAAATAACATTGACGGTGTTCCTTTTGCTAAAATGAAACAATATATTATTGAAGCCAATGCAAGAGGCGGAATTTCTACAATAAGCTGGCATTTTGACAATCCCGCAACAGGAAAAAATGCTTGGGATAACGCGCCAAATTCTTTAAAAACAATTTTGCCCGGAGCCGAAAACCATAAAAAATTTACTTCTTGGCTAGATAAAGCAGCTGTTTTCTTTTTGTCTTTAAAAGATAAAAATGGCAAAAACATTCCGATTCTTTTTAGACCATTTCACGAACTTACTGGAGGATGGTTTTGGTGGGGAAAAGGAAATTGCACTTCGGAAGAATTTAAAACGGCTTGGAAATTTACCTTTGATTATCTTCAGAAAAAAGGCGTTCATAATTTAATTTATGTTTACAACACAGGAAGTTTTGGCAATGAAAGTGACTTCTTAACCAATTATCCTGGAGATAATTATGCAGATATTTTAAGTTTTGACAGTTACCAAAACAATAATGATCCAAATGGAGAAAAATTCATCTCTGAAGTTCAAAACCAATTTAAAATATTGAACGAAATCAGTCTAAAAAAACATAAATTGATGGCTTTGGCAGAAGCTGGTTATGAAGCCGTTCCTGATCCAAAATGGTGGACAGGAACTTTATTGAAAGCTATTGGAGATTATAAAATTTCTTATGTGCTTTTATGGAGAAATCACGGCTGGCAGGAAAAAGAACAAAAAATGCATTACTATGCTCCTTTTAGCGGACAAGTAAGTGAGAAAGATTTTATAGATTTTTATAATCTTGAACAAACAATCTTTGAGAAAGACATTCAGAAAAAATTAAAATAATCAATTTGGTGAACTAAACAGATTTAATTTTAGCACATAGCGCTATGTTCAATATTATAAGTGAAACGACTTTGGTAAATTCCTAAAAGCTATGTTTCTATGTGTTTAAAAAATTCACCAAGCAAATAATTGCCCCCAAATAAATTACAATCTTTAAAAGAAATCTAATGCACGACAAAATTAGTTTAAAAGAAAAAATTGGTTACGGACTTGGAGATGCTGCTTCCTCTATGTTTTGGAAAATTTTCAGCATGTATCTGCTATTTTTCTACACCGATGTTTTCGGATTAGCACCTGCCATAGTAGGAACCATGTTTTTAATTACTAGAATCTGGGATTCTTGCTTTGACCCAATAGTAGGAATTCTAGCAGATAGAACCAAAAGCAAATGGGGAAAATTTAGACCTTATTTACTTTGGGTAGCAATACCTTTTGCCGTGATTGGAGTTTTGACATTTTACACTCCAGATTTTGACGAAAAAGGAAAAATCATATACGCTTACGTGACCTATTCGTTAATGATGATGATTTATTCTTTAATCAATGTTCCTTACGCATCACTTTTGGGTGTTATGTCTTCTGACAGAAAAGAAAGAAACACTCTTTCATCTTATCGTATGGTTTTTGCTTTTGGAGGAAGTCTTCTGGCGCTTTGGTTAATTGAACCTTTAGTAAATTATTTCGGAGGAAATTTAAATTCAAAAACAGGTTGGCTGGCTACAATTGCCGTTTTCGGATTAATTACAACTGTCTTTTTTTGGGCTTGTTTTTTATTCACTAAAGAACGAATCAAACCAATTGAAAACGAACAAAACAACTTAAAAGAAGATTTAAAAGATCTTTTAAAAAATAGACCTTGGTGGATTTTACTTGGAGCAGGAATTGGCGCATTAGTTTTTAATTCTATTCGCGACGGCGCAGCGGTTTACTATTTCAAGTATTATGTAAGCAGTAATGTAAACTTCGATTTTTCGCTTTTCGGAACCGATTTCCACATGACACCAACTTCAATTTATTTGGTTTTAGGACAAGCTGCAAACATCATCGGGGTAATCATTGCAACGCCAATTGCTAATAAAATTGGTAAAAAGAAAACCTTCTTTGGAGCAATGGCTTTGGCCGCAGTTTTAAGTCTGATTTTCTACTTATTCGGAAAAGAAGATGTTTTCTTAATCATGAGTTTTCAAGTTTTAATCAGTATTTGTGCGGGTTGTATTTTCCCTTTAATCTGGTCAATGTATGCTGATAGTGCCGATTACTCGGAATGGAAACAAGGACGCAGAGCAACAGGATTGGTTTTCTCAGCTTCATCAATGTCACAAAAATTCGGATGGACGATTGGAGGCGCTGGAGCGGGATGGCTTTTAGGCTATTACGGTTTTCAAGCTAATGTCGAGCAAACAGCAACTGCTCAAAACGGAATTCAATTAATGCTGAGCATTCTACCTGCAATTGCGGCGGCAATATCAGTAGCTTTCATAGTATTTTACCCTTTATCAGAAGAAAAATTACAGGTTATAGAACAGGATTTAAACGAAAAGAGAAATCATTAAAAAATAAGACAAAGAATCAATTTATATGACAACAATAACATCTTCAGCCCCTTTTCTAGAAAGAAAATCGGCATTAGAAAAACAACATAAAACACTGCTTGAACAAAAAAACGAGCCACTAGAAACTATTGGAAACGGAATTTACGAACGTTACAAAAATCCAGTTGTGACAGCAGCACATATTCCGTTAAACTGGCGTTTTGATTTCAACGAAGATTCAAATCCGTTTTTACAAGAAAGAATCGGCGTAAATGCAGCTTTCAACGCTGGAGCAATGAAATGGAATGGCAAATATTTAATGGCTGTTCGTGTAGAAGGAATTGACAGAAAATCATTTTTTGCTATCGCAGAAAGTCCAAACGGAATTGATAATTTCAAGTTTTGGGATAAACCTTGCGTAATTCCACAAACCGAAGAACCAGATACAAACGTATACGATATGCGTTTAATTCATCACGAAGACGGATTTGTTTATGGAATTTTCTGTACCGAAAGAAAAGATCCAAAAGCACCAAAAGGCGATACAAGTTCGGCTGTGGCCAATGCAGGAATTGTTCGTTCTAAAGATTTGGTAAACTGGGAAAGACTTCCAGATTTAATTTCAAACACAGGACAACAGCGAAATGTAGTATTGCATCCAGAATTTGTAAACGGAAAATATGCTTTATACACACGTCCGCAAGATGGTTTTATTGATGTTGGTTCTGGTGGCGGAATCGGTTTAGGATATGTTGACGACATGACAAATCCTGTTGTAAAAGATGAAAAAATCATTTTTGGCAAACATTATCATACTATTTACGAATTGAAAAATGGTCTTGGCCCTGCTCCTATCAAAACTTCAAAAGGTTGGTTGCATTTAGCACATGGAGTTAGAAATACAGCTGCAGGATTACGCTATACTTTGTATATGTTCATGACCGATTTAAATGATATTTCGAAAGTAACTCACGTTCCAGCTGGGCATTTTATGGGGCCTGAAGGAATTGAAAGAGTCGGAGACGTTTCGAATGTTTTATTCTCTAATGGATGGATCGAAGACGAAGACGGAACTGTTTATGTTTATTATGCTTCATCAGACACACGCATGCATGTAGCGGTTTCTTCTGTAGACAAATTGGTTGATTACGTGATAAATACTCCATCAGATACTTTTATTTCTGCAGGTTCAGTGCAAACCATTATTAAACAAATCGAAAAAAATAACGCAATCTAAAATACCGTGTCATTACAAAGAAAGCTTTTAAAATCGGAATTAACAGCAGAACTCAATTCCATTCTAAAATATTGGTCAGAACGTACTATTGACGACCAAAATGGAGGTTTTGTTGGGCAAATCGATTTTAACGATCATCTGATTGCGAATGCAGAAAAAGGTTCGGTTTTAAACGCCCGAATTCTTTGGACATTCTCTACCTGCTACACGACCACAAAAAACGAAAACCACAAAAAACTGGCAGAAAGAGCATTCGAATTTCTTGAAGCTTATTTCTATGACACAAAATTTGGAGGTCTTTTTTGGAGTATAAATGAGGATAAAACTCCAAAAGACACCAAAAATCAGATTTACGCTTTAGCATTTGCTATTTATGGCTTATCTGAATATTATGCGATTTCAAAAGAAGAACGAGCTTTGGAAATGGCTAAAAACTTATACGCCAAAATTCAAGAACACAGCTACGATCCTGTAAACAAAGGCTATTTTGAGGCTTTTACCAGAGATTGGCAACCTATTGAAGATTTGCGTTTAAGTGCAAAAGATGCCAACGAAAAGAAAACAATGAACACACATCTTCATATTATTGAAGGTTATGTGAATTTATATAAAGTTTGGAAAGACGAAAAACTGCTTCATGATATTATCGAATTACTAGAAACTATCGAAAAGCATTTCATCAATCCAGAAACCGGACATTTACATTTATTTTTTGATGAAAATTGGAACGAAAAACCAGATGTCATTTCATACGGACATGATATTGAAGCGGCATGGCTTTTACAGCAATGTGCCGAAATTTCAGGAAACGAAACTTTAATTGCCAATTTTAAAAAATACGCCATTCAGATAGCTGATGCCACTAAAGAAGGCCTTGACTCTGATGGTGGATTATGGTACGAATATGATCCTGAAAAAAAAGAATTAATTGCAGAAAAACATTGGTGGCCACAGGCAGAAGCTCTTATCGGTTTCTACAATGCATACCAACTAACAGGCAAAGAAGAATATCTAGATATTGTTTACAAAATCTGGAAATTCACAAAAAAGCATATGATAGATCACCAAAACGGAGAATGGTTTTGGGGCGTTTACGAAGATTATTCTATAATGAAAAAAGACAAAGCTGGATTTTGGAAATGCCCATATCATAACGGCCGCGCTTGCCTAGAACTTATTAATCGAATTAAAGACTAAAATGAAAACAACATTTCTTAAAATAGTATTTCTCAGCCTCTCGATTTTAACTATTGTTAGCTGTTCTTCAGACAATGAAGACGCTGGTCAGGTTATAGTAGATCCGCCAACGCAAGAAGATCCTTTAACGACATCTAATGCGGCAAATTATATGGTCGATGCTAGTGCTACAAAAGAAACTGTTGCTTTATTTTATAACTTAAAACGACTGGCGCAAACCAAAACTGCAATCGGTCAGCAAGATGCTTTCAACAGCTTTTATCAAGATGCAGGCGGTGATTCAGACATCAAAAAAAATACAGGTTTTGATCCTGCAGTTCTGGGTTCAGATTTTATGTTTATTACCGATAAAAACAACAACGAACAAAGCAATAACTGGTTTTATCAGCAAGAACAAAAAATTATTGCCGATACTAAAGCCGCTTACGCGAAAGGAATAATCAATACTTTCAGTTGGCATTTGAGAGAACCTTACAACGAAGATTCTTTCTACACAGCCGACATGACTTCAGATCAGAAATCGACTGCTTTTAGAAGTATTCTTCCTGGCGGAGCAAACAACGAATGGTACAAGAAAAAATTAGATAAAGTTGCCAGCGTAGTTTCAAACTTAAAAGGTTCAAATGGCGAATTGATTCCGATAATTTTTAGGCCTTTTCATGAATTTGACGGAAGCTGGTTTTGGTGGGGAGCCGATTTCTGTACGGCTGACGAATACAAAAAAGCCTATCAGTTTACGGTTGATTATTTAAAAAATACAAAAGGCGTCCACAATATTCTATATGCGTTTTCTCCAGACAACTCTTATACAACCGAAACCAATTATTTAAGCCGTTACCCTGGCGATAAATATGTCGATATTATCGGAATGGATAATTACGGAGACTTCAATAATCAAGGACAAACAGGATCTGACAGAGCAAATACAAAACTTAAAATTCTTTCTGATTACGCTAAAGCGAAAGTAAAAATCGCAGCCTTAACCGAAACAGGTTATCGCGTTACGAGCACAACTCCTGCCATTACCGATTGGTTTTCGACATTTTTATACAGTGCATTAACCAAAAATGATATTCAAATAAGTTATGTCATGTTTTGGAACAATAATACCGATGGTTATTATGTCCCGAATGGTTCGGTTTCTAATGCCGCAGATTTTAAAACTTATAGCTTGAAAACAAAATCGGCTTTGGCGAATTCTCTGCCGAAGATGTATGAAATGCCGAAATAGATTTTTCTGTTTAAAGTTTAAATCAAAACTTCTAAAATAACGTAAAGCCCTAGCCCTGATAGGAGTGAAAATCCTTTTATGCTGGGGTTCAGCATAAAAGATTGTAACGGATAGCAGGATTAGCTCCTTAAAATACATATTATGAAAAACAGATTTTTTAAAACCCTTTCGTTAGCCTTAATCTTAACAGCAATTGCATGTAATGCTCAAGAAAAGATTACCGTAAAAGGAAATCAATTTTACAAAGGCGACAAACCTTACGCTTACATTGGAACCAATTATTGGTACGGAAGTATGTTGGCTTCTAAAAAAATAGGAGACCGAAAAAGGCTTTTACGCGAATTGGATTTAATGAAAAAAAACGGAATTGATAATTTACGTGTTTTAGTTGGTGCTGATGGCGGAAAATACGATTTTACAGTTCGCCCAGCTTTGCAATACAAGCAAGGAAAATACGATGAAGATTTACTTGACGGATTGGATTTCTTAATTAACGAAATGGGCAAACGCAATATGTACGCAGTTTTGTATTTAACAAATAACTGGGAATGGTCTGGCGGAATGTCGCAATATTTAGAATGGAATGGCAAAGGTCCAGTTCCAGTTCCTGCAATTCCACCAAATACTTGGCCTCAATTTATGTCGTATACAGAACAATTTCACAGTTGCGAGCCTTGTATGGAAGCGCTTAACAATCATGTGAAATTTATTATCGGACGAACAAATCCTTATTCTAAAAAGAAATACAACGAAGACAACACTATTATGGCTTGGCAAGTTGGAAACGAACCAAGAACTTTTACGCCAGAAAATGAAGTAAAATTTACCAAATGGCTGAATAATATTGTTGATTTAATTGATAGTTTAGATAAAAATCATTTGGTTTCTACAGGTTCTGAGGGAAAAAACAGCTCGAACGATAGTATGGAAATCTTCGAAAGAACACATCAAAATCCGAATATCGATTATTTGACGATGCACATTTGGCCAAAAAACTGGAATTGGTTTAAAGCTGATAATGCCGAAGCTACAATGCCTGCAACAATTGAAAACGCTGGAAAATATATTGACGATCATATTAAGGTTGCCAACAATTTAAAAAGACCAATTATCATTGAAGAATTCGGACTTCCGAGAGAAAATGAGAATTTAAATGCTGGAGCATCTTCCGTTCATCGTGATCAATTTTATAGTTACATTTTTGGAAGAGTTGTAGAAAGCCATAAAAATGGCGGTCCGTTGCAAGCGGCCAATTTCTGGGGTTATGGTGGCGAAGGAAAAGCAATTCATCCTGATGGAAAGTGGAATCCTGGCGAACCATTCACAACAGATCCTCCACAAGAACCGCAAGGTTTGAATTCTGTTTTTAATGGAGACAAATCGACTTTGGAAATTGTAAAAAAATACAATTTAGAATTGAAGAAAAAATAAATTATCTAAACCATATAAGTCATATAAGTTCATTTAATAAAATATAAAAATCTAATTTAATCTGCTGAAATCTCTTTAAATCTGCGTGAAATGTTTTTGCGCATAGATTTTTCACGCAGATTTAAAAAGATCAAAGGAGATGTCCACAGATTAAAACTTATTAAATGAACTTATATGACTTATATGGTTCAAAAAAAATAGCATGAAAAATACATTAATTCTTTTTTGTTTCTTATTCCTGAATCTTTCTTTTTCGCAGAAGAAACAAGATTTTACAGTAACTTCTCCAAACGGAAAAATCGAAGTCAAAATTTCTGTAGATGACAAAATTTCATGGTCAATTTCTCATGAAAAAGATTTGATTCTAGCACCTTCAGAAATGTCTCTGACTTTAGATGAAAATCAAGTTTTAGGAAAAAATCCCGTCTTTATTAATTCAAAAAAAGAAACAGTAAACAATTCATTTGAAACGCCGCTTTACAAAAAGAAATCGGTTCAAAATCATTACAATCAACTGACTTTAAATTTTAAGAATGATTTCAGTATTGAATTTCGTGTTTTTGATGATGGCGCTGCTTATCGTTTTGTTATCAAAAAGAAAAAAGATATTACGGTAAAATCAGAAGAAGTGGTTTTAAATTTCGATAAAGATTACAGTACTTTAATGCCGTATGTACGAGATTTAAGAAATCCTAAAGATCAGTTTATTTCTTCTTTTGAAGCTCATTACGAAAATAAAAAAATCAGCGAATTTTCTAAAGATACATTGGCATTTCTCCCGTTTTTAATCGATTATAAAAACCATAAAAAAGGGGTATTTCTTGAAGCCAATCTCGAAGATTATCCGGGATTATTTGTAACGAATAACAAAAACAAATCAGGTTTTGAATCTCGTTTTTCTAAATATCCAGTAAAAGAAACCAACGGCGGATTCAATAATATCAACCGATTAATTACAGAAAGAGCCGATTATTTGGTTAAGACAAAAGGAACAAGAACTTTTCCTTGGCGAGCAATTGTAATTTCTGAAAATGATGCCGCTTTAGCGAATAATGATATGGTTCAGAAATTAGCCGAACCTTCAAAAATCAAAGACATTTCATGGATAAAACCAGGAAAAGTAGCTTGGGATTGGTGGAACGATTGGAATATTTACAACGTCGATTTTAAAGCTGGAATCAATACAGAAACGTACAAATATTACATTGATTTTGCCTCTAAAAACAAAGTCGAATATGTGGTTTTAGACGAAGGCTGGAGTTTAGAAGAAGACATTATGAAACACAATCCGAATGTAGATTTAGAAGCTATAATTGCTTACGGAAAAGAACGAAATGTTGGTATTATTTTGTGGAGTTCGTGGATGGCTTTGACTAAAAACACAGAAGGAATTTTAAAGAACTACGCCAATTTAGGAATCAAAGGTTTTAAAGTTGATTTCTTAGATCGTGATGATGCCAAAATGGTTAATTCAGTTTATGATATTTCGCAGAAAGCGGCCAATTATAAATTGGTTTTGGATTTCCACGGCATGTACAAACCAACCGGAATTCAAAGAACGTATCCAAATATCTTGAATTTTGAAGGCGTAAAAGGTCTTGAAAATAACAAATGGACTCCAAACGATGATGTTCCGTTATACGACACCACAATTCCATTTATCCGAATGATGGCTGGTCCAATGGATTATACGCCAGGCGCAATGCGAAATGCCAGTAAAAGCGAATTCAGACCAAGTCATTCAACTCCAATGAGTCAGGGAACAAGATGTCATCAATTGGCGCTTTACACCATTTTTGAAGCACCCTTACAAATGATGGCTGATAGTCCAACTGCTTTTATGAAGGAACAAGAAAGCACTGATTTTATTGCTAAAGTTCCAACGGTTTTTGATGAAACTGTTGCTCTTGATGGAGAAGTTGGAAAATTCGTTTCTATTGCTAGAAAAAAAGACAATACTTGGTATTTAGGAGCGATTACAAATTGGGATTCTAGAGATATTCTAATTGATTTTTCTTTCCTTGAAAAAGGCAAAAAATTCCAAGCTGAGATTTTCTCCGATGGCGTAAATGCAGATAAAGCGGCAATAGATTATAAAAAAGAAATTATTACTGTTGATTCTACAACAAAATTGAAATATAGATTGGCAAGCGGTGGAGGTTTGGCAATGATTATCAAATAAAAAAAGGAGAACAAATTGTTCTCCTTTTTTTATCATTTTATTTCTTATGCTAGAATCTTTTCAATCGCATTCAATTCATCATGAGAAAACTCCGTATTCTGTAAACAATCAATATTATTACAAAGTTGTTTAACAGAACTCGCCCCAATCAAAACAGAAGTAATTCGTTTATCTTTTTGAAGCCAAGCCAAAGCCATTTGCGCTAAAGATTGATTTCTATTTTGAGCAATTTCATTTAACTGAATTAATTTCTGAATTCTTTCCTGCGTAACCTCATCTTCTCTCAAATGCCCATTCGGATTATGAGCTCGTGAGTTTTCAGGAATTCCTTTTAAATATTTATCAGTTAAAAGTCCTTGTGCTAAAGGCGAAAATGCAATACAGCCTACTCCTTTTTCTTCTAGAACATCTAACAATCCGTTCTCAACCCAGCGTTCCAACATTGAATATTTTGCTTGATGAATCAAACAAGGCGTTCCCAATTGTTTTAAAACATCAACCGCAATTCGAGTTTGTTCAGCAGAATAATTACTGATTCCGACATACAACGCTTTTCCGCTTCTAACAGCATGATCTAAAGCCATCATCGTTTCTTCAATTGGAGTTTCTGGATCTGGACGATGCGAATAAAAAATATCTACATAATCGACATTCATTCTTTTCAAACTCTGATCTAAGCTCGAAAGCAGATATTTTCTAGAACCCCAATCTCCATAAGGTCCTTTCCACATCGTATAGCCAGCTTTGGTAGAAATTACTATTTCATCACGCAGATTTCCCTGAAAATTATGCCATAATATTTTTCCAAAATTCTCTTCTGCAGAACCTGGAACTGGCCCGTAATTATTTGCCAAATCGAAATGTGTAATTCCTTTATCAAAAGCTTCAATGGCAATACTTTCAGCATTTTCAAAATTATCCACTGATCCGAAATTATGCCATAATCCTAAAGAAATCTCAGGCAATAATAATCCGCTTCTGCCGCATCTGTTATATTTCATGTTTTTAATTTAAAAGTTGGAGTTTTAATAGATTTTAAAGGTAAAAAAATATCAAAAGTTATTAATTCAAAAAGCTTGTTTTTTTAATCTCAATTTGCTTTTCCTTAAATTCTTTATAAAAATAAACCCTGCAGATTTTATAAATCTGCAGGGTTTATTCTGTTTTACAAAATCAAAAACAAATTTTATTCTTTATTTAAATCGTGTATTTTTTTCAATTTGATAGAAAAATAAATGTAAAAAATACCAAGAGAAATAAACGCAAAAGCAGTCCAATAAACCAGTGAAAGTCCCGCAAAAATAGGATTCCATAATAAGACAAATGAAAACAGTGTTCCAAGTATTCCCAATATTAAAAGATTTACCCAATCAGAAACAGCATAACTCTTCAAATCAAAAGCAATAACTATTGCCATTATAGAACGGAATAAAACCACAAATCCAACATAAAGTGGCAGTATAGTAATTGAAATTAATGGATTAATAATGAGTAAAAATCCAACAACAAAGCCTAAAATTCCAGATGCTAAGGTCCAACCCCAATTATCAATTTTCTTTCTATTTGAAAGTGCAAAAATGATTTCAAAAATTCCGCTTCCTAAAAACGAAACACTAAAGATAAACGCAAGAGTTAAATAAGCCGCTACGGGTGTGATAAAAGACCAAATTCCGATTCCAATAAACAGTAATCCCACCAATAATGGAATATACCAGTAATCAATAGCTTTTTTTACTTTTTTAAATAAAGAATTTTCCATAAGTATACTTTAAAATCATGCCTACTCTATAAAGTTTTCGGCTTACCTTAATTATCAATAAAAACCATTTTAAATGACTGATTATCAAAGATAAGGCAAAAGCACCTATCGAAAGGCTTTTTTTTACATAAAATACTTACAATTAGAAAAAGCCAAAATAAAAAAAAGGCTTTAGCCAAACTCGAAACAGTTTGGCTAAAGCCTTTTCAAACTCAAAATATTTCTCCCCTAGCTTGAATCTAGGGGCTATTCAAAAATCTTTGCGACTTCGCGTCTTTGCGAGATTAAAAAACTTTGTCACTTTGTTACTTTGAAACTTAAAGAATCTCAAAACCACTCTGCAAACCTTTATCAGAGCTTCCTCCAACCATGATTTTAAAAGTTCCTGGCTCAACTAAATACTTACCTTCATTATCATAAAAACCAAGCTCTTTATCCGTTAAAGTAAATTTTATGGTTTTTGTTTCTCCTTTTTTAAGATTCACCAATTCAAAACCTTTTAATTCTTTAATTGGGCGAATAATGCTTGCAAATTCATCATGAATGTATAACTGAACCACTTCTTTTCCGTCGTAATTTCCTGAATTCGTAACCTCAACGCTTATCTCAACTTTTTCACCTTTTGCAAAAGAAGTTTTATTCAATTTTAAGTTTTTATAATCGAAAGTTGTGTAACTCAATCCAAAACCAAATGGGAATTGAGGCGTTTTTTCAACATCCATATAATGTGACCAGAAAACATTTTTGTCACTATCTGTTGGTCTTCCTGTGCTATATTTATTGTAATAAATTGGTACTTGTCCAACATTTCTTGGAAACGACATTGGCAATTTTCCACTCGGATTATAATCTCCGTATAAAACCTGCGCAATTGCATTTCCAGCCTGAGTTCCTAAATGCCAAGCCTCCACAATCGCAGGAACATTTTCTGCAGCCCACGGAATACTCAACGGACGACCATTATTTAAAACCAAAACTACATTCGGGTTTACTTTATAGATTTCCTCTAGTAATTCCTGCTGCAAACCAGGCAAGTTCAAATCGGTTCTACTTCTTCCTTCACCGCTTTGAAAACCGTATTCACCTAAAACCATTACGACAACATCAGCATTTTTTGCTACTTTTTTTGCTGCTTCAAATCCGCTTTTATCGATTGTGTTGAAAATCGTTTCGGTTAAAAAAGTTGCTTTTTGTGTCAACAAATCAGCTCCTTTTTCAAAAGTCAGTTGATTGTCTTTGTATTGCTGCATTCCTTCAAAAACGGAAACTGCAGTATCGTCTGAAGCCGCAATTCTCCAGCTTCCTAATGGACTATTTTTATCATTGGCTAACGCACCAATCAAAGCGATTTTTTGTCCAGATTTCTTTAACGGAAGCAAATTCTTCTCGTTCTTCAACAAAACGATAGATTTCTTTGCCATGTCCAAAACGCCTTCATTATTGGCTTTACTTCCAACAACTTCTTTTTCGCGTTTTTCATCGCAATATCTGTACGGATCATCAAATAATCCCAATTCAAATTTCACGCGAAGAATTCTTCGAACTGCATCATCTACCAAAGATTCTTTTACTTTTCCAGATTTTACCAAATCGACTAATTTTGCCACATATAAATACGATTCCATATCCATATCAGAACCTGCAATAACTGCTTTTGCGGTTGCATCAGCTTCGTCTTTTGCATATCCGTGCGCAATCATTTCACGGATCGAAGCATAATCTGAAATCACAAATCCGTCAAACTTCCATTTACCTTTTAAAATATCTCTTTGTAAAAAAGCACTTCCCGTTGCTGGAACACCATTCAAGGTATTAAATGAATTCATAAACGTACGAACTCCCGCATCGACCGTCGCTTCAAAAGGAGGCAAAACCGAATTGTACAATTTAGAATTGCTGATGTCTACAATATTATACTCCAAACCCGCTTCAACATAACCGTACGCAGCAAAGTGTTTTGCACAAGCCGCAATCGTGTTTACTTTTTGAAGATCGGCAATTGTTTCTCCCTGAAAACCTTTTACACGAGCGTAACCAATTTTACTTCCTAAATACGGGTCTTCTCCTGAACCTTCCATTACACGTCCCCAACGCGCATCATTTGCAACGTCAACATTTGGTCCAAAAGTCCAATTAATTCCAGATGCAGAAGCTTCATCAGCCGCAATTACAGCCGACTTTTTAATGGCTTCTAAATCCCAACTCGCTGCTTCTGCCAATGGAATCGGGCTTAACGTTTTATAGCCATGAATTACATCAAAACCAATAATTAACGGAATTCCTAAACGAGTTTCTTCAACTGCAATTTTCTGTACTGCACGTACTTCTTTCACACCACGCACAGTTAGCATTGACCCAACTAAACCTTTTCTCAAATGCTCGTATTTTAATTCGGCTGTTCCTCCTTTTGGCGCTGGACCTGTAACATCCCAAAAACCATTATATTGGTTCATCTGCCCCACTTTTTCCTCCAACGTCATTAATGGCAAAAGTAAATCTATACGCTGCTCAACAGTTTTATTTTTATCCAGATACGGCTTTTTTTGTGCATTCATATTTCCAACAGTAAACAGGGACAAAACCCCGATAATAATTATTTTTTTATTTTTCATGATGGTTTAGTTAGTTCTTTTTTTAGATGCTAAGGTTCTAAGATTCTGAGATACTAAGTTTATCTTTTGGGCGTGCCCCTCCGGGTCGGGCTATCCGTTTCAAGTCCTCGCACTTCCTTCGTCAGGCTGCGGGCTTTCCACTTCTATCCCTCACGCAGACATTTTCAAAAGAAAATCTTCACTTATATATGTCTTTCAAGAAATCTAAATTCTAAAATCTCATTCCTCAGAAATAAAACAAGAAGCAGGCAGATTTGCTTTATTAAACAAATCCGACTGCGTTGTATTTCCCCATGCAAATCTCACTTTTGCTGGATTTACAACTTTCTTACTTGTCAAAATCACCTGATTATTTTTTATTGAAGCTTCTGCAGGAGCAAAAACTCCATCGGTTCCAGCAACTTCAAATTGATTCGATTTTTTGTCCTTAAAATAAAGTCCGTCAGCATAATCGAAAGAAACGATTGCTTTATTTTTTTCAACCTTAATATCTTTAAATAAAGGACCATTTACCAAATTCGAATTGGTTTTATACGTTTCCTTCAAAGCTAAATTCGCCAAACGAATTCCGACTGATTTTTTATTTTTTGGGTGAATATCAATCGTATCCGAAATATCGCTAATTACAACCATTCCTGTTTTGGAAACTTCTCTCAATAATTTTCTCTGAGAATTTCGAACCGTTACATTTGAAAAATTATTTGAACCCGTTTTAAATGGTGCAATCTGAACATAATAAAACGGAAAATTATCATTCCATTCTTTTCTCCAAGAAGTAATTAAAGCGCCTAAAGTTTTATCGTAAACCAAAGAACCCACATTGGATTCTCCTTGATACCAAAGCGTTCCTGCGATTTTAAATCCAACAATTGGATAAATCATCGCATTGTAAGCGCGTCCTGGTTGTCTTGGTCCGTATTCTTGTTCGTTTAGTTTTTTGGCATTTTCTAATAAAAGTGGATCATTATTTACCACTTCTGCTGGCATCCAGATTTCTGCAGGAGTTCCTCCCCAATTGGAAGAAATCAATCCGATTGGAACATTTTTTAAATCTTCGCGCAGACGTTTGGCAAAAAAGTAACCAATCGCACTAAAATATTTCATCGTTTCTGGAGTCGATTCTGTCCAATTTCCAAGCAAATTATTCTGCGGACTTTCTGCCGTTAATTTCGGAACCGTAAAAAAACGAATGTTAGGATTTGTTGCATTTTTAGCTTCTTTTTCTCCATTATCAATTCCCCAACTTACAGACATTTCCATATTCGATTGCCCCGAACAAAGCCAAACTTCGCCAATTAGAATATTTTTTAAAACGACTTCATTGTAGCCTTTTATAGAAATCGTAAAAGGTCCGCCAGCCTCTGGAGTTTTAATAGTCAGTTCCCATTTTGCTTGATTATTGGCAACGGTTTTATATTCCTGATTGTTCCAACTCGAAACCAGTTTTATTTCCTCTTTCGGATTTCCCCAACCCCAAATTTTCACTTCAGAGTTGCGTTGTAAAACCATATTATCACTAAAAATATTCGGAAGCGAAACGTTTGCCATCATAGTACTGGAAATCAATAAAAAGAAAACAAACTTATAGATATTATTTTTCATTTAACAACTTCTTTAAAAATGGAGCATATTCGTCTGCCAAAACCTTATGTTCTGCCACATTTGGATGCCCTGAACATCCGCTTGGAGTCATTGGTTTGAATTTGAAAATCTGAATTGGTTTGTGCGTTTTATCTTTCGCGAAAGCATCTTTAATTTTACTCAAACAATCTTCAAAAACAACTCCTCGTTCTCCTCCAACCATTGGACTATTCGTAATTACAATTTGCGCTTTCGGATTATGTTCATACAGCATTTTTATAAAATTCACGTAATTCGAAATGTATTTTTCTGGGTTAAAAGGCAAACGTTCTTTCTTTCCGTCTCCGCCAGAAAAATCATTTGTTCCTAAAGCAATGCTGATAATATCGGGTTGAAATGCAAAATCATATTTAGGTTTCGAAACATCTTTCGTCAAATACAAATTCTGATACACATCTGGCATGATTGCTTCATCTTTATGTTCATCATTCCAATTTCTGTACATTCCAATTCCAGAAACACAGCTCATTAAATAATCTACACCAATTTCTCTAGAAAGTGTTGGTCCATAAGCGTAATAACTATTGTGATGATCGTAATACTCTCCTTTATCGCAAGGAATATCAGAACCGTCGCTCGCTGCTCCGCAAGTGATAGAATCTCCAATAAATTCGATTTTCTTTCTTTTCTTAAATGAAATTGAGGTTAGTTTTGCCGTTGTTCCAGCAAACAAAACTCCTCCAGTATGCGCTTCTGTATTTTTATAGATTTCTAAATGATGTTCTTTTTGGTTTGAAGTAACCTTTATTGGAAAAGTTTGAACTGCACCTTTTTCAATTCTAATCTTCCCAATATATTTTCCATCCAAAACCAAAGAAACATAATTGTGATGTTCATAAGCATCTACACTTTGAAGTGAGATCGAACATTCATTTCCCGTAAAATTGAAAGAAACAGATGAAGCTGTTCCGATTAAAATGACATTATCATTTTGCAGTTTTTCTACTCTGCCCTGATATAAGAAAGTTTTATTTGAATTTAGTGTTTGCGAAGTCGAAATAACCGAAATCAGCAAAAACGAAATTAAAAGTGCTATTTTTTTGGGAAACATAATTTATTTGTTAAAATCTAAATACGATTCACAAATATATTGGAAAGAGAATATCGAAAAAGATACTAAAATGTCAAAAAGTAATAAAAAAACACCACACAAACACATCATTTTTGGGTTTAATAACGTTAATTCTTACAAGTGCAACAAATGGTATTGTTTTGAAATGCTTAATTTGCAACTTTTCTTTATTAATTCAATAGTTTTTACAGCCAAATGAGATTACATTTTTTTACTTTCTTATCAGCCTTTATTTTATTTTCTTCTTTTACTTTAAAAAAGAGTAATGAACAAATTGCAGTTCAAAATCCCAAAATTCAAACTGAAATCAATCGCGATTCTATTATTGCTTTCGCGAAAAAGCATTTAGGAATTCCTTATGTATATGCCAGCAGTAATCCGCAAAAAGGTTTTGACTGTTCGGGTTTTGTGAGTTATGTATTTAAAAATTTTGGAATGACGCTTCCGCGAAGTTCAAGCGGCTATAAGAACATCGGTAAAACTTTAAAACCAGAAGAATTTAAAGTTGGTGATATTTTGGTTTTCTACGGATATAAAAACAGAAAGGTTGTAGGTCACGTCGGAATTATTTGTGAAGCCAACGGAATGCAGTCGAAATTTATTCATGCTTCATCAGGAAAAGCACAACAAGTAACTATAACAGCCCTTGATACAGAACATTATACCAAACGCTTTTATAAATGTGTTGATGTTTTATCGGAATAAGTTTTTTTGTTAGCCACGAATTGCACCAATTTTCACGAATTAATTTTAGCCACAGATTAAAGAGATTAGCACAGATTTTTTTATAATCATTTTTAATCCTTTAATCTGTGGCTTTATTTTTTGCCAATTTAAAATATCCTGTTTTGGAATTTGGATTTTATAAATTGGAATTTAAACCTTTATTCTTCCGTTAAGAGTTTAATTAAACTTTCATCTCTTCCGTAAATATCTTTATAGAAGTTTAGATTACCTTCTCGATCTACCCAAGCGGTAAAATATCCGATATAAACAGGAACTTTTTTCTTAAGTGTGTACCAGCTTTCTTTACCTGCATGCATAGCTTTATCAATTCTTGCTGGATTCCAAGCTGGATCTACTTTTAATAATTCTATAGCTAATTCACGAGGTTTTGCTACACGCACACAACCATGACTGAATGCTCGACTTTCTCTTTCAAACAAACTTTTTGAAGGTGTATCATGAAGGTAAATATTGCTTGAATTTGGAAATAAAAACTTCACTAATCCTAAAGAATTATTTTTACCCGGAAGCTGACGAACTGAACCATTGTTCCATTCTAGATTTTTCTTTTGCAGATAGTTTTTATCCTTTGCCATTCCTGGTTTAATCTCCGAATTAATAATGCTTGTCGGTACATTCCAATACGGACTAAAAACTATATTACTCATCATTCCGCTAAAAATAACCGTTTTTGTCATTGCTCTTCCAACCACAACTGGAGAGATAAATGCAATTTTTCCGTCTTCAATTATATACAGTTTAAATTCTGGAATATTAACTTCGATATATTTCTGACCTTTTTCCAGTTCAGGATCAATCCAGCGGCAGCGTTCCATGTTTACGATAATAGTTTTAATACGCTCCGAAACTGGAATGTTCAAATCATTAATATGCTCTAATAAAATGGTGTTTTTTTGAGTATAGCCGTGACGTGCTTCATAGTACTTCATTGCTTTCATTAAAGTCGTATCGCAAACGGCACTTTTAGTATCTTCCTTAAGATCTTTGGTTACAAAAAGCCTTTCTCTAATTTGAGCAACAACCTCTGATGAATCTCCAACTTTTAAAGCTTTATAATCTTCGCCAGTTTCAATAGTTTTCCAACCTCCGTTTTTCTCAATTTCTCTGTATTCTTTAAGAGCATCGCGAAGCTTGTAATACTGGCTGAACATCTTTTTCTTCTTATCATCCAAAATGGTCGTTTTCTTAAAAATAGAATCCGAAAGTACTTGATAATTGAATTTCTTTCTTGGTAAAAGCCATTCTAACGAAATACTCGTTTTTTCATCAAAACCTGCATATACTTTTTCGGCATAGTAGTAATACAAATTTGACAACAGTAAATCGGTATCTTCTTTGGATAATTTTTTGGTCGGATTATTTTCGAAAATCGAACTTAATTCTTCTTTATAAGGATAATTAGCTTTTAATCCTTCTTGATCTAAATTTTTGTATTGATTAAATAATGTATTTCCAAATTCAACTACTCCTTTATTATCTTGCCATAGTTGAGTCGATTTGTTTTTTTGATATAAAGAAACTACATCCTTTTTAAATTTATCCAATTTCGGATATGTTTCATAAAATTTCGCAATGCGTGCGGTGTCAATTGTAAGTTTCAATTCTGGAATTTTTTCGACTTTTTTTATCGACTTTTCTTCCTTCTTATCGGCCTTCGAATTACACGAAAAAACCATTAAAAAAACAACTGCAATAATAGGCGTATACCAAATTTTCATAACTTCAAATTTTTGATTAAAAGTAGAAAAAATTCTATTAAAAAAAATAGCTACGAAATAAATCTTAATCTTATTTTTTTGAATTTTAAGTGGTTATTCAAAAATAAAAAGCTCCAAACAATTTTCATGTCTGGAGCTTTCGCCATATAACCAACCTATTAAAAATCTTAGATAACCGTACCTTTTAAAGTAAGTACTTTTGGTGCTGTTTCTGCACTAGTTGTTACCGTAACCGTTTTTGTAAAAGCACCTTTGTTTGCAGCATTGTAAGTTGCAGTAACTTTTCCAGATTTCCCTGCCTGAATTGGCTCTTTTGTATAATCTGTAGCTGTACATCCGCAAGATCCTTGAACATTTGTAATCACTACTGCTGTTTTTCCTGTATTCTTAAATTCGTATACAATTGCTTTTGGAGTTCCTTGCGGAATTTGTCCAACATCAATTGTTTCTGCTTTCCAAGCAATTGTAGAAGCATTGTTTTCTGAAATTTCTTTTTCTGAAACTAAAGATTGTACTGGCGCAATTGCCGAAAAAGACATTAGGCCTAAAGCCAAAGCTAACATCGAAATTTTGATCATTTTCATAACTGATATATTTAAAATGGTTTGTAGTTCATTTTGATATTACAAAGGTAATTCAGACAAAAACAAATCGCTGTTAACCGCTTTCAAACGTTTGTTAATGACTTGTTAATCGCTTATTTTCAGGCTAAAATTGATTAATATTACACTCTTAAAATTCTGCATTCTTGAAAATTAATAAACTTAACAGCATCATTATCTTAGGATTGGTAGCCATCATTAGTATTTTGGTGGCACAATTGTTATGGACAAAAGAGGCTTTTACAATCGAACAAAAAAAGCTGAGCCAGAAAGCACATATTGCTTTATTGGAAGTGGCTAAAAAATTATACGAAGGAACCAATCATGAACTTCCAGTTCAAAATCCAGTTCAGAAAATTGCAAACGACTATTATATTGTAAATGTCGACAATGAATTTGAACCTGATATTTTAGAATTTTATCTAAAGACAGAATTCAAAAAAATGAACATCACGACCGATTTCGAATATGCGATGTACAATTGCCAAAGCGATGAAATGATTTATGGTGATTATATTTCGCTTTCGAAGAAAAAATCAGAATGCAAAAAGACCGTTTATTTTCCTAAACATAAAAATCTAGTTTACTATTTCGCGGTTCGTTTTCCTAATGAAACCACTTATTTATTTAGTTCAATGCGTTTTTGGTTTATTCTTTCAACCGCATTGATTTTGATTTTATTGATTTATGTGTATTCTATTTTTACACTTTTACAACATAAAAAATATTCAGAGTTGCAGCGTGATTTCATTAATAATATGACGCATGAATTTAAAACGCCATTAGCATCTATTTTGATTGCGTCGAAATATTTGATTGAGCAGAAACCAATTAAAGAGGACAAGAAGCTCTATACTTACACAGATATTATTATCAATCAAGGAAATAAGCTAAACGGTCACATCGAAAAAATTCTAGATATTGCAAGATCTGATTATACACCTTTAGAACTTAAAAAAGAAAATATTTTAATTGTTCCGATTATTGAAGAGACAATAGAAAACATCAAATTAAAATATCCTGAAGCTTCTATTAAAATTGAAACAGCTTCAAACGAATATTTAATAGAAACAGATATTTTTCATTTTGGCAATTTAGTTTATAATTTATTGGATAATGCCATAAAGTACTGTAACGAAAAACCAGAGGTCACAATAAAAATCATTGAAGATAATAATTGCCTAAAACTAGAATTTATTGATAACGGAATTGGTATTAATCCTAAAAAAATATCTTTTATCTTTGATAAGTTTTACCGCGTTCAGAACGAAAAAAGTAATGAAGTTAATGGGTTTGGACTTGGTTTATACTATGTAAAAGAAATCTGCAGTCTGCAAAACTGGAAAATAAAAGCCGAAAATAATCAAGAAAAAGGTGTTACTTTAACTTTATTAATTCCTTACAAAAAATGAGAAATTTCAAAATACTATATGCCGAAGACGACGAAACTCTAGCGTTTTTAACTAAAGACAATTTGGAGCAAAATAATTATGAAGTGATTCATTGTTCTGACGGAAAATCGGCACTGAAAATTTTTGAGGAAGAACAATTTGACGTCTGCATTTTTGATATTATGATGCCAAAAATGGATGGTTTTGAACTTGCAGAAGCCGTTCGAAAAATTGATGTTGATGTTCCGATTATTTTCCTTTCGGCTAAAACTTTAAAAGAAGATCGTATTAAAGGGCTACGTCTTGGTGCTGATGACTATTTGGTAAAACCTTTTAGCATTGAAGAATTATTACTGAAAATTGAAATTTTCTTGAAGCGTTCTCAGAAAAACATTCCGCCTGCAAAAACAATTTATGAAGTAGGAAAATATCAATTTGATACCAAAAATTTTATTCTTTTTAATGATGAAGAAAAGGTTGGTTTAACTCAGCGTGAAGCCGAATTATTGAAGCTTTTTCTAGATCATAAAAATTCTGTTTTAAAAAGAGAACAAATCTTAACCTCTTTATGGGGAACAGACGATTATTTTATGGGAAGAAGCTTAGATGTTTTTATTTCGCGTCTGCGTAAAATCTTAGCCAACGAGCAAGGAATTTCGATTGAAAACCTTCACGGAATTGGGTTTAGGTTTTCTATTGGGTAAATCACAATTCTGTTAAAAATAAAGAAAAATCTGTAAGCAGTTTTTCGAAAAACTTTGTATTTTTAGTATCTAATTTTCTTGGATATGAAATTACATCATTTGCGAAATGCCACTTTGGTAATTGAAACAGAAAAGCATGTCATTTTAGTTGACCCAATGTTAGGTAAAAGAAAAACAATTCCGCCTTTTACTATTTTCAGATACAAACCAAAACGAAATCCTTTGGTAGCATTGCCAAAAAACAGTCGTGACATTTTAAGTCGAGTTACGCATTGTTTGATTACGCATTTGCATCCGGATCATATTGATAAAGCTGGCGAAGTTTTTTTAAGACGAAAGAGCATTCCTGTTATCTGCAGTTCTAAAGATGAAAAAGCATTGGTTCAAAGAGGATTAAGTGTAATTCAAACATTAGAACATTGGGAGCCACAAAAGTTCTTAGACGGAAAAATTACTGGAATTCCTGCCATTCATGGTTATGGTTTTATCGCCAAATTGATGGGGAATGTAATGGGGTTTCTTATTGAATTAGCCGATCAAAAATCAGTTTACATTAGTTCTGACACTGTTTTTACAGAACATGTTGAAAAAGTTTTAACGCAATTTAAGCCAGACATTTCGGTTGTTGCTTGTGGTACAGCAAGATTAGATATCGGCCAACCTTTATTAATGCGAATGGATGATATTTTAAAATTCGTAACACTTGCTCCAGGAAAAGTTCTAGCCAATCATTTAGAAGCTTTAAATCATTGTCCAACAACTAGATTGCAATTAAAAACTGCTCTTTCAGATCACGGACTTTTAAACAAAACTTCTATTCCAAATGATGGAGAATGTATTGAATATTAAAGCACTAATAATCCAAATTCACGCAAAGTATTTACTGGTTTTGAATACCAAAACAATTCAAAATCTTCTAATGAAGTTTCAAAATCATTTTTGACTTCTTGAAAAGTATAATTTTTAGAACCCGAAACCGTTATTTTCGATAAAATGGAAACTAGCCACTCTCCTTCTTCTTTACTGGTTTGAATATCGAAACTTTCTTTTTTGTCATGAAAAGTTAGCGACATCATTTCCCAACTTCTTCCTTTTTTCGATTTTGTAAATGCTGATGTCGAAGGTTTTCCGCCCAACCAAACCACTTTTGCATTTGGTTTTGTATTGAAATCGTTTTGTTCCTCTAATGCATTAAAAATAAAATCGGGATGAATTTTTGTTCTCGGAATTTTAAAATCGAACCAATCTTGCAATTCGTAATCAAAACAGATTCCGTGCATGAAGTTGAAAAGTGACTTCTTTAATCCGAAACTAAATTTATCGTGATTGATTCCTGTAGAATCACTGTATTCTATATCATTATTGGCAAAAGTTCCAATTGCTTCTGTTTTTTTGGTCACGCCAAATTGCTCTGGATACAATCCGACTGGGCTGTGAGCCGTTAAAGCAAATTGATGCCAAAATCCTGATTGCAAAACTCCAGCTTCAAACAATTGACGAACCATTTCAAGACTGTCAACCGTTTCCTGAATTGTTTGTGTTGGATATCCGTACATTAAATAAGCATGAACCATAATTCCTGCTTCGGTAAAATTTCGGGTTACTTTTGCCACTTGTTCTACTGTAACACCTTTGTCGATTAGTTTTAACAATCGATCTGAGGCAACTTCTAAACCTCCAGAAACGGCTATGCATCCAGAAGCTTTCAACAGCAAACACAAATCTTTAGAAAAGCTTTTTTCAAAACGAATATTTGTCCACCAAGTTACAGCTAGTTTTCTTTTTAAAATTTCGAGTGCTAAAGCTCGCATTAAAGCTGGCGGAGCGGCTTCATCTACAAAATGGAATCCGTTTTGACCTGTTTTTTCGATCAATTCCTCCATTCTGTCACAAAGCAAACTTGCTGCGACAGGTTCGTACACTTTTATATAATCTAAAGAAATATCACAGAAAGTGCATTTTCCCCAGTAACATCCGTGCGCCATTGTGAGTTTGTTCCATCTTCCATCACTCCACATTCTGTGCATCGGATTTACAATTTCGATAACCGAAATATATTTATCTAAAGGAAGATCTGAATAATCGGGTGTTCCTACGTAAGCTTGTTTGTAATCGTGTTTTAAGGAGTTGTTTTTGTAAACGACTTCTCCATTTTCTAATAAAAACGTTCTTTTAAAAGAATCAGAATCTGGATTCTCTAAGTGAAAAATTAATTCTTCAATTGGAACTTCTCCATCATCTAAAGTGATAAAATCGAAAAACTCAAAAACACGTTTATCAGAAAGCGAACGTAATTCGGTATTAGGAAAACCTCCACCCATTGAAATCTTAATCTCTGGATGATTTTCTTTTACCCATTGTGCACATCTGAAAGCGCTATATAAATTCCCTGGAAAGGGAACAGAAATTAAAAATAAAGTTGGTTTTACAGCTTCAATTTTTGCTTTTAAAAGCGAAATTAAAATTGAATCGATGTAAGTTGGTTTTTGCTGTAAAGCTTCGTACAATTCATCAAAAGAATTGGCGCTTCGTCCTAAACGTTCTGCATATCGGCTAAAGCCAAAATTTTCGTCAACACATTCTACAATAAAATCGGAAATATCTTCCAGATATAGAGTTGCCAAATGTTTTGCTTTATCTTGAGTTCCCATTGTTCCAAAAGCCCAATCGAGTTCTTCCAATTGTGCAAAACGAGAAGCTTCTGGAAGAAAATCTTCTTGACAAATCTGCAAAGCCAAAGTTGGATTTTTCCCTTGCAAAAACTGAATTACAGAATCGATTGTTTTTATGTATTCGTCTTGAAGTGCAAAAATACGTTTAGAGTTATCTGAGATTTCGTTATCCAAAACTTCAAACTTCAAACTTGAAACTTCAAACAAATCTATAAGTCCTTTTTTCGAAAACAATTCTAAAATCACATCAATACCCAAATCTGCCTGAACCGATTCGATATTTTTAGTGTTTAGAAAACCTTTTATATACGCCGTTGCCGGATACGGTGTATTCAGTTGGGTAAAAGGCGGCGTAATTACAAAAAGTTTCGTTTTCAAAAGAGAATATTTTTTTTGCAAAAATACGGGATATTTGGAATTATTCGACAAAAGAAATAAATCGGAATTATTTGACTAACATCTCCAAATATTTTAATTTTTTATTATTGATACTAAACTTACAAAAACATTTTCTTGTGATATTTACGGCATTGTATTTTGGCTATATTTGCCAACAAAATTTCCTTAAATGAATAGAACTTTACTCTTATTTATTGTTTTTATTAAATGTGCTTGTGTTTTTTCGCAAGAAATTAATCCGAATTCTTCCACTAATGTATTATTAGAAGATAAAGATGGTCATCTAATTCGAAATTTGGAACAGCAAAAACAATTTTTGAAAATCAGAGAGGAAAAGATGAAGGCAGAAGTCCTGAATTTGAAAAAAGCAATTTTTAATTCAGACAATGGAAATTTGACTTCAAAAACTTCAAAATCAGCAGCTACTCTTCAAGGAGTAGAAATGTGTACGAATGGAGGTTTTGAGCAATATGAAACGATAAATGGAAACAGTTATCTTAAAAATTTTCTTTGCACAATTGGTGATCCTCCTGGTCCAACGCAATGTCAATCCATAAGTAATACTGCAGATTCATATGTTAATCGCTATAATCCTAATAATATGGACATTATGGCAACTACTGTTTCTTCTAATTTGATTGACCCGTATATGGGAGACATTAAAGCATTTGATCAGTATGCTCTTAAAATTAATTATGAAAATTCCTCTACTTATGGTTCTATTGTTCAGGGCAAAAGGTTTAAAACAAATAATGAAAATTATCTAAAATTCAATTACAAAGCAGTATTACAAAGTGTTTATGACAATAGCCACACGGATAATCAAGCTTTTGTAAAAGCTCGAATTTTAGATAAAAATAAAAAAGTTGTCAGTGAGTTTTGTTTGGTTGGAGATGAAAAAAATTGCATTTTCAGTAAGGTTCCAAGTCAATATTCTGATTTTGTTACTTTATATACTACCAATTGGCAATCGGGAATATTGGACATTTCATCAATTCCAAATAATGAAGAATTTACCGTCGAATTTATGGCTTCGAGATGTGGATTGGGCGGACATTTTGGATATATGTATATTGATGATGTTTGTACCTTACATTCTGCAGAAAATTTACAAGGTTCAATAGAGCTTGATCCGTTGAATAAAGTTTGTCCAACTTTACCAATTTCAGTTTGCGGTAATTATACTATTCCTAATTCTGGAGGAATTTCTGCATCGGTAAAAAAGATCACTTTAAATGTTTACAATAGCAATAATGTATCTGTTTATAGTACATCTACTACTTCAAGCTTAGATACTACAAATAAAAAATTCTGTTTTACATTAAAAACCAGTGATTTTCCAAACATTACAAATGCTAATTATAATGTAGGCGTACAAATAGATTATGATATTTCTGGAACTTCATGTTCTGGAACCACATTTGACTCTGCCACAGATTCTGACGCAAATCCTGGCTGGGATATTTCTTTTTTGAATTGTTCTTCAAGCTGTACTATTAATGTAACAACTGCGAAAATATCCCAATGTGATGCCAATCGCGATGGAACTGAAAATTTTAATTTGTCTACACTAAATTCTTTGATAGTTCCTTCTACAACGGGTTTAAATTTTAGTTATTTCAAAAATTACAACGAGGCAGAATCTAACTTGAATGCTATCACCAATTTTACAAGTTATCCAAGTTCAACAGCTTCTATTTTTGTTAGGGTGAGTAAGGATGCAACTTGCTATAAAATAATTTCTGCCAATTTAGAGGTGCGAAATCCTACCGCAAATATTACAGGTATCTTAAATGTTTGCTCTGGAAGTACTGTATTAACGGCTTCTTCAGGTGCTTCTTATTTATGGAGTACCGGTGCAACTACGCAAAGTATTACGGTAACTTCGTTAGGAAATTATTCTGTTACAGTCAAAGATTCTTATGGATGCTCTAGCAATGCAAGTGTTAGTATAGAACCAAGCCAAACTGCAGTTTCTCCTACTTTGCAAATTACGCAACCTTCTTGTTTTGTGACCACAGGAACAATAAAAGTAACGTCGCCGGCATCACAATATAGTTTTGATGATGGTGCAACTTGGGAGGCCAACGCTACAAAGAGTAATTTATACCCTGGAAACTATTTAGTAAAAATAAAAACTGTAAATGGATGTACTTCTTACTCGCAAAGTGTTACTATAACAGCGGCTTCTACCTTGTATCCTAATTACAGTTATACCAATCCTCTATATTGCGGAGATACTGGTAGTATTACTATTTTAACTCCAGCTGCATACTATAGCTTTGATGATGGTACAACTTGGGTAAATAATCCTACTGCTAACAATCTTTTACCTGCAAATTATAAAATTCGTACCAAAGATTTACAAGGTTGTATTTCATCAGCAAATAATGTACTTATCAGTAGCAATACACTAGAAACTCCAACATATACAATCGTGTTACCAGCTTGTAATACAAAAGGAAGTATTACCATCAATACTCTTTCTGATTTTTACACTTTTGATGGAGGAAGTACATGGGTTACAAACAACAAAATGACCAATTTAGATGCAGGAAGTTATTCTTTAGGAATTAAAAATGCTTTAGGCTGTACTTCCAATTATTCGTATGCTTATTTAAATGATTTTAAAGATTCTTATCCTGAATATACAACCGAACAGCCTGTTTGCGGAAGTGATGGAAGTATTACTATCACTACAGTAGCAGATTCGTATAGTTTTGATAATGGTGCAACTTGGACTAGCAATAATGTTAAAACTTTGCCTTTTGGAACCTATCAAGTAAAAATAAAAAACAGTGCAGGATGTATCAGTTCTTCTAATTATGTTACTTTATATCAGCCTTATTTGAATCAACCGATTATTACCTCAGACCAGCCAACTTGTGGTAAAAACGGAAAAATCACTATCAACTCATTATCCGACTTTTATAGTTTTGACAATGGTGTTACATGGACAACTTTAAATTCTAAATCATTACCTCCTGGCATTTATTCCATAATTATAAAAAATAGTCTTGGCTGTACCTCTTATCCAAATACGATTTTTTTAAATAATCCAAATATAGATGTCCCAGATTACACTGTTGTCCAACCCACTTGTACATCTCCGGGCAGCATTACAATAAATACAACTGCTGATTTCTATAGTTTTGATGGAGGTTATACTTGGGGAACTTCTCCATCATTACCAAATCTTACTTCTTATGCATATTATAATATTGCAATAAAAAACAGTTTAGGATGTGTTTCTAGCTTTGCAAACGTTCTAATTAACACCGCAAGGCTTCCTGACCCAGATTATACAGCTACCAATCCGAGTTGTGGAAATATTGGCAATATTACATTCAATACTACTGCAGATTATTACAGTATCGACTTTGGTGCAACTTGGAGCACCAATAAGGTTTTTAATAATTTAAGCCAAGGATCTTACAATTTAATGATTAAAAAAGCTAATTGTACATCTAATTACGTTTACGTTTATTTGGACTCTTCTAAACTGGCACAACCCAATTTAACTATCGTTCAACCAGGATGCGGAACAAAAGGCAGTATCAAAATTAATACTATCGCGAGCTTTTACAGCATTGATGGAACAAGCTGGGTAACAAGTCCTGTTTTTTCTAATCTTTCACCAGGATATTATTATCCTATGATTAAAAATGCTCAAGGTTGTGTTTCTAACTCAAACTCCATATATCTTGAAGAGTTTTATCTCCCAAATCCTACCTTCAAAATAACGCAACCTACTTGTGGAGTTGGAGGAAGTATAACCTTTACTTCAACCGCGGCACAGTACAGTATCGATGGAGGTAGAACTTGGAGTACCAATCCTGTATTTGCTAATCTTAGTCCAAACTCTTATGTTTTATCAGTAAAAAATACTTCTGGATGTATGTCATCTCCTTACAGTACATATGCTTACCTGCAAGAATATTATTTACCTAATCCCGATTTTACAGTAATTCAACCAACATGTGGTGTCAATGGAAGCATTACTATTGCAACTGTTGCTACTTCTTATAGTTTTGACAATGGTGGTACTTGGACGACTAACCCAGTTCTTTCAGGACTTACCTCTGGTTATTACAACATCATGATAAAAAATGCAACGGGATGTAAATCTTATGGTTTATCTGTAAACATTAATCCTTATTATCTTCCTAATCCAAACATAAAAGTAGTACAACCTAGTTGCGGAAATGACGGAAGTATTACTGTTACAACTCCTGCCGACAGTTATAGTTTTGATGGAGGCAAAACTTGGACTACAAATCCAATTTTATTAAATCCTGCAAGTTCGTTTTATGAGGTGCTCATTAAAAATGCGACAGGTTGCAAATCAAATTCACAATATTTCTCCATATACAAATATTACCTACCAACACCAAATGTAAATGTTATTCAACCAACATGTAGTATTCCTAGTGGAACTATAATCGTAAATTCTACTGCAGATCAGTATAGTTTTGATGGAGGAACAACTTGGACTACAAATCCCATAAAGAAAAATTTAGCTAGCGGCCCATACAATGTCGTAATAAAAAACACTTTAGGCTGTATTTCTTCTGCCAATTATGTCTATATATATAATTCTCCAACAATTCCTGCCGCACCAACTGTAAAGATAATTCAACCTTCTTCGTGTGGTGCCACTGATGGCAGCATCACTATAACAACATCAGCTATGAGTTATAGTTTCAATGATGGAAACAGCTGGACAACAAGTCCGACTAAGATAAATGTTGGAGCGGGTACCTATATTATTAAAATCAGAACAGATTCTTATAGTTGTGATTCAGCAACAACTGTTGTTAACTTGAGCTCTGGTACTACAATTGCAGCTCCAAATTTTACTGCAACTCAACCAAGTTGCACCTCATCAAAAGGCTCTATTACTATTACAACAAATGCAGCAACTTATAGTTATGACAACGGATTAACTTATGTTTTTTCTAATACAAAAACGGATTTATCTCCAGGTACTTATTTCGTAAAAATTAAAAATTCGACAGGTTGTGTTTCAGATGCTGCTAAAGTCACGATATCGCCATTATCACCACTTGCAGCTCCTACCTTTACAGCAATTCAACCCACTTGTACTAATTTTACAGGATCAATTACAATAAATACCGCAGCTGCTTTTTATAGTTTTGATAACGGAATTACATTTGGAACATCCAATACAAAATCTAATCTATCTGAGAAAACCTATGATTTAGTAATTAAAAATAGTTCTGGCTGTATTTCACTTCCAGCAACTGTTACTATTCAAGCTGCGCCTGGCATTCCCGATGCTCCACAAGTTGTAGTTACAAACCCAACAGGCTGTAATTCGGCTACCGGAAATATTATGGTTACTACAGTTGCAAATCAATATAGTTTTGATGATGGGCTTACCTGGAGTAACAGCAATACTGCCAGTTTATCTCCAGGAAGTTATTTTATCCGAATAAAATATACAAATGGTTGTCCATCTGTTGCCTATAAAGCAACTATCAATGCTGCACCAGATGCTCCAGCAATTCCAACTTTAAGTGTTACGCAGCCTACTACTTGTAGTAATCCATTTGGCTCAATTTTAATTACAAGCACTGCTGCTCAATATAGTTTTGACAATGGTAAAAACTATTCAACCAATCCAAATTCAGGAAATTTAGCAACTGGAACTTATATGGTTCGTGTTAAAAATAGTAGTGGCTGTGAGTCTGCTCCATTATCTACCATGATTAATTCTCCAACAGATTATCCAAGCAGTCCTGCATTTACAAGTATCCAACCCGATTGCAATAATCCTAAAGGTACCATTACAATTACCGATGCTGCATCAGAGTACAGTTTTGATAATGGTGCTAGCTGGGTTACAAGTGCAATGAAATCAAATCTTGATCCTAAAACCTATTTTATTAAAGTAAAAAGTAATAAAGGCTGTATCTCAGATGCAACCACAGTTACTATAACTGCTTTCACAAATTTCACTCCAAAGCCTGCTCTTGTTAGTCCTCAAGCATTCTGTATTCAACAAAATGCGACATTAAATTCAATTACAATCACAGGGCAAAACATAAAATGGTATGACGCATTAACAAATGGCTCTCTTTTACCCAATACAACTTTGCTTCAAAACGCTAAGAGCTATTATGCTTCTCAATCTATAAATGGATGTGAGAGTGAAAGAGTTGCTGTGTCAATAAAAATTCAAGATACTTCTGCTCCTACTGGCAATGCAAATCAGATATTTTGCGCTGGACAAAATGCAACTTTAGCAAATATTAAAATTACAGGAACTTCAATAAAATGGTATAATGCATTAAGCAATGGTTCACTATTGGTAGAAACCACGAATCTCGAAAATGGAAAAACTTACTATGCTTCTCAAACAGAAAACAATTGTGAAGGATCTAGATTCGGAGTTACCATTTCAATTATAAGTACACCAGTTGCTCCAATTGTAAATGGAAATCTAGAATTTTGTAAAAATGAAAATGCAAAATTAAGCAATATTCAAATCACAGGGCAAAACATAAAATGGTACGATAACACTTTATCTACAGAGGCTCTGCCAAATACCACTTTATTGGAAAACAACAAAACCTATTATGTTTCACAAACTGTTGGCTGCGAGAGCGACCGAACCCCCGTATTAGTAAAAGTTCATGATACTGCCTTACCAACCGGTAATAGTAGTCAGCAATTCTGCATTGATCAAATTGCTACTTTAGAAAACCTTAATATAATGGGAACGAATCTTAAATGGTACGACACAGTAACAGGTGGAACTATTTTAGAAGAAACAACCTTGTTGCAAACGGCAGTTTATTATGCTACGCAAACTCTAAATAATTGTGAAAGTCCGCGATTTGCTGTAACAGTAAAAATTCAAGATACTGCTATTCCATTTTCAGATTCGCCACAATCGTTTTGTATTCAAAAAAATGCCAAAATCAGTAATATCGAGATAAATGGTCAAAATATAAAATGGTATGAAAGCGCTTCATCAGATATTCCTTTATCAGAATCAACGTCTCTGGAAGATGGAACAACTTACTATGCTTCTCAAACAATCAGTGGCTGCGAAAGTGATAAAATTCCTGTAACAATAAATATTCTTGGAGCCACAACTTCAGAATGTATTCATTTTGTTGAAGAACTTCCTTATCCAAAATTCTTTACTCCAAATGGCGATGGACATAATGATACATGGACAATTGATTTCGCTTATTTAGCTCCTAACAGTGGTATTAAAATTTTTGATCGTTATGGGAATTTCATAAAAGAATTGCGTTCAGATGCCTCGTGGGATGGAACTTATCTTGGTCAACAGGAACCTTCTTCAGATTATTGGTTTACCGTAAAAAGACTGAATGGTAAAGAATTTAGAGGACATTTCTCTTTAAAAAGATAAAAAATTATATGAAAAAATATTTCGCTATTTTGCTTTTATGGCATTTTATAGCATTCTCGCAAAACACAAATCAATCAATAGGCTTTAAAGAAAACAAAGGTCAAATTATTGATCAAAACGGAAAGCAAAATAGCACTGTTCAATATCTATTAAACTCAAATGGATTAAATGTTCAGTTGAAAAAAAATGGATTTTCTTATGATATTTATGAAATAAAAAAGACACCTATAGCTAGTTCTGCAATAGCAAAAACATTGCCTTATAAAACTTCTGAAAAAGATCAAAAAGAAGAATTTAATCTAGAATATGTTTTTCATAGGGTTGACATTGATTTTGTCAATTCTAATCCTAAAGTTGAATTAATTACAGAACAAAAATCAGCTGATTTTGACAATTATTATAACGTTCCAGACAAACCTGAAGGAGTTCTAGGAGTTTATCAATATAAGCAGATTACGTACAAAAATATTTATCCAAATATCGATGTTGTTTTTACAATCCCTAAAGATCCTCAAAAAACAGTTGAATATAATTTTGTCATTCATCCTAAAGGAAAAATCTCTGATATACAATTGAAATTTAGTGGTGCTCAAACAGATTTAGTCGATAATAAAATCCAAATGAATGTTCGTTTTGGAAAAATGGAAGAAACACTTCCTGCAAGCTGGATTGAAGAAAAAGGTCATAAAAAAGGAATTATTGTAAGCTATCAAAAATTAAAAAAGAATGTTTATGGATTTCGTTCTGCAAATTTTTTAGCTGGTAAAAAAGTTGTTATTGATCCTGTGCCAACTAGACTTTGGGGGACGTATTATGGTGAAGGAGACTCAAATGATTTTGGAGATATCGATACCGACAGTTTTGGCAATATATATTTTACAGGCTATACCACTAGCGTCTCAAAAATTTACGCGACGACCGCTGCGCATCAAACTTCAGTTTTCGACTCGGCAATTATGCAATCTGATGTAATAATTGCAAAATTTGATTCTTCAGGAAAAAGAGTATGGGGCACTTTTTATGGTGGAGAAAGTTGGGACAGGGCAACTGGAATTAAAATTGACAAACAAGATAATGTTGTTGTTACAGGAAGCACAGATAGTAAAAAAAATATTTCTACAACTGGTGCTTATATTCAAAGTACTGTGGGTAATAGCACGTATGCTTTTCTTGCTAAATTTAGCTCTTCTGGAACAAGGTTATGGGCAACATACATGGGGGGTTCTGGATCAGATTATTCAGAAGATGTAGATATTGACAGCAATAATAATATCTATATTATTGGAAGTACTAGTAGTTATACTGGTATATCGATAAATAATAATTTTCAACCTTTATTAAATCATTCCGGGCTTCCCTATAATAGTTCATCCGATGGCTTTTTATCCAAATTCACCTCTAATGGTGATATTATTTGGAGTACTTACGTAGGTGGAGAAGACCTTGATTTTTTATATAGTATTAAAGTTGCATCCGATTATCTTATTGTAGGCGGAAAAACATTTAGTTTACAGTACATTTCTACTTCTGGAACATTTCAAGAAAATAATTACAAAAAAGGAGTCAATGGAACTGTTTATAAATTTACACTAGATGGAAATCGAGTTTGGAGCACTTATTACGGTTCTGGAAATAAAATAAAAGCTGTTGAAAACGATGATGAAAACAATATCTACATTGGAGGAGACACTTTTGGAAGTGACAATGATGATAATATTGCTTCTCCTGGAAGTTTTGACGACTATAATAGATGGACCGAAGCAGGATTTCTTGCAAAATTAAACAAAGACGGTCAACGAATTTGGGGAACCTATTTAGGAACAAGTTCATCTGTATATTCAATCATTTTTAAAAATGACCATGTTTATATTGGCGGAGAAGGTGGAGACGAATCCATAACTACTCCATGCGCCTATAAAAGAAAGGGATTTGCAGAGGGTTATATCGGAAAATTTACTAAATCTGGCAATTTAGTTTTTGGAACTTATGTAAATGGATTCGACCAGTATTCACCAAACAAAATTTGTTTTGAACATAATAATATTGTCATTGGAGGAACTACAGGCCAAGATGCCGTCTTTGCAGATACGCCTGTTGAAAATAACAAAATCACAGATTCGAATTCTTATCAGCAAAATCTTAACGGAAGAAAGAATTTTTACTTAATAAACTTTTCAGAAGAAAATAATTGCAACATCGATGTTCATCCATCAACAAATTCTCCAGTATGTGTCGGCGGAACATTAAGTCTTAATGCTGATTCTGGTTATAATTACTCTTGGACTGGACCAAATGGTTTTACAAGTAATTTGCAAAACCCAACAATTACAAACGTATCAAATTTAAATAGTGGAACATATAAATTAACTGCAAGCGATAATTGTGGATGTCAAAAAAACTACTCTTTTCAAGTAGTTATTGGCGACATAGAACCTCCAATTCCGAATTTAGCAACTCTCCCATCAATAACTGGAGATTGCAACACAACTGTAACAACAATTCCAACCGCTAATGATGTTTGTGCTGGAATAATTACTGCAACGACCACAAGTCCATTGTCATATGCTTTACCAGGTACATACACAATTGTATGGAATTATAATGATGGAAACGGGAATACATCAACTCAAAATCAAACAATTACCATTACAAGTCAACCGTTACCAACAGCAGATTCTCCGCAAACTTTCTGCGTTGAACAAAATTCAACACTAAATGATATTCAAATAACGGGACAAAACATTAAATGGTATAGCAATTTAACGAACGGGACACTCGTTTCACCTACAACCGTAGCTCAAGATAAAGCAACTTATTATGCATCACAAACCATAAACGGCTGCGAAAGTAACAGAATTCCTGTCACAATTAATATTCAAGTTACTTCTGCTCCAACAGGAAATGCAAATCAGCCATTTTGTTCAAGCCAAAATCCAACAATTGCCAATATTGAAATTACTGGAACAGCAATAAAATGGTATGACGCGCAAAGTAATGGTTCATTATTGACCGAAACTACAAGTCTTGTGAACGGAAAAACCTATTACGCTTCACAAACTGTAAATGGCTGTGAAGGACCAAGAATTGGAATTACAGTTTCAATCGTAAATACGCCGCCTGCTCCTACAGCAAATGCAGACCAGTCATTCTGCAAAAATGAAAATGCAACATTAAGCAACATTCAAATAACAGGACAAAATATAAAGTGGTTCGATACTAATTTTTCTGCTTCTGTTTTACCAAATACAACTTTATTAGAAAACAATAGAACCTATTACGTTTCTCAGACTATTGGCTGTGAAAGCGATAGAATACCAATTCTAGTCCACATTTACGATACTGCATTACCAACAGGAAATAACAGTCAACAATTTTGTATTGATGAAATTGCAACAATTGAAGATCTTAAAATAACTGGAACTGCACTTAAATGGTATGATGCTTTGTCAAATGGAAATATTTTACAAGAAACCGATTTATTACATACCGGAACGTATTACGTTTCTCAAACTTTAAATAATTGTGAAAGCGAAAGATTGGCAATTACTGTAAAAATACAAGACACACAAATTCCAATTGCCGATTCTCCGCAGCAATTCTGCATCCAGAAAAACACAAAAATTAGTGACATTGAAATTATTGGACAAAATATAAAATGGTTTGATAGTTCATCGTCTTCAATCAGTTTATTAGAATCAACTCTTCTAGAAAACGGAATTACTTATTATGCTTCTCAAACAATAAGCGGTTGCGAAAGTGACAGAATTCCAGTCACAATAAATATTTTAGAAGCAACTTCTAAAGATTGTATTAATTTGGTTAATGAACTTCCGTATCCAAAATTCTTTACTCCAAATGGTGATGGTTTTAATGATACTTGGACAATCGATCCAAATTACTTAGCTCCTAATTCGTCCATTAGAATATTCGATCGTTATGGCAAATTAATTAAAGAATTGTCACTAAATAGCTCTTGGAACGGAACTTATCTGGGCAATCAGTTACCTGCATCAGATTATTGGTTTACAGCAACTAGAATAAATGGAAAAGAATATAGAGGACATTTTTCTTTAAAACGATAATTACCTAATAAAAAAAGGTTCGTGCTTTAAACACGAACCTTTTTTATTAAAACCTTATCATATAATCTATCAATAATTCTATCAGAACAATTATTACTTTTATCATAATTAAATTTAAAAACTTCCTTTCTTTTTCAAGCTTCTATACTTTAAATAAGAATAAACGATAGGGATAATTGCTATTCCAAAAACAATTATCAAAAATACTTTGGAGAAAGCAGAACTTTCAAAAATTAAACTTCCTATAATAATAATCAAACCTGCAATAAACCAAAGTTTTCCTGCAAACAAATGTGTTGCTTTCCAAACTTCTTGATTTTCCAATGTCCAAGGTGTTTTAATTCCAATAAAATAATTAGGCTGAATTACTTTAAAATAATTACCTAAAACCACAAACAAAGCTCCAACTAAAGCGAAGATAAAACTTGGGCTAGAAATAGATTGACTTTTGGTGCTATAGACAATAAACAAAGCTAAAATTGACATAAAAAGAACTAAAACAAATTTAAGCTGATACAACTTTCCTCCCATTAAAGACATTCTTCTCTTAGGATCAATCTTTGAAATAACAGACATAATAACGTAAGTCAAAACAGGAAGCATAAAAAGCATTCCAATCAAAGTAAACTTATTTCCCCAACCATCTATTTCTCCCTTCGAATTCCAATGAATGGGAACAATTTCCGGAAGGCTATTCCAAACTGTTGCTAAATAAACAAAAGGAATCAAAATAATTCCAATTAAAGGAAGCTCTTTTTTTAATTCTAAATTCATTGTTTTATTGTTTAAAGGTTAGTATCCATTGCAAAACATCTTCCATTATAGTGGTATTGATCGAATAAATGATGAATTGCCCGTTTTTTTCAGATGTAATTAAATCGGCTCGTTTTAGAATATCTAAATGGTGCGAAATACTCGGTTTAGAAATATTAAAAGCATCGGCAATTTCTCCAGCTGGCATATCTTTCTGTTTTAAAAGATCCAGAATCTCTCTTCTCGTCGCATCATTTAATGCTTTAAAAATATCATTCATCGTATTTATATATTTAGACAAATATCTAAATACTTTTTAAACAAACAAAAAAAAGCAGTAATTATTTACATTACTGCTTTCAAATATTTTAGAACAAAATTGATTAAAACTTGTGTTCGTCTTTACTAATAGCCAAAAACGAAACTAAAGAGATCAATGCTGCGGCAATTAAATAAAAGCCTACGTAGCTTACATCATAAGTTTTAGCCAAGTAAATTGCAATCATTGGTGCAAAAGCGGCTCCCAGAATTCCAGCCAAATTAAAAGTTAGCGAAGCTCCAGAATAACGAACATTGGTTGGAAATAATTCTGACAAGAAAGTTCCCAATGGTCCATAAGTAAAGCCCATCAAAGACATTCCGATGCAGGCAAAAATCGTAACCTGAGTAATATTTCCAGAGCTTAGAAAGTATGAAAAGAAAAATCCGAAAACAGCGATAGCTGCAGTTGCTGCAATAAGCATTTTACGACGACCAATTTTATCTGCCACAACAGCTGAAATTGGAATAAAAAGAGCAAAAAACAATACCGAGAATAACTGTATTAATAGTCCATCTCTTTTAACGATTCCTAAATCTGAAGTTGCCCAGCTTAATGTAAACACAGTCATTAAATAGAAAACCAAAAATGTTGTGATTGCTGCAAATGTTCCAAAAATCAATTGGTTTTTATATGATTTTACCAAAGTCAAAAACGGAACTTTTACCTCTTCTTCATGTTTTTTAGCATTCTCAAACGAAGGTGTTTCTGTAATTTTAGTTCTAATATAAAAACCAATTATCACTAAAAAGGCACTAGCGATAAAAGGAATTCTCCAACCATAATTCATAAAATCTTCATTGCTCATCGAGTCAGTTAACAAAAGGAAAGTTCCTCCCGAAAGCAACAATCCGATTGGCGCGCCTAATTGCGGAAACATTCCATACCAAGCACGTTTATTTGGCGGTGCATTTTCTATCGCCAATAAAACAGCTCCTCCCCACTCGCCTCCTAAACCAACACCTTGTCCGAATCGGCAAAGCATTAATAATAAAGGTGCAGCTACGCCAATACTTGCATAACTTGGCAAAAATCCAATTGTAACCGTCGAAATTCCCATTGTCAATAACGCCGCTACAAGAGTAAACTTACGCCCAATCTTATCTCCATAATGTCCAAAAAAAGCAGAACCTAACGGGCGAGATAAAAAAGCAATTGAAAAAGTTGCTAAAGATTCAAGAGTCGCCATCGTCGAATCTGAACTAGGAAAAAATAATTGCGGAAAAACCAATACTGCTGCATTGGCATAAATATAAAAATCAAAAAATTCGATTGTGGTGCCAATAAGGCTTCCAAAAAGAACGTGTTTTAAAGAGTTCTTTTTATTTGGGTTAGTTTTCATGTAAAACGGATATAACTTTTTTTTTGATTACAAAAATATAGTTTCATTATTAATAATTCATCTTTAGAAGAATTAGTTTTAGAACACTTCTCGTTTTTTAACAAATTCAATGCGTTTTCCATTTAAAAAAAACGCATTTTAACCCAACATAAAAACTTGATTTTACGTGTTTTAAAATAAAAATCAAAAATCAATTCTTAAGCAATTGTTAATAGCGTTTTTAACTGTATATTTTCATTAAATTTACAGCTGTCAAAAATAAACTTAAAATTATGCCTACCGACTGTATCAGCTTTCAATCTTCTGGATATTTCTCTAAACTAATGCAAGATTACTTAGATCAAAAACCAGAGTTAAAACCGCTGTACAATAATTTTCCAAGCCTAGAAAATTTCGAAAAACAAATAGCTGAAAAATCAGCAAATTTTGACCATAACAACAGAACAGCATTAGTTGCAACGCTGCAAAAGCAATATCAAAATATTGATGCATCAGATTTAACCAAGCAGAATATTTCGCTTTTAGCACTCGAAAATACATTTACAATTACGACTGGACATCAGCTAAATCTATTTAGCGGACCTTTGTATTTTTTATATAAAATTATTTCTACGATTAATTTAACCAAAGAATTAAAGTCGAAATATCCATCGTACAATTTCGTTCCGGTTTATTGGATGGCTACTGAGGATCACGATTTCGAAGAAATTAATTACTTTAATTTTAAAGGAAAAAAGATCCGTTGGAATGCTGAAAGCACTGGACCAGTTGGAAGACTTTCAACTGAAGGTCTAGAAGATTTATTTGAGGTTTATTCGCAAGAATTAGGTTCAAGTACTAATGCAAATGCACTTAAAAAGCTTTTTGAAGACGCTTATTTAAAACATGAAAATCTAGCCGATGCAACTCGTTATTTAGCCAATGCACTTTTTGCAAATTATGGTTTAGTAATTATAGACGCAGACGATGCCGATTTAAAACGTGCTTTTATTCCATTTGTAAAAGAAGAATTAGAAAATCAAACTTCATTTAAAACGGTTCAGAAATCTATTGAAGAACTTTCTGCTTATACGGTTCAAGTAAATCCGCGTGAGATTAATTTATTTTATATTGAAGATAAACTGCGCGAAAGAATCATTTTTGAAAATGATAAATACGTGGTAAACAATACCAAAATCTCATTTTCTAAAGATGAAATTTTTAAATTATTAGAAAGCAACCCTGAAAAATTCAGCCCAAACGTGATTATGCGCCCGCTATATCAGGAAATTATCCTTCCAAATCTTTGTTACATTGGCGGAGGCGGAGAAATTGCTTATTGGTTAGAATTAAAAGCTTTCTTTGAGGCCGTAAATATTACTTTTCCAATATTATTAGTTCGAAATTCAGTTCTTTTAGCAACCGAAAAACAAGTTAAAAAAGCCGATAATTTAAACTTAACTTGGAAAGATTTATTCAGCAAATCGGAGAATTTGGTTAATGAAATTACACATAAACTTTCTCCATTTCCTATTGATTTAACTCCGCAGAGAGAAGCACTTGAAAAACAATTTGCCTATCTTTTTGAGTTGGCCGAAAAGACCGATAAATCTTTCTCTGGAGCAGTAAAAGCTCAAGAAGTGAAACAAAAAAAGGGTCTAGAAAACTTGGAAAAACGTTTATTAAAAGCTCAGAAAAGAAAACTGGCAGATCAATTGGAACGCGTTACCGATTTGCAATGCGAATTATTTCCAAACAATAGTCTTCAAGAACGTCAAGCTAATTTTTCTGAATTTTATTTAGAAAAAGGAGAGCAATTGATTCCGCTTTTAATTCAGAAACTAAAGCCTCTAGAACACAATTTTGACATTATAATCATCTAAAAATAACTATCTTTAGAAATTAAAAGTGATGATTTAGGAACAAATAACCAGCTCATTTCCTAGATTATCGCTCTCTCAAACCAAATAGATTTATATTTTATAACCTATTAACTAACTAACCTAATGGTAAGAGAACGCCTAATTTCGCTTGATGTCTTTCGCGGACTAACAATTCTATTGATGACTATTGTAAACAATCCCGGTGATTGGGGAAATGTTTATCCGCCGCTTTTACATGCGCACTGGAATGGCTGTACACCAACCGATCTTGTATTTCCGTTTTTCATTTTCATAATGGGAGTTGCTGTACCACTTGCAATGCCAGAAAAAAAGTATGATGAAACGACATTCAACAAAATCCTAATTCGCTCTTTAAGAATGTTCTGTTTAGGGATTTTCTTTAATTTCTTCGGAAAAATTCAGTTGTTTGGTTTAGACGGAATTCCACTTCTAATAGGAAGATTAATCATCACTTTTGCTGTTGGTTATGCATTGATGGGCAATTTTAGTACGCGATTAAAAAACATTTTTGCATTTGGCATATTGGCTATTTATCTCATTTTAGCCTACGGCGGATTCGAAAGCTATCAAGATGTTCGACTTCCAGGCGTTTTACAACGTATTGCAGTAGTCTATTTTGTAGTTTCTCTTTTGTATTTAAAAACGTCTCGAAAAACTCAAATTATCACAGGAGCTGTTTTACTTTTAGGATATTGGGCTATTATGACTTTAATTCCTGTTCCAGGATTTGGAGAGGCCAATTTAGAACGAGGCACAAATTTGGCTGCTTGGGTTGATAGCGTCTTCTTAAAAGGACATATGTATCATGAAACCAATACTTGGGATCCAGAAGGAATTTTAAGTACATTACCATCAATTGTAAACGGAATTATCGGTTTATTTATCGGGCAAATTTTATTGCTTTCTGTAACCAAAATCCAAAAAGCCCAAAGAATGGGAATGATAGGAACTTCACTTATCTTCTTCGGTCTAATCTGGGATTTAGTTTTTCCTATAAATAAATCAATCTGGACAAGTAGTTATGTTTTGTACACCACAGGATTAGCAATTGTATGCTTAACTGTTTTATATTATATCATCGACATTAAGGAATACAAAAAAGGTTTCAAATTATTCGTTATTTGGGGAGTAAATCCGATGATTGTTTTCTTTGCTTCACAAATCATTCCTCAAGCCTTGATAATGATTAATTTTCAGCATCCGTTCCTTCCAAACGAACAAATCAATCTGCTAAATTATCTATACCGCTTCGGAATTGCGCCATTTTTCAGTAATGCAATGACCGCATCTTTGGCAGGTGCATTAATATACGTTGGAATCTGGACATTTATATTGTGGATTTTCTACAAAAACAAACTTATTTTTAAAGTCTAACATTTCTATCATAAAAGTCATATCAGTTCATTTAATTATGCAAGGCAAAACTATTTTGCATTTTTTTAATGAACTGATATGACTTATATGGTTTAAAAACATTTTTCTTGCTCAAAACATCATTCTAAAGTGTTTAAATTATGAATTTATTAAAATCAATTCATAAAAAAAGTATACTTTTGCACAAAATTTAATAAAATATAAAATGGCAACAAATAGAACTTTTACAATGATTAAACCAGATGCTGTTGCAAACGGACACATCGGGAATATCTTAGCAATGATCACTAATGGTGGTTTCAAAATCGTTTCATTAAAATTAACTCAATTAACTGTAGCTGATGCTAAAGCATTCTACGCAGTTCACGCAGAAAGACCTTTCTACGGAGAATTAGTTGAATTCATGTCTCGTGGACCAATTGTTGCCGCTATTTTAGAAAAAGACAACGCAGTAGAAGATTTCAGAACTTTAATTGGAGCTACAAACCCAGCTGAAGCTGCTGAAGGAACTATTCGTAAAGCATACGCTACTTCTATCGGAGAAAATGCAGTTCACGGATCTGATAGCGACGAAAATGCTGCTATCGAGAGCGCATTCCACTTTGCAGGAAGAGAGCAATTCTAATAATTAGTATTTAGTCGCAGTCACAGTTTTCAGTGATTGTATTCATAAAAAAATCCTGTTTGTTATACAAACAGGATTTTTTTATGTCCAAACTGCGACTGCGACTAAAAACTATCTCAAGACCACATCTTTCACGACCTCGCGCCCCAGTTCTTCATTGATCATTTTTACGATTTTATATTTTCCATGAGTTAATTCTTCGCGCAAAACAGAAGAACCTAATTCTACATAAAGCGTACTCCCTTTTAGAACAACATTTCGGGTATACGTGTTTACACCGCTTCCCATAAGATTTTTCCAAGCATCACGAACATCAATTTGATCCATTCCTGGCTGCAATTTGTTCACTTGAATAATTTGCTGTAAAACAGCACTAATAGTACTTTCGTTATTTAGTCTTTTCGCCATCGTTCAAAAGGTTTATTGGTCCAGCTTTTTTATAATGATATTCTATTTTTTGCGAGTTTTTAACCACCAATTTATCATCAGAAAGTGAGATAATTTCCTCGCTCCATTTTGCATATTTCGTTTTGTAATCTAAGAAAACCTGTTCTCCAGTAAAACGCACCGAAACGTTCTCAAAATTATCTGTTGTCAAAAATGTACCATCAAATTGTGGCATCACTTTCGTTCGGACTCCTTTATTATTCTTAATTTCAAAAAAATCAAAAGTCTCGTTCATTTTATATTCCTTCTCCTCACCTTTCTCAAAAATCACTTTTTCAATTTCCCAATAGCCATTTAATTTAGCAATATCTGCTGGTTTTATTTCCTGTTTGCAGCTCACAAATAAAAGCGAGCAAAACAAAACTATAAAAGTGTTTTTCATAAATAAAATTATTAAAATTTATTCTTTTAATCTAAATGAAGTCGAAGAATTAGGAGCTCATTCCTGCTGTCCGCTGTATCTTTTGCTTTTTAAAGAAAAAAGCAAAAGGATGCCGCTCCCATCAGGGCTAGGGTTCCCGTTTTCAAAAAAAATTCTCGGACTACAAAGATAATCTTATAATCATCAAAAGAAATAAAAAATCAAAAAACACATTAAACTATTTTGCATATTTTTGGTCAAACCCCAGAACCAAAACCAAAAAACATGAGAAGAATTATTTGCATACTATTGACACTCCTATCATTAACCGCATGCAGTAAAGATTCAGCAGAACCAAATCCAGCTACAGAAGAAACAATGTATTTTCCACCATTAGCAGGAACAATTTGGGAAACAAAATCTATTTCTGACCTCAAATGGAATCAAAGTGCTGTACAACCGCTCTTAGATTACCTCGAACTTAAAAATTCTAAATCATTTATCATTTTAGTAAATGGCCGAATCGTTTTAGAAAACTATTTTAACGGACACTCTGCTACTACAAACTGGTATTGGGCAAGCGCGGGAAAGACACTAACTTCAACAATGACTGGAATTGCGCAGCAAGAAGGATTTTTAAACATTAACAACAAAGTTTCTGATTATCTAGGAACTGGCTGGACAAGCGAAACTCTTGCGCAAGAAAACCAAATAACCTGCAAACATTTACTAACAATGACTTCTGGATTAGATGACAGCACAGACGATGTAAATCCAGAAAATTTAATATACAAAGCCGACGCTGGTAAAAGATGGGCTTATCATAATGTTTACGTAAAACTTCAAGATGTTGTAGCAAAAGCAAGCGGACAAACTTGGGAAAATTATTTCAACACCAAATTAAGAGACAAAATTGGCATGAATGGCGCTTGGGTTCAGCTAGGCGTAAATAGTGTTTATACAAGCACAACAAGAAGTATGGCACGTTTCGGATTGCTAATTCTCAACAAAGGAAAATGGGAAAACAATACGATTCTAAACGAGGCCTTCTTTAACGAAGCAACTACAACTTCGCAAAACATTAATTTAGGATACGGATATTTATGGTGGCTAAACGGAAAAGCTTCTTATCATTTGCCACAATCGCAATTGACTTTTCAAGGAAGCATAATTCCAACCGGACCAAGCGATATGTTTATGGCTTTAGGAAAAAATGACCAAAAAATCTATCTCATTCCAAGCAAGAAAATGGTTATTGTAAGAATGGGAGATGCTGCAGATAACGTAAATCTTGCCTTATCAGATTTTGATAAAACATTGTGGGAGAAAATTAATGCATTGTATCAATAAAAAAAGAGCTTTTAAATAAAGTCGTTCAAAACATTATTTAAAAGCTCAATATTTTTTTAGAATATATTTTAATTCTAACGATTCGTTTTAATTCTCTTAAGAACTCCTAAAAAGAACAGAATTATTCCAGCTACCAATAAAATGTAGTAAGCTGAAAGATTATTATCTTTTAAAACATTTGCCAAAACAAAACTTATAACGCTAGCAAAATAAAAAGTTAATGCTGAAATATTTTTCATTATTAATTATTTAAAGAAACTGTCAACAAATTCATATTTATTAAAGACTTGTAGATCTTCAATTCCTTCGCCAACACCAATATATTTTACAGGAATTTGAAATTGATCTGAAATACCAATCACTACTCCACCTTTTGCAGTTCCGTCCAATTTAGTTACAGCAAGTGACGTAACTTCTGTTGCAGCTGTAAATTGTTTCGCTTGTTCAAAAGCATTTTGACCTGTAGAACCATCTAAAACTAAAAGTACATCATGAGGTGCATCAGCAACTACTTTCTGCATTACACGTTTTACTTTTGTCAGCTCGTTCATTAAGTTGATTTTATTATGAAGACGACCGGCAGTATCAATAATTACCACATCAGCATCTTGAGCAACAGCAGATTGTAAAGTATCAAAAGCTACAGAAGCTGGATCACTTCCCATTTGTTGTCTTACAATTGGCACGTTTACACGGTCTGCCCAAACTTGCAATTGATCAATCGCTGCAGCACGGAACGTATCTGCCGCACCTAAAACCACTTTATGACCTGCTTTCTTAAATTGGTAAGCTAATTTTCCAATTGTAGTGGTTTTCCCAACTCCATTTACTCCAACAACCATTAAAACATAAGGCTTTTTATCCTTCGGAATTTCAAATTCTGTTGCTTCACCAGTATTAGTTTCAGATAATAAAGCACCAATTTCATCACGAAGAATCTGATTTAACTCTTCTGTTCCTAGATATTTGTCTTCAGCAACACGCTTTTCAATTCTAGTAATAATTTTTAAAGTAGTATTTACCCCAACATCAGAAGCTACAAGAACTTCTTCCAGATCATCTAAAACATCATCATCAACTTTAGATTTCCCAGCAACGGCTTTGCTTAACTTCGAGAAAAAAGTAGTTTTCGTTTTTTCAAGACCTTTGTCTAAAGTCTCCTTTTTTTCGGTAGAGAATAATTTTTTAAAAAAACTCATTTTTTGTAGATTATTTAGATTTACTAGATTTCTCGATTTTTACACAAGAAATCCAAATCTTTAAAGAAAGCGCAATTGTTTCTCAAAAAAAGGCCAATTGTTACGATTCTTTAAATTTTTAGACAAATATAGGTAATAAAAAAGCTACTTCCGAAATGAAAGTAGCTTTTCTATATAATGTAATTGTAATTATTTCTTTTTCAAGAATTCATCAACTTCTTCAGGAGCCATAATAGATTCTACGAATGTATATGCACCAGTTTTAGGAGATTTCACCATTTTAATGGCTTTTGACAATCTCTTAGAAGCTGTTTGTAACGATGCTACGGTTTTCTTTGCCATGATTCAAATGTTATTGAACTTTTCATAAAACTCGAATGGCCACACCATTTAAGATTTATAAAAATCTCTAATTATTACTTAATTTCTTTGTGAACAGTTACTCTTTTTAAGATTGGATTAAATTTTTTAATCTCTAATCTATCTGGAGTGTTTTTTTTGTTCTTAGTTGTAATATATCTAGAAGTACCTGGAACACCAGAAGTTTTGTGCTCAGTACATTCTAAAATTACTTGGATTCTATTACCTTTCTTTGCCATCTTGCTATATATTTATTTAGGAAAAGATTATTTGATAAATCCTTCTGACTGCGCTTTTTTCAAAACTGCAGTGATTCCATTTTTATTAATTGTTTTTATCGTAGATGCTGCTACTCTAAGAGTAATCCATCTATCTTCTTCTGGAAGATAAAAACGCTTTTTAACTAAGTTTACAGAAAACTTTCTCTTAGTTTTGTTCATAGCGTGAGAAACGTTATTTCCTACCATCGCTCTTTTACCTGTAAGGTCACAAACTCTTGACATTATACTTATCTTTTATCGTTATTCAAAATCAGGGTGCAAAGAAAAGAAAAATAAACCATTGGTGCAAAAAATTATTACACAAATTTTAAAATTTCTTTCTGTAATATTTCTAAACTCTTAACTGATGCCCTATCTATCACTTTTTCACGCGGTTGTCCGAAGTTAAATTCTTCTACAATTACTCGCTCTGGTGTTGCCAAAGCTATAAAAACAGTACCAATTTCGGCATCAGAATCGCCTTTTGAAGGCCCTGCATTGCCTGTCGTGGCAATCGCATAGTCTGTTTTCAGCAAATCCTTAACATTCAAAGCCATAACTGATGCAACCTGAGCGCTTACAACAGAAAATTCATCAATTAAATCTTGAGAAATTCCCAAAACATTCACTTTTGCTTCAGTTGCATAAGAAACAACACTTCCTTTAAAATAACTTGACGAACCTGGAACTGCCGAAAGCAACGAAGCAATTCTACCTCCTGTGCAACTTTCTGCCGTTGAGATCGTTTTATTTTCTTTAGAAAGCAATTTTCCAATTACAGTCTCTATCGTTTCATTTTCTTCATAACCCACAATTATATCGTGAATTATCGCATCTAGAGACTTAACATTTTCTTCAATTGCCTTTTCTAGTTCTTCTTTATCTGTTCCTCGGGCAGTCATACGCAAGCGAACTCGTCCCGGATTCGGCAAATAAGCCAATTTTATAAATTCTGGAAGATTATTTTCCCATTGTTCAATACGTTCTGCAACCAAACTTTCTCCTTGTCCATAAGTCAAAATCGTTTTATGTATAATATAAGGACGTTTGTATTCGCGAACGATTTTTGGAATTATTTCTTCTTCTACCAAATATTTCATTTCATAAGGAACTCCTGGAAGCGAAATAAAAACAGTATCTTCTTTCTTCATCCACATTCCTGGCGCCGTACCCACTTTATTATGCAAAACAGTACAAGTTGACGGAACAAGAGCTTGATCTTTATTCATTTGAGAAATTGGTCTTTTGTAAAAACCTTCAATCAATTCTGTTACGTGCGCCAACACTTTTGGATCTACAACCAGCTCATCATTAAAATACTCACAAAATGTTTTCTTTGTAACATCATCTTTCGTCGGACCTAATCCGCCAGTTACAATTACAACATCCACTTTATTTTGCAATTGCAAAAAAGTATCTATAATATGTTTTTTATCATCGCTTATCGATAGCATTTCTGCCACCTCAACACCAATTCTATCAAGTGATTTAGCAATGAAAGCTGAATTTGTATCAACGATTTGTCCAATTAAGATTTCATCTCCAATTGTAATAATTGCTGCTTTCATATCGTAAAATGTATTTTGCCTACATTAAGTAAGCCTGTAATTTATAAGTAGAAAAATTAAATTTTGTTTGGGAGGAAGATATTAACGGCTTTTACAAACTATAAGCCGTTTACAAAATTTAAAAAATGATTTTGACTTATTCCTTGTTTACGGAAACAGGAATAAGTCAAATTTTATATTAAAGATCAAAGTCTTTTTTAATTTCTTTAATCGCTTCTTTTACTTGTACTTTAATACTTTTAAAAGTCTCGATAATATCTTTTTTCTTGCCTTCAGCTTTTGTCCACGCTTCAACCTGCAAGATTTCTTCAAAAGCAACATTCAACCCCATTAAATCTAATGTTGGCTTTATTTTGTGGGCATACGAATAAGCGTATTTATGATCCTTCTTTTTAATTCCTTCTTTAATTTGTTTTAAATCTTCTGGTACTTCTGTAACAAATAAAGTTAAAATCTGATTCACAAATTCAGGATCGTTATCTGAAAGCGCATATACTTTCGAAAGGTTGTATTTTAAAGCCATTATTTTACTTGTATTCTGAATAATTTTTTATCTTCTAAAAAGCCTTCTAAAACATCATTTGGTTTTACAGCCGAAACACCTGCTGGTGTTCCCGTAAAAATAATATCTCCAATTTTTAAGGTAAAAAATTGAGAGACGTGCGAAATTAATTCATCAATCTTCCAAAGCATCATGCTTGAATTTCCTTTTTGAACTGTTTCGCCATTTGTTTTCAATTCAAAATTAAGATTTTCCATAGAAACAAAGCTATCTTTTGGTAAAAAATCACCAATAACTGCTGAGCCATCAAATGCTTTCGCTTTTTCCCACGGAAGTCCTTTTTCTTTTAATTTACTTTGCAGATCTCGTGCTGTAAAATCGATTCCAACACTAATTTCATCATAGTATTTATGAGCAAATTTCGGCTCAATATATTTTCCGACTTTATTAATCTTTACGATTATTTCAACTTCATGATGAACATCTTCGGAAAATTCTGGAATTACAAACGGATGCTGTTTTAATAAAACCGCAGAATCTGGCTTCATAAAAACAACAGGCTCACTTGGACGTTCGTTTTTTAATTCTTCTATATGATTGGCATAATTCCTGCCGACACAGATAATTTTCATTCTTTTAATTTTCAGTCACAGTTTTCAGTCACAGTTCGCAAAACAATCAAACAGTTTCAATTTAAACTGAAAACCGCCACTGCGACTGAAAACTTATTTCGTGTTTAATTTTCTTAATTTAATTGCTGTCAAAACTTTTTTGGTATACAAAGGAAAATCAGCGTTTTGAATCCAGCTAAAATATCCTGGTTCTGTTTCTAGAACTTTCTCCACTTTTGCGCCTTTATGCTTTCCAAAAGTAAAAATTTCTTCGTCATCTTTATCAAAAGCAATCATTCCGGCAAAATCAGCGATTTTTTTACGAGTTGTAAATTCAGACAATGACTTCATATCATTCTCTAATTCTGGATAACGATCTAACTGCGCTTTCAAGATTTCGTAAGTCGCCATGGTATCTGCTTCTGCCGAATGCGCATTGTCTAGCGTTTTTCCGCAGTAGAACTTCAATGCAGCACTTAAAGTACGTTCTTCCATTTTATGGAAAATGGTCTGCACATCTACAGAAACTTTGTTTTTCATATCAAAATCGACTCCGGCGCGAAGCAATTCTTCAGCCAGAAGCGGAATATCAAAACGATCTGAATTAAATCCGCCAAGATCACTGTCTTTAATCATATTATGAATATGTGGAGCAAGTTCTGCAAAAGTTGGTTCGTTGGCCACTTTTTCGTCTGTGATGCCGTGAACTGCAGTTGTCTGCGGAGGAATTGGAATTGTTGGATTAACCAGCCAGGTTTTACTTTCTTTGTTTCCGTTAGGAAAAACTTTGAATATTGAAATTTCTACGATTCTATCTTTACCGATATCAATTCCCGTTGTTTCGAGATCAAAAAAGCAAATTGGTTTGTTAAGTTTTAATTCCATTTCTAATTTTTATAAGTTTACAAATGTAATTTTTAAAGCCGAATATCCTCCTTCTATTCTCTTTTTTTTTGTCGAAAAAAGCTTTCAAATTGTGATTTTAACTTTTCCAAAATAAGCATTTAGCGTAATTACGCATTTCCACTCAATCCTTTTCTTACAAAATAAAAAATCCGATAAGCATTATGACCTATCGGATTTGAATTTATTATATAATCGATTTTTAGAAATCTCTATCTACATCAAAAGCTTCTAAATACTCTGCAACTCTTTTAACGAAACTTCCTCCAAGTGCTCCATCAACAACTCTATGATCGTAAGAGTGAGATAAGAACATTTTTTGGCGAATTCCGATAAAATCTCCTTCTGGAGTTTCAATTACCGCAGGCACTTTACGAATTGCTCCAAGTGCTAGAATTCCAACTTGAGGCTGATTGATAATTGGCGTTCCGAAAACACTTCCAAAAGTACCAACGTTTGTTACTGTATAAGTTCCCCCTTGTGTATCATCTGGTTTTAGTTTTCCAGCTTTTGCACGGTTTCCTAAATCGTTAACCGCTTTTGCCATTCCAACCAAATTCAACTGATCTGCATTTTTAATTACAGGAACAATTAAATTTCCGTTTGGCAATGCCGCTGCCATTCCTAAATTGATATTTTTCTTTTTAATGATATAATCTCCATCAACAGAAATATTCATTCCTGGGAAATCTTTTAATGCTTTTGCAACAGCTTCCATCATAATTGGAGTAAAAGTCAGTTTCTCGCCTTCTCTTTTTTCGAAAGCTGTTTTTACTTTATCTCTCCATTTTACAATATTAGTTACATCAACCTCAATAAATGACTGAACGTGAGCAGAAGTTTGAACTGAAGCTGTCATATAACCAGAAATCAGTTTACGCATTCTGTCCATCTCAACAATTTCGTCAGCACCATTTACAGAAACTGGAACTGCTTGCTGGCTTTTTTGAGCAACTGGCTCAGCCGCTTTAACAGGTTCAGCTTTTGGAGCTTCAACAACTTGAGGAGCTGCTTCAACGACTTGAGGAGCTTGAACAGCACCCGATTTACGATCTTCTACATATTTTAGAATATCTTCTTTCGTTACACGTCCGTCTTTTCCAGAACCTGCAATATTTTCAAGTTCATTTAAAGAAACGCCTTCTTCTTTTGCAATATTTTTTACTAAAGGAGAATAGAATTTATCTGAACTTGAGAAATCTTGAGAAGTTGTTACTGTTTCTTTAACCGCTTCGATTGTTTTTTCAATTTCAGCAGCTTCAGCAGGAGCTGCAACTTCTTCTGCTTTATTTGTTTCTGCAGTTGGCGCGTCGCCTCCTTCAGTTTCAATAATAGCGATTGTTTGCCCTACTTGCACTAAATCATCTTTACCAAACAATTGCTCAACTAAAATCCCTGATACTTCGCTAGGCACTTCGCTGTCAACTTTATCTGTTGCAATTTCGAGTACGGCTTCATCAGCCTCAATTTTGTCTCCAACTTCTTTCAACCAGTTTGTAATGGTTGCTTCAGCGACACTTTCTCCCATTTTAGGAAGCTTTAATTCAAATCTTGCCATATTGTTAATCTAAAAGATGTTTTTGATTTTCAGATTGCGAAATTAATGAATATTTTAAACATAAATTTCATTTAATATAATTTTTTACTCAATTTTTAAAATTTGACCTCTATCATTTCTAGAATCACTTCCGATAATAAAATGGGTGTTTTTAGGTAAAATTTTAAAAGTAATACTCTTATCTTTAATAGTTTCTATGATTTCTATACATTTTTTAAATGAAATGTATTGATTATCCAAAATGATTTCGACCTTTTTTCCCTTAAAAATCAGGCACGAATTTACCATTTTTTCTTTCGGGATTTTTAAAAACTCGACTTTATTTTTTAAAATTAAGGCTATTTTGTGAGACAAATCTTCATTTAAAGAATAAAAAACATACGATTCTGGATTTGGTTTTATTCTTGTTTTCCCTTCAAACATTTTTACAAAAGAGAAAAACCAAGCTCCTATTTGGATAAAAAAACTAAAGAACAAAGATTTCTTAAAATGTTTTTGATAAAAGAAATTCATTGCTTGCTGAAAATGCATCATGTATTTTTCGTCCTTTATTGTACTTTCTCCTTTATAATGCAAAACAGTGGTTTCGTGAAAGTAGTAATTTGCCTTTTGCTTTTGCAATGCTCTATAAGACAAATCGATATCGTCGGCGTACATGAAACAATCTTCATCAAAACCATTTAATTCTTTGTAAACTTCTTTTTCTAAAAACATAAAAGCTCCAACAAGAATATCGACTTTTCCTGTTTCATTTTCATTTAAATGTTGTGCGTAATATTGATTAAAAAGTTTGGTTTTAGGAAAGATTTTATACAATCCGAAAACTTTTGTAAAGGCAACCCAAGGTGTTGGAATGCCACGTTTACTTTCTGGAAGAAATTCTCCCGTTCCATCAATTAATTTGCAACCGATAATTCCGAGATTGGTTTGCCTTTCGGCGAAAGCCATAATCTTAGTAAAAGTATCTTCTGCAACGACAGTATCAGGATTTAAAATACAAACGTACTTTCCTTTCGCTTGACGAACACCAATATTATTACCTTTCGGAAAACCAAAATTCTCTTTATTTTCTATCAGTTTTATATCTGGAAATTTCTCTTTCATCATCAAAACACTTTCGTCTGATGAATTGTTGTCTATTACAATAATTTCTGCATCGATTGTTGCAATTGCTTCCTGAACGCTTAAAAGGCATTGTTCGAGAAAGTAACGCACATTGTAGTTTAAGATAACAACCGATAATTGCATGAATAATTGAATCTGTAGATTTTGGCCGAAGTTAAAAATTTTCTGATAACCCCAAGCGCAGTGACCAATCGTTTTTACTAATTCCGTAATCTAACGCCAAATTACTGCCGTTTCGTTTATTCCACTTAATGCGAATTCCGGTTCCAACGGCAGGATTCCATTTTCTAAATTGATAGGTATCTAACTTAGAAACCGAAGAAATGTTGGTAAAAAAAACTGCTCCAAAAAAGCCATTTCGGCTAATATCAGTTCTATACTCTGTTTCTAAATAAGCGAGAGCATTGCTTCGATATCTATTTTTGGTAAATCCGCGGCCAGTTTTTCCTTCACGATCCCAACCAATACTTGGCAAATCTAAATAATGGGGTTTTCCGCCAAAGGTTGACCAAAAAAATGCTCTCGAAGCCCAAACACGATGTTTTGTTTTGCTAAAAGAATGATATTTACGAGCATCAAAATATATCGATTGCCATTTGTCTCCTTCTACACCACTAGTATTTATTCGCAAATCTGCTTCGACATACAAACCTTGCTCTGGATTAATTATGTTTTCTCTAGAATCGTAAAGTCCTTGAATCGCAAATCCAAACGAAGTTTCGTTAGAATAATCTCCGTTCATGTATTGGTAATAATCGGTTTCTCCGTCTATATAAGATTCTTCAGAAATATTTTGATAATTATCTAGAAGAAAACCAACTCCTAAACGATAATTTCCCACAACCTGCCTCGTAATAAACTGATAAAAACGCCACTGCTGATAATCGAGTGTCGACATTTCTTCTTTAGAATCATGTTCACCCAAACCATAGGTTAGCTGCGGATAAATCATATAACGATAATCTCCAATTAAACTCCATTTGTTATCCTTCGAATAAATATAAGATTGGATTGGAAATACAAATTGCTTGCTAAAACTAAAATATGGTGAAAAAGTGATCTGAGACATTCTGGTCGTTTCGGCATCTCCCAAATAAAATGTAGTTAGAAAAGAAACAACCAAACCTGTGCTAGAATTAACGCCAACAGGAACAGGCAATAAAGAAAAAGTTAGTTTTCTCTTTCTTTCTGGCCGAATGGTATCTTGTTTATCAAAAACTTTGTGAATAACATCTAAAATATCTCGCGTGCCCACGTCTGTGCTATCCTTTTGAGCATAACAAAACGATCCGATTAAAAATAAAACCAAGATGTATTTAATTTTTAAACCACTCACATACAATATTTTAAAAACCGCCTCTTACAAATTTAAAATTTTATTAAGAATATCTATCATTTATTTGTGCGATTTTTTTTAGTATTCAGTCGAAGTTTTCAGTCTCAGTTGGTGACCGAAAACCGTGATTGCGAGTGAAGCTAAAACTTTAAAGATGCAACTGGATTTTATATCTATTAAGTATTTTCATTACGAAAAGCATAATGATCGAAAATATTAAAGACCAAAGAATTCCTGGAACTCCTACTCTGAAATAGCCCGGAATGATATGAAAATTAAGAACCTTGCAGAAATAATAAATTACGCCTGGCAAAATGTAAATCAATAACGGGTTTGCTGCTGCGGGCATAAAAAACTCACTCCATTTTGTTAGTTTTTTAACTTCCATTAGCCAATACAGAAAATAAAACAAAACCGTACATATTGCAGCTGAAAACATAGTCCATGAAGGTGTTCCTTTTATTTTTGAAATTCCGAAATACGGGCGAAGTAAAATTGCTGTCAATGCAAATAAAACCACAAAACCAATTACAGGCCAGTTAATTTTGGCGCTAATTTTTCGATCAAAAAACAACAACGAAATAATTACGCCAGCAGAAACTAATGAAGCATGGGTAAGATGACCTGCTATAAAACTCAACCAAGGCGTAGTATGAACAAATGAATTTTCTACTAAATTAAGAGAATTCATGGCGACAGAAAAAACTAAAAAAGCAATCATTGCCCATAAATTTCCTGAAACCAACCAATAATAAATTACCGTAAAAAGATAGGCCCAACCGATTAATCCAAGTATCCCCCACCATTTTGGTGTCATTCCTCTTTCTCCAGTATCTCTAACATATAAAAAGTAAAGCGTTATAAGAACTAAAATTCCACCATACTGAAGCCCATTTTTTAACCAAACAGGAAAATCTTTTGGATATTTATTCCAAATCGGAATTGGCATTGCATACGCTAAAAGTGCCCAAAATGCAGGTATGATTATCATTTTAGAAGCATCAAAACCAGATTCGGCATTGACCATAAAAACTCCAATTATAATAAGTGCAAAAGCTCTTTTTAAAGTATGTGTCCAGATTGTTTTAGGGCTGTCTCCTTTTATAAGTCTAGCATTAAAGGCAAATGGAATTGACATTCCGACAATAAATAAAAAAGCAGGAAAAACTACATCAACAAAAGTCATGGCGTCTGCATCTGCTGGCATATGCCTCATCCATTGCGGTACTTTTTGAATGCTTGCCAACTCATTTACAAAAATCATTACAAAAATGGTAATTCCACGTAAAGCATCAATAGAAACAATACGTTGATTAAACAGATTCTCTTTTATTTTCATAATTTTTTACTTTTTTACTAAAAATCAAATATAACATAATTCTAAAAGGTCTGGTTACAAATTCTAGATTAATTTTGCGCCTTAGAAAACTGATTTATACCTTTTTGTTACATGTTATCATTCCTCAAATCAAAACCCATTTTAAAAGAACTTCTTGACGGAAGTTTTGTAGACATTCATTCTCATGTTTTACCAGGGATTGATGATGGAGCAAGAAACATTACAAAATCAATAGAATTGGTTTCGTCTTTGCAAAAGCTTGGAGTTTCTCAGCTTATTACATCGCCGCATATTAAGCATTATGTATGGGATAATTCTCCTGAAATCATTGCGTCTAAACTTCAGGAAACTCAAAAAGCATTAGAAGAAAACAATATTAAAATGCCTCTTCAGGCTGCTGCAGAATATTTTATAGACAGCTGGTTTGAAAGTCATTTTAAAGAAGAAAAACTTCTGACTCTAAAAGACAATTATGTTCTAATTGAAATGTCTTATCAAAGTGCTCCTTTAAATATTTATAAAACTATTTTTGAGATTCAATTAGCGGGTTACATTCCTGTTTTGGCTCATCCTGAACGTTATGTTTTTTATCACAATGCATTTTCTGAGTACGAAAAATTAAAAAATGCAGGTTGTGTTTTCCAGCTAAACTTACTTTCTACTGTAGATTATTACGGTTCTAAAATCGGAAAAATTACTGACGAACTTTTAGGGAAAGGAATGTACACTTTTTGCGGAACCGATGTTCATCATAAAAAACACATCGAAGCTTTTGACGGAAAAGTACAAATTAAAAATATTGCTTCTTTAAAAGAGATTATTGCTAATAATCAATTTTTTAAATTTTAAAAAAGCTTAGTAAGCATTCTCTTCGCCTTTAAAAATATTTATAACGGTTTTTACGATAATCTTCATGTCGAGCAGAAAACTCCAGTTTTCGATATACCAAATATCATACTCTACTCTATTTTCCATATCGCTGAGTACTTTTGTTTCGCCTCTAAAACCATTTACTTGCGCCCAGCCTGTAATTCCAGGTTTTGCGTATTGACGCACCAAATAATTATTGATTAGATCGCTGTATTCTTTGGCAAGATTAACCATATGTGGTCTTGGTCCAACAACTGACATATCTCCAAAAAAAACATTGAAAAACTGAGGCAGTTCATCGATACTAGTTTTACGAATAAAACTGCCAAATTTTGTTATACGACTATCTCCTTTTTGTGCCTGTTTATTATGCGCAAGACCATTTATATACATGCTTCTAAATTTAAGACATGTAAATGATCGATTGTCTCTACCCGATCTTTCTTGTTTAAAAAACACAGGTCCGGGCGATTCTAATTTTATAATAATCATAATAATTGGAAACAGCCAAGGAAAAACAAGAAGGATTACCAAACCTGAAAAACAAATATCAAAAATCTTTTTTAGAAGTCTGTTCGAAGCAAATTCCAGAGGTTCTGGGCGAAACATTAAAACTGGTGTATTTTCATAAAAAGCAACCTCAACTTTACTTGCTTTTGTATACAGCTGAAAATCTGGAATAAACTTAATACGAACCATTTTTTGCTCGCAGATTCTTGTCAGTTCGTTAATGATTTCGATGTTATCAATATGCAAAGCAACATACATTTCATCTACTTCATTCTCGTTCAAAAATGCTTTAATATCTCCAAAGTTTCCAATAATAAGAGCGCGATCAACAATTTCCTGATCTTTTTTCTCATCAAAAAATCCTAAAAAGCGATATCCGTATGTTAAGTCTTTTGCTAATACTTTTCGAATTTTTTCTCCAGATTCATTTACGCCAACAACAATAAATGTTTTAAAATTATATCCTTGTGCTCGAACGTATTTTAAAAGTTTCATTGAAAAATATCGTGAAAACATCAGTAATCCAAAAAATATCAGATAGAAATAAAACAAACGAAGTCTTGAGATATCATTATATTTTAGGTAGACAACAAATATTGAAACCAAAGCAGCGTGTATGGAAATCTTTTTGATCGTTCTCCACAATATCGATTCTATCGGTTCTACCCTAACACTTCGATTAGAGTCTTTTTGAAGTAATAATGCCACCCAAATCAAAATGGCCACGAGCGAAATGGTTCTTTCATCTTTAGACAATAACTTATCCAAATTTCCAAATCTTGCCAATGCAGAAAGTATGGTTGCGAGATTCAACAAAACAATATCGACTACTACAAACAAAAGTTTATAATAACGTGAAATTCGATAGTGCGATAATTTTTGTAGAATTTTCATGTCGGGGCGTGATTTTATCCAAAAGAATAAAAAAGACTTTTATACTAAAAGTGATGCAAAATAACACTTAAATTATATTTTTCTAATACTTATTTCGTTCTATTATTTAAAACTTTACTTTTATCTTATGCAGACTTAATATTGCACTCATGCTAAAAATTGTATTTTTCTTTTTAACAATCACCACTTCGGTTTACGCCCAAATTTCTGGTTGCACAGATCCACAGGCAGAAAAGTACAATTTGTTGTCTACACAAAATGATGGAAGTTGCACATACAAAAACTTAAAACTGGCGCCCGAATATTCTTTTCGCTTAAGCGATTCAATAAAAGAAACTTCGGGATTAATTGCTTTTGAAAATTTACTTTGGACACACAACGACGATCATGACACCACAATTTATGGTTTAGATTCTTTAGGAAAAATCAAAAAGAAAATAATTCTTCCTGAAACTATTAATCACGATTGGGAAGAAATCGCACAAGACAGTACACATATTTATATTGGAGATTTTGGAAATAATTATGCAGGAAACAGAACCGATTTGAGAATTTTAAAAATTGAAAAAAAATCTTTTTTAGAAGAAAATCCGAAAATTGAAACAATTGCATTCACTTATTCCGATCAAACTGATTTTTCTCCTTCAAAACCAAATAAAACAGATTTTGATTGCGAAGCTTTTATAGTCTCCAAAGACAGCATTTATCTCTTCACCAAACAGTGGAAATCGTCTAAAACCAGTATTTACGCGCTTCCAAATCAAACAGGATTACAGGTTGCGAAATTAAAATCGACATTAGACACTAAAGGCTTGGTAACAGGCGTAACTTATTTAGAAAATAAAAAACTAATTGTTCTGTGTGGCTATACTAAAGTAGGAAAGCCTTTTTTTTATCTTCTTTACGATTTCAAAAACGAGGATTTTTTGTCTGGAAATAAAAGAAGAATCGATTTAAAACTTCCTTTTCATCAGGTAGAAGGAATTGCTACAAAAGACGGACTTCATTATTTTATTACCAATGAATCTCTCGTTCGAAAACCTATTTTAAACAATCCGCAACAAATTCATTATTTTGATCTGACTTCTGTTCTTGGTTTGTATCTCGATAAATAATTCGCTAATGTAAGATAATAGTTTACTTTTGCAGAAAGTTATGTTTTAGAACACATCATAACTCATAATTTATAACTTATAATTACAAAGTGAATTACTTATCTGTAGAAAATATATCGAAGTCATTTGGCGAAAGAGTCCTTTTTGACAACATTTCTTTTGGAATCAATAAAGATCAAAAAATCGCTTTTATTGCAAAAAATGGTTCTGGAAAAACAACCATAATGAGCATTATTAATGGTTTGGAAGAACCAGATACGGGACAAGTTGTTTTAAGAAAAGGAATTAGAATGGCATTTCTATCTCAAGACAATAATCTTCAGGATGAACTTACGATTGAAGAAAGCATTTTCGCTTCAGACAATGAAACGCTTAAAGTTATTGAAGCTTATGAGAAAGCTTTAGAAAATCCTTCAGACGAAGAAGCTTACCAAAAAGCTTTTGACGCTATGGATCAGCATAATGCTTGGGATTTTGAAACGCAATACAAACAGATTTTATTTAAGTTAAAACTAGAAGATTTTAAACTTAAAGTAAAAAACCTTTCGGGAGGACAGAAAAAGCGTCTTTCGTTGGCTATAATTCTAATTAATCGCCCAGATTTATTAATTCTAGATGAGCCAACTAACCACTTAGATCTTGAAATGATCGAATGGCTTGAAAGTTACTTTGCTAAAGAAAATATTACTTTGTTTATGGTAACGCACGACCGTTTCTTTTTGGAACGCGTTTGTAATGAGATTATCGAATTAGACAACGGAAAATTATACCAATACAAAGGAAATTATTCTTATTACTTGCAGAAAAAAGAAGAAAGAATCACTTCTGAAAATGCGAGTATTGATAAAGCTAAAAACCTTTTTGTAAAAGAATTAGAATGGATGCGCCGCCAGCCAAAAGCGAGAACAACCAAATCTAAATCACGTCAGGACGATTTTTACATTATTAAAGAAAAAGCACAAAGCCGACGTAAAGAAAACAAGGTTGAGCTTGAAATAAATATGGAAAGAATGGGAAGCAAGATTATTGAGCTTCACAAACTTTCTAAGAAATTTAAAGATCGTGTTATTCTAGATAATTTCAGTTTTGATTTCCAACGCGGAGAAAGAATTGGAATTATTGGTAAAAACGGAACTGGAAAATCGACTTTCTTAAATCTTTTGACTGGAACAATTCCACCAGATAGCGGACGCGTTGTTAAAGGAGATACTATCAAAATTGGATATTACACGCAATCTGGAATTAATCCGAAACCAGGACAGCGTGTTATTGATATTATTAAAGAATACGGAGAATACATTCCGTTGACAAAAGGAAAGATTATTTCTGCATCGCAATTATTAGAGCGTTTTCTTTTTGATGCTAAAAAGCAATACGATTATGTAGAAAAATTGAGTGGTGGAGAATTAAAACGTTTATACTTGTGTACGGTTTTAATTCAGAATCCAAACTTCTTAATTCTCGATGAGCCAACAAACGATTTGGATATCGTGACTTTAAATGTTCTAGAAAGCTTCCTTTTAGATTATCCTGGATGTTTATTGGTAGTTTCTCACGACCGTTATTTTATGGATAAAATTGTCGATCACTTATTTGTTTTTAGAGGACAAGGTGAAATCGAAAATTTCCCAGGAAACTATTCTGACTTTAGAGCATACGAAGACAGTGCGGATGTTACTCAAAAAGAAGAAAACAAAGCCGAAAAGAAAGATTGGAAACAAAATAATCCAACAGGAAATTTAAGTTTCAACGAACAAAAAGAATATCAAAAAATCGAAAGAGAAATTAAAGATCTTGAAGCCGAAAAAGCTAAAATCGAACAATTATTCTCTGACGGAAAAGTGGCAGATGCTGATATCGAGAAAAAAGCTAACGAACTTCAGAACATTATCAGTAAAATCGATGCAAAAGAAGAACGTTGGTTTGAACTTTCTGCTAAACTTGAAGGATAATTTTTAGTTTTCAGTCTCAGTCGCGGTTTTCAGTTTTACAAATTGAAAGAAAATTCTTTGTTTTTAATTAATTTTGAAAAAAATCAATTATGGATTATAAAGAATTATTAGCATATAAAAAGTCATTTGAACTTGCTATGGAGATTTTCGAATTGTCAAAAGCTTTTCCTAAAGAAGAAAAATATTCGCTAACAGATCAAATACGACGATCATCGAGAAGTGTTGCAGCCAATATTGCAGAATCTTATCGAAAAAGAAGATATACAAATCACTTTATTAGCAAGTTGACCGATAGTGATGCTGAAAATTCAGAAACAAACACGTGGCTTGAATTTTCATTAAAATGTGAATATATTAGCAAAGAGACTTTTGAAAAGTTAAACATTAAAAATCTTGAAATTGGAAGACTAATAAATTATATGATTAACAATCCGAACAAATTTGGATGCAATTAAAAAATAAAATTATACGATCCAACAAAACTGAAAACCGAGACTGCGACTGAGACTAAAAAAACTATATTTAAGCCATTAAAAAACAAATATCACAAATGAAAAAATTATTAACAGCATTACTTACTTTAACATTATTTATTTCTTGCAACAGCACAGAAAAAGAAACACCTGCTACTCCGCCAAAAGATTACACTGCAGAAAATGATAAAGAAATAACAGATTATTTAACTAAAAATAATTTAACTGCAACTAAAACCGAATCAGGTCTTTATTATATCGTTACAGAACCTGGAACTGGAGCTCAGCCAACTGCTACTTCTAAGGTAACGGTTGCATATAAAGGTTATTTTACAAGCGGAAAAGTTTTTGATCAAAGTAAAGATGAAGGACTTACATTTGGCTTAAATCAAGTAATTAAAGGATGGACAGAAGGTATTCCTTATTTTAAAGAAGGCGGATCTGGAGTTCTTTTGGTACCAGCGCATCTAGGTTACGGAAGTTACGATTATATGACAATACCAGGAGGTTCTGTACTTGTTTTTGATGTAAAATTGATTAAAGTAAATTAATTATTCAATTCTATATTTCTAGATGCTTTTTCAAATAAAATCTTATCTAAACTTTCTGTGGCATTCTAAAAACGAACATGCAGTTCATTCTCCGTTTGTTTTTAGTTTATTGACAAAATGCTTTTACGATAAGAAAACAAAACCTGAATATGCAATTCTAAAAAAATACAGAAAATCGCTTTTAGAAAATAAAAACTTCATAGAAGTGACCGATTTTGGAGCGGGTTCGAGAGTCTTTAAATCAAATAGAAGGCAAATTTCTAAAATTGCACAAACAGCAGGAATTTCGCCAAAACGAGCTGAATTATTATTTCGTGTAACCAATTATTTCCAACCTTCTACCATTTTAGAAATAGGAACCTCTTTGGGTTTGGCAACTGCCGCATTAGCATTAGGAAATCTGAAAGCGAAAGTAGTTACAATTGAAGGCTGTCCAAATACTGCAAATATTGCCCAAAATCAATTAACTGAATTTGATTGTAATAATGTTGAAAGTGTAATTTCTGAATTTGAATCTTTTTTAATTTCTGAGAACATTCAAGCCACAAATTATAATCTAATCTATTTTGACGGAAATCATTCTAAAAAAGCAACTTTAGAATATTTTGAGCTTTTACTGCCAACAATCGATAATGATTCTGTTTGGATTTTTGACGATATTCATTGGTCAGAAGATATGGAAGAAGCTTGGGAAATGATTAAAAATCATCCTAAAGTAAAAGTTACGATTGATACTTTTCAATGGGGATTTGTATTCTTTAGACGAGAACAGCCGAAAGAGCATTTTATAATTCGAGCATAAAAAAAGACGATCAGAAATGATCGTCTTTTTTACTAATTCAAAATTTTAAAAATCTATTTTTTTGCGTCTTTATTTTCTTCAGACTTAGCTCCCATTCTGTTTACAGTATACATTGGTGCAAATTTAATTTTCAAACCAGCGATTTTACGGTTATCCTCAGCTGTCAAACCTTCTTTTTCAACTGTATTTTTACGGCTGTCAAGAGCTTCATACATTAATTTAATTTCATCCCAGTCTTCTCTAGAATATTTGTCTTTATTATTTTCTACAGTATGAACAAACTGCTGATAAACGCTATGAATATTTTGGGCATTTACCCAGTTAAAACTCATATCATCACCAATTTTTCCTGCACCAAACAAAGCATCTCTTAACTGTTGTTTTGGACTAGGAGCTGGAGGGGCAAATTGGGCGGTCATTTCATTTTTAAATTCCTCGTATTTAATTTTACTTGCATTTATTTTCTCTGTTGCGGCAGCATTGTCTTTAATGTCTGCTAATGCAGCTTGCGCTTCTTGAGATCTTCTGTCATATTCTGCTTCTACACTTTTCCAATTATCTTTTAAATCGGCAGCAGCGACATTTTTAACAGAGTCAACATAAATAACATAGTTCTCAACTGTTTTTTGAGCCTTTTCTTGTTTTTCATCTTTACACGATGTTAACCCTAATACTAATAATGCAATTCCTGTAGCTATTTTGATATTTTTCATAATCTTGATTATTTAATTAATTGATTAATCAAATTTACTAAACGCATACCTCAATAAATTACATTATTATCATGTTTTAAAAATTAAAAACATTTTAAAATTATAAAAATCACAAAATAATGATAATTATGCAAAATCAACCCAGAAACATATAACTATTTTCTATTTAAAAATCATATTCCTTTAAAAGCTTATTTATGAAAGAGTTTTTTGTAACAAAAACCAATTCTAAGCTACTTATAATTTTTATTGAAAAGTGTTTTGTACTTTTAAATCCAAAATTGTAAAACGAAATGGCTGAACCATTAATTAAAATAACCGACATAAGACGAAATTTTATTTTGGGCAATGAAACGGTTTATGTTTTAAAAGGAATAAATCTAGAAATACAAAAAGGTGAATATGTTGCTTTAATGGGACCTTCTGGATCTGGAAAATCTACATTAATGAATTTACTAGGCTGCTTAGACACGCCAACTTCTGGACGTTATGTTTTAAACGGAAAAGATGTCAGTCAAATGAAAGATGATGAATTGGCCGAAATTAGAAACAAAGAGATTGGTTTCGTTTTTCAGACTTTCAATCTTTTACCTAGAACTACTGCATTAGATAATGTTGCCTTACCAATGATTTATGCTGGTTACGGTAAATCTGAAAGAATTGCTCGTGCCACCGAAGTTTTAACTCAAGTTAATCTTGCCGATAGAATGGATCACCAACCAAATCAGCTTTCTGGAGGACAGCGTCAGCGTGTTGCCGTTGCCCGCGCTTTGGTTAACAAACCTTCAATCATTCTTGCCGATGAACCAACTGGAAATTTAGACAGTAAAACTTCTGTAGAAATCATGAAACTTTTCGGAGACATTCACGCGCAAGGAAATACCGTAATTTTAGTAACCCACGAAGAAGATATTGCTGCTTATGCGCATCGTATTATTCGTTTGAGAGATGGTTTAATCGAAAACGACACTAGAAAATCAGTTTAATCGTTTATTTGTTTAATCGTTTAACCGAAAAGGAAAAACTTAGCATCTCATCACCTTAGAACCTTAGCATCTTTAAAAAAAAATGAAAGTATATACCAAAACAGGCGATAAAGGAACAACAGCTCTTTTTGGAGGAACTCGCGTACCTAAAGACCATATAAGAATTGACAGTTATGGAACTGTTGATGAATTAAATTCATATATAGGATTAATCCGTGATCAAGAAATGGATTCGCATTATAAAACGATTTTAATCGAAATTCAGGATCGTCTTTTTACTGTTGGTGCCATTTTGGCAACTCCACAGGAAAAAGAAGTTTTAAAAAACGGAAAACTTCGCTTAGAAAATCTCGGAATAATTGATTCGGATATTGAATTGCTCGAAAACGAAATAGACAAAATGGACGAAAGCCTTCCGCCAATGACTCATTTTGTTTTGCCAGGAGGCCATCCTACTGTGTCACATTGTCATATAGCACGCTGTATTTGTCGTAGAGCAGAACGTTTAGCTGTACATTTAAGTCATAATGAGCACGTTCCTGAAATAGCAATTACGTACTTAAACCGACTTTCTGACTACCTTTTTGTCTTGGCACGAAAGTTGTCCTCAGACCTAAAAGCGGAAGAAGTGAAATGGATTCCGAGAAAATAAATTTTCTTAAAATTCCAAAATTTCTAAATCCCAAATTCCAAGAAAAATTAAAAATTCTTTGAATTTAAATTTTATATAAAAGCTTTAAAACAGGAGGATTTAAGCTCCTTTTTTGGAATTTGGAATTTAAAAATTGGAATTTAAAAATAGACGTTCTTAAATTTTATTAAAATAAATCAAAATTTACTTGTCTTTTTCAGTAAAAAATTTATTTTTGCACAAACTAAACAGATAACAGATGTATTGGACATTAGAATTAGCATCTTATTTAAGTGATGCGCCATGGCCTGCTAACAAAGACGAACTTATTGACTACGCTATTAGAGCTGGTGCTCCATTAGAAGTAGTAGAAAACCTTCAGTCAATCGAGGATGAAGGCGAGATATATGAATCAATGGAAGAAATTTGGCCTGATTATCCAACAGACGAAGATTATCTTTGGAATGAGGATGAATATTAAAAAATAAACCAAAGGAAAAAGTCTCTCATCATAGAGACTTTTTTTTTGGTTCAAATACATATTATATAATAAAGAAATACAATAAATCATGAGTTTCATAAACAGTATTATTAAAGTCTTTGTCGGCGATAAGTCGCAGAAAGATGTCAAAGCTTTACAACCTTACTTAAACAAGATTAAAACATTCGAAGCTCCTTTAATGAGTCTATCAAACGACGAATTAAGAGGAAGAACGGTTTATTTTAAAGACAGAATTAAAGAAGCTAGAGCTGATAAAGATGCTAAAATTGCTTCGCTTAAAGCAGAAGTAGAAAACATCGAAGACATCGATAAAAGAGAAGATATTTATGATGCAATAGATGCTCTTGAAAAAGAAGCTTATGAAATCTCTGAAAAAACTTTATTGGAAATTCTTCCAGAAGCGTTTTCTGTAGTTAAAGAAACGGCTCGTCGTTTTAAAGAAAACGCTCATATTGAAGTTACTGCAACTCCAAAAGACCGCGAATTCTCAGCAACAAAATCATACATTACTATTGATGGCGAAAAAGCGATCTGGGCAAACAAATGGAATGCTGCTGGAAAAGACATCACTTGGGACATGATTCACTACGATGTTCAGTTAATTGGTGGTATGGTATTGCACGAAGGTAAAGTTGCCGAGATGCAAACGGGAGAAGGTAAAACTTTGGTTGCTACTCTTCCACTTTACTTAAACGCTTTGACTGGAAACGGAGTTCACTTAGTAACGGTGAATGATTACTTGGCAAAACGTGATAGTACTTGGAAAGCTCCTTTATTCGAATTCCACGGTTTATCTGTTGATTGTATCGATAACCACCAGCCAAGTACAGAACAAAGAAAGAAAGCTTACGATGCTGATATCACTTACGGAACAAACAACGAGTTTGGTTTCGATTACTTAAGAGATAATATGGCACACTCTCCAAGCGATTTAGTTCAGAGAAAACACAATTTTGCAATTGTCGACGAGGTTGACTCTGTATTAATTGATGACGCTAGAACTCCGCTTATCATTTCTGGACCAGTTCCTCAAGGAGATCGTCACGAATTCAACGAATTGAAACCAAAAATCGAAAACTTAGTTGCACAACAACGTCAGTTAGCAAATGGTTTCTTAGCTGAAGCTAAAAGATTAATCAAAGAAGGTAACACTAAAGATGGAGGTTTCCAATTATTGAGAGCTTACAGAAGTTTACCTAAAAATAAAGCATTAATTAAATTTTTAAGTGAAGAAGGAATTAAACAATTGCTTCAAAAAACTGAAAATCAATACATGCAAGATAACAATCGCGAAATGCACAAAGTTGACGAAGCTTTGTATTTTGTGATTGAAGAAAAAAACAATCAAGTAGAATTGACAGATAATGGTATTAAATACCTTTCTGGAGATACGGATGCAGATTTCTTCGTTTTACCAGACATTGGAACTGAAATCGCTGCGATTGAAAAACAAAAATTAGACAAAGACGCTGAAGCTGAAGCTAAAGAAAGATTATTCCAAGATTTTGGTGTAAAAAGCGAGCGTATCCACACTCTTACTCAACTTTTAAAAGCTTACGCTTTATTCGAAAAAGACGTAGAGTATGTGATCATGGACAACAAAATTATGATTGTCGATGAGCAAACAGGTCGTATCATGGACGGACGTCGTTACTCTGACGGTCTTCACCAAGCGATCGAAGCAAAAGAAAATGTAAAAATCGAAGCTGCAACTCAAACTTTTGCAACCGTTACATTACAGAATTATTTCAGAATGTACAACAAACTGGCTGGTATGACCGGTACAGCTGTTACAGAAGCAGGAGAGTTATGGCAAATCTACAAATTGGACGTTGTTGAAATTCCAACAAATCGTGGAATTGCAAGAATTGACAAAGAAGATTATATCTACAAAACAACACGTGAGAAATTCAACGCTGTAATCGAAGACGTTACTGAATTATCTCAAGCTGGAAGACCAGTATTGATTGGAACAACTTCTGTCGAGATTTCAGAATTATTAAGCCGTATGCTTAAAATGAGAGGAATCACACACAACGTATTGAATGCTAAAATGCACAAACAAGAAGCACAAATCGTTGAAGAAGCTGGTAAAGCTGGAGTTGTAACTATTGCAACAAATATGGCTGGTCGTGGTACCGATATTAAATTATCTCCAGAAGTAAAAGCTGCAGGAGGTTTAGCAATCGTTGGTACTGAGCGTCACGATTCTCGTCGTGTAGACAGACAGTTACGTGGTCGTTCTGGTCGTCAAGGAGATCCAGGAAGTTCTCAATTCTACGTTTCTCTTGAAGATAACTTGATGCGTTTATTCGGTTCTGAAAGAGTTGCGAAAGTAATGGACAGAATGGGACTTAAAGAAGGTGAAGTTATTCAGCATTCTATGATGACTAAATCTATCGAACGTGCTCAGAAAAAAGTAGAAGAAAACAACTTTGGTGTTCGTAAACGTTTATTAGAATATGATGACGTAATGAACTCTCAACGTGAAGTAGTTTACAAACGTCGTCGTCACGCATTGTTCGGAGAGCGTTTGAAACTGGATATCGCTAATATGCTTTATGATACTTGCGAATTAATCGTAAGCAACAATAAAATAGCAAATGATTTTAAGGGATATGAATTTGATTTAATTCGTTATTTCGGAATCACATCTCCAATCTCTGAAGCTGATTTCACAAAGTTATCAGACATTGAAGTTACTGGAAAAGTATACAAAGAAGCTTTAGCATTCTATACTGAAAAAACAGAAAGAAGCGCTAGAGAAGCTTTCCCAATTATCAAAGGAGTTTACGAAGAGCCAAACAACCATTTCGAAAGAATTGTCGTTCCATTTACAGACGGAATCAAAACTTTGAACGTGGTAACTGACTTGAAAAAAGCTTACGATAGCGAAGGTGCTCAATTAATCGCTGATTTTGAGAAAAACATCACACTTTCTATTGTGGATGAAGCTTGGAAAAAACACTTACGCAAAATGGACGAATTGAAACAATCTGTTCAATTAGCAGTTCACGAGCAAAAAGATCCATTGCTTATCTACAAATTAGAAGCTTTCAACTTGTTTAGAGGAATGTTGGACAACGTTAATAAAGAAGTTATTTCATTCTTATTCAAAGGTGATTTACCTGCTCAAAACGCTCCAGAAATTCAAGAAGCAAGAGAAGTAGTTCGTCCAAAAGAAAATTTGCAATTAAGCAAAGACGAAATTCCAAACAGCGAAAGCATGAATCGTGAGGCTGGTGAAACGCAACAACGTCAAGTTACTGAAACTATAGTTAGAGATATGCCAAAAATCAACAGAAACGATACTGTTGTTGTTCAAGAAGTTGCAACTGGTCAAACAGAAACAATGAAGTACAAAAAAGCGGAAGCTTTAATTGCTGCTGGAACTTGGGTTTTAATTAACTAATAATTTTTAAAGTATTCAGTCGCGGTATTCAGTCACAGTTTACCAACTGATATTTAAATCCATAAAAAAGACCGATAGTTAAACTATCGGTCTTTTCTTTTTTCAGTTCTAATTACAAGTCTGAAAACTGAGACTGAGACTGCAAACTGAGATTTATTTATCTCGGATTATCCTGATAATAACGCGCTTCAATTCGTTTAATATCTTTAATAGAATTTTTCGCCCAGTCTAAACGTTTTACTAGAATTTCTTCTTCAGATAATTTCCAATCGATATCAGATCTACGAAGTCTATTCGTTAAGTTTTGAATAATAATTGCTGCCGAAACAGAAATATTTAAACTTTCTGTAAATCCAACCATTGGTATTTTTAAGAAACCATCGGCGTTATCCATGATCTCTTGTGATAATCCTTCTTTTTCTGTTCCGAAGAATAAAGCGCTTGGTTTTGTAATATCAAAATCTTCTAACATGCAATCTTTCTCATGTGGAGTTGTTGCAATAATTTGATATCCTTTACCTTTTAAATCAGAAAGACATCCAGAAACCGAATCAAATCGATTGATATCTACCCATTTTTGAGCACCTAAAGCAATTTCTTTATCAATACGTTTTCCAAAACGCTGTTCAATTACATTTAATTCTTGAATTCCGAAAACTTCGCAACTTCTCATTACAGCGCTTGTATTGTGCATTTGGTAAACATCTTCTACTGCAACTGTAAAATGCTTTGTTCTATTTTCTAATACTTTTAAAAAATTAGCTTTTCTATTTTCTGTCAATATATTTTCTAAGAATGCGAGGTAATCTAAATCAATCATTTTATTTATGTTTGACGCAAAAATAATAAATAAAAGAGAAAGAAGCCTTCTCCTTGTTTTCAGCCAGCTAAATCTTCAATAAAATTAGCATTCAATTTTTCGTGCAAAACCTTGAGCTGAGATAAATTCACAGACAGAATATCATCTTTATAAGAATCTCCAGTAAAAACATTACTTTCATTTTTAGAATGCTTTTTAAGACGTTCTAGCATGGCGTTTATTTCGTTTTCAGAATAATTGATGTTAATAAAAGTTATAAATCGCTCTATTACATTCTTCATCCCATCATTATAATTAAGCATAATTACATTTGGGTCTTTTTCATAAAAATCCAGAAAAGCTTGAAAATATTTTTCTAAAACTAAAGCTTGATATTGCCTATAGCCTACTTCTTCAATTTCTTTGGATGTAATTCCGAAAACACTTGGCGGAATTAAATTCGGAACCATGTGCATTCCCGCCATCTTTTGGTGCGACCTTAAAATATCTGATGGATTTCGGTACAATAATGCAAAAGGAATTTCAGGAAAAATAGATCTTAAATAAGATGCTTCAAAAATACTCCATGCATCTAATTTTATAATCAAATGTTTTTGTTCTGAAAATCTTTTCTGACCTAAGAATTTCAAAACAGATTTTAGTAAAATCGTTTTAGTAGCTTCATCAAAAGTCTCACTTCTTAAAATCTGATCGATTATAGGAGCTTCAGAAACCATTATATTTTCAGACGAAGTTGCCAGAGACTGACTCAACATTGTAGAACCACATCTTGATACGTGAAAAACCAATCCTTTTAAATCAACAAAATCTAATTCTTTAGACCAATCGATAACATTTTGCGCTGTACTAACTAATGTAAATTGCTTTGAATTATAACTGTGGCTTTTGCATTTTGCAATAGTTTCTTCAAAGAAAGGATCTGCTAAAGGTATATTGGCGAAATAAACCCATTCAAAATAAACTTCACTATCTTTCTCAACCAATTTTACCGGAATCCAATTTGAAATAAGATCTTTTACATTTTCCATTTTATGAGTTTAATTGTGCTTGAAGTTCGGCAATAATTTTCGCATTCGTTTCCGATCGATTTCTAGAAAGCTCGTCAATAATTTTTTGTTTCACTTCATCTGAATGTTCCTGTTTAGGAACATAATTCACATCAAAACCCATTTTAGAAAATAGTTCATCAGACCATTCATTTCTAATGCAGTCTAATGTTAAGTGAACTCTAGGTTCTTCGCTTTTGTTCTCCACGCTGTGTGGTAATTGAAAATTAGCATACCAGCACTCTCCCATTTTCATTGGAACCAATTTATGATCTACATGAAAATAAACTTGAGAATTGGTAATAATAGGAACATGAATCCTGAAAAATCCATCTTCATAAGAAGTGTCATTATCAACATGTTCTTTAATTTCGCTATTAGGTCCGAGTCTTAATAACCTCACAGCTTCTTTCTCGCATTCAAACCAATTCATTATTTCTTTAAAATAAGGACAGCTTTCAAGTAACGGCGTATTTTTATATTCTTTATCTGGAAAAGAAAGAATATCCGTTTCTAAACCCGATTGTGATCGTAAAGAGACACTTGTCCAATTTCCTTCATATCTATAGGTGTTAAAATGAGGTGTCCATAAATTAGCTTCGCAAGTCGCTAAATCATTTTGCAATTTTTCTATTGAAAAAGAAATTGGAATTTGGCAAGAAGAAGGATTCATCATCTTAAGATTTTAAATTGCTAAGTATAAAATTGTAGAGTTTATTGGTAGAAACCGAAACTGTTTCTGAATCTGTTTTTAATATTAAATCTGCTTTTTCTGGAGTTTCGTAAACATCTGTTATTCCTGTGAAACTTCTAATTTTATTTTGATCTCCATCTGGCAATAATGCTCTTTTGTATAATCCTTTCGGATCTCTTTCGATCAAATTAGAAATGGCACAATCGAGAAATACCGTTTTCACGAATTCAAAAGACCTCAATTCATTTCTGAGATTTTCATACGGATTGATAACTGACATCAAAACTATTTTCTTTTCTTCAATCAAGTTTCGGCCAACATTAAAAAGTCGCCTAACATTCTCACAACGATCTTCTTTAGAAAACCCTAAATCTTTACAGATTGTTTGTCGGTAAACATCGCCATCAACTATCTCAGCTTCATAATTATTTTGAAGCAAAAGACGCCTAACACTTTCTGCCAGAGTCGTTTTTCCCGAACCAGATAATCCTGTAAATTGAATTAAAATCATTTAGAAATACTTTTATCAAACCCAACATTAAAAGTAATTAATTGAAAACGAGAGATAAAGAGTATAAATACCCTTTATTTTCTATAAAAAAGTGCTGTTAATCCTTACTATTTACCCAAATTTTGAATAAAGAAATCACTATTTTTATCTTTTAATAAAACTCAAAATGAAAAAGAAACTTGTTGTTTTAACAGGAGCAGGAATAAGCGCTGAAAGCGGAATTAAAACTTTTCGTGACAGTGATGGTTTATGGGAAGGGCATGATGTAATGGAAGTTGCAACTCCAGAAGGCTGGCATAAAAACCAGGAATTGGTACTGGATTTTTACAACAAAAGACGCCAACAACTTAAAGAAGTAAACCCGAATCTTGGTCATATTATTTTGGCTGAATTGGAAAAAGATTTCGATGTGCAAATTATCACTCAAAATGTTGACGATCTTCATGAACGCGCAGGAAGCACAAACGTTTTACACTTGCATGGCGAGTTATTAAAAGTGAGAAGTACGCAGAATAAAAATCTAATTTTAGATTGGACCGAAGATTTGCTTACAGGAGATTTAGACACAAACGGACATCAATTGCGTCCGCATATTGTTTGGTTTGGCGAAGAAGTTCCGGCACTCGAAGAAGCGATAGACATAACAGAAACTGCAGATTATTTTGCTGTAATTGGAACTTCTTTGCAAGTTTATCCTGCCGCTGGATTAATTGCTTATACGCTAAGCACAACGCCAGTTTTTTATATTGATCCGAAACCGATCTCAATTCCGAATCTTAGAAATAAAGTCGAAACCATCGCAAAATTTGCTTCGGAAGGAGTTGCCGAAATGAGAGAAAAATTATTGAACTTAGAAAAAACAACATGATTTTTGAAAGCTGGTTACAGCAATTAACCCAATTTAATATCCTTTGGCTCTTTGTTTTCTTTTTGATAGAAAATGCAGTGCTCGTTGGTTTATCTGTTTTAATTGGAAAAATACTGGAACCAGAAAATACAATTTTAAAAAATAAAGATCGGAAATGGGTACTTTCTACATTGATCTGCAACACCTTTATAACTTTAATCGGTTTTGAATTTTATCATTATGGAATCCTAAAAATAGATTTTTCAGGATCAGTAAAGCTCATCTTTTTTGATACACTTTTATTGATTGTATTAATGGATCTTTTCATGTTTATTTTCCATTTTCTCGTTCATCATTTAAAATGGATGTATCCAATTCATAAACTGCATCATACTCATGTCGAAACCAATGTTTACAGTTTGTATGTTTTACACCCTATAGAAACTCTTGGCTTTGGTTTTATATGGCTGTTTTTAATTACGATTTTAAAGTTTAATTACTTAAGCATTATAATTTATCTTGTTCTAAATCTGTCTTATGGAATATTTGGGCATTTAAAACGAGATATATTTCCTGCTTTCTGGTATAAAAATTATTTCACAAAATGGATTTCCACCACCAAATTCCATAATGATCATCATAAAAATGAGTCTCGCAATTATGGTTTTTACTTCACAATCTGGGATAAAATTTTCAAAACCATAATTTAAGCACTAATATAGCTTTCAGAAGTTTTAACAATAGCTTATATTTGCACCTTTCGAAAAAACAACATCACAATGACTACTCTAAACGAATTGAATGCTATATCGCCAATTGACGGAAGATATAGAAATAAAACTCAAAATTTAGCACCTTTCTTCTCTGAAGAAGCTTTAATAAAATACCGCGTTTTAGTTGAAGTGGAATACTTCATTGCGTTATGCCAAATTCCGTTGCCACAGTTGCAAGGTATTGATTCTAGCTTATTTGAAAGCTTGAGAAATATCTACAAAAATTTCTCAACAGAAGATGCACTTTGGATTAAAGAAACTGAAAAAGTAACGAATCATGACGTAAAAGCGGTTGAATACTTTATTAAAGATGCTTTTGAAAAATTAGGTTTATCTCAATACAAAGAGTTCATTCACTTCGGATTAACGTCTCAAGATATTAATAATACTGCGATTCCGCTTTCTACAAAAGAAGCGTTTGAACAAGTTTATATGCCAACTTTAATTGCGGTAATTGCAAAATTAAAAGAATTAAGCGTTGAATGGAAAGACATTCCGATGTTGGCGCGTACACACGGACAGCCAGCTTCTCCTACTCGTTTAGGTAAAGAAATTTTGGTTTTCGTAGAACGTTTAGAAGAGCAAATGCGTTTGTTATTCAACATTCCGTTTGCAGCTAAATTTGGTGGAGCAACAGGAAACTTTAATGCACATCACGTAGCATACCCACAAATTGACTGGAAACAATTCGGAAACAAATTTGTTGAAACAGATCTTGGTTTAAAACATTCTTTTCCAACAACTCAAATTGAGCACTACGATCATTTTGCTGCTTTCTTTGATGCTCTAAAAAGAATCAACACCATTATCATCGATTTAGATCGTGATATCTGGACGTATGTTTCTATGGATTATTTCAAACAAAAAATCAAAGCAGGAGAAATCGGTTCATCTGCAATGCCACATAAAGTAAACCCAATCGATTTTGAAAATTCTGAAGGAAACTTAGGAATTGCAAATGCTATTTTTGAGCATTTAGCTGCTAAATTGCCTATTTCAAGATTACAGCGTGACTTAACTGATAGTACTGTTTTACGTAACGTTGGTGTTCCTTTCGGACACACTATTATTGCTTTTGAAGCTACTCTTAAAGGTTTGAACAAATTACTTTTAAACGAAAGTAAATTTGCTGAAGATTTAGAGAAAAACTGGGCAGTTGTTGCAGAAGCTATCCAAACTATTTTACGTCGAGAAGCTTATCCAAACCCGTACGAAGCTTTAAAAGGTTTGACAAGAACTAACGAAGCAATCGACAAAAACGCAATTCATAATTTCATAGCAACTTTAGAAGTTTCAGACGCTGTTAGAGCAGAATTATTAGCAATAACACCTAGTAATTACACAGGAATCTAAGAAAAATACCAAATATTTTATCAAAAAAAGCTATCTTTATCGAGATAGCTTTTTTTATTTAACCCGGAGTAGTCCAGATTGCTTCACTTGGCTTTATTTTCGTTGGAGTTCAGTGAATTACATTTAAAAAAGTCTTTTGGTTCAGAAAGCCAGATTTTGAATCAAAACTTTAAATGAAAAGCTGGATCAAGCTCCCCGAAAACTAAAATACCACCTATGATTGCATTAAGCGCCGCTGCTGAATCTACACACCATTTACAACCTTTAATTAGTGATTTAGGTTTAATCCTAATGACTGCTGGAATTGCCGTTCTATTATTTAGAAGATTAAAACAACCTTTGGTTTTAGGTTACCTGATTGCAGGTTTTTTGGCCGGAAACCATTTTGATTTTTTCCCATCTATAACCGACATGAAAAGTGTCGAAGTCTGGGCCGAAATTGGGGTTATATTTTTACTTTTTAGTTTAGGACTCGAATTCAGCTTTAAGAAACTAATGAAGGTTGGAGGGACTTCGTCTGTCACCGCCATAACCCAGATTATGTTTATGACCATAATTGGTTATTGCGTTGGGCAATGGATGGGCTGGGGAAAAATGGATAGTATTTTCTTAGGAGCAACACTTTCTATTTCGTCCACAACTATCATTATCAGGGCTTTTGATGAATTAGGAGTTAAAGGAAAAAAATTCGTTGGAATTGTTTTCGGAGCTTTGATTGTCGAAGATATTGTTGCCATTTTGATGTTGGTTTTATTATCAACTATTGCCGTAAGCGATCAGGTTTCTGGAACTGCATTACTGCAATCTGTTTTAAAATTAGTTTTCTTCTTAATCATCTGGTTCTTAGGCGGAATTTTTATTATCCCAACTATTTTCAAAAAAGCAAAACATCTCCTTACAGACGAAATGCTTTTGATTATTTCATTAGCTTTATGTTTAATGATGGTAATTTTTGCTTCAAATGTTGGTTTTTCTCCAGCGTTAGGTGCCTTCATCATGGGATCTATTATTGCTGAAACTACAATGGCAGAAAAAATTGAGCATTTAATTCAGCCTGTTAAAGACTTTTTTGGCGCTGTTTTTTTCGTATCAGTCGGAATGTTAATTAATCCGGTAACATTGGTAAATTATGCCCTTCCAGTTGCTATAATCACTTTATTGACCATATTCGGAAAAGCTTTCAGTTCTTCAATTGGAGCTTTAATTTCTGGCCAGCCATTAAAACAATCTGTTCAAACGGGAATGAGTTTGGCGCAAATTGGAGAGTTCTCATTTATTATTGCAACTCTAGGAATGACTTTAAAAGTAACTAGCGATTTCTTATATCCAATTATTGTTGCCGTATCTGCAATTACCACGTTTACTACTCCATTTTTAATTAAATATTCGGAGCGTTTTGCTTTCTATTTAGAATCAAAAATGCCTAAAAAATGGGTCAAAAATATTAACCGTTATAGTGTCAATGCTCAAGCCATTAAATCGGTAAGTACTTGGCAGATTGTGCTTCGTTCTTCGATCACACAAATTATTCTTCATACCATTATTATTACAGCGATAATTCTATTGTCTTCAAAATTTGTAGCGCCATTGGTAGCCGATACAAGATTCGGAAATACTTTGGCAGCTTTACTAACTTTGGTTGTAATTGCACCGTTTTTATGGGCACTTTCACTACGTCGTGTAAAAGTAGATGAAGTTGAAGCGCTTTGGGAAGAACGTAAATATCGTGGCGCGCTTTTAATGCTTATTTTAATTAGAATGAGCCTTGGTTTATTCTTTGTCGGGTTTTTATTGAATATTTTCTTCTCTCCTTTGGTTGCTTTTGTTGCACTGATTATTGCTATTGGAGCCTATCAAATTTTCCCTAAAAAACTAAACGAGCAATATCATAAAATTGAAAATCACTTTTTAAAAAACTTCAACGATCGCGAAAACAAAAAAATCGACAGAAGATATGCTAATTTAATGCCTTGGGACGGACACATGTCTTTCTTTGAAATTAAAAAGGAATCTAATCTAGTTGGACAAACTTTACAGGAACTTAAAATTCGTGAGCAATTGGGAATCAATATTGCCTACATTAAACGAGGAGAAGTCACTATTCCGATTCCGACTAAAAACGAACGTTTATTTCCTGGCGATGAAATTTGCGTAATTGGAACTGATGCTCAAATTGCTGAATTCACAAAATTCCTAACTCAAAACGAAACAGAACCGCCTACAAAAGTAGAAGAAACCGATATTGTTTTACGTCAGTTAGAAGTTTCGCAAGACGAATTTATTAAAAAAAGCATCGGACAATTCAGAGCCAAAACAGACGGAATGGTTGTTGGAATTGAACGAAACGGAAACCGTATTCTGAATCCAGAATCTAGCTTAATTTTAGAGAAAAATGATATTCTCTGGGTTGTAGGAGATAAAAAAAGAATGGCGGCTTTGTTGGCGGTGAAATAAGGTTCTGAGTGACTAAGACGCTAAGATTCTAAGCTTTTATATATAAAACGCTGAGTTTTTTCAATTGAAAAAATCTCAGCGTTTCTTTTTTTTATGAAGCAAAAAAATAAAGTGCTAAAATTCTGGAGAAAGTTAGAATTTCAAACTCCAACAAAACCTTAGAACCTTAGCACCTCAGTATCTTAGAACCTCAAAAACTATTTATTCGGTTGCGGTGTCAAACGCAAATAAGGTTTTATAGGAGTGTGTCCTTTTGGGAATTTTGCTGGAATATCGCTATCAGGAATTGCAGGAGCAATAACCACATCTTCTCCATCTTTCCAGTTTGCTGGAGTTGCAACGCTGTAATTTGCAGTCAATTGTAAACTGTCAATTACACGAAGCAATTCGTCAAAATTTCTTCCTGTAGAAGCTGGATATGTTAAAGTCAATTTTATTTTTTTATCTGGTCCGATAACAAAAACAGAACGAACTGTAAATTTGTCACTTGCATTTGGATGAAGCATATCATAAAGATTTGCTACTTTTTTATCCTCATCTGCAATGATTGGAAAATTTACTTCTGTATTTTGAGTTTCGTTAATATCTTTAATCCACTCTTTGTGCGAGTCTAAACCGTCTACACTTAGAGCAATAACCTTAGTATTTCTCTTTTGAAATTCTGGAACATAGTTCGCTACAGTTCCTAATTCAGTAGTACAAACCGGAGTAAAATCTGCTGGATGCGAAAATAAAACACCCCAAGAATCACCTAACCATTCGTGGAAATTAATTGGTCCTTGCGTGGTTTCTGCGTGGAAATCTGGAGCTATATCGCCTAATCTTAATGTTGACATAATTTATATTTTTTTAGTTCATCTAAAATTAACTAAAAAATGCATTTAGAAAACATTCAAAAGGTAAAAAAAAAGTTAAAATTCTACTTTGTCGATATAATTACTATTTTACTCCTAAATAAAAGTGAGAATGAAGTACCAAAAAGCAAGCGTTACAAAAGAAATCGGTATTCCGAAACCAATCATCATACTGCTTAATTTTGGTTTTAATCCGTATGTTGAAGCTAAGATTGCACCAGTAATCATGGGCGCCATTGCAGTTTCCATTATGGTAATTTTTATCACTTCAGAATGCTGGTTGAAAATGAAAACATAAAGCACAAAAATTACAAAAGGAATTAAAAGCAGTTTAAAGAAAAGTCCCAATCGCAAAAATTTCCAATGTTGGCTTTTTCTATCAAAAGTCAATTGCAAACCAACCGAAAGCAAAGCCAAAGGCGTTACCAAACTTCCAATTTTTAATAATGCCGATTGAAGATTTTCCTGTAAATCCACTTGAAAGATATTCATTAAACAAGCAATTACAAACATGATGAAAGGCGGAAACAAAATAATCTTTTTGAAAATCCCTAAAGCATCTGGACTTCCTTTAGAATAAAAAGCTGCTGTAAAAACTCCTAAAGTAGAAACCACAACAAAAGTTCCCGGCTGATCTACCAAAACGGCAGTTTCTAAACCTTTCTTTCCAAACAAAGCTTCAATAATCGGATAACCAAGAAAAGAGCTGTTACTTAATCCTGCTGTTAAAATCAAACATCCAATCAGTTTGTTCGACCAACCATTTCTTCTTCCTAAAAAATGAAAAAAGATAAAAGCCAAAATATAAGTAATCCACCCTGCTCCTATTGGAAACAACAATTCACTGCTCCATTTTATCTTCGGAATATGATATAAAGTAATGGCAGGAAGACAGAAATAAATAACAATTTTATTGAGCGTCTTATAAATATGAGTAGGAAATTGTTTCACTCGCTGTAAAATTAAACCGAGTGACAGAAAGAGAAATATTAAAATAAAGTTGTTCATATTATAAGATCAACACAAAAATAAGTATTTATATTTTAGTGATTAGTGAAAAGTGATTAGTAATTCGCCTTTTGTGGCAACCATAACTTGTATTTTGCTTTTGTTAAAAATGTAACATCTATAAATCGCTTATCCCGATTCACTATTTACTATTTACTAATAACAAACAACTAGTTATCAATCACTTTTAACTAATCACAAGTCACTCATTTCCAAAAAAATAGTTAAATTAGTATTTTGTGTTACAAAAAGACGTAAATTTGTAACATATTTTATTACAGTATGATTTCAGGTAAATTTGCCATAACGATTCACATTCTTACTTTGCTCCATAAATTCCCAAATGATTATTTGTCATCGGAGTTTATTGCGGGAAGTATTAATCTTAATCCTGTTTTGGTTCGAAAAGAAATTGCCAACTTAAAAGCACATCATATCGTAGAAAGTAAAGAAGGAAAAAATGGCGGTACCAAATTGGCAGTAAACGCTGCTGAACTGACTTTAAAACAAATATTCGAAATGACCTTTGAAACGATTGGTTTAGGTTTTGCTAAAAATCAGCCAAATCCTGATTGTCCTGTTGGAAAAAACATTAATCAGCATTTGGAGAATTTATACAGCGAAATGAATCAGAAAGTCAGCGCGCAGTTGGAAGGGATTTCATTGGAAGATTTTTCGAATCAATTTTAAAACTATTTTTTTAACCAAAACTGTAACATTTTTTATTACTAAATAAATTTATATATTATGAAAATCGCACTTATTGGAGCTACAGGATTTGTTGGCTCAGCAATTTTAAACGAATTAGCAGACAGAAAACACGAAATTACTGCTATTGCAAGAACTCCAAAAGATACAGCAAATGCAACGTGGGTTGCTGCAGATATTTTTAATGTTGATGCTTTGGCTGAAATCTTAAAAGGCCACGATGCTGTTATCAATGCTTATAACCCAGGATGGACAAACCCAAACATTTATGACGACTTTTTAGCTGGTTCTAAAGCTATTCAAGAGGCAGTTAAAAAATCGGGCGTAAAACGTTTCATTACAATTGGCGGTGCAGGAAGTTTATACGTTGCTCCAGATTTACAAGCAGTTGACACTCCAGATTTTCCAAAAGAAATTTTCCCTGGCGCAAATGCTGCAAGACATTATTTAAATATTATTAAAGAAGAAAAAGATTTAGACTGGGCATTCTTTAGTCCTGCTTTTGAAATGCATGCTGGAACTAAAACAGGAAGAACTGGAAAATACCGTTTAGGATTAGAAAATCCAGTTTTCAACGACGAACAAAGAAGCATTTTATCTGTAGAAGATTTAGCGGTTGTTATTGCTGACGAAACAGAAAATCCAAAACATCACCAAGTTAGATTTACAGCAGGATATTAATTTTTAAGGCGCTAAGGTTCTAAGATTCTAAGCTACTAAGTTTTTCGCCACGAATTCACGAATTTTCTTTTAAAATCTTTGATATTATTTTTTCGAATTAATTCGAATAATAATATCAGATATAGTTTTTCAAAAGAAAATTCGTGAATTCGTGGCTATTTTTTTCAGTCCATTTCGAGAATAACAAATTAGTGGTAATTCGTGTAATTCGTGGCAAACTAACTTTTTGAAACTGTTTTTGTTTTCTGTACTTTTACATTTCTAAAAAGTGCGTTTTGTCAGATTCTAATAAACAAGCCGGCAGTATATCTGAAAAAGCTGGAATTTCACCACCCGAAATCACCAATATTTCGGCTATCAACCAAATTAAGAACAAACGCAGACAGCAGCCCACTTCTCAAGAATTAATTAATGGTATTTCAGAAGGCAACAGAACTTCTTTAAGTCGTGCGATTACTTTAATTGAAAGCACTAATCCTGATCATTTTGAAAAAGCAGGCGAAGTCGTTCAAGGTTGTTTACCTCATGCCAATAAATCAATTCGTATTGGAATTACAGGTGTTCCTGGTGTTGGAAAAAGTACTTTTATTGAAGCTTTTGGAAAATACCTAACGCAACTTGGAAAAAAAGTTGCTGTTTTAGCAGTTGATCCAAGTAGTTCGCTTTCACACGGAAGTATTCTGGGTGATAAAACCAGAATGGAAGAATTGGTTAAAGATGAAAACGCTTTTATTCGACCAAGTGCTTCTGGCGAAACTTTGGGTGGTGTCGCACGCAAAACTAGAGAAACTATTATTCTTTGCGAAGCTGCAGGTTTTGATACTATTATTATTGAAACAGTTGGCGTGGGACAAAGTGAAACTGCTGTGCATAGTATGGTTGATTTCTTTTTGCTTTTAAAAATTTCTGGCGCAGGCGATGAACTTCAAGGCATCAAACGTGGTATTATGGAAATGGCAGATGCCATTGTAATCAATAAAGCTGATAACGATAACATCAAAAAAGCAAATCAGGCAAAACTTGAATTTAATAGAGCGCTTCATTTGTTTCCTTCAAAAAAATCAAATTGGCAACCTAAAGTTACCACTTGCAGTTCGTTAACAAAAGAAGGCATTCCAGACGTTTGGAATACGATTTCTGATTATTTTGAATTGACAAAAGAAAGCGGCTTTTTCCAAGAAAAAAGAAACGAACAAAATCATTTTTGGATGATGGAAACTATCAACGAACAGTTGAAACAGAATTTCTACAATCAACCTGAAATTATTTCATTATTGGAAGAAAGCAAAAAAGCAGTGCAAAACAATGAAATTTCATCGTTTGCTGCTGCTTCTCAGTTATTAAAATTGTATTTTGATAGAGTGACAAAGTAACAAAGGGACAGAGTAAAAAATGTAGCTTTGCGCTTCTTCTTTGAACATACTTTTCTTAACAATCTTGTCATTTCGACGAAGGAGAAATCACACGCGAAATTCCACAAAGTAAATCGCTAATCTTTGTCGAGTTCCTAGTGTGATTTCTCCTTCGTCGAAATGACAAAATCTGTGTGATTCAATATTTTACTTAAAAAAAGACAAAGGTCCAAAGTAAAAAACTTTGAACCTTTGTCGCTTTGTTCCTTTGAACCTTTGAACCTATTTTTTTCTCAACTTATATTTACTTTCTTTATACAAATTTCCCGCTGTAATAACGTGCGCTAAAGCATCTTTTGCTAAATCTTCGTTTAATTTTACAGGAACTAAAGTCGTATCATTTTTAATTTCGAATTGAAGCGGTTTCAAGTTTGGTTGCATGATCACCACTTGGTTTTCTACTCTAAAAGCATTGATATCATTAAATTGCATAATAGATCTTCCTTGCACTTTTGGATCTAACTTTGTCAAATTACGACCAACCATTGGAGTTTCGAAAGGCATTCCTAAATAACCTAACAATGTTGGTGGAATATCAATCTGACTTGCTAATCTATCGTAAACGGCTCCTTTTGTAACACCAGGCCCCATAATAAATGCTGGAATATGGAATTTATTTATTGGAACTAAATTTTTACCGTATGTTCTTGTATTGTGATCGGCGATTACAATGAAAATCGTGTTTTTGAAGTAAGGTTCTTTTTTTGCCATTTCGAAGAATTTCCCAATAGAGAAATCGGCATATTTCATGGCGTTATTTACCGTATTTGGCTTTTTATCATAAGGTTTTATTCTTCCTGCTGGATATTCAAAAGGCTCGTGATTTGAAGTCGAGAACATTAATGAGAAAAATGGTTTGTCTCCTTTCGATTTAAAATACTGATTGGCTTTAGTAACTAAATCTTCATCAGAATAACCCCAAGTTCCTTTAAAAGCATATTTATTTCCGTCAGATTCGAAATCTTCTTGATCAACAATATCACTGAAACCATTTCCGTTGAAAAACGAAGCCATATTGTCAAAGTTCGCCATTCCACCATAAATGAAACTCGTTTCGTAACCTTTTTGTTTTAATGCCTCAGCCAATGTAAAAAATCCTTGTTGCGAGTTTCCAAGCTTAACAACACTTTCTGATGGAGAAGGCAAAAATCCAGTTACAACCGCTTCAATTCCGCGGACACTTCTTGTTCCTGTGCAATATAAATTGGTAAACAAAGTTCCTTCTTTCGATAATTTATCAAATTCTGGAGTTAATGGTTTTCCTCCTAAAATTCCAACATATTCTGCGCCTAAACTTTCTTGTAAAAAGATGACCAAATTATAGGGTTTCTGAACAACAGAATCTGGTTGCTGAACATGTAAAAACGGAATATCAGCATCAGTAAAATCATTTGGACCAGCAGCCATGTATTTCTTTACACGAGCAATCGCTTCGGCTTCATCCATTTTACCATACATTTTAGTATTTCCTTCATTTTTGATTGAATATGCGGCAAAAGCAACCGTATAAAATGAATTTAAACCAAGAGTATTTGTTAACTGATCTGTCGAGAAAACAGCATTACTCGCATTAATTGGACGTTTTGAAGTAAGGCTTGAACGTGCTCCAAAAAACAATAAAAAAGCCAATAATGGAAAAACCATTAATTTGAATTTATAATCTGTGCTTGTAGTGTAAAATAATTTTTTTCCTTTTTTAAAAGCAAAATAAACCACAACTCCCAAAATCAGGAATGTTACTATAATAGAAGTCAGGTAACTTTTTAAAAGCATTCCTACTACTTCTTTTGGGTAAATAAGATAATCTAAGAAAATCTTATTTGGGCGCGTATCATATTGTTTTACAAAATCTGGCGAAGCTAATTCTACAAAAAGAATTAAAAACAAAAACAGAAAACTATAGATTACCAGAAACTTGTTGGTAAACTTTATTGCTTTATTTGGCAGAAAAGTAATCAGTACAGCTGGAAGAAACGACAAATAGCAAAGTAATATCAAATCCATTCGGAGACCAATTGGAAAAATATACCAGTAATCTGGCGTTTGCACTACCCTTTCTTTAAAAAGAAAAAATAAAAATATTCTGCTTAGTGTTGTAATCAACAATCCGATTGCGATAAAGCTAAAAATCGGTTTTAAGAAACGTAAATTTTTCATTAAAATAGTATAAGAACGTACAATTACTCTTCGTAACGATTTATTTCTCTATCATAAAACTCATTTGCTTTTTCGATTAAATCTTCCATTTCGGCGTTTAATTCTGCTTCGTCAAGATCTTCAGCTTCTTCTAAAAACTCAACCTCATCATCTTTCAAATTGATAATAAATCTTGGATAATCTAAGTGAATGATAAAAATATCGTCTGGAAAATCAGTATTATCTCCAAGTAAAAATTTAGGTAATTCCATTTGTGTCTATTTTTTTAGTGATTGATTATTTATTTTTTTGCCACTGATTAAAAATGATTTCTTCTTCATCAGCAACATATATTTTTCAAATTTAATTATTCTGCGTCTGAATTCTTAATTAATCTCTTGGTTAAGTAATGAAAACGTACATAAAGGCAAATTGCGGCTGCGGTCAAACCTGCCAAAAGTCCGATCCAAACTCCTTGCGCTTTCAATTCGGTGTGTTCTCCTAAATAATAAGAAATAGGAAAACCAATAACCCAATAGGCCACAAAAGTAATATACATTGGTACTTTTACATCTTGCAATCCGCGTAAAGCGCCCAAAACTACAACTTGAATTCCGTCAGAAATTTGGAAAATCGCTGCAATTAAAAGTAGTTTTGAAGCGATGCCAATTACTTCTTCGTTATCTAAAATTTGTCCTGTGTTTTCCATATTCAAGAAAATGTACGGAAGATAATCGTGGAAAATGATAAAGAAAATGGCAAAAACGGTTTCTAAAATTATGGCAAGCAAAAAAATAGAACGCGCTACAACAACCAATTTTTTATAATCCATTAAACCTCTTTGATTACTTACACGTACCATTGATGTCACACTAAGTCCCATTGCAAACATAAAAGTCATCGAAGCCAAACTCAAAGCAATTTGATTGGCCGCTTGACTTGTTTTTCCGATATTTCCGCAAAGCCAAATCGAAGCTGTAAACAAAACCACTTCAAAAAGCATCTGCATTGCAGAAGGAAATCCGATGCTGATAATCTTTTTTATGGTTGCCTTTTTTATTTCATTAAAACTAAAACCATGAAAAAAGCGTTTTAAATCGTCTCTTCGCGAAAGCATGATATGCATGAACATTACTAGAAATATTCTTGAAATTACGGTTCCTAAAGCGGCTCCGATAATTCCCATTTTAGGAAAAATCCAGATTCCGTAAATTAAAACATAGTTGATACCAACGTGAAGAACGTTTGCCATAACCATTGCGTACATCGAATATTTGGTTAACGACATTCCGTCTGCAAATTGCTTATATCCTTGATACATTACCAACGGAATTAAAGAAAAAGCAACCCAGCCTAAATAAGGTTTTGCCAGTACAATAACATCTTGTGGCTGTTTCAGCAATTCCATAATTGGTTTAGCAAACATGATAATTGTAAAAAGCACCAATCCTAGAATGGTACATAGAAATAAACCGTGATGAAAAGCCGAACGAATTTTAGTATCGTTTTTCTCTGCGTCACCTTCGGCTACAATTGGCGTAATGGCTGTAGAGAATCCAATTCCTAAAGACATTGCAATAAAAATCATACTGTTACCAAGTGATACTGCGGCCAATTCTGTGCTTCCGATTTTACCAACCATTATATTATCGACAATACCAATTAAAGTATGTCCGACCATACCCAAAATTACAGGATATGCCAGTCTTAAATTATACGAAAACTCTTTGGTGTATTGCTTTAAACTCACTTATATTCAATTTTAGTCGGCAAAGATAATCAGAAGCTTCGAATTCTATCCTATCAATAAAAATATATCCCAATTTTAAGACAAAAATAAGATGAACTCAATATTATGTAACGATTTTTAAAAATTGTATAACAAACTCCAAACGCCTTGCATATAATTTTACATTATAGAAATTTCAAATATATAAGCCATGAAAAAAGTACAGATGTTATGCCTAGCTGCGTTCACGTTTTTATTTGCCAACACAACTTTTGCTCAAGATAGCGGAGTAGAAAATTACGATCAGGGATTTAGATTAGGAGTCGGATTAAATGGAGGACTTCCAACCGATAACGATTACGACTGGTCTCTTGGTGGAGATGTACGTTTACAGTACGATCTTTCTAAAAAAACATCATTAACCTTAACAACGGGATTTACAAATTTATTTATGGGAAAAGATGAACTTGGAAATAACGTAAAAGATCTTGGATTTATTCCGGCAAAAGCAGGTTTTAAAGCCTTTGTTTTAAAAGATCAATTTTATGTTTTAGGAGAACTTGGTGCTGGTTTTGCAGTAACAAATGGTTACGACAAAACAACTTTTTTATGGGCTCCAGGTATTGGTTATGCCAACAAGTACATCGACTTAAGTGTTCGTTACGAAGATTATCATGATTTTAGAACCAATCAAGTAGCATTGCGTGTTGCTTATGGTTTTAAACTATAAAAAATAGGTTTAATTTATTATTTTGTTTTTGGTAAAAAACCGACAGTCTGAGGAGTCTGTCGGTTTTTTTATTTATAAGGAAAAGAATATTTTGCAATTATAAAACAAACCCGACAAGTTTTAAAAACATGTCGGGTTTCAAATTATCTAATTAACAAATTATTATTTGACCTTTTCTCCTAATTCCTTTTTATACAACTCGATATTCGCCGCCGTTTTTTCGTCTAGTTCAGGTTCTGCAATATCAGTATGTTTTTTCATTTCTTCCCAAATAATTTTAGCTACAATATAACGCGACATTTCTTTGTCGTCTGCAGGAACAATATACCATGGCGCATGCGAAGTCGATGTTTTATTAATCGCTTCTTCATAATACTTCATATAATCGTCCCAATAACCGCGTTCTGTCAAATCGCTTGGCGAAAATTTCCAGTTGTGTTTTTCTTCATCCAAACGTCGCAATAAACGCTGGCGCTGTTCTTCCTTACTCAAATGAAGATAGAACTTCATTACAATTGTGCCATTTTGAGAAATATGCTTTTCAAAATTATTAATCTGCTCAATTCTATTTTTCCAAAAATCGGGCGTGATATCATCTACAGAATTAATTCCCGGCAGGTTTTCACTTAAAATATATTCAGGATGCACGCGCGTTACCAAAACATTCTCGTAATGCGTTCTATTAAAAATCGCAAATTTTCCTTTCTCCGGAAGCGCAATATAATGCCTCCACAAATAATCATGTTCCAATTCTGCCGAAGTTGGTGTTTTAAAACTATGCACCACTACACCGCGCGCATTAAATTCTTTAAAAACTTCGCGAATCAAACTATCTTTCCCCGAAGTATCCATTCCTTGCAAACAAATCAAAACGCTGTATTTATTGTGCGCATACATTACATCTTGCAAATCGCTTAATTTGGCTTGTACCTTATCTAATTTTTCTTCTTTTTCGTCGTCATCGGCTTTTACAGATAATAAAGTCGGAATTTCTTTGAGCTTAATTTTCTCAACAACTTTAAAATCTTTCGGATCTATTGATTTCATATCTTTTTGAATTTTTGTCTCATAAATATACTAATTTTACGAAGCATATTCCTGCTATTCATTGCAATACTTTTCAATAAATTGCTTTTTTCCAAAGCCATAACAAGAGCTTCCGTTGGTCGCTTTGTTCTGTCAGGAAAAAACTCAATTTCTTTTCAAAGTATTTCCATTGCTATCAGGGCTAGGCATTTATTTTCAAAACAACATTCATGGAAAAATTCACATTAGAAATATTATTTCACATTATCGGAATCGGTTCTGCATCAGGATTATTTTTGAACAACAACTCTCTTTATGTCATTGGCGACAACAGCGGATTCCTTTACGAATACAACATCGAAAACAAACAATTAAACCAACATGCTCTAATTGACAATCCGACGCAAAACATTCCGAAAAACTTAAAACCCGATTTTGAATCTTTAACGCATCATAACGACACCTTGTATGTTTTTGGTTCTGGCTCAACCGAAAATCGAAATAAAATGATCGAATTCGATCTAAAATCAAAAACGGTTTTACAAAAAAATAATTTAGTCGATTTGTATGCTGTAATGCAAAATTTCGGAGAAATAAAACCAGAAGATTTTAATCTAGAAGGTGCTATTTTCGATGGAGAAAATTGGTATTTATTCAACCGAGGAAATGGCGTTACCAACAAAAACACCATTTTTACGATTCATGCTAAAAATCTCGGAGAAGAATTTGCCTTGATTTCTGTCAATTATAAACTTCCAAAAATAAAAGGCGTTCGCTCCAGTTTTACTGATGCCATTTTGGTTGATGATAAAATCTATTTCCTTTCGACTGCAGAAGACACCAAATCAACTTATGATGATGGCGCAATCTTAGGAAGTTTCATTGGAAGAATTGATGTGAAAACGATGAAAATAGATTTCACTCAAAAAATCACCTCAACCAATAAATTTGAAGGTTTAACTTTATACAAAAAAGAAAATAATAAAATTGAGTTTTTACTTTGCGAAGACAATGACACAGAAGTTTTAGAAACCAAAATTTATAAATTAACATTACCAATGAAATAAATTGTAACATTTTTCTTAAAATTGCGTCTGTTATACCAAAATCAAATAACTTAAGATAACCAATTTTAAAAATAATGATCAGAAAAACCGCTTTCGCTCTTTTAATTTTTATTACAAGCCAAGCCACGCAAGCCCAGTACAAATACCCTACGACTCCTGAACGTCCTGTTGTAGATGACTATTTTGGAACAAAAATCACAGATCCATACAGATGGCTTGAAGATATGAACAATCCTGAAGTTCAAAAATGGTTCAAAGACGAATCGGATTATACCAACTCTATTGTCAAAAGGATTTCTGGGCGCGATGTTCTTTTTAATCGAATGAAAGAAATTCAAGCTTTGGGTGGAGATCAATACGGATATATTAGACAGGTTGGTGATATTTTCTACTATACAAAAAATAAAAAGCAAGAAAACATATATAAGCTGTATTTCCGTAAAAACAGAAATGGAGCTGAAGTTTTATTGTTAGATCCTAATACAATTACTAAAGGCGCAACTATCACCAATTTTAATATTAGTCCTGATAATAAAAAATTAGCTGTAACCATATCTGAAGGCGGTGCAGAAGTTTGCGATCTAAAAATTATGGATCTCGAATCGAAAAAATTCCTTTCAGATAAACTTACTCCTGTTTGGAGCGAATTTCCTTTTGAATTCACTCCAGACAGCAAAGCCATAACATATACTCAAATGGCTACTAGAGATAATACAAGTGATGAATTTTTGAAGAACATGAAATCTTTTTTGCATGTTATTGGAACTGATCCAAAAACAGATAAAATATTGGCTTCAAGAGAAAACAATCCTGAATTAGGAATTCTAGCTGCACAATTTCCTTCTGTTAAATTACCTGATGATTATTCGTATATCATTTTAGATATTGGATCTACAAAAAATGAAGAATTTTCTTTTTATGCGCCATTTTCAGAACTAGGAAAATCAAAAATTAATTGGAAACCATTAATAAAATATGAAGATGATGTAACAGATAGCCAAATTATTGGTGATAAAGTTTTTTTCCTTACTCATAAAAATGCTCCTAATTATAAACTGGCCTATACAAGTCTAAAAAATCCAGATTTTAATAATCCAACGATTCTTGTTCCAGAAAACGATAAAGTTATACGAAGATTAAGAAAGTCTAAAAACTTCATTTACTATAATTTGAGCGACGGAATCAATCAGGAAGTTTTTCAAGTTAATGCCAAAACTTTAGAAATCAAAAAAAATCCACTTCCAGCGGGTTCTAATGCATCATATCCATTAAGTCCACGTCAAAACGATAACATGATGCTTTTTAACAATGGCTGGGTTACGCCTTCTACTGACTATGATTATGATGCCCAAACTGGAAAATTAGAAAAAAGCAAAGAATTAACTGCTAATGGCTCTTATCCTGACTTTGGCAAAAATTATGTTGTAAAAGAAGTAGAAGTGCCAAGTCATGATGGCGTAATGGTGCCTTTATCTATAATTTATCCTAAAAACATCAAACTTGATGGTTCTACACCTTGTTATATTACAGGATATGGCGCTTATGGAATTAGTCAATATCCTTATTTTGTAGGACCTAGCGTAATGGCTTTATTAGAACAAAATACTGTTGTGGCTTTTGCGCATCCTCGTGGAGGAGGTGAAAAAGGCAATAAATGGCATGCTGAAGGAATGAAAGCTAAAAAGCCAAATACTTGGAAAGATTTTATTGCTTGTTCAGAATATTTGATAAAAGAAAAATATACTTCTAAAGAAAAACTTATTGGAAATGGAGTAAGCATGGGAGGTATATTGATTGGAAGAGCAATTACAGAACGTCCTGATCTTTATAAAGTAGCTCTTGTTGAAGTAGGTTGTACCAATGCAATTAGAATGGAAACTTCTCCAAATGGAGCAAATCAAATTCCGGAGATTGGAACTTTAAAAAATGAAGAAGATGTAAAATATATTTTAGAAATGGATTCGCAAAGCAAAGTGAAAAAAGGCGAAAAATATCCTGCTACTTTAATTCGTACAGGAATTAATGATCCTAGAGTTGCGCCATGGGAACCAGGTAAATTTGCTGCGATTCTACAAAACTATAATAGTTCAGAAAATCCAATTTTATTGCACGTTAACTATGCAAACGGACATCATTCAAGCGACTTAGATGTTACTTACGGTGATGAAGCAGACATGTGGGCATTTGCATTATGGCAAGTTGGAAATACTAAGTTTCAGCTTAAAAAGTAAAACCTCAAAACTAATTTAATAAAATCTGTAGAAGCACTAATTTACTTCTACAGATTTTTTTTGCTTTCACGACAAAGCAAAAAATGATTATTTTTATTTTTTTTCACACCCGTCCCAACCTTTTTATCTTTTTATCTCTCTATATAAGAAAGACAACAATTGTGATAAACGAGACTCAAATAGCAAACTGTAGAAAAATGCACCGCGATGCTCAGCGCGAAGTGTATGCATACATGGCGCCAAAGTTGTACCGCCTTTGCAAAAGATATTTAAAAAAGGAAGAAGAAATCGAAGAAGCTTTAGCCGATTCTTTCTTTACTATTTTCACCAAACTAGATCAGTTAAAAGAAGCTTATGCTTTTGAAGCTTGGGCAAAAAGAATAACTGTAAATCATTGTTTGGCAACGATTAGAAAAGCAACCAACTTTAACATGTATTTAGACGACGTAAAGCTGATTTCTCAGCCTTCTGTCGATGAACTAAATACGTTGGAAGAAGAAGATCTACTTAATTTATTAAACCACATTCCAGACGGCTGCAAAACTGTTTTTAACCTTTTTGTTATAGAAGGTTACGGACATAAAGAAATAGCCGAAATGCTAAAGATTTCTGAAGGCACCTCAAAATCACAATTGAATGCCGCTAAGACCAAACTGAAAGAACTGGTTAATAAACTGTATTATCAAAAAGCAAAATAGTCATGGACAATCAAGATAAATTATTCGATAAAATAAAAGAAGCTTCGCAAAAAGCCGAGCTTCAAGACTTTCCAGGAATGGAAAAAGTCTGGTCGCGTGTTGAAGAAAAACTGGATAAAAAAGAAGATAAAAAAACAATCGTTTTATGGAAAAAGATTGCGGTTGCAGCTTCTCTCCTTTTAGTGATTTCTCTAGGATATCAATTTTTACATTCAGATAAAGAAACTCCTAAAGTTGTTTTAGAAGAAAAAGAAACAAAACAACCAGAAAAACCAATTTTAGATAAAAAAGTTGCAACTCCATCTTCAGATTCACCAATAATTTCTAATGAAGAAGCGGTTAAAATTCTAGAAAATCAAACTAAGCACAAAGAACGAGTTGCAGTTCACGAAACAACCATTCCTCAGATTGAACCAGTTCAATCTATGCCAGCACCACAAATTGCAGCAGAAAAAGCAATGCCAGAAAAAGTTTTGTTAGAAGAAACATTTGGCGAAGAAGACAACATTTCATCCAAAAAAGAAGTAACTCCAGATATGGGTTATTCAAGCTATCCAGAAAGAGCAGCTGCAAAAGTTACTTATTCTGCCGCACCACCATCGCAAAAAACTAGAAAAAGCGCTCCTTTAGTAGTCCTTAACGGAAAAGCAATTGCACATAGTGACGATGCGAAAAAAGATAAAATGATGCAGGAAGAACTTCCAAATTTACAGCCTGAAAATGTAGATTCTCTATTGATTTTGGATGATCCTTTATATATCATTGATGGCATTTATTATTCTGAACAAGATTTATTTGGCAAAAATCCAACGAGCCCTTATGCACCTTTAGATAATCAGGAAATAAAAACAATAACCATTTTACAAGATCTTGAGGCCACATCTAAATATGGCGAAAAAGGAAAAAAAGGTGTTGTAATAATCACTACTAAAAACGGAAAACCGGCTCCGAAAAAATAATCTCAAGCTTTGTCAAAGTCTGCAGCTTTGACAAAGCAAAATCAAAACATTAATTCTAAAACTTATTATCATGAAAAGTCTAAAACTTATTTCATCAGCCATTGCTATGCTTATATGTTTCGTAACTATGGCACAAGAAAGAACCATTTCTGGAATTGTTTCTGATAAAGAAAAACAGCCAATTCCAGGCGTAACCGTTCAGAATCAAACTTCAAAGACAGCTACTCAAACTGATTTTGACGGAAAATATAGCATTCAGGCAAAAACAGGTGACATGCTAGTCTTTAGTTTTGTTGGAAGCGAAACTCAAAAACAAAGAGTGCAAAACTCAAATACAATGAATATCATACTTAAAGAATATAACCAAACATTAAGTGAAGTTGTAGTGGTAGGTTATGGATCAAGCGATGCTGAATATAGCAATAGTAACCGCAGTTACGAACGCGCTGAAAGAAAAAAAGCTAAAATGAAACCTGCACAAATGCTGCAAGGAACTGCTGCAGGAGTTCAAGTTCAAAATAGTGTTGGATATCTTGCAAGCCCAAGCCCAATGGTTTCAATTCGCGGAATTGCATCAGTTTCTCCAAAAAACGAACCAATGTATATTGTTGATGGCGTTAAAATGAAAGCCAATCAAATGGCGAAAATTAATCCGAATGACATAAAAGATTTAAAAGTATTGAAAGATGAAGAAGCGACTTCTATTTATGGCAGTAGAGCTTCAAACGGTGTTGTTATTATTGAAACTAAAGATGAGCTTTATAAAAACTTGACTGAAAAAGAATTGGATAAAAAATTAAACATTATGCCAACTCCCACTGAACCAACTCAGGAAGATTACGATTCTTTTGTAGAAAATGCTTTCGAAAGCCCAAAAACAGCACCACTTTCTACTTTTTCTATTGATGTTGATAATGCCTCTTATACGAACATTAGAAGATTTTTGAACAATGGTCAAGAAGTTCCAAAAGATGCAGTTCGTGTAGAAGAAATGGTAAATTTCTTTAAATACACTTATCCGCAACCAAAAAACGAACATCCGTTTTCGATTAATACAGAAGTGAGCGATTCGCCTTGGAATTCAAATAACAAAATTTTGAAAATTGGTTTGCAAGGAAAAAACATTCCAACAGAAGATTTGCCAGCTTCAAACCTAGTCTTCTTAATCGATGTTTCGGGTTCAATGAACGATATGAATAAATTGCCTTTATTAAAACAATCCTTGAAAATTTTGGTTAACGAATTAAGATCAAAAGATAAAGTGGCAATTGTAGTTTATGCTGGCGCAGCAGGAATGGTTTTACCGCCAACTTCTGGCGACGATAAAAAAACAATTATTAATGCATTGGATAATTTACAAGCTGGAGGAAGCACAGCTGGAGGAGCAGGAATTGAATTGGCTTATAAAATTGCTGCGGAAAATTTCATTAAAAGCGGAAACAATCGTGTAATTCTAGCAACAGATGGAGACTTTAACGTTGGAAGTTCTTCTAATTCTGATATGGAAAAACTGATCGAAGAAAAAAGAAAAACAGGCGTTTTCTTAACTTGTTTGGGTTACGGAATGGGCAATTACAAAGACAGCAAAATGGAAATCTTAGCTGATAAAGGAAACGGAAATTATGCTTACATCGATAATATTCAAGAAGCAAATCGTTTTTTAGGAAAAGAATTTAAAGGTTCGATGTTTGCTATTGCGAAAGATGTAAAAATCCAGATTGAGTTTAATCCAAAACAGGTTCAAGCGTATAGATTGATTGGTTACGAAAACAGAAAACTTCGTCCAGAAGATTTTAAAAATGATGCGATTGATGCAGGTGAATTAGGAAGCAATCATACGGTTACGGCTTTGTATGAAATTATTCCAGCTGGAGTAAAAAGCGATTTTTTAGCCGAACAGCCAGACGATTTAAAATATACTAAAACAGAAACAAGTTCGAATAATTACAGTGGTGAATTGGCAACAATAAAATTCCGCTACAAAAAACCTGATGGAGAAAAAAGTATCGAAATGGTTCAGGTAATCGAGAACAAATCTGTTGCTTTAGAAAAAGCGAGTGACGATATGAAATTTAGTTCTGCCGTAGCTTGGTTTGGATTGAAATTGAGAGATTCAAAATTAATCGCCAACAAGTCTTCTGAAGACATTGCAAAACTGGCAAAACAAGGAAATTCAAACGACAGTGAAGGTTATAAAGCAGAGTTTATCCGTTTGGTTGAAACTTCGAAACAATTCAATTAATCAAAATTTTATTACATTTGTGGCTTTATTTTTAAAAATTATTTTACACACGTATGAATCCTATTTTAAGCCAAAATCTATTTTTAGTAAAAGAACATATCGGAATGTTCAAAGCCGCAAACAATTACGATATCTATCATCCAGAAACCAATCAGATTATCATGAACTGCCGAGAAAACAATCTTGGTTTCTTCACAAAAATATTCCGATTTACAGATTATAAAAGAGCAACTCCATTTAATATTGAAATTACAACTGCTTCTGGCGAAAAGCTAATTACGGTAAAAAGAGATGTTGCTATCTTTAGATCGACTGTTCAAGTATTGGATGAAAAAGATCACTTGGTTGGAACTTTCAAACAAAAATTCTTTTCTATCGGAGGAAAGTTTGACATTTTGGATAAAAACGAAAAACCTGTAGCAACGCTTCAAGGAAAATGGACTGGTTGGGATTTTAAATTTTCGCATGAAGGCAAACAATTGGCTCAAGTAAATAAAAAATGGGCAGGATTAGGAAAAGAGTTTTTTACAACTGCCGATAATTATGCACTTCAAATTGAAGAATCAGTTCCAGCTGATAGTCCGTTAAGACAGTTAATTTTAGGAGCCGTAATGTGTATTGACATGGTTCTGAAAGAATAACAGAAAGTTGTTAAACTTAGATTAAGAATATCTTTTAAAGCATCATTTTAGTTTTCAAAACCTTATTTTTGTAAGACTTATAATGATGCTTTTTGCATTTCTAAAAATACAATCATGACCGACTTAAAAAATAAAAATGCCTTTATTACTGGTGCAGGAAAAGGAATAGGAAAAGCTGTGGCAATTGCTTTGGCTAAAGAAGGCGTAAACCTAATCTTGGTTTCGAGAACTCAAAAAGATGTAGAACAATTGGCAGACGAAGCTTCTAATTTAGGCGTAAAAGCTTTGGCTTTAAGTGCCGATGTTTCTGATATTAATTCGATCAACAAAGTGGTAGAAAAAGCTTTGGCTGAGTTTAAACACATCGATATTTTAATCAACAGCGCCGGAATTGCTTCTTTTGGAAAATTCTTAGAATTGGAGCCAGAAGCTTGGGAAAGAATTATTCAGGTGAATTTAATGGGAACGTATTTCACAACTCGTGCCATTATTCCAAATATGATCGAAAGACAAACTGGAGATATTATTAATATTTCTTCAACTGCTGGATTAAACGGAAACGCTCTAACAAGTGCTTACAGCGCTTCGAAATTTGCTGTTTTAGGTTTAACCGATTCTTTGATGCAGGAAATGAGAAAACACAATATTCGTGTGACAGCTTTAACACCAAGTACAGTGGCAACCGATATGGCCAAAGACTTAAACTTAACTGACGGAAACCCAGAAAAAGTAATGCAATCTGAAGATATGGCAGATTTAATCATTGCGCAATTAAAACTAAACCGAAGAGTGTTTATTAAAAACAGCAGTATTTGGTCTACTAATCCTTAAAAAAAATAAATTTCAAAATTGGGATTTCAAAAAAATATATGATGGAACAATATTTAAGACAATTGGTCGAAATAGAATTTCAGGATAAGAAACAGATTTTCTCTGGATTTCTAATTGATTATTCTGACGAATGGATTTTGCTTCGAAATAATCCTGTAGATTTTGTTTTGGATGGTTTTGTTATTCTTAGAAATAAAAACATTGAAGCCGTAAACCGAGATCACGATTTGGCTTTTACTGAGAAAGTAATTCGTCTGAAAGGTTTAAAAATAAATTCTGATGATATTATTCCGATTAAAGATTTAGCTTCGATTGTAAAATATATTTCTGAAAAATACGGTATTTTTCAAATCGCAAAAAAATCATCTAAATCTGCTTATCTCGGAAAATTAATAAATCTGAATGATGAAGAGTTGACTATCGATTTTTTAGATACACGAGGTCAGTTTGGAGGAGAATTAGGTTTTAATCCAGAAAAAATAAGAGTTATAGAATTTGATACCGATTATATTAATTCTTTGAAATTGGTAATTCCTGAAGAATAGAAAATAGTTATAAAAAAAGCCTCTTAAAAAGAGGCTTTTTTTGTCATTCTGAGGAACGAAGAATCACACTAGTAATTTATAATTGCCAATCTTTATAGAGTTTCGAGTGTGATTCTTCGTTCCTCAGAATGACAATACTTTATGTATATTTTTGCTTGTCAACTTTGTCAAAGTTTGAAACTTTGACAAAGTTCTCAATATCTAAATCTTAAACGGCAGCAAGCTTATTCAAAAATTCTAAACGAACACTTCCGTCTTCGTCGATTTTTGTCAGGTTGATTTCTTGCAACGTATTAACTAATTCAGGATTCCACGGTGTTTTTACTTTTACGTAGTTTTCTGTAAATCCGTGAATGTATCCTTCTTTATTTTCACTTTCAAAAAGAACTGTTCTATTTGTTCCTAATTGGCTCTCGTAAAAAGCACGACGTTTTTTAACTGATAAACCACGAAGCATTTTACTGCGTTTTGCTCTTACATTTGAAGGAACAACACCTTCCATATCTGCAGCTTCGGTATTATCTCTTTCTGAATACGTAAATACATGTAAATACGAAATATCCAATTCGTTTAAGAAATGATATGTTTCTAAGAAATGCTCGTCTGTTTCTCCAGGGAAACCAACAATAACGTCAACACCAATACAAGCGTGTGGCATTACTTCGCGAATTTTGTTTACACGATCTGTGTAGACTTCGCGCAAATAACGACGTTTCATTAATTTCAAAATATCGTTACTTCCTGATTGTAGCGGAATATGAAAATGCGGTACAAAAGTTCGGCTTTTAGAAACGAATTCGATAGTTTCGTTTTTCAACAAATTCGGTTCGATTGAAGAAATTCTCAAACGCTCAATTCCTTCTACTTTGTCTAAAGCTTGAACTAAATCCAGAAAAGTATGTTCGTGTTTTTTGTTTCCGAACTCCCCTTTTCCGTAATCTCCAATATTTACTCCGGTTAAAACAATCTCACGAATATTTTGAGCCGAAATTTCTTTGGCATTTTTTAGAACATTTTCTAAAGCATCACTTCTAGAAATTCCTCTTGCCAACGGAATTGTACAATATGTACATTTATAATCGCAACCGTCTTGAACTTTTAAAAATGCTCTTGTACGATCTCCAATAGAATAACTTCCAACGTAGAAATCGGCTTCAGCAATTTCGCATGAGTGAACTTCACCCATATCGTTTTTGCTCAAATCATGAATATAGTCGGTGATTTTGAATTTTTCTGTTGCACCCAAAACCAAATCAACACCATCAACCGCAGCCAATTCCTCTGGTTTTAATTGTGCATAACAGCCAACAGCGGCAACAAAAGCTTTATCATTAAGCTTCATTGCTTTTCTAACTACTTGCTTAAACTGCTTATCTGCATTTTCTGTTACAGAGCAAGTATTGATGACATAAATATCTGCTATTTCTTCAAAATCGACGCGGTCAAAACCTTCGTCATTAAAATTTCTGGCAATTGTAGAAGTCTCTGAAAAATTCAGTTTACAACCCAGCGTATAAAAGGCAACTTTTTTTCTATTTTCCATAATCTGCTTAAATTAATGAAATCGTTGTCAAAAAATTTAAGGCTGCAAATTTACAAACAATATTCATCAAAAGAAAGCGATTAATGCACTTCGAATCAATATTTTGGAGCTAATGTTAATTTAGAAACATTCAAAAGTTAAACTTTTTTATTTTTAATTAAAAAAAATACAAGTTTATCATTTTTTTAATTTTAACATTCCGATAAGAATAAAACGACAAAACAATCGATTAAAAGCAAATTTTATCGATTAAATACATTTTTTTCGTTTTTAAATTCAAAATTTCTTACATTTACCATGTTATGAATGCAGTTAGCAATAAATTCATAGTAAAGAATTTTAAGGTGCTTTAATTAATTTAATAATAATTCAGGCATAACAATTTTGAATTTTACTCGTTATGTTGTTGTTTTGTGTTACAAAATGAAATGGGAAAGCCGAAAACCAAAGAGAGTAGGCAAAATTAAAATACAAATACCACGCTTTATGAAAGCATTTTTACCCACAATCTGCTTGATGTTCTTAACCGTATTTAGTTCGCAAGCGCAAACTAATGCTCCAGCCGCAAGTGCAAATCCATTTCCTACTATTAGCACATTGACGACTTGGGCAAGCTTAAATTCACAACAGCAATTTGATGTTGCTATTCGTGCAGTTGGGTTTAAGTTTGAAGTTAAAGAACCAGGTGAAGGATCTACAGCTTATACCTACATTCGTAAAGTAACTGTTAACGAAGTAAACTATACAGATAGAATTGTATACAGAATTACAAACAACAATTCTGCAAGTATCATTTCTTTAGTAACTGCTTCTACTGACTTAGTTAGTTTATACACACCACAATTAGCAAGCTTTAAAAACAACAACTGTAAAACAGAAATGTCTAAAGACAAAAATACTACTTGCAGCTGTTACGAAAGTGCAAATTTTGCAATCGATCTTTGCGACGAGCGTGTAAAATTAACTATGGGTGATGGAAATAAATACTTTGTTTCTGTAGCTAAAAAATAATATTTTCAAATATTACTTTCTTTAATTAATTCCAAATCTTTACTGACTTTTAAGTATGTAAAGATTTGGAATTCGTTTTTTATAATAAGTTCGGATTTTTAAGTTCGTACCAAACTTCTAATTCTTCGTCGTATTCGAAAGAATTCACAAAATGGAAACCTAACTTTTCCAGAATCTTTCTTGAGTTTTCGTTTCCTGCATCTGCATAAGCATAAAGCACTTCTACTTTCATTTCGTTAAAGGCATGATCAATAAAAGCTTTACCTGCTTCGGTTGCATAGCCTTTTCCCCAATGTTTTTCAATAAAACGATATCCTAATTCGTAAAAGTTTTTGTGATTATTAATTTCATCTGTAATAAATTTAATTCCAGACCAGCCAATAAACTCGTTAGTTTCTTTTAGAACAACAGCCCATCTTCCTGTACCAAAATCTTTATATTGTTTTTGAACAAATTTGATATACTCGATACTTTCGTCGATATGCTTTACAGGCCTATTCCCAACAAACAAATGCACATTAGGATTGGATTCCAATTCAAACATTCCTTCTGCATCAGAAAGTTCTAATTCTCTTAAAAGCAAACGCGCTGTTTCAATTGGATTTTTCATTTCAATTTAGCTTAAAATATATTTTTGTACCACCTCAGCAACGCCATCATCATTATTTGAAGCGACAATTATATCGGCTCTATCGCGTAATTCAGGATTCACATTATCTACCCAAACTCCTAGACCTGCATATTCTATCATTGTCAAGTCGTTTCCTGCGTTTCCAACGGCAATAATCTCACTTTGATGAATTCCTAGCTGTTCAGCCAAAAGTTTCAAACTCGCTGCTTTATCAATGCCTTGTTGAGCTGCTTCTAAGAAAAATGGTTTAGACATTGAAACACTTAAATGAGGCATAGCCTCCATTAAATCTTTTTCTAAAGTTTTTAGATAAGCTGGATCTTGCAACAAAATACATTTAACCGCGGGTCTATCAACATAATCTTTAAAGCTTGAGACTTTTAGATGCGCCATTCCTGTGATTTCTTTTTCTACCTCAATAAATTCAGAATCCGTTTCGCTTATGATTTGGTCATCCAGATAAGTAATAATATGCGCATTCTTTTTTACGCTATAATCGTATAACGCATGGATTTGCTCTACAGTTAACTTCTGTTCAAACAAAATAAAATCGTCTTTTACACGGCTAATTATTGCTCCGTTAAACGAAAGCATATACGAATCGTTTTTATCCAATTCCAACTCCTTTGCATAAGCTGTCATTGCTGTAGTTGGCCTCCCAGAAGCCAAAACCACATAAACACCTTTTGCCTGTGCTTCTAATAATACTTTTTTGTTTAAATCTGATATTCTATGATCGTCTGTCAACAAGGTATCATCCATGTCGAGCACTAACATTTTGTATTGCATATTTTTTTTAGTTTTCAGTCGCAGTCGTAGTTTTCAGTATCTAAACTGTAAACTGCGACTGCCAACTGCGACTTTTTTAAAGGCTCATTCTAAATTCTTCTATAACTGGATTTGCCTTAGCAAAATCTGTTTCTTGTATAAATACTTCGACAGCCAAATCAGTTTGTCCAAAACCTCCTAATCGTGCCGATTGAATATTATCTTTTTTTACTGTTTCTACTCCAGCTTCTTCTAATCTTTCTTGCAAAGCAATTGCTAACACTTCACTTCCTGAAAATACTTTCATTAATCCCATGATAATCTATTTTATTAAGTTTTCAGTCGCAGTCGCAGTTTTCAGTGTCTAAACTGTATGCGACTGAGACTTATAATTTATTCTAATATTCTTTTTAATTTAGTTTTCAGTCGCGGTCTTTGTTTTCAGCATTGCAACTACAAACTGAGACCAAAACTGCGACTTATAAAAAAATCCCGATTTCAGTTACTGTGACTGAAAACCGGGACTGCAAACTTTATAGTAAATTATTCTTCTATATCCTCGTCCTCTTCGTCAAGTTCTTCACCGTCTTCATCCATATCAAACAAATAAGGTTCAACCATGATTTTGTCTGCCAAAATTTCGATACGTTCTGTCAAAGCTTCAGAAAAAATAATGCGTTGCACTTTGGCAATACTATTCGAAATACGTGTAATTTTTGGATCATGACGCAATTTCAAAATCGGATCTGCATCATCCAAAATAAACATTTTCAAACGATTTACGTTGTAACCTGCTGTACTAAACATGTCGTTTAATTTCGTTGGTGTTCCAATCAAAACGTCGATTCCAGTAGAAACGTAGTTTTTATCGTAATCCATATCGCCTTTATCGTGAACTCCGTAAACTTCAAGATTAGTATATCTTCCGTACTGCTCAAAAAGTTCTTCCATTGCCAAGACTTTTTCTTTGTCTTCAACAATAATCAAAGCTCTAGGCGATTCTTCATTTTTTCCCGCCAATTGCTGAATGACATTCAAAACAATTGTGGTCGTTTTTCCGCTTCCTTTTGGAGACACAATTACACAGTCAGCACCACTTTTTATAGTCGAAAAAGTTTCCAACTGCAAAGCATTAGCTTCTGTCAGACCATTTTCAATTAAAGCATCTTGTAATTTCTCGTTTATTTTTTTTAGTTTCATTTTTTTTATGCTTTAAGCTTTAAGCTATATGCTATAAGCAAAATTATTTAGTTTGTATAAAAGCTCAAAGCTTAATGCTTATAGCCTAAAGCGCGCAGCACTATTTGCTGGCGAACATTTTTACATCACCTTCGGAGATTTCGCTTCCTCCTAAAATAATTAATCTTTCAACTACATTTCGAAGTTCACGAATATTTCCTGTCCAGTCGTATTCTTGCAATAATTTAATGGCTTGCGCCGAAAACGACTTAACAGCATTTCCTTGTTCTGAAGCGATTTTTTCTGTAAAATGCGTAATCAAAGCAGGAATATCGTCACGTCTTTCATTCAACGGCGGAACTTTTATTAAAATTACTGCCAAACGATGGTATAAATCTTCACGGAAACGGCCTTCTGCGATTTCTGTTTTCAAATCTTTATTGGTTGCCGCGACAACACGAACATCAACTTTAATATCTTTATCAGCACCAACTCTTGTAATCATGCTTTCTTGCAAAGCACGCAAAACTTTGGCTTGCGCCGAAAGACTCATATCTCCAATTTCATCCAAGAAAATAGTTCCTTTGTCAGCTGCTTCAAACTTTCCTGCGCGATCTTTCACTGCCGATGTAAAAGCACCTTTTACGTGACCGAATAATTCACTTTCAATCAATTCGCTTGGAATCGCAGCGCAGTTTACTTCAATTAGAGGAAAAGTAGAACGTTCACTTTTTTCGTGCAATTGATGCGCCACTAATTCTTTTCCTGTTCCGTTTGGTCCAGTAATTAAAACTCTTGCTTCTGTTGGAGCAACTTTATCAATCATCACTTTTATGTGATTAATTGATTCACTATCACCAATCATTTCGTAGTTTTTGCTAACCTTTTTCTTTAGAATTTTATTTTCAACTACTAATTGTTTTTTATCTAAAGCATTACGAACAGTATTCAGCAAACGATTCAAATCTGGCGGTTTCGAGATATAATCAAAAGCCCCCAAACGCATGGTTTGAATGGCTGTTTCCATATCGCCGTGACCCGAGATCATCACCATCGGAATTTCTGGTTTTATTTTTTTTGCTTCTTCCAAAACCTCAACACCGTCCATTTTTGGCATTTTGATATCGCACAAAACCAAATCGTAATCGTTGTTTTTTATTTTTTCAAGCCCCACAACTCCATCTTCAGCTTCATCAACTTGATATGAATCATTTTCTTCTGATAAAATTTTTACCAAAACTCTTCTGATCGCTGCTTCGTCTTCGATAATTAGTATTTTACTCATTTTTTTAAGGTTCTGAGGTTCTAAGTTGCTAAGGTTCTAAGTTTTTTTTTCAAAGAGCTAAAAAACTTAGCATCTTAGAACCTTAGTATCTTAGCATCTTTAAAATTAATATTTTAGCCATTTATACAATTCTTTCCAAGTCGGTTTTTTGCCGTACATTAAAATACCTACTCGGTAAATTTTTGCAGCGAACCAAACCACAAGGAAAAATGTAGCAAACAATAATGATACCGAAATTGCGATTTGCCACCACGGCACGCCAAACGGAATACGCATTAACATTACAATTGGCGAAGTTAACGGAATCATTGAAAAGATAACCGCAACACTTCCGTGAGGATCGTTTACTACTGTAAAAAATCCGATATAAACGCTCAAAATCAGAGGCATTAAAATTGGAAGCAAAAATTGTTGAGAATCAGTTTGATTGTCAACTGCTGCTCCAATTGCTGCGTAAAATGAACTGTATAGAAAATATCCTCCGATAAAATAAATTACAAATCCGATTAAAATACTGGCAATTGGCAGATTCCATAATTCGGCAATATACATTTGTGCAGATCCTGAAAACTCGTGTTGTGCAGTTTGCATCATTTCTGGCGAAATTCTCGCTGCTGGCCCAACATTTACTCCGAAAAATGCCGAAGCCGCAAACATTAATCCGAGACCAATTATTGCCCAAATCATAAATTGCAGAATTCCGGCTAACGAAGTTCCGACAATCTTACCAATCATTAACTGAAATGGTTTTACTGATGAAATAATGATTTCGATAATTCGATTCGTTTTTTCTTCAATTACGCTTCGCATTACCATATTTCCGTAAATGATAATAAACATCATAATCAAGTAACCAAATGCGCCACCAATTCCGATTTTAATTTCGTTTAAACCTTTTAGACTTTCTTCTCCAGAAGCTTTAACCAAATGAATATTTACATCTGACTGTGCTTTCTGAATCGCCAAAGTATCTAGTTTTGCTTCTTCAAGATTTAGTTTGGTAATTTTATTTCCGATAATATCCTGAGTATTTTCAATAAAAGAAATACTCGGACTATTATTAGAAATAAACTCAATTTTACTTTCTAAATCTTTTATATTTTCTGTTTTCGGAATAACGATTAATCCGTTGAAATTTTCTTTTGTGATGCTATCTTTTAAAGCATTAACATCAATTTCAGACAAATTCAGATATTTGAATTCGGCTCCTTTTTTATTTTCTTTCAAGAAATCTGAAGCAAAAAGTCCAGTTTCGTCATGAATCGCGATACGTTTTGTTTCTGCCTTCATAGAACTCAAATAGCCAATAAAAACAGCTATCGCCACAAACAAAAGCGGACTCAAAAAAGTCATGACAACAAAAGATTTATTGCGGACTTTAGCAATAAATTCTCTTTTTATAATCAACGAGATAATGCTCATATATTTTTAATTATCAAATTTTAAATTCCAAATTCCAATTGTATGCGGTTGGAATTTGGAATTTAATTATTGGAATTTTAGTTTTTACTTTCGGTTACTGTCTGGATAAAAATATCGTGTACACTTGGAATTTTCTCCACAAAATGCGTTACTTGTCCACGTTGTGTTAAGACATGCAATAATTCATTTGGAGAAGCATTTCCTATTTGGATATTTAATTTCAAATCGTCATTTAAAGATTTGAAACTCGCAGGCGAAACGGTAAATTTCTGTGTAATGTCATACATCAAACCTTCAACATTGTTAGTCAAAATTCCAACTTCAAAGCTATTGGTTCTAAATTGGCGTTTTACATCAACAACTTTTCCTTCAATCAATTTATTTGATTTATGGATTAAAGCAATGTTTTCGCAAAGCTCCTCTACACTTTCCATTCTGTGTGTCGAAAAGATAATTGTAGAACCTTGTTCTTTCAATGCTAAAATTTCATCTTTTATAACATTTGCATTAACGGGATCAAATCCTGAAAATGGTTCATCTAAAATCAGCAATTTTGGTTTATGCAGAACACAAACGACAAACTGAATTTTTTGTGCCATTCCCTTAGAAAGTTCTTGGATTTTCTTGTTCCACCAACCTTGAATTCCTAAACGATCAAACCAATAATCTAATTGTTTTTTGGCTTCAGCTTTTGAAAGACCTTTCATTTGCGCCAAATACAGGCATTGCTCCCCTACTTTCATCGAACTGTACAAACCTCTTTCTTCTGGAAGATACCCGATAGTTTGCACGTGTTTGGGTTGCAATCTTTCTCCATCCAAAATTATTTCGCCACTATCTGGCAATGTAATTTGGTTTATGATTCTGATAAGGGAAGTTTTTCCGGCTCCATTCGGACCTAAAAGCCCATATATACTGCCTTTTGGCACATTTAATGAAACTTCGTTAAGTGCTACATAATCGCCGTATTTTTTTACGACTTTATGTACTTCAAGTAAGTTACTCATGCTATTTTTAAGGATTTACTGCGTCACTTTACCAATTAAGGTTCAGCGACTGTAAAAGTAAATAATTCAGAGCGAAATTGTGTCATATTACGCAAAAAACCCATTCTAATTTATACTAGAATGGGTTTTTAATTTTTTATAACCTTTTAAAAAAGTTTAGATTATGAGAACATATCTTTTACTTTCTCAAAGAATGATTTCTCTGACTTCTCTGGACTTGGAACAAAATGTTCGTCTGTCAAAGCATTTTCAAAGAATTGTTTTTGCTCTTTATTTAATGTTTTCGGAGTCCAAACGTTTACGTGAACTAGTAAATCTCCACTTCCGTAACCATTTAAACTTGGAATTCCTTTTCCTTTTAATCTTAAGATTTTTCCAGACTGAATTCCTTCTTCCAATTTAATGCGAACTTTTCCGTTGATCGCTTCAATATCTTTAGAAGCTCCCAAAACTGCCTCAGGGAAACTGATATATAAATCGAAGTGAATATTTTCACCTTCACGCTTCAAGAATTCGTGCTCAACCTCTTCGATTGCTACAATTAAATCTCCTGGAATACTGTTTCCTGGAGCATCGTTACCTTTGTTAGCAACTTTCAATTGCATACCATCAACAACTCCCGCAGGAATTTTGATTGACACTGTTTCGTCTTCTTGAACCATTCCTTGACTATCTGCCTCAGAAGGTTTTTTATCTAAAATCTGACCAGAACCACCACAAGTAGGACAAGTAGAAGCAGATTGCATTCTTCCTAAAATGGTATTGGTTACACGCATTACTTGACCTTGACCGTTACAAGTCGTACAAGTTTTATACGTTACGCCTTTTGCCTGAACTTTACGTTTTACTTTTACTTTTTTCTCAACTCCATTTGCAATTTCTTCTAAAGTCAACTTAACTTTAATTCGAAGATTGCTTCCTTTCGCACGACGAGGGCCTCCGCCACCGCCTCCGAAACCGCCAAATCCGCCACCGAAGATATCACCAAACTGGCTGAAAATGTCATCCATATTCATACCGCCGTGACCACCGCCAAATCCGCCAGAACCATCAAATGCTTGATGACCGTATTGATCGTATTTCGCTTTTTTCTGCGGATCACTTAAAACTTCATAAGCTTCTGCCGCCAATTTGAAGTTTTCTTCTGCCTCTTTGTCGCCTGGGTTTTTATCAGGATGGTATTTTAAAGCACTTTTTCTATATGCTTTTTTAATTTCGGCAGCATCAGCATTTTTTGAAATGCCTAGTATTTCGTAAAAATCTTTTTTCATAATTAGATTAAATTCCAAATCTTAAAAATTCCAAAATCCAAAAATGCATTTGAAATTCTTATTGCATTTTTTAGTTTCCTACAACAACTTTAGGGTAACGAATAATTTTGTCTCCTAATTTGTATCCTTTTTCAATAACGTCAACAATTTTCCCTTTTAATTTGTCAGACGGAGCTGGAATTTGGGTAATTGCTTCAGCAATATCAGCATTGAAAGCATCTCCTGCTTGAATTTCAACTTGCTCTAAACCTTTAGAAACTAAAGTGCTTTTCAATTTTTCGTGAATCAACTCAACACCTTTTTTCAAGTTTTCATCTTCTGACTTGTTGATTTCTACTGTCGCTCTGTCAAAATCATCTAAAACTGGAAGCATTGCCAATAAAACTTCTTGGTTTGCTGTTTTAAATAATTCAAGACGCTCTTTTGAAGTTCTTTTTTTGTAATTTTCAAATTCAGCAAATAATCTCAAAAACTTATCTTTTTCGTGAGCCAAGTCTTTAGCTAATTGCTCCTCAACACTTAATTCTTCAACAATTAACTGCTCTCCGTTGGCATTGTTCTCTAACGTTACATCGTCTAATTCCTGATCGAATTCTGTATTTTCCGTAGTCATATTACTTTTATTTTTAAAAATATTCTTAAACTTCATTTTTATTTCTTTCTGTTGGATTGCAAAAGTACTGCCAAATCTTATAAAATGTCAAATTGTCACTTTATTAATTATGAGACATTTAAAAAACGTATTTGCCCAGAAAAAATTTATTATAATTTTAAGACTATTACGTTTTAGTTTGTCTTATCTTTGAGACCAATAAACATAAATTATTACCACCAAAAATTGAATTTAAGGGTTGGCTTAGGCCTCTAAATAATTATTAATTCAAATTTACCTTATATTAAAAAAAGCTTCGCCTACAGAGACGAAGCTTTTTTTTGAGCTTTACATGACAAAGTTGTCATTTATTATTTTGCACGGGCGGAGGGATTCGAACCCCCATCAACGGTTTTGGAGACCGCTATTCTACCCTTGAACTACGCCCGTAACTTGAGGTCGCAAATTAAAAGCTTTTTTTCTTTACTGGCAATTAATTTCTTGTAGATTTAAAAAGATTTAAGCTGATAAAACCCGATATCATTAGAAATCAAAACTATAGAAGAAAAACTTTTTTTACTTTAAATCAAAGAATTCTTCAAACCTTCAAAATCAACAGAAACCTGCTCTCCTGTCACTAAATTTTTAAGCGTATACGAATTTGAATTAATTTCCTGATCTCCAACTAAAACTGCAAACGGAATTAAACGTTTATCTGCATATTGAAATTGTTTTCCAACTTTTACGCTATCAGGATACAATTCTACTTTTATGTTTTCTTTTCTTAATCTCTGAATTGCTTGCGAAGCATAAAGGGCTTCTTTATCTCCAAAATTCAAGAATAATGCTTTTGAAGTCGCTGCAACTGTTTCTGGGAATAATTGCAATTCTTCAAGAACTAAATAAATTCTATCCAATCCGAAAGAAATACCGACACCGCTCATATTTTTCAAACCAAAAATACCCGTCAAATCGTCGTATCTTCCGCCACCGCCAATAGAACCCATAGCAACTGTTTTTGGAGCTGCAACTTCAAAAATAGCTCCTGTGTAATAATTTAAACCACGAGCTAATGTCACATCAAGATCTAAAATAGCAGTTGAAAGACCTAAAACGGCAACATTGTCACATATAAATTTTAATTCTTCAACACCTTTCATTCCTTCTTCAGAAGAAGCTAATAATTCTGAAAGCTGTGCAATTTTGTCTGCAAAAGTTCCTGAGAAACTAAAAAGCGGTTGTACTTTAACTAATGCTTCTTCAGAAATTCCTTTTTCGATCATTTCTTTCTTTACGCCGTCTTCTCCAATTTTATCCAATTTATCCAGAGCAACAGTAAAATCAATTAGCTTATCAGACGCTCCGATAACTTCTGCAATTCCAGATAAAATTTTTCTGTTATTGATTTTAATTGTAACACCTTCTAAACCTAAAGAAGTAAAAACAGTATCATATAACTGAACCAATTCTACTTCCTGCCATAGCGATTTTGAACCTACAACATCGGCATCGCATTGAAAGAATTCTCTAAAACGTCCTTTTTGCGGATTATCTGCTCTCCAAACTGGTTGGATCTGGTATCTTTTAAAAGGAAACTCGATTTCGCTTTGGTGTTGCACCACGTATCTTGCAAACGGAACTGTCAAATCGTAACGCAATGCTTTCTCAGAAATTTTTCCTGTGAATTTATTTAGTTCGATTCTCTGTTCTAAAGATATTTTTTCAGCAGAATTCAATTGTAATTCTTCAATAGACTCTGGCAATTCGATTTTACTTTTGTTGTAGAAAAAGTTTCCAGAATTTAAGATTTTAAAAATCAGACGATCTCCTTCTTCTCCATATTTCCCCATTAAGGTATCTGAATTTTCAAATGAAGGCGTTTCGATTGGCTGAAAACCAAATTTCTCGAAATTAGCTTTTATCGTTTGAATAATATATTGACGTTTTGACACCTCAGCTGGTGAAAAATCTCTTGTCCCTTTTGGTATACTTGGTTTTGAAGCCATCTTTTTTATTTTAGATTTCTGATTTTAGATTTTAGATTGTTCCAATCTTTATCTAAAATCTTATAACATTAATTTATTTCAATATTTTTGATTGCTGGCTTTTAGACTTTCGACTTTATGACTTTCCAACTTTCGACTTAATTTAAGTCTGCAAATATCTTACTTTTTAAAATAAATAATAACACTTCGAAAACAAACTTGTAACAAAAAACGTATTTTCGTGTCAAATTGGTCATGATGCTAAAATTATTTAAAGAAAATATCCGAATTGCTTTTGGTTCTATCAAAACACAAATTCTGCGTACTATTCTTACCGTTTTAATTATCGCCATTGGTATTACGGCTTTGGTTGGCATCTTGACAGTCGTTTCTGCTTTAGAAAACACTATTTCTAGTGATTTTGCTTCTATGGGAGCTAATACTTTTAATATCAATCAATACGAAAATAAAGTTCGAAATCGAGGCGGAAGAGAACGTGAAGTTATCAATCCAATTATTTCGTATCCTGAAGCGGTTGCGTTCAAAAACAAATACAAATATCCTTTTACAGAAACCTCTCTTTCTTTTACCGCAACGACAACTGCCGAAGTAAAATATTTAAGCGAAAAAACAGATCCAGAAATCACAATTGTTGGTGTAGACGAACATTTTATTACCAATTCTGGACTAGAAACGAGTTTAGGAAGAAGTTTTAATCAGTTTGATATTGAAAACAATACGTATTCCTGCATCGTAGGTTCTGATTTTGAAAAAGGACTTTTAAAGGATATTAATCCCATTGATAAAATCATTTCTATTCGAGGCGCAAGATTTAAAGTAATTGGCGTTCTGAAAGAAAAAGGTTCTACGTTTGGAAACAGCCAGGATTTAAGAGTTTTAATTCCAATTCAGGTTGCGAGATCTTTATTTACAGCACCAAACATCAATTATACTATTAGTGTGATGGTTTCTAAAAAAGAAGTTTTAGACGAAGCCATAGACAATGCAACCAGCACAATGCGAAGAGTGCGTAAATTAAGTCCAGTTCGTGACAATAATTTTGGTGTAGTTCGAAGCGATGATTTAATTAACCGTATTCTCGGAATTACAAAATATTTAGGTTGGGCTTCTTGGATTATTAGCATTATTACAATTTTAGGATCATCTATTGCTTTAATGAATATTATGATTGTTTCGGTTACAGAACGTACACGAGAAATTGGAGTTCGTAAAGCTTTAGGCGCAAAAAGAACAACGGTTGCTTTTCAGTTTTTTATCGAAACTTTACTGATTGGACAAATTGGAGGCTTGGTCGGAATCTTTCTAGGAATTCTTCTTGGTTTTATCATTGCAACCGCAATGCATTTTTCTTTTGTGATTCCGTGGATGGCTATTTTTGCTGCTTTTGCGACTAGTTTTATGGTGGCAATCGTTTCTGGCTTGTATCCAGCAATTAAAGCGTCAAAATTAGATCCTATTGAAGCTTTGCGTTACGAATAATTTTTAGTCTCAGTTTTCGGTCTCAGTTTCCAGTAGTATTATCTGAAAACTGAGACTGAGACTGAAAACTTTTAAATATTTCCTTTTATCATACGATCGTTGTCATAGATATCTTTTCGAAGCTCAACATTTTGAAAATTCATGTTTTCTAACAAATCAATCATTTCTTTTCCAAGATATTGATTGATTTCAAAATACAATTTCCCTTTTTGTTGAAGTCCTTTTTGTGCTAAAGAAGCAATTTTTCTATAAAAAATAAGCGGATCGTTATCTTCTACAAAAAGCGCTAAATGCGGTTCATAATCCAGTACATTTTTTTTGATTTCTACTTTTTCTAAATTTCGAACATAAGGCGGATTGGAAACAATGATATCAAACTGACATGTAAACTCTTCTGTTTCTAAAATATTCAGAAACATAAAAGTGACATCAACATTATTAGCAATTGCGTTTCTTTTGGCTGTTTCTATGGCTTTTTTAGAAACATCAATTCCAAAAACTTCTGCATTAGGAAGATTTTTTGCTAACGAAATCGCAATACAGCCTGTGCCCGTTCCAATATCAAGAATTCTTATCTTTTTATTTTTATCGCGGCTTGCATTTTCATTAATAATCCATTCAACCAATTCTTCAGTTTCAGGTCTCGGAATTAAAACATTTTCATTGACTTCAAAATCCAAACCGTAAAAATTTGTTTTTCCAAGCAAATACTGAATCGGAACTTCTTTTTTAAGCTGTTTCAGAAGTTCGTCCCATATCACAAAATCATTCTCATCAAAAGCTAATTCATGATTTAAAGCTAAATCAATCTGACGAAGCTGATGTTTATCTTCCAGAATCAAATAAAAAAAACTTTCCGCTTCGTACGCATCGTAAAAAGGAGCTAATTCTTTAATAAATTGAGTACGATATTGTTTAATTTTCATTTTTATTTTTTGAGTATTTATATCAGTCAAAAACTGACATTTAATCTTTCAATAAGTCTTGTTGTTTAAAAATTGTTACAGAACAATTACAAAACTTTAAGCATCCAAACAGGACAAGAACAATGTCCAGTATTTCCCATTGGTGCATCTAAATATTCAAATCCAGATTTTTTATAGAGCTTTTGTGCTGCATGCATAAATGGCATGGTTTCGATATAACATTTTTTAAAACCAAAAATTCTAGCTTGCTCCAAACATTTTTCCATCATTTGCGTTCCAATTCCTAAACCTCTCGTTTTTGGCAAGAAATACATTTTCTGCAATTCGCAAATTTCTGGATCACCATTTTCTAAAGGCGCAACTCCCGCACAGCCTACAATTTCTCCTTCATTTTCGACAACAAAATAAGCCGATTTGGTTTTACTATATTCTTCAAACATCAAATCCAGATACGGATCTTCGTATGCTGTTCCTACTTTTGGAATTCCCATTTCATCAAAAACAGAACGTATCAAACTTGCAACCGCTTGATTATCTTTCTTTTCAATTGCCCGTATAATCCAATTTACCATTTTTTTTCTTCTAAATCATTATAACTACAAAAGTAAAGATAGTTTTGAATGCTATTATAACTATTGGTACTGTTTCACAACTTAACCTTTTTCAGTTAATGATAAGTTTAAAATTAACTACTTTTGCACTGTGAATATACATGAAAAATACATAAGACGCTGCATCGAACTGGCACAAAATGGGCTTGGAACAACGTATCCGAATCCGATGGTTGGTAGTGTAATTGTTTATGAAGATCAGATTATTGGTGAAGGCTGGCACAAAAAAGCTGGCGAACCTCATGCCGAAGTAAATGCTGTGCGATCTGTAAAAGATAAATCATTACTAAAAAAAGCAACAATTTATGTAAGCCTTGAACCTTGCAGTCATTTTGGCAAAACTCCTCCTTGTTGCGATTTAATTATTGCAAATGAAATTCCGAATGTTGTTGTTGGAACTGTTGATCCTAATGAAAAAGTAGCTGGAAAAGGGATTTTAAAATTAATTGAAGCTGGCGCAAATGTTACCGTTGGAGTTTTAGACGAAGAATGCAACGAACTGAATAAACGCTTTTTTACTTTTCATCAGAAAAAGAGACCTTACATTATTTTAAAATGGGCAGAAAGTCAGGACGGATTTTTAGCTCCTGAAAAAGAAATCGATCAGGAACGTAAACCAATTTGGATTACAAATCAATATTCACGACAATTGGTTCACAAATGGCGAACTGAAGAACAGGCTATTTTGGTTGGAACACAAACTGTTGTTGATGATAATCCGAAATTGAATGCTCGAGATTGGGACGGAAATAATCCGACGAGAATTGTTATCGATCAAAATAATCGAATTGACGAGAACAGTTTTATTTTTGATGATACGGTAAAAACGATTGTTTTTTCTAAAACTTCAAAACCTTCAAAAGAAAAAACTCAATTTGAAGTAATTGATTTTGAAAAAAATATCATTTCTCAGATTTTGGACGTTTTATATCAGAATCAAATTCAATCTGTAATAATCGAAGGCGGAAGACAAACGCTTCAATCTTTTATAGATGAAAATCTTTGGGATGAAGCTCGAATTTTTATCGGAAAAACAAGTTTTGAAAAAGGAACGAAAGCCCCGATTATTTCAAGAAAAAATACCACAAAAACAGATATTTTAAGCGACGAATTAATACAAATTAGAAATTATGATTAATGCGATAATTTTTGACTTTGGAGATATTTTCATCAATTTGGACAAACCTGCCACTATTTCTGGTTTGCAAAAATTGGGAATGACAGAATGGAATAATGATTTTGATCAACTAAATCTTTCTTTTGAAGTTGGAGCTATTTCTCCAGAAGATTTTATTGGAGGTTTTCAAAAGCAATTGCCAAACGCTTCTAAAGAAGATATTTTGAAAGCTTGGAATGCAGTTTTAGCAGATTTCCCTTTTTATCGTTTGGAATTTCTTCAAGAGTTATCAAAAAAATATCGTTTGTTTTTGTTGAGTAACACCGATTCTATTCATATCAATACATTTGAAGAAAAAAGTGGCATTTCTTTCTACAAAGATTTCTATGCTTGTTTTGAAAAAGTTTATTTTTCATTTGATATCGGAATGAGAAAACCAGATCCGAAAATTTATCAATTTGTTTTGAATGAGAATAATCTTGTCGGAGAAAACACTTTGTTTGTTGACGATAAAACAGAAAATACAGACAGCGCCGCAGCTTTAGGAATTAAAGTCTGGAATCTTCAAGTTGGAAAAGAAGATGTGGTTGATCTTTATAAAAAGAATATACTTTAAGAAAAAATAAGCCACAGATTAAAAGATTTACACAGATTAAAAAAAAGAATCCTTTAAAATCTTTTTAATCTGTGGCTAAAAACAAAATACAATTAAGATTACTGCTTTTGGAAATTAACGATACTTATCAAACTATTGCATTTGCATCTGAAGAAATACTGTTTAAAGAAAAAGGCAGCAAATTCTTTGGTTATGCATTTCCGATAGATCATGAAGATGAAGTAAAACCCATAATAGAAGACCTTAAAAAACAACATCCGCACGCGGTACACTATTGTTATGCTTACCAAATTGGTGTTGGAAATAAAATCTCTTATCGTGCCAACGACGATGGCGAACCAAGCAATACGGCTGGAGCACCAATTTACGGCCAGATACAATCTTTTGGATTAACTAACGTTCTAGTTGTAGCCGTTCGTATTTTTGGAGGGGTGAAATTAGGCGTTGGCGGTTTGATTTCAGCTTATCGAACAACTGCTCAAATGACTTTGGAAGTTTGTGAGATTGTAGAAAAAACCATTGATGTCGAATTTTTAATTTCTTTTAATTACAAAAACATGAATAAAGTGATGCGAGTAATTAAAGAAAAGAAATTAGAAATCGTATCTCAAGAAATGGAAATGGATGAAATTTCAGGATTGCCAATTGGAAAAATTGTGACAAAAACACGAAAAAAAAATGCCGAAACAGTGTTCAGCATTTTTGATTTAATGTTCGAAATTGATATTAAATTAGTATAAATTAACATCAAAATCGTATTCATTTTCACAATTATTCAAGCGATTTAAATATTTCCAAAATGTACTCTGGAGGAGCTGTTGGACGACCTGTTTTTAACGCTACAAATACTAAAATAAACGTCGCAGTTGTTAATAACTCATTCGCTTCATTGTAAATTGCGCAGTCAAATTCGATCTTCACAGAAGAGTGACTTTTGAAAGTGGTATGAATTGTTAAAAGTTCGTCATATCTCGCCGATTTTTTGTAACTTATGTTCATGTTCACAATCGGGAGGCCAATACCGCTTTCTTCCATACTTTTATACGAAACCCCTTTATTTCTAAGCCATTCCACGCGTCCAATTTCAAAATAAGGAACATAATTGCCGTGATAAACGACTCCCATTTGGTCGGTTTCTGAGTAACGAACTCGTACTTGAGTCTGGTGATTTTTCATTGATAAAATATTAAAAAAATTCGAATTTAAAAAGTCCTTTTACGACTTTTTTTTATAAAATTAGATACCAAAATATTTTTTTTTACAGAAATTTGTTCACATATTTGTTATCCCGAAATACGGAATAAAATTGCTCCTCTTTTATTAGGAGAATCTTTATAACAATAATAAAAAATTTATCTGAATCTATGACTAAAACTGCTCAATCGGTATGGGAAAACTGTTTGTCCTTTATAAAGGATAATATTCAAGACCAAGCATATAAAACTTGGTTTGAGCCAATCAAATCAGTTGAGCTAACCGACAACGCATTATATATTCAAGTTCCAAGTAAATTTTTCTACGAATGGCTCGAAGAGCACTACGTAAAATTGTTGAAAGTTGCGTTAACCAAAGAACTGGGAAAAAACGCAAAGTTACTCTATAAAATTAAAATGGAGAACACTTATGGTAACAAACAGCCGTTTACCGAGCAGCTGCCAAGTGCCAACAGAGTGCCAATGAAACCGCAAGAGGTTGATGCTCCGTTTAAAAACTTAAATCCTGAACTAAAAAATCCGTTTGTAATTCCTGGAATTAGAAATTTAAAAATTGAGTCTCAGTTAAATCCGAACTACAGTTTTGACAATTTCTTAGAAGGAGATTCTAACCGTTTGGCTCGTTCTGCGGGTATGGCCGTTGCCAACAAACCAGGAGGAACTTCTTTTAATCCGTTATTGATTTTTGGTGGAGTTGGTTTAGGAAAAACACACTTAGCGCATGCTATAGGTGTAGAAGTAAAAGATAAATATCCAGAAAAGACCGTTTTATATATTTCTGCTGAGATTTTTACACAGCAATATATTGATTCTGTAAAAAAGAATAATCGTAATGATTTCATTCACTTTTACCAGTTAATCGATGTTTTAATTATTGATGACGTTCAGTTCTTATCTGGAAAATCAGGAACACAAGATGTATTCTTCCATATTTTCAACTATTTGCACCAAAACGGAAAACAAGTAATCTTAACTTCAGATAAAGCTCCTGTTGATATGCAGGATATCGAACAAAGATTATTGTCTCGTTTCAAATGGGGATTATCTGCAGAATTACACCAGCCTGATTACGAAACTCGTATCTCAATCTTAAAAAATATTTTATATCGTGATGGTGTAGAAATGCCAGAAGATATTTTAGAATATGTTGCTCGAAACATTAAATCAAATGTTAGAGAACTTGAAGGTGCAATTATTTCGTTAATCGCTCAATCTTCTTTCAACAAAAAAGAAGTTACAATTGAGTTAGCGAAAAGCGTTGTAGAGAAATTTGTTAAAAACGTAAAAAGAGAAATCTCAATCGATTATATCCAAAAAATCGTTTCAGATTATTTCCAATTAGATATTGAAACACTTCAATCTAAAACCAGAAAGAGGCACGTTGTACAAGCAAGACAATTAGCGATGTTCTTTGCGAAAAAATTCACTAAAGCTTCTTTGGCAAATATTGGTTCACAAATTGGAGACCGCGATCACGCAACTGTTCTTCACGCTTGTAAAACAGTCGACAACTTAGTATCTACAGACAAACAATTTAAAAAGTTTGTTGAAGACATCAATAAAAAACTAACGCTTTAAGACGCGCCATGCCTGTAAAAATCTTAATGGTTTGTTTAGGGAATATCTGTAGATCTCCTTTAGCAGAAGGAATTTTAGCTTCTAAACTTCCCGAAGATAAATTCTTAGTCGATTCGGCTGGAACAGGTTCTTGGCATATTGGACATTGTCCTGATAAACGCTCTATCGAAGTCGCTAGAAAAAACGGAATTAACATCAGCGCACAAAAAGGGAGACAAATTCAAGTTTCTGATTTTGATGAATTCGATTATATCTATGTAATGGACAATTCGAATTTTCGCGATGTAGTTCATTTAGCAAAGACTCCAGAACATAAAAACAAAGTCCGTTTGATTCTAAACGATTTATTTCCCAACGAAAATGTTGATGTTCCAGACCCCTATTATGGTTCTGCCAACGGTTTCGACAACGTTTATCAAATGTTGGACGAAGTAACTGATCTAATTGCAGATCAGCTTCTTAAAAAACACTCCTAATTCAATTCAATTGTTTCTAAAAAAGAGATAATTGAATTTTTTAATTTAAAACAAAACACATTATGAAATCTTTCGGAAAACTATATTTAATTCCAACTACAATGGGCGAAAGCGATCCGATGGATGTTTTGCCACAAACTGTTAGAAGAACGATAGAAGTTATAAACCATTATATTGTTGAAAACGACAAAACGGCAAGAAAATCTATAAAAGCAGTTTATCCAGAAAAAAAACAATCTGAATTGGTTCTTTTCACTTTAAACAAAAGAACCGAAACCAGCGAACACAATGATTTCATTAAACCTTTATTAGAAGGAATAAATATGGGATTAATGAGTGAAGCTGGCTGTCCAGGCGTTGCAGATCCAGGTGCTGCAATTGTAAAATTAGCGCACGAAAAAGGAATTCAAGTTGTGCCTTTAGTTGGTCCTTCTTCTATCCTATTAGCTATGATGGCCTCTGGAATGAACGGTCAAAGTTTTACCTTCAACGGATATTTACCGATTGACAAAGACGAGAAAAAATCGGCAATTCGTCACTTTGAGAAATTATCTTATGATAAAAATCAATCACAATTATTTATTGAAACGCCTTATAGAAACAATAAATTAATTGAAGATCTTTTGCAAATTTTAAGTCCTGCAACTCATCTTTGCATTGCTGCTGATATTACGCTTCCTACAGAATTCATTAAAACCATGAAAGTTTCGGATTGGAAAAAGTTAAAAATTGACATTGATAAACGACCTGCGATTTTTATTATTCATAAAATGTAAACCTACTATTTCAATGCATATGAAAAAATTAACGATCCTCATTTTAATTTGTTTTGCACAAACGATTTGGGCACAAGCTTCCAAAACAACAAACATAAAATCAGCAGTTAATAAAGAATCTCAAAACGTAGATAAAAATAAAGCCTATAATATAGATGTTGTAGATGTAAAACCTGAATTTGAAGGAGGCTTAAAAAGATTTCATAAATTCATCAGCAATAATATGAGATATCCAGACGAAGAACTTCGGGTAAAAGGAACAGTTGACGTAAATTATATAGTGGAAAAAGACGGTACACTTAGCGATATAAAAGTAACCAAAGATCTTGGTTACGGTACAGGAGCTGAAGCTATTCGTATTCTGAAAAAATCTCCAAAATGGATTCCTGGAACACATGACCACAAACTTGTTAGAGTACTTTATTATTTATCTATACCTATCCCTGCAAATAATCCAAACTAGAGTTATATTTTAAATTCCCTCAAAAGTTTCTTCTAATCAAACTTTATCATGAGTAAACTACCAAACGTAACCACAAGCATTTTTACGGTAATGTCAAAAATGGCAGTCGAATACAATGCGATAAATCTTTCTCAGGGATTTCCAAATTTTCCTGTTGACGAAAGACTGACAGACATTGTAGCAAGATTAGCAAAAGAGAACGTTCACCAATATACACCAATGGCAGGTTATCCTCCGTTGATGAACAAAATTGCGAAGTTAACCCTGAGTTCTTATAATAGAACAATAAATCCAGATACAGAACTTTTGGTTACAGCTGGAGCAACTCAGGGGATTTTCACGACTATTTTGGCTTTAGTAAAAGAAAATGACGAAGTAGTTATTCTTGATCCAAGTTATGATTCTTATGAATCTCCTGTTTTACTTTGCAAAGCTAAACCTGTTCGAGTAGCACTGAATGACGATTACACTCCAAATTGGGAAAGAATTGAAAAAGCTTGTTCTGCTAAAACCAGAATGATGATTATCAATAATCCGCATAATCCGACGGGAAAAATTTTAACCGAAAATGATTTTGTTCAATTAAAAAATCTACTTGAAAAATATCCAGACATTATTATTCTGTCTGATGAAGTTTACGAATATATTACCTTCGAAGAAAAACATATTTCGGCTCAAACAAAAGATTTTCTTTTAGATCGTTGTGTAATGGTTTCTTCTTTCGGAAAATCATTTCATATTACGGGCTGGAAAATTGGTTACACCATTGCTCCTGAACATTTAATGAAAGAAATCAAGAAAGTGCATCAGTTTTTGGTTTTCAGTGTAAACAGTATTTCGCAGTTTGCTATCAGCGAATATCTTGATGTTGTTGATATGAATCTTCTTGGAAAATTCTATCAAGAAAAACGAGATTATTTTCAGAAACTGCTTCAAAACAGCCGATTTGAATTAAAACCTTGCGAGGGAACTTATTTCCAAGTTGCTTCTTATGCTAAAATTTCAAATGAAGATGATGTTACTTTCTGCAAAAACTTAATTATCAATCACGGAGTAGCAGCAATTCCAATTTCGACTTTTTACTCCGATCATAAAGATCAAAAATTAATTCGCTTTTGTTTCGCAAAAGATGACTTCACTTTAGAGTCTGCAGCAAAAAAATTATCTGAAATATAATTTTTTTCAAAATTTTATAACATTATTATGCATGCATCCTATTTTATTTAACTAATATTGCAAAAAAAGAAAAAGTATGAGCTACACAGATAAGATGTTACGTGATGATGCTTTACAAGGCAAAGTCATTGTCGTTACAGGCGGCGGAAGCGGTTTAGGCAAAGCTATGACCAAATATTTTCTCGAATTAGGAGCTCAAGTAGCGATAACTTCTAGAGATCTAGAAAAGTTAAAAACTACAGCTGCCGAACTGGAAAGCCAAACTGGAGGTAAATGTCTTCCTCTTCAATGTGACGTTCGTCATTACGAAGAAGTAGAAAATATGCTTCAGGAGACTTTAAAAGTTTTCGGAAAAGTAGATGTTCTTTTAAATAATGCGGCAGGAAATTTTATTTCTCCAACAGAGAGATTATCTGCAAATGCATTTGATACTGTGATAGATATCGTGCTTAAAGGTTCTAAAAACTGTACACTAGCTTTTGGAAAACACTGGATTGACACCAAACAAACTTCGGCAACGATTTTAAATATTGTAACAACTTACGCTTGGACTGGATCTGCTTATGTGGTTCCTAGTGCTACGGCAAAAGCGGGAGTTTTAGCAATGACAAGAAGTCTTGCTGTAGAATGGGCAAAATACGGAATTCGTTCTAATGCCATTGCCCCTGGACCATTCCCAACAAAAGGAGCTTGGGACAGATTATTGCCTGGAGATCTTTCTGAGAAATTTGATATGGCTAAAAAAGTGCCATTAAAAAGAGTTGGAGATCACCAAGAATTAGCAAATTTAGCTGCTTATCTAGTTTCTGATTTTTCATCTTATATCAACGGTGACGTAATCACGATTGATGGAGGCGAATGGCTAAAAGGTGCTGGACAATTCAATTTATTAGAAGCAATTCCAGAAGAACTTTGGGATCAGCTTGAAATGATGATAAAAGCAAAAAAGAATAAATAATTACAAGTGCTTACTAAATTCAGAATATTTTTTTTAAACTATACTGATTGCACGAAATCCCGAAGGTTTACTTTCGGGATTTTTTTTAGGTTTTTCACCATATAAGTAATATAAGTTCAGTTAAGTAACATTTTGCTTAAATATTTTCTAGCTTATTTTTACTTACATTACTTATATGGTTTAAAATACATAATATGTTTAGCAATTCAGTTAAATTATTATTTTTGCGAAACAAATATCAAACAAAAATTTTATGCTCATTATAGGAATTGCAGGAGGAACAGGAAGTGGAAAAACAACAGTAGTACACCAAATCATGAACGAATTGCCACATACAGAAGTTGGGGTAATTTCTCAAGATTCTTATTATAAAGAAAATACCAATTTATCTTTTGACGAAAGAGCATTAATCAATTTTGATCACCCAAGAGCAATTGATTTTGATTTGTTGGTAAAACATCTTAAAGCTTTAAAAGCCGGAGAAACTATCGATCAGCCTGTTTATTCATTCGTTCAGCACAATAGAACAGACGACACGGTTTCTACACATCCTAGAAAAGTAATGATTGTGGAAGGAATTTTAATTCTAACCAATCCAGAATTAAGAGATATGTTTGACATTAAAGTCTTCGTTCACGCAGATTCTGATGAAAGATTAATTCGTCGTTTAAAAAGAGATATTTCAGAACGCGGACGTGATATCGACGAAGTTTTAAACCGTTACCAAAGCACTTTAAAGCCTATGCATGAGCAATTTATCGAGCCTTCTAAAGCTTTTGCAGACATCATCATCCCAAATGACAAATACAATACGGTAGCAATTGATGTAGTTCGGGCTGTAATTAATCAGAGAATTTCATAATTTTTATCGTAAATTTAGTCCATAATAATTAGGAGCTGATTCCCGCTATCCGTTTCAAACGAAGTTCACTGAACTCCACTTGAAATAAAAAATAAGTGAAGTAATCTTTTGTGCCGAACGCCGGCACAAAAGGATTTTCACTACTATCGGGGCTAGAGACAACACTCAAATTCAAAAGAAATATTCGTTTAAAATGAAATTCAAAAATCCATACAAAGACAAAAAATGGTTCAAATACCTAGGAAACAAATATGTTTGGGTTTTGCTGTTTTTTATAGTTTGGATGTTATTTCTAGACAATTACTCCTATTTTGATCATCGCTTTTTAGATGAACAAATTCATGAACTTCAGGACAATAAAAAATATTATCAGGAAGAAATCAGAAAAGATCAAGAGCAGATCAAACAGCTCAAAAATCCTGAACAAATTGAGAAATACGCACGCGAAAAGTATTTCATGAAAAAAGACAGCGAAGATATTTATATCATACAATTTGAAGGAGATACCATTCAAGACAAAGAATAATCAAACAAAATACAATGGCCACTAACTTATTCGACGATTTTTATCCAATTTCATCCAAACAATGGAAACAAAAAATTCAGTTTGAATTGGATGGAGCCGATTACAATCAAACTGTTATTTGGAATTCGCCAGAAGATATTCAGGTAAAACCTTTTTATCATATCGACGAATTTACAAAAGCGGCAAATGTAAATACGCAAGCCTCAGATTTTAAAATCTGCCAAAATATCTTTGTTTTCGATGTAGAAAAATCTATCGAACGCGCTTTAAACACTTTAGAAAGAGGTGCAGAAAGTCTTCGTTTTACTATCGAAAACGATAAAATTGATGTTCAAAAATTACTAAATAATCTTCCTTTAGAAAACAAAACCGTTTACTTTAATTTCAATTTCACCTCAATCGATTTCGTTAAAAAATTAGATACTATTTCGATTCAGAAAAAAGCTAATTTTTATTGCAATTTTGATCCAATCGGACAATTAGCGAAAGATGGAAATTGGTTTACAACTTCGGAGAAAAACAACTTTGAAACTTTAGATTTACTTTTTAAAAATACAGCCAATTTAAATCTATTATCTGTCGATTTAGGTTTATATCAAAATGCTGGAGCTAACATTACGCAGCAAATCGCTTATAGTTTAGCTCATGCAAACGAATATTTAAACCGTTTTTCAGGAACTGCAAAATCTATAGTTTTTCAAGTTTCTGTTGGAACCAATTATTTCTTCGAAATTGCTAAACTGCGTGCACTTAGAATGCTTTTTGATTTAATTGCTGTAGAATACGATTCAAATATCGAATGTCATTTATTAGCAACGCCGACCAAACGAAACAAAACCATTTACGATTATAATGTAAATATGTTGCGTACCACAACAGAATGCATGTCGGCAATTTTGGGTGGTGCCGACGCCATTTCCAATTTACCTTATGATGCTTTATATCATAAAGACAATGAATTTGGAGATCGAATTGCTAGAAATCAACTTTTGATTTTAAAACACGAAAGTTATTTTGACAAAGTAAATAATCCTGCAGACGGAAGTTATTACATTGAAAGTTTAACCATGCAATTGGCTGAAAAAGCTTTGGCTTTATTTAAAGATATCGAAGCCAACGGTGGTTTCTTAAAACTTTTGAATGACGGTACAATCAAAAAAAAGATTCAGGAAAGTGCAAATAAAGAACAGGAATTATTCGATTCTAAAAAAGAAATCTTATTAGGCACCAATAAATATCCAAACAAAGAAGACAGAATGAAACACGATTTAGAATTGTTTCCTTTTGTAAAAATCAAACCAAGAAAGACATTAATTACGCCAATTATTGAAAAAAGATTGGCAGAGAAAATGGAGCAAGAACGATTAGAATTGGAATAATCTCTTAAAAGTAATTAATTAAAAATTCAAAAAAGTGTCTCAATGATTAGAAAAGACCTTAAACATATTACTCTTCAAAATCAAAAGTCGGAAGTTGAAAATCAAGAAAACTTGACAGAGAACTTTACGACCGCTGAAGGAATTGAAATCAAAAGAAATTACTCGGAACAAGATATCGAAGATTTAGAATTTCTTGATTTTGGAGCTGGTTTTGCACCAAACTTACGTGGACCTTACGCAACAATGTATGTGAAACGTCCGTGGACGATTCGCCAATATGCAGGATTTTCTACAGCGGAAGAAAGTAATGCTTTTTACAGAAAAAATTTAGCTGGGGGTCAAAAAGGACTTTCTATTGCTTTTGATCTTCCAACGCATCGCGGTTACGATTCAGATCATGAAAGAGTTGTCGGCGATGTTGGAAAAGCTGGCGTTGCGATAGATTCTGTCGAAGACATGAAAGTGCTCTTTGATCAGATTCCGTTAGACGAAATGTCGGTTTCTATGACCATGAATGGCGCTGTTTTACCAATCATGGCTTTTTATATTGTTGCCGCTGAAGAACAAGGCGTTAGTCCAGAAAAATTAGCGGGAACGATCCAAAATGATATTTTAAAGGAGTTTATGGTACGAAATACTTATATCTACCCTCCAACTCCTTCAATGAAAATTATTGCCGATATTTTTGAATTTACGAGCAAAAAAATGCCAAAGTTCAATTCGATCTCGATTTCAGGATATCATATGCAAGAAGCTGGCGCAACGGCAGATATTGAATTGGCGTACACTTTGGCAGATGGCTTAGAATACATTAGAACAGGATTATCAACTGGAATGACGATTGACGATTTTGCTCCAAGATTATCTTTTTTCTGGGCAATCGGAATGAATCATTTTATGGAAATTGCCAAAATGAGAGCGGGACGAATGATTTGGGCGAAGTTGCTAAAACAATTCAATCCAAAAAGTGATAAATCTCTTGCTCTAAGAACGCATTGCCAAACTAGCGGATGGAGTTTAACAGAACAAGATCCTTTTAATAATGTCGCAAGGACTTGCATCGAAGCTTCTGCAGCAGTTTTTGGAGGAACACAATCTTTGCATACAAATGCTTTAGATGAAGCCATTGCGCTTCCGACAGATTTCTCTGCTAGAATTGCTCGAAATACTCAAATATTTCTTCAAGAAGAAACCAAAATTACTAAAACAGTAGATCCTTGGGCTGGAAGTTATTATGTTGAAAGTTTGACCAACGAAATTGTTGAAAAAACGTGGAAGCTAATTGAAGAAGTGGAAGAATTAGGCGGAATGACAAAAGCGATTGAAGCTGGAATTCCGAAACTTCGAATTGAAGAAGCTGCGGCTAGAAAACAAGCCAGAATTGACAGCGGACAAGACATTATTGTTGGCGTAAATAAATACCGTTTAGAAAAAGAAGATCCGTTAGATATTTTAGATGTAGACAATCAATTGGTTCGCAAGCAGCAAGTAGAACGTCTAGAAGAAATTAAACAAAAGAGAGATTCTCAAAAAGTAAATAAGTCACTAGAAAAATTAATCCATTGTGCGCAAACGGGAGAAGGAAACTTATTAGAAAATGCAATTGAAGCTGCCAGAAACAGAGCAACATTGGGCGAAATCAGCAATGCATTGGAAACTGTTTTCGGCCGTTTTAAAGCACAAATTAAATCTTTTAGCGGAGTGTATAGTGCAGCAATAAAAAACGACGAGAATTTTGAAAGAGCAAAACAACTAGCAGATGTTTTTGCCAAACAAGAAGGAAGACGTCCTAGAATTATGATTGCTAAAATGGGACAAGACGGTCACGACCGAGGCGCAAAAGTAGTTGCAACAGGTTACGCCGATGTAGGTTTTGATGTTGATATAGGACCATTATTTCAAACTCCAGCCGAAGCAGCAAAACAAGCTGTAGAAAATGATGTTCACATTTTAGGAGTTTCCTCTCTTGCTGCTGGACACAAAACTTTGGTACCGCAAGTTATTGAAGAACTTAAAAAACACGGACGCGAAGATATTATGGTAATTGTAGGCGGTGTAATTCCGTCGCAGGACTATCAATTCCTGTTTGATGCAGGTGCATCAGCCGTTTTTGGGCCTGGAACTAAAATAAGCGAAGCGGCGATAAAAATCTTAGAAGCTTTAATAGATTAGAGTTTACAGTCTCAGTCTCGGTTTTCAGTTATTAATGATGAGAAAAAAGTTGCGGATTGATATTTACTACTATTAAAGAGAATAAAAATAGAAAAAGAGGTTGTTTCACTGTTGTGAAACAACCTCTTTTAATTTAGTCGTTTACTGTTGCGTTACTATCTGCTTCTATAAAAGAAAGATCGTAACCTGCAAAATCTCTCATATAGCTTTTCAAAGAAGTTCCGAAAGCATCTCTAAAATGTCTACTTCCTTTGTTTTTGAAAAAATTCTTTACAGAACCTGCACCACCTAAATGCGCTGCAGCTAAAATTCCAGATTCGGTAATTTCAATACCGCTGATAATTTTGCCTTCATACTTTTGAATTTCGTAACGTAAAATCCATTTGTTTTTGGCTAACAAAGCCATGAAAGCTTTTTCTTGTAGAGCAGGATCTTTTAAAAAGGCTTTATTATCATTAATTCCGATTGCTCTTAAAGCTTTAGAACCAAATTGATATTTACCCATATAACCAAGGGAATTTACTAGTCTGTATTGCCCTTGCGATTCTTTAAAAGCTACTGCTTCTTTAAATCCTATAAGATGATTTCCTGTGTATGGGACGTTGGTGTTGGGATAATCATCCTTTTCTTTTGATGGAAAAATATATTCTGATCCATCTGTTTTTTCAATTAAAAACCAAGGTTTGGTTTCTTTTTCTGAGGGAATAAATCCCAAACTTAAAAATGTAATAATAACGACTAAACTCGCATAAAAATACCATTTCTTTATCATAAATTGTTTTTCTTCAAGACACTGTCACTCTCTTGAAATTTCTACGCTGCAAAGATAAGACATTTTCAAAATATGCTAAAAACCAGCTATTTAACATTTTTGAGGAAAAATCGAAATTCGCTTTAATCCCAGTTATAGTAATAGATTCCGAAAGATTTTGGTAACGATTTTTTAACCTTAAAAATCAAAAATTAGGGTCAAAAAAAAATCCATTTTATATAAATTTTAAGCAAATTCATTAAAAAAGAAGGAAAAAGACTACATCATAATCATGATTTTTGTGCCAATTTTGAAAATGAGTTTTCAAATTTTATAAAATTTAAAGCCTAAAAATGTTTAATTTTTCATTACTCCCGACTCAAAAATTAATCAAAATAGTAATTTCATAATTTTCAAAGCAAAATCAATTTTCAATGAAATTTTAAAATAAAAAAGCCGAAGTAAAATTCACCTCGGCTTTTAAATATTTTTAAAGAACTAGATTTATCTTGTCACACCTTGACTTGCAATCCAGTCTGAATATTTTTTTGCATTTACATTATGTTCTGCTAATGTCGCCGCAAATTCATGATATCCGAAACGATCCACACTTGCACAGAAATAAATATAATCGTTCTTCTCTGGGTTTAGAACCGCTTCTAAAGCTGTAATATCAGGCATTGCAATTGGCCCAGGAGGAAGTCCTTTGTTAACATACGTATTGTATGGAGATCTCATTACCAAATCGTTATAAAAAACTCTTTTAATAACTTGGTCAAAATCGTTGTCTCTTAATTTTAGAGCATAAATAACGGTTGGATCTGCTTGCAAAGGCATTTCTAAACGTAAACGATTTAAATAAACTCCTGCAATACGAGGTCTTTCGTCTTTTTTAACTGATTCTTTATGAACAATTGATGCTAAAATTGTAGCTTGGACTGGAGTTAAACCTTGTTTCTTTGCTTTTTCAATTCTTTCAGGTGTCCAGAAATTGTGATATTCTTTAATCATCTTATCACGGAACTTCTCTGCTGAAGTATTCCAATAAATTTCGTACGTATTTGGAATAAACATCGCAAAAACGTTTTCTTCATTAAATCCGTTTGCTGCTAAGAAAGTTGAATCTTTAATGGCTTTCATTAATGATAAACTATCGGCTTCGATTTCTTTACCGATTCTTCCAGCAAAATTCTCTAAACGCTCTTGGTTATTAAAGACCAATTTAACTGGAATATTAGAACGCATTGCTCTTACCAAGTCGATATTGTTCATGTCTTTCTTTAAAAGAAAACGACCCGATTTTACATTTTGTGGATAATCTCTTTTTTCTGCAACCATTTCGAAGTTGTCAAAATTCTTTACGTAAGGTGTTAAAATCTTTTTTACATCAGCATAACTAGCATCTGTCGGTACGTAAACGTATACCTCTTTTTCTTCAAATTTAGTATTAGAACTAAAAATTTTATTGATTAAAATAAAACCATAAATCAATAAAACTGAAATTATGGCTACGGCACTTATTGTGATTATTTTTTTTAGACTCAAAGCTTAAAGTTTAAATTTGTTTATTAATTAGCTGAAAAATTGCCTCATCATGATAGTGATTATGATACAAAATCCAGTCTTTTTTTATTCCGATCTTCTTGAAACCAAATTTAGTAAAAAGTGCAATACTCACTACATTTTGCACACCAATATTTGCATACAATTGATGGAGATTTAAATTAGTAAAAGAATAGTTAATTAAAAGCTTTAAAGCCTCAGAACCAATATTTTTCCCCTGATTTTCTTCTTTCTGAATTACAATACCAATCCCTGCCCTATTATTTCTAGGGTCAAATTCAAACAAATCAATCAATCCAATTGCAGGAAAATCTTCGTCTTGACAAATAGCCAAACGAAGTTGTTTTGCCTCATAAATATCTTGATGGGCATTTTCTAAATATTGTTTAATTAAAAAACGGCTATAAGGAGTCTGCGTATTACTAACTTCCCAGATATTTTCATCATTTTCTATAGAATAGATGAACTCTAAATCTTGAGGTTCAAGTGCACGCAAATAAATCGAATCGCCTTTTAATGTTATCATTTACAATTTTAGATTTCTGATTGTAGATTTTAGATTTCCTTTTGGAATTTGTAATTTTTAAATATTGGAATTTAAATATTAAATCTCAATTGTTCCTTTAAATACGAATTTGGCTGGACCAGTCAAGAAGACATTAGTATAACCATCATTATCCTTATCAAAAGAAACTACCAATTTTCCGCCTTCAACATTTAAGTTAATTGAAGTTTTATCAGTTTCGCCAATTGCATTCATAGCAATTGCAACTGCAGTCGCACCAGTTCCGCAAGCAAGAGTTTCGTCTTCAACGCCTCTTTCGTAGGTTCTCAAAGAAAAAGTATCATTATCCACTTTTTTCACAAAATTGATATTGCTTCCTTTTTCTCCATATAATTCTCCGTAACGAATTGCGGCTCCGTTTTCTTTTACATTATAATGTTCCAAATCGTCTACAATTTGGACATGGTGAGGCGAACCTGTATTTAGGAAAGTATAAGAATCTTTTTTCTGAATTTCGTTTACATCAATCATTTGTAAAGAAACAATTGAATCGGCATTTACAGAAGCATAATGTAATCCGTCGGTTGCAATAAAAGTTGTTTTATCGTCAATTACTCCCAATTGATTAGCAAAAGCAACAAGGCAACGACCGCCATTTCCGCACATCGAACTTTGGTTTCCGTCAGAGTTGTAATACACCATTCTAAAATCGGTTTCAGAATCATTTTCTAAAAGAATTAATCCGTCAGCACCAATTCCGAAACGTCTGTCACACAGGCGCTCAATAAGTTTCACATCTTCTTTTGGAAAGAAATTTGTACGGTTATCAATCATTACAAAATCGTTTCCGGTTCCTTGATATTTATAAAATTCTACTTGCATTTTTTAGTTGTTAGAAGTACAAAAGTACGAACTATTAATTAATGAAATGTTAATCATTGTTAAAGAGCGTTAAACCGTTTTTACAAATAATTTTTTGAAGTAATTTTACGTTAAATAAAACATGAAATTTAAATTCTAATAACTTAATTACAAATTCTAATATGAAAAGATTTTCAGCCTTATTTTTAGTGTCATTATTAAGTGGTGCTATTACTCTTGGTGCTTACAAGTTATTATTTGAAAGCAACAATTCTTTTTTTGGAAAAGGAAATTCTGTTGTAACTCTTGCCCCTAACTCTTATGGAAAAAATGTTGGTTTAGGCACTGAAACACTCGATTTTACCGAAGCCGCAGACAAAACAATTCATACCGTTGTTCACGTTAAAAATGTTTCGAGAAGAACTGTAAGCAACCCAATGCTGGAGTTTTTCTACGGATACGGCGGACAGCAACAACAAGAACAAGTAGGAACTGGTTCTGGTGTAATTATTTCTGAAGATGGATATATCGTAACTAACAATCACGTAATCAAAGATGCTACAGATATTGAAATCACTTTAAACAACAAAAAATCATATAAAGCGAAATTAATTGGTACTGATTCTAAAATGGATATTGCCCTGTTGAAAATCAATGCCGATGAGAAACTTCCTTACACTGCTTTTGCAAACTCTGACAATGTTAAAGTTGGAGAATGGGTATTGGCAGTTGGAAATCCTTACAACTTGACATCGACTGTAACTGCAGGGATTGTTTCGGCGAAAGCCAGAAATTTAGATCAAAGCGGAATTCAATCTTTTATTCAAACTGATGCAGCTGTAAACCCAGGTAATAGTGGTGGAGCGTTAGTAAATGCAAGAGGTGAATTAATCGGAATCAATACTATGATTTCTTCAATGACTGGTTCTTATGTTGGATATTCTTTTGCTGTTCCATCAAATATTGCTCGAAAAATTATTGAAGACATTATGGAGTACGGAAATGTTCAAAGAGGTATTCTTGGTGTTGAAGGTGGAGAATTGAACAGTACAGCTTCAAAAGAATTGGGAGTAACAGAAACGCAAGGATTCTATATCAATAGAGTTTCTAAAAATTCTGGTGCAGAAAAAGCTGGTTTAACCAAAGGAGATATCATTGTAAAACTTGATGATCAAAACATTGCAACTTATGCAGATTTATCAGGTTACATCAATACTAAACGTCCAAATGATGTTGTAAAAGTAACTTATATTAAAGATGGAAAAACAAAAACAGTTCCAGTAACTTTAAGTAAAAATGAATTTTACAGTGCTGAAATTAAAGGAATTGAATTAGAAAACATTGATGCTACTGACAAGAAAAAATTCAAAATTGATTATGGTGTTAAAATTAAAAACATCACCAATGAGAATTTAATGCAATATCAAAACGAATTGCTAGGAAATATTATCCTTAGCATTGATAATGTAAAAGCAACAAATGTTGAAACAGTTTCGAAACTTTTAAGTAAAAAAGACGAAGGACAAAGCGTTCGAATTGAAATGATCAACAGAAACGGAGAGATTTTCAGAATTATTATATAAGTCGCAGTTTTCGGTCACAGTTTACAGTTTTCAAACTGCGACTGAGAACCGAGACTGAAAACTTAAAAAAAAGCCATCTTAATAAATTTAAGGTGGCTTTTTTATTTTCAAAAATAAATGCTAAAATTGTTTACGAAATCGATTGAAATAGATACTTTTGCGCAAAATTTTAAAATAGTGAGCATTTTATTTTTTCAATTATGAGTAACAAATCATTGTACCAAAAAGAGGTAACATTACAAGTCGACCGAAGAAAAGCGGGTGTCGAATTAATTAAAGTCATAAGCGATTTATGGTATGACAAATCAATCGAAATGGTTTTATTCAAAAATCAGTTATTGGATAAAAACGTAAGCGATATTATCAATCTTCATCAATATGCTGGTGAATTTGTAGGCAAACCAATCACCATTTTTGATTCCGTTGAAATCGCAAAAGTGGTTTTATCTCTAGATCTTCCGCCGGCGAAAATAGATTTAGGAAAACTAACTTACGAATACCGTTTAGAAGACGAAAAATATCCTGATGCAAGATATTTTGTTATTGAAAAATTGAAAAAAGCAAAATCATCTAAAGAAATTCAACCTAAAGATGTTGTTTTATACGGTTTTGGAAGAATTGGACGTTTACTGGCAAGAGAGCTAATGTCTAAAACTGGAAAAGGAAACCAATTACGTTTGAGAGCAATTGTAACCCGTGATAAAAATGACGCATCAAGTTTAGAGAAACGAGCTTCTCTATTGCGATACGATTCAATTCACGGAGATTTTCAGGGATCTGTAATAGCTGATTCTAAAAATAATGCCTTAATAATTAATGGAACAACAGTTCATATTATAACTGCAAATTCTCCAGAAGAAATTGATTACACGAATTATGGAATCAATGATGCATTGGTTATTGATAACACAGGAGCATTTACAACAGAAGAAGCTTTAAAAAGACATTTAACATCAAACGGAGCTAATAAAGTTTTATTGACTGCACCAGGGAAAGGCGTTCCAAATATTGTACACGGAGTAAATCATAACGATTTTAATCCTGATGAAGTAAATATTTTCTCTGCAGCATCTTGCACAACAAATGCGATTACTCCAATTTTAAAAGTAGTTGAAGAAACGCTTGGTGTTGTAAAAGGACATTTAGAAACCATTCATGCCTACACCAACGACCAAAATCTGGTTGATAACATGCATAAAAAATACCGCCGCGGAAGAGCTGCTGCTTTAAACATGGTTATTACAGAAACTGGAGCAGGAAGTGCTGTTGCAAAAGCATTGCCATCATTGGAAGGAAAATTGACTTCAAATGCCATACGAGTTCCTGTTCCAAACGGATCTCTTGTTGTTTTAAATTTAGAAGTTAAAAAAGCAACATCAATAGCTGCGATCAATAAAATTATGAAGAAATATGCTCTTGAAGGAGAACTGGTAGAGCAAATAAAATATTCTTTAAATAACGAATTGGTTTCATCTGACATAGTAGGAACTTCTGCTCCATCTATTTATGACAGCAATGCTACAATTGTTTCAAAAGACGGGAAAAACATTGTGCTGTACATTTGGTATGATAATGAATACGGGTACAGTCATCAAGTTATTCGTTTAGCAAAATATATTGCCAAAGTAAGACGTTATACTTATTATTAATTCGACCAAACTAACTTTTTTTGCTAAAACCATCGGGATTTCCTGATGGTTTTTTCTTTTTATCTAAATCGGAAGAACCGTTGTGCTTTTTACTTCAGAAATAACAAAAACAGTGTTAATTAAAGAGACCTCAGGCAGAACCGATAATTTCTTTTGGTGAAAATGATGATAGCTTTCCATATCAGGAATTATAATTTTAAGCATATAATCGAAATTTCCGGAAACATAATTGCACTCTACAACTTCAGGCAAATTTAAAATCGACTGATTAAAACCTTCAGATGTGTCATATGTCTGTTTGACCAACGTAACCTGACAATAAACCGTCAAATTATTTCCTAATTTTTTCTTGTCTAAAAGCGTCACATATTTCTCGATAATACCGTCTTTCTCAAGACGTTTCACACGATCATGAACAGGTGTTAAAGACAAATTTATTTTGTTTGCAATGTCTTTTAATGTGTAATGCGCATCTTCTTGCAAAAGACGTAGTATTTTTTTGTCAATTTCATCTAAAGCCATAACGAAAACGTTGTATTAAAATAAGTCTGATTTAGTCTTTTTTTCTCTTTGGAGAATAAAATCAACTCCAAAACAGAATATTTTTCTGTAAAAATAAAAAATAAAATAATATTTTCTTATTTATTACGCACCAAACCATAATTTATTCTCTATCTGTAGATTTGTAAAACAATTTCAATAAAAACAAAAAAATATAACAAAATGATAATAGGTGTTCCTAAAGAAATAAAAAATAACGAAAACAGAGTTGCCTTAACTCCTGCAGGTGTTTCTGAAATGAAAAAACACGGACATACAGTTTATGTTCAAGCTACAGCTGGTTTAGGAAGTGGTTTTGCTGATGCTGAATATGCTGAAGCTGGTGCAGTTGTTTTACCAACTATTGAAGAAGTTTATGCAATTGCAGAAATGATCATCAAAGTAAAAGAGCCAATTGCTTCTGAATACCCATTGATCAAAAAAGATCAATTATTGTTTACTTATTTCCACTTTGCTTCTTCTGAAGAATTAACTCATGCAATGTTAGAAAAAGGAGCAGTTTGTTTAGCTTACGAAACTGTAGAAAAAACAGACAGAAGTTTACCATTATTAGTGCCAATGTCTGAAGTTGCAGGTCGTATGGCAATTCAACAAGGAGCAAAATACCTTGAAAAACCATTAAAAGGAAGAGGAATTCTTTTAGGAGGTGTTCCAGGTGTACCGCCAGCAAAAGTATTAGTTTTAGGTGGAGGGATCGTAGGTACTCAAGCTGCAAAAATGGCGGCTGGATTAGGTGCTCAAGTTACTATTATGGACTTAAGTTTACCTCGTTTACGTCAATTAGACGATATCATGCCAGCAAACGTAAACACAGAAATGTCTAACCACTACAATATTACAAGAGCAATTAAAGATGCTGATTTAATTGTTGGAGCTGTTTTAATTCCAGGAGCAAAAGCACCACACTTAATTACTCGTGATATGCTTAAATTAATGCGTCCAGGAACTGTTGTTGTTGACGTAGCTGTAGATCAAGGTGGATGTATCGAAACTTGTACTCCAACAACTCACGAAAACCCAACTTTCATTATTGACGATATTGTTCACTACTGTGTAGCTAATATGCCAGGAGCAGTTCCTTACACTTCTACTTTAGCTTTAACAAACGCAACTTTACCATATGCTGTACAATTAGCAAACAAAGGATGGGAAAAAGCATGTGCAGAAAATGAAGAATTGAAAAAAGGTTTAAACGTAGCTAATGGAAAAATCCTTTACAAAGGAGTTGCAGAAGCTTGGAATCTTCCTTTTAACGAAGAAATAGTATTAGCAAACGCATAGTTGCTAATACTTGTATAAGTGCTTACTAAAACCACTATTACAAAAGGCTTTTCTTAAATGAAAAGCCTTTTTTTTATCGCGTAAAAAAACCTGTCATGAAGACAGGTTTTTAAAATACTTTTTTTATTTCTTATTATTATCAAGAACTTCAGTTAATACTTTAGCTTCGGTTCCATTTGGAAAAGTAACTTTGATTTTCTGAGCAATTGTTGGAGCAATTTCAGTAATTGCTTTTTTGTCATAAGATTCTCCCTTCTTAATGTTCCAACCATAAAAAATAGCTGGCACATGGGTATCATAACTATATATTGTTCCATGAGATGTTCCTGTCGGAGTATATTCTATCATTCCAGGTTTATCTATAATGACTAAATCACCATTCTGTGTTACATCGTAACCTTTAGCAACGAAATTAAGTGCATAATCATTTCCAGCATTAGCCAAAATTTCTTCTTCTGTATAAACCTTTTTAACTTGCGGTTGAGTAATTAAAAACTCCTTAAAAACTTGTTTTACTTTTACAAGCTCTAAATTCTTATCCTTAATAATTTGCTTATTTAAAAAAACATTAAAGTTTGAATAGTTCTGAATCAAATCTACACCAAAAGTCTTAGTTGAAAAATCTTGTAAACTTTTTCTAACTTCTTTAGAAGGGTAATTATCAACATTATATTTGCGATCTTTCAAATAAATTACGTTTTCCGCTCCAGCATGATCGGCTGTTAAGAAAAGCAAATAATTACCTTTACCAACCGTTTTATCAAGATAAGCCAAAAAGTCAGCAATTGTTTGATCTAACCTTAAATAAGTATCTTGAAGTTCCATAGATCTTGGTCCTAGTAAATGACCTACATAATCTGTAGAAGAAAAACTAACCGTTAAGAAGTCTGTAATATTATCTTTTCCTAATCCTTCTTTCTCAATTGCTCTCTTTGCAAATTCAGCTAACAAATCATTTCCGAAAGGAGTCGCTTTAATAATACCTGCATCATTCTTCTCATACATTGATTTCAAATCGTATGGAAAAACTGGCGCAGCACTTCCATATAACTTTCCTTCGTAAGGATTATTATCAGGAAGACTTTCATTATAAACAGAAGCTGGTTTGTATAAATCCCAACCTTTATTAATGTATTTTAAATAGTTTTTCTCGTTGTTGAATTCAGTTACCCAATCAGGCAATTTCTCACCATAAAAAGTACTAGAAATAAAAGAACCAGTTTTGCTATACCAGAACGCCCAGTTAGCAAAATGTCCAGCTGGTAATATTGCTCCACGATCTTTTAAACTCAAACCGATTACTTTACCATTAAAATTAGTAGCCATTCTAACTTCATCAGTAATTGTAGTACTCTGAAGATTTTTAGGTGACATTGCTCCTTCTTCAGCAGTTCCATCACCTACAGTTTTAACTCCTGCATCATCTGTACAATACATTTCCTTACCAAGAGTTCTACTAAACCATTCATTACCAACAATTCCATGAGTAGCTGGCGTTGTCCCCGTATAGATTGAAGCATGTCCTGGAGCAGTATAAGTTGGCATATAATTATAATGCATATTCTGGAAAGTAAATCCATCATTCATTAATCTCTTAAAGCCGTTTGGAGAAAAATCATCTGAAAAGCGATATAAATATTCCATTTTCATTTGATCGACAACTATACCCACAACTAATTTTGGACGTTGTTGAGCACTTAAACTTACAACAGTAAGAAGTGCTAACAATAAAATATTTTTCTTCATGTTTAAATAAAATAATTGAAACACAAAAATACTCATTCAAATCCAAAAAGTCTAAGGTATCAATATTTAACCTTATACAATTGACTATAATTTAACACTTTTAAAACTAAAATAATGCTTATAGCGTTTCCCTCCGGGCCGTGCTGTCCGCTGTATCTTTTGCGGGAGGGGGTTTCAGGGACAAAAAGGGACTTTGCGTGCCCCGCAAAAGG